>JAEEGL012929541.1_pt1 | contig 24485 bp, 20 predicted proteins | sample 9134231 | NCBI WGS metagenome assembly JAEEGL01 (sample SAMN16246548, study PRJNA631951) | gut metagenome | biome: gut microbiome; feature: rumen; material: fiber-attached | host: Bos | place: Iran: Karaj | collected 2018-10
GACTGCGTTCCCTCCCGAAATCTCAAAAGATTGCTTGACATCTACAACGTATGACATCGTTGTGAGGCATCAATCTAGACAACAAGGCCTGCACTCTTGCCTTCCAACCGCGCATTTTGCTAAAATGGGAAACGTGAAGCCAATATCAACCAGCACCTACTGTTCCGGGACTTGCCATCGACTCCCTGCCTTGGGACTAGACGCCGAAAACCCGAAACATTGTCCGCCCGAAAATCGAATCGATTTCTGAAAGGAAACCCATACCATGACCGAATCCCTTAGCGCCACTGTCAAGACCGCCGACTGGAAGGCGGAGAAGCATGTCCCCGTCATCACCGCCCCTGCGGCCGTGAAGGCGGGCGAACCGTTCGATGTCGACATTGCCGTCGGCAAGGAAATCCCGCATCCGAACACAGCGCAACACCACATCGCGTGGATTGCGCTGCACTTCGTGCCCGCCGGTGCAAACACTTCGATTGAGCTCGGCCGCGTTGATTTCTCCGCCCACGGCGCCTCGATGACCGACAAGCCCGGCCCCGCCGCCACCGCGCCCTCGGCCCGCTTCCGCGTCGCCCTCTCCCTCCCCGGCACCCTCCACGCCACCGCCTACTGCAACCTCCACGGGCTGTGGACCTCCGCGGCACCGATCGCGGTGGAATAGAGCATGCGGTTTTCCATCGTCACTCCGAACTACAACTACGGGCGCTTTCTCCGGAAAGCGCTTGAGAGTGTGTTCGCACAGGTTTCGGGTGGGGCGAGCCGTCCCGGCGAGCCGCAAACTGATAGGGATGCGCCCACGGCGTGTCCGCTCGAAATCGAACATATCGTCATCGATGGCGGTTCCTCCGACGACTCCGTCAAAATCCTAGACAACTGGGATACCTTCGTCCGCGGCACCGTTGCGGCGAAGGAATCCCGCTACTCGTTCCAGTATGTCTCCGAGCCGGACAACGGCCAGACCGATGCCATCAACAAAGGGCTCCACCGGGCAACGGGTGACATCGTCGCATGGCTCAACGCCGACGAATGGTACGAGTACGGTGCCTTGGCAAAGATGGCCACCGCGTTTGCAAAACGCCCCAAGGCGGACTTGATCTATGGAGAAGTGAAGTTCGTCCGACCAGACGGTTCCATAATTCGTGTGAAACGGGATCACAGGTTCTCTGGATTTGTTTTGTTATGGAAGGGGTGCTACATCTCTTCGGCCGCAACATTCTGGCGACGCCGCGTCCTTGATGCCGGCGATTACCTTGACGATACCTACAAGGTAACGATGGATTTTGAATACTGGGTGCGCCTCTGGCGGCACAGCTATCAGTTTTCGTTCATTCCCGAAACAATCGCTTCGTTCACATGGCATGACAACAACGTGAGCGAGGTGTTCTTCAAACGTCGCCGAGAAGAGCGTAACAAGGTCCAGGACCTCTACGCTCCGCGCTTGCTACGAACAGGGAAGGGACATGCACACTTCGCAGGGCCACTTGGTTTTCTGGCTACGCAGTGGCACCGAGTTCTCCTTACCCTTCGTTGGATTATCAACTGAATTCCGCCAGATAGTAAAACCTACGAATAATGAAAGAAAGCCAGTCCTCACAGTCCGATCATTCTGCTGTTCCGCAAACGGTTCTGCATGTCACATCAAAAACCTCTTCTTTCCCACATGCGTTGTTGAATTCCGATGAGTCTGCTACGAAGTCGGATGTGGGAGGAATTACGCATGCAATCAACATGCTTCGTTTCTTCTGCGTCCTCTTCATCGTTCCGCTGCATTGTACGTATTCTCACTGTGTTCCGATCCCGCCATGCGGACTCGTGAGAAATGCGGAGCGCTTTCTTTGTTCTTTTCCAAGTTTGCGCATACTCATGTTTCTTAGCGGATTTCTGTTCTTTCGGACATTCCGCAATGACGAATCGTTCTTCTCCGTTTGGAAAGTCAAACTTCGAAGGAGAATTCCAGCTCTTCTGGTTCCGTATCTTTTGTGGACAGCGGCTTCATTTGCATGGTGTTGGTTGTTCAATACATTTCCCGAAGGCATGTCTGTAGGAAGACCGACCGATGTTTTGAGGTGGTTTGTCGGAGTAGACGGCTGGCGGACACATCCGGGCGGTTTCGGGTTATGGTACTTGAAATCCCTCATGATTGCCTCGCTTCTCGCCCCCCTTTACTGGTTGTCGTTTCGTGTGCTAGGTCCGGCGGCAATCCTCATGGGGATTTTTCTCTGCGCCCATCCGGCACACCCGATTGACTATCCGCTATTCAGTTCCTGGTATTTTCTAGGAGGAGGACTTGCTTTCAATGGCGTTTCGCTTGAGAAAGCCACAGCTCGCATGCATGGCCTTCTGCCGCTCGCAGCCGTAGCGTTCTTCGGCTACCAGGTTTGTAGGGCGACGGAGATTGATCTTCCGGCTTTTTCTGCTTTCGTACCCTTTTTGCTTGCGGCGGCCTTGTTTTCGGCTTGTTCTCTTCGCACCCCAAAACACAGGCTTCTTTCTGCCTGCCAAGCGAGTACGTTCCTGTATTTCTCGCACTTTTTCGTCTCTAAAGCCATCGGACAGATTATATGGTGCACTATACCGCTCAAGACCGGGGGTGTCGCCGCGATGGCCTATTTCGCACGGACTTTCCTGACCATTGTGCTCTGTATTCTTCTCTTCTTTATCGTTCGTAGAATTGCGCCCAGGGCGCTTGCGGTCGCGACGGGGAACCGTTGTTGATATCTCCTATGGCATTACGACTCTTTTTGTTGGCCATTATCCAGTTGAGACATCATGAAGATTGTTCTAGCCGAACCCATGAACGACGCAGCCGATAAGCCGATCTCCCCCACCGGCGGAGTTCCTCTGCCCCGCTCTTTTCCGAAGGCCCATTGCGGCGGCGCGTCATTCCGGGCATTGATGGATTCCTTCTTCACCGAGTTGGGAAAACGGAACGTTCGCTATCTTGTGCTTCGCAACTACGAAACACTGCCAGATGAGGCGACAAACGACGTCGACATCCTCGTTTCTCCAAACGAAGAGCGACAAGGTTTTGATGCCATCAAGTTCGCCGCAGAGCAAACTGGGTGGGCAATTTCCAATGTCGGACGATTCTCTTGCCTTTCCGTCTTTCTGTTTTGTCCCGACACGCTTGAACAGACTCATGTCGATTTGATGCCAGGGAACCGCTGGCATTCGTTCAGCTTCGCCGACGATGATGCTATGCTGGGCCGTCGCGTCCCTTTCAAGCATTTTTTTGTGCCTGCCCAACCGGACGAGTCGTGGATCAGTTTCGCCACGCGGTTGCTCTATGGCGGCTATGTGAAACGGAAATACCGTCCGAAGATTCAAGCCGTTTGCAAGGAAAAACAGGCGGAAACGATGTCCGTTTTCGCGGCTATTCTCGGTAGACGCTTTGCACGGAAAGTCGTGTCGCTCTGCGCAGCGGGCGACTGGGATGCCGCAGAAAGTCTGGCAGGAAAAGTCCGTCGCAGAACTATGCTTTTGAACGCTGTTCACCCATTCTCCTTTTCTGTCAGGGTTTTCCATGATGGACTGCGTTTTTTAGACAGGTTTTTGTTCCCCCCCGGATTGGTCGTCGGGCTAGCTGGCGAACACGTCGCTTGGCGCGACAAAGCCGATCAGATTCTCCGACGGAGCCTTCTCGGGACTTTCTATCCGAAAAAAACGTTCAGATGGAACGTCTCTGAGGGTCGGTCTCTACGGAGCCGAATCAGAAAGAACTCATTTCACGGCGGTCTTTCTATCATCGACATTCCGTTTGCGCCGGCCTGGATGCCTCGTTGTGACATCATTTTTTCCGACAAGTCGATTCGACTTGGTAGATGCCATGTTTTCGGTATGGAGTGGCCTGACGAAAACGTAATTGCCGGAACCGTTCTGGATTTTCTGCGAAAACGGACGGAGGTTCTCATTGCGCGATGAGCTGAAACTCTGCTTGTCTCTCTACGCCTGCGAACCTCATCGTGGTTCGGAGCCTGGCGTGGGATGGGCGTGGGCGCTTGGCATGGCCAAGCGCCACGAGACATGGGTGCTGACCCGCGCCAATAATCGCGAAGCCATCGAGGCAGAACTTGACAAACTCGCCATCCCGGAATCCGAGCGCCCTCGTTTCATCTGGATTGATCTGCCCTCCTGGGCGTGCCGTCTCAAGAAACGAGGCATTGTTCCTGTCTCTCTTTACTATCTCCTCTGGCAATTCGCCGCCCGACGGGCATGGGATCGGACGGGGATCCGTGCCGACATTATCCACCATGTCACATTCAATTCTTTTGTGACTCCCGGTCTTTGGTGGAACCGTCGGGAAAAGGTCGTACTTGGTCCACTGGGCGGCATGTCCGTCTGCGCGACTCCTTTCTTGCGATGTTTTCCGCCAATTGCTCGCTTTGCCGAATGTGTGAGAGGGCTTTCACGGCGCTTTTGGCGCGTCAACGTATTGTTCCGTCGCTCCCGGAGAAATGCGTCTTTTGTGTTTTTCACGACGGCCGAAATGCGTAGGCGTCTCGGATCAACGGAAACGCCATCAGCCGTTCTTCTTGAAACGGCCGTTCCCGCAACTCTAGCCAACCATTCCTGTCCCAGTCGCCGGCTGAATCGAGAACGGCGGTTTGTCTGGGCTGGGACATTGGCTGGGCATAAGGCCGGAGACATCGCGATTCGCGCCTTCTCGGCGGCGTTTGGCAGAGAGAATGAACCTCCCGTTCTTGAAATTTACGGCAAAGGAGTAGACGAAAAACGTCTTCACAAATTGGCGAAACGGCTCGGCGTCGGGGCGTCGGTTCGATTCTGTGGAACCGTCTCCCAAGAAGAACTCTGGAACCGAACCGCCTCTTCGCTGGCGAATGTGTTCACAAGTGTCCGCGACACGAGCGGAAATGTCGCACTTGAAGCGCTGGCCTGCGAAACTCCCGTCATCTGCTTCAATCACCAAGGCGTCGGCGAAATCGTTGATACAAGTTGCGCGTTGATCGTTGAACCCCGTTCCTACTGTGAAGCCGTAACAGACTTTGCCGCCGCAATGCGGCGGCTCGTGGATGAGCCGGGTCTTGCCGACCGTCTTGGAAAAGCCGGTCGAAAACACGTCTTGGAAAAGTTCACATGGGAGTGCAAGTTTGATACAGTAGACGCTGCTTATGCAACGATTATCAACTCCAATTAATTATCGCCATCCGCTTGCCATTCCTCCGCATCCATGCTACTATGAAGCACATGAGTCCCATTGTCACCAGCACCAGCTCATTTCCTGCGCTCATCAAAGGTTCAGACGTCTATAGTGAACACGGGGAAAGACCTCGGAGGCTCCTATAAGGAGAGTTAACACATAGGCTGGCGCTATGGCTTTCGCGCCATTTGGTGCATTCTGAAACATCGATGAACGTTCTTGTCCGAAAGCTGCATTCTCCGTGGGTTCACGCCTTCCTGGCGTGGGTTGGGCTTCTCGTTTTTTTCTTTTTCCCAGTCATTTTTCTTGGAAAAGTTCTCGCACCGCTTGATATTTTGGATCACCTGATGCGCCCGTGGTCGGATGGTGCTGGTGGATTCGGCGTCCACAACGCCATGGTCTACGACGCAATTTCGCAGTATCTCCCCTATGATTGGACGGTCTGCCAATCATTGAAACAAGACGGTTTCATTGGCTGGAACCCGTATGTCTACGGCGGGTATCCCCTGCTGGAGAACACGATGCTCTGCCCAGGAGACTGGCACCATCAGTTGTATCGGTTCCTCGATTTCTGGACGGCGTGGGACCTCGGAATCATCCTCCAGTTTGCCATTTCCGGATTCGGAATGCTAGTAATGCTCCGGGCGGAGAAGTTGCCGGCGTGGGCCGCTTTGGCTGGGGCGGTTTGCTTTTCTTTTTATTCGCAGCACATCATCTGGATATACCATCGTTGGGTGCTTGGTGCGTCATGTTGGTTCCCCTGGATTGTCTGGGCTGTCCGTAGAAGTCACCATCGCAAACGCATCGTTGATTTTTGGTCTGTCGCATTTACTGCGCTGGCCCTTCGCGGCGGCAGTCTCCAGACTTGCCTGTTCGTGGCCTTGCTCGTGCTGTGCCTTTTTCTTGTCGAGTGGCGGTCACAAAACAAGCCCTGCTCTTCGCACGCTTCCTTGGTCACGATCTCTCGATTTATCGCTCTCACGTTTTTTTCCTCCTTGCTGTTCCTTGATGTTTTTATCGACACCCTGCCGGCTTTTCTCGAAGGATGCCGAGCCCTTCCGCGCAAGGGTGGCCTGAAAGCGTTGTGCGCCCTTCCGACTCTTGTCACTGCGCTCCATCCGACATTGCTTGGCACTCCGCAAACAGTCGATTGCTTCAGAATCCTCGGTGGTGACGATTTGTTTTCAGAAAAATACATTGGAACCATAGCATTCATTTTGGCCGGCCCGGCATTGTTTTCCCACAAGTCGCCATTGCTTCCCAAACTGTTTTTCATTTCAGGGCTGGCTATCCCGTTCTCGCCGCTTGTCAACTGGTTCTACAGCCGCTCTTCAGTCGTTTTTGCGCTTGGATGCGCATGGCTTTTCGCGTGGGCTGTTTCACATGCCAGAATTGTTTTTGGACTGCGCTTTTGGCGACAGCTAGTCCTTGTTGCCGGAGCAGCACTTGCGTTGTGGACGTTGGCCGGAATCGTGGTTTCCCCTTTTCTTCCTCGCTTTTCCCTGATTGTTCACCACGTCGTGGAAGCTCGGATTCCCGTGGACAGGATGTCCAGGCTTGACTGGATGCTCGCCCGCGCCGACGAGTTTTTGCGATCATTTCCGATTTGGCATCCTCGGAATTGGCTTCCCTTGCTCTTTGTCGGCGCGGGTCTTCTTTCGGTTTGGCTACTCGCTCGAGGTTCCACGAGACGGTTCATTCCCGGAATCCTCGTTTTGTGCCTGTTTGCGGAGATGTTCGTGTGGTCGAGGACGTGGGTGACGTTTTCCGCTAAACCCGATGACCGGGCGTTGTCTCTCTACCCGCTTCCTGAATGGGCGGAATCGTTGCGTTCCGAAATGTCCGGAGGCGGTTTTTTGTGGATTGAAGGAGCAAGGCGCGATTTCGATTTCTTTCAGCCAAATGTCCAGTCCGGCATTGGCATTTCGTCGCTTCAGGGATACGAAACGATTCGACCGAAATCTCTTGATGTTTCCGGCCTGACTGGTGATTTCAATCCGAACGTCTTTGCCGAAACTGGTGTTTCCCATGTTCTAGTTTCTTCGGAAGATGATGTTCCCGACGGTCTTTCGCGCTGGAGCCGAGTCTTCCATACCGACGATTTCACACTTTTCCGAAACCCGGCCTTTTTGGGGCGGTTCCACGCCGTTTTGGCGGACGGCAGTTCCGTGCCAGTCTCCGACCTTTCCAATTCTCCCAACCGCCACACTTTTACTCTTCCTTCTGAAACGGTCGAACTATCCATTGATGAGCCGTACAACAGAAAGTGGAAGGTTCGGATGGAGGAAGAATCCTTGCAGAATACGGAGATTTCAAGACGAAGCGACGGAGGAATCTGTCTGTCGTTTGCTTCGCCTTTGGCTACTTCAACACCAGTCAATATGGTTTTTCAGCCGAAACGGACAGTCGGTTTCGTTGGGCAACTAGCGCTCCTCTTATTCCTTGCTGTCGTTTCACATGCCCAGCCAGACCTGTCAACGAGCAATGTGGTCAAGTCCGTCAATAACGCATAAAATCAGGAGCAAAGGCCATGCAGCGAACCAGAGAATCCCGTGCTGAACTTTTCCGAATCATCCTGATGTTTGGAATCGTCCTTTACCATTTCATTCTTCATGCCATTCCCGGTTCGAAAGGCATACCCGTTCTGGCGTCGCTTCAAACCCTTTTGCGTGTCGGCGTACCGTGTTTTGTAATGTTGAGTGGATGGTTTGGAATAAAACCGTCGATGAGGGGAATCATCCGATTCTGGTCGATGTGCTTTGTTTACAGCATCCTTCTATTTTTGCTCTCAATGTATCTTGGATTCCGACAACCAACCGCCTTGAATTGTTTTGCGGCGGTTTTTCCGATTTTGTTCTCACACGCATGGTGGTTTCCAACCATATACATTTCGCTTTACATCGTGTCTCCGGTTTTGGAGTCGTTTCTCAACACGTCGTCAGACCGAAAAGTGTTTGGTGCGGTGGCCGGGCTTTTTTTCCTGTCTTTCTATGTCGGCCATGGCCCGCACAACGGGTCGTTCGCCGTCGGAAAGAATCTTTGCCACTTCATGATGCTTTACATGATCGGACGCTTGCTGAGACGTTCTTCCTGTAAATTGTTCCATCTCATCGCATCCCCGGCGTTTGTTGTGGCTTTTTCCGCGAGTTCTTTGATTGCTGCCTTAATTCTGATTCCATTAGGTCGGATACCAGCGCGCATTTACGAGGAGTTGTTCGACCAATACAACAGTCCGTACATCGTCATTCTGTCCATGTCGTTTTTCCTGCTCCTCATGAAGCCGGCGCATGATCAATACGGAAACACATGGAACAGTCCGCTTGTCAATCGAATTGCACGAAGCGTGTTTCCTGTGTACCTTCTTCATGAAAACGCCTTTATTTCCGGTAGGATGTATTCATGGATCTGGCGACATGTATTCGCCGATGCGGAACTAGTCTTTTTGATTCTTCGCGCAGTGGCCGTTTCAGGTGTCGTTTTTTCCATTTGTATTGCCATCGACTTTCTGCTAAGGCCGCTCCATGTTCGGTTGGCGGATGCGATTGCAAAGGTGATGGACATGGTGTTTCTCCGTGTTCGAAAACGCTTTTCCATTTTATGTGAATCAGTCAACGGGAAAGATTAATCCGCCAAAGATGAAAGGACCAAATGTCTGTCATGAATAACCCAATCGTCAATAAGGCGCTTGTTCGTTCCCTCGTCACTCTAGAGAATCCGTTCAACTCAACGGAAGACATTTTGGCCTGGATTCAACGCCGGAACGCTGAAGTTCCTGTTTCGGTTGAGGAAATCCCTTTGGTCGACATGAAAGGGTGGCATTTTGACGAGTATTCTGGCAATCTAGTTCACGACACAGGACGTTTTTTTTCAATCGTGGGCATTGATGTATCCGTCGATGACGGCAGAAGGCGTTCTTGGCAACAGCCAATCATCAATCAACCGGAAGTCGGAATACTGGGCGTTCTTGCCAAAATGTGCAACGGAATCCTTTATTTTCTGATGCAGGCGAAGATCGAGCCAGGCAATGTCAATTGCATTCAGCTTTCTCCAACGATTCAGGCTACTCGAAGCAACTACACCCGGATTCATGGTGGGCGGAAACCTCCCTATCTGGACTGTTTTCGCAATGTTCCTCCCGAAATGGTTCTCATAGACCAACTCCAAAGCGAACAGGGGGCGAATTTTTACCGCAAAAGGAACAGAAACATAGTCGTTCTCGTAGAGGAGGATATCCCGGCATTGGAGAATTTCCGATGGTTGACTTTGGCACAGATAAAACGGTTGATGGCGATGGACAACATCGTCAATATGGACACGAGAACCGTCATGTCCGGACTATCCTTTTCCTTGTCGGATATGTCTTTGCAAGAAACTGTTCGCGGGAAAATGTTTGACGAATGGATGCTCTCGGAACGCCATCTTTTCGGTGTTTCTGATGTCGACGGGATTCTGCACAGGTTGAGCGAACTCAAATCGCGCTATGAACTGATCGTTGAAAAAATGCCGCTCAAAGACGTTCGTGGTTGGAACGTTGAACCCAAAGAGATTGTTCGTCCTGACAGATTGTTTTTCCGGGTCATGGGTGTCAGGGTTGCCATCGAAAACCGAGAAGTTTCTTCATGGTGCCAGCCGTTGGTTCAATCCATGCAGGAAGGTCTTTGCGTCTTGTTTGCCAAACGGATAAACGGCGTTTTCCATTTTCTTCTTCAGGCCAAAATCGAATGTGGCAATTTCGATGTGGTGGAATTCGCCCCGTCAATCCAGTGTCTGACAGGGCCTTATCGAGACCCAATCGGCTATGTTCCCCAATTCCTTGACAGTTTTCTGTCGGGGAAGTGTGTTGAAAAGATGCTTTTCGACACGCATCAGTCGGAGGAAGGCGGGCGTTTTTACCACGAGCAGAATCGGTACGCGATATGTGAAGTCAACGACCTTATTCCTGACGTCCCACCGGAATCGTTCTTTTGGCTTACCCTGGGGCAAATCAAGGAGTTTCTGAAGTTCAACAACTACCTCAACGTTCAGGTTCGGAGCCTCGTTTCGGCATTGGAGTACGCGCAATGAGCATTCACGTGGGGATATTGGGTTGTGCATCGATTGCACGACGTTCTTTGATTCCGGCGTTTCTTCGCCATCCGGCTTTTTCAGTTTCGGCTGTCGCAAGCCGTACTCCAGAAAGAGCCGCCGAAGTGGCTGGCACATGTGGGGCCCGTTCATGTTCGTATGACGAACTCGTTGAAGCCTCCGATGTAGACTTCATCTATTGCCCATTGCCGACAGGCTTGCACCACGAATGGGTGAAACGATGTTTGGGGGCCGGAAAACACGTGCTATGCGAAAAATCGCTTGCCTGTACAGAATCGGAAGTGTCGGATTTGGTCTCTACTGCGCATCGACGCGAATTGTTTCTCATGGAGAGTTTCCAATTCCAGTTCCATGCACAGAATCTTCGTGTCCAGAGGATTCTTAACACCGGAATACTTGGTGAAATTCGCCAAGTCGTCATCCGATTCGGGTTCCCTCCATTTCCTGATGGCTCGAACAACATTCGATACAGCCGGGCTCTCGGTGGCGGAGCGTTGCTTGACGCCGGCGCGTATGTGGTCAAAGCCGCAAGGTTCCTGTCAGGTTCCCGGCTTTCTGTTGCCTCCGCATCCAGCTGGACGAAGCCATCAAGCGAAGTCGATCTTGGCGGAACCGTTTCTTTGGTTTCGTCAAACGGCGTGGTTTTTCATGGTGCATACGGTTTTTCGAATTTCTACCAGTGCGGATACGAAGTTTGGTGTGAAAAGGGAATGGTTTCCACAACGCGGGCGTTTACCGCACGTGCGGATTTTGATGCTCCTGTCATCATTTCGACGGCGGAAGGGACGACCACCGAAACGTTTCGGGACGATCATTTTGCACGACTTCTTGATTATGTGGAATCGACTCTCGCAAATAGGTCTTTCACCAGAGAGTATGACGAGTGCCTTGAGCAGAGTCGGGTGCTCAAAGCCGTCAAGGAGGCTGGTTCATGAAACTGGCTATTTTCGGAAACAAAGGTTATCTTGGTTCCCAGCTTGAATTCTGGTTTTCTTCCAGAAATCACGAAATCTCCGGCTTCGACAAGCCTGATTGCGATGTTTCTGAAGCGGATTTCTGGCAGACGTTTGATCCCGCACGATTCGATGCAATTCTGTTCTTCTCCGGTTTGACAGGCACCGAAAGGAGTTTCGACGAAGCCGAGACATTTCTTTTGGTAAACGAACTCGGCCTTCTCCGCCTTCTCCGCAAGCTTTCACCTCTTGGCAAATCCGCACCAAAAGTCATTTTTCCGTCAACGCGCCTCGTCTACAAAGGGAACGACATCCCCTTGAGGGAAGACGCCGAAAAAGACCCCAAAACTCCCTATGCTGTTAACAAACTCGCCTGCGAGGGGTATCTTTCGGCATACGGAAACCGCTACGGGATTCCGTATGCTGTTTTGCGCATTTGCGTACCGTATGGTTCACTTGTTCCGAGTGATCGTTCATACGGAACCATTGGGTTCTTTGAACGCCAGGCTTCGCAATCTAAGAAGATATCCCTTTTCGGTGGCGGGGACACCAAACGGACTTTTACCGACATTCACCAGATTTGCCAGTCCGTGGAAACGCTTTTGTCGCACGGCTCCGGTGTCTTCAATGTTGGAGGAACGTCGATGTCGCTCCGAGAAGCAGCACAGTCGATTGCATTCAGACACGGTGCCGTTGTCGTTTCTGTTCCCTGGCCGGACATTGATCTGCGCCTTGAATCCGGCCATACTGTTTTTGATGGATCTAGACTTGAATCGCTGATGGAGGCCTCCAATGGGAAAAGTTGACTATTCAATAGTGATTCCCGTTTACTTCAATGCCGACACTCTCGAATACACGGAACGGCGGATTCGCGAGGAAGTATTCAAGACAGTTCCGAACCTTCGCGGTGAAATCGTTTTTGTGGACGATGGATCAGGAGACGAATCGTTTGAAGTACTTCGGCGAATCCAATCTCGACACCCGGAAGATGTTCGCGTGTTCCGGCTTTCGAGAAATTTCGGCCAGTTTAACGCGACGTGGTGCGGTCTTTGTCAGACAACCGGACCATGTGTCATCATGGCGGCCGACGGTCAGGATTCCATAGAGGATGTCCCGACTATGCTTTCGCGACATTTCGACGGCGGAATTGAACTCGTCATAGGGACACGCAGCATCCGACAGGAGTCCCGATGGAGAAGGTTTAGTTCGAATATGGTGTACGAGGCGATACGGCGCTTGGGCCATCCCGATATGCCGTCTGGCGGTTTTGACTTTTTCCTCATTGGAACGAAAGCCAAGAATTCGCTCCTCAAAACATACCAGCCCAACACTTTCTTCGCAGTCCGCGTTCTCGAACAGGGATTCTCGCGAGAGTTCATTCCATGCCGCAGGGAAATGCGGAAGGGGAAGGGTTCGTCACGCTGGACTTTTCGCAAGAAGCTGACCTACATGGTAGATGGGGTTTTAGGACATTCCTATGTTCCCATTCGGACGATGACGGCACTCGGAATCTTTTTGTCATTGTCCAGTTTGTTAGCCGGGCTTGTGTTCTGCGTGTTGCATTTCTTCGACCCCCACATTGTTCCCGGATGGACTTCCCTGGCGTTTCTCATTCTCTTTGTCGGGGGAATTCAACTGCTGATGACGGGTGTTCTCGGAGAATACATCTGGCGAATTCTTGCACAGGTTCGCGGAACACCTCCGTTCATTGTTGACACCGTTCTAGACGGGCGTTCTTCCGAGTGTGATTGTGATTCAAGTGTACGTTGAAATTGATCGACATGAATAATAATGCTCCTACCTCGACGAATGTGGCTGAGTTCTGTTTTCTGCCGACTTATGGCGATTGGGGATCACGCCTTCTGCGTGGAGCAAGTCGTATTTGCGGTGTTCTTGGTTCCAAGAGACTATTCTACGGAACCATGACTGTCCTCGCGTTTGTTTCGTTTCTCGTTCTCGCGTTGCAGATTCCGAGAGGTCTCGGATGCAGCGACGAAGCCTGGTACATGCTTCTTGTCAGAGAAGGGCTTCCGGGAAACGGAAGTGCCTGGACTCGCGTTTTGGGGTTCATGCCGGATTCTGTTGTCGCTTGGCGTCTGTTGTCATTAATCATTCGTGTCCTTTCTGGGTCATTGCTCTGCTTGGGCTTGTTGCGCTTTTCCGGAATTCAAAAGCTGCGCATATCATGGTTTTTTCTTTCCGCAACGATTATTCTCGCCGCAGATCCGAGTCCGGTTTTCGCTGCGTCGTATTACAATATTAATGAATTGTTCTTTTCGATTTCATTCGCTTTAGCGGCGTTTTCATGCGTCAAAAACAAGGCCCTGGCGTTTGTTTCAGTACTCTTTTCAGGAATGGCGTTGTTGTTTCTGGTCCCAGTTTTCCCGACCAATTTTCCACCCTGCCTTGCTGTCGTTTTTGCGGCGATTTGTCATGACAGGGCAATTCGTGACCGCTTTGTTTTCAAAACAATTGTTTTTTTGATAGGCGTTGTTTTGGGAGCCGTCCTGTTTTTTACGCTGTGCATGCCGCATTCGGCTTATGTGGAAATGATTCGCTCCGTACTTGTCGGTTCTGGAGGAGCCCACTCTTCCCATGGACTAAAAAACTTGTTGCTTTGGGCTGAAAAAAGCGGAATCTATGTTTGTTTTCGGATTGTTCTGCCTGCTTTTGTTCTGCATTGCGGATGTATGCGGCGCCGAGATGTTTTTTGGGGAGCACCGGCCTTTTCAATCGCTCTTGTTGCGTTTCTTTTCGGAAGTCTCTTGTCGGTCACTCGACCGGTTTATGATTTTGTCAACGGTTTTGAACCTCAACTTCCTGCGGAATGGCCGTGGATAGTCGCGGTTTTCCTTGTGTTGCTCTCTTCGATCTGGAAGCGAAACGGCGATCTGATGTTTCTCCTTGTGGTTCTTTTGATTCCCATTGCATTGTCATTCGGGACCGTGGTCTCGCTGGCGACTCGTTCACGAATCTATGTTTGGCCCTTCGTGGTTGCGGCGTTCATCAAAGCGGAATTGACGATCAGTCCGGAGGTGTTTCGGAAGGTGAGAGGCGGGCTTCTTTTGCTTGTCGTTCTTTCATGTGTGTTTTCGCTTCGTCAGCACACCGGAAGTTGGATTTTACTCGAGCGCAATTTCTTCTGTCAAAGGGCCAGAGATGAATCTTCCGGTCTTAAATTGGCCGCTCCGTTTGCTACGAACATTGAGAGTTGCAGAAGGGCTGGACTTGGCCACTCCATTGTTCAGCCGTTTTCCAGAAATGATTGGCGGTATGTTTATGCATTGGGTGCTACTCCGATTTCGTTTAGTTTTGAATGCGAACGATTCAATCTTGCCCATGTCCTTGAGTCCTCACACAGGCAGAAGGCCTTTTTCATCGTTCCTTCGAAGAGCCGCTGGAATACGGTATTAGAAGACGCCGAAAATACTTCCGGTGGTTGCGTTTCCCGAGTTTTGTCTTTCGACGATGTTGATGGCCGCCGAGTCGTTTATGAAGTGCATCACAAGTGAAGTCAAACATAACGCATTCCGTCTCAAGTGAATCAACAAGCCATGAACAAATCCAACAGTGTTTCGTCCAAATCAAATAGGTTTCTTGAAATGCAACGTACATCTGTTGCTTCCCATGGGACAATTGGCATTGCCCTTGTCCTTGTGGTCTGGGCGGTTTTATTTGTCGTCAACGTCTTGGAATTGGCGCCGTCCATCCATTTCCGGGGCATTCGCTTTTCCGGAGGAGACTTCGGGCAGTATTTCATGGGAGGTGTTGTCGCGAACGAAAGAATCTGGGACGATTTATACCCAATCGATCTTGCGACTGTACCCTCGCCAGACAAGGCTTCGATTGCGCCACGACTAGCCGACGCTCTACGGTGCCGCGGCGCAGACGTTTCCTGGAAATACATCTATCCACCACCTCTGGCAGTCTTTCTTGCGCCTCTTGATTGGATTTCCTTTCCAATGGCGCGGATGGTTTTCTCGGGGATTCTCTTTGGAAGCTTTGTCTGGTTCATATTCCTTTTCCGTCGCGAGTGCGATGATTGGAACATTCCGCCAATGCTGTCAAATCTGCTCGTCGTTGCCATCGGCACCGGAATCCCGATTTGCGAATCTGTGATGTTGGCAAACGCGACGCCATTTGTGATGCTGTCCTCGCTTTTAATCCTCCGTTCGATTCGCCGTAATCGAATTGCAGGATCTGTACTCGCGTTCGCACTTGCGGGACTGTTTAAGGGCATTTCAGTGGCATGGGTTCCAATACTGTTTCTCGGAAAGCGTTGGCGCATTCTTGCCGCTGGCGTACTGGTAGGCTGCTTCGTTCTTTCGCTTCCTCACCTTATGGGTGCTCCCATCGGCCTTTGGAGTACCTTCCTATTTGATATCATCCCAGAATCCAGGAAAACCTACTGGATTGGCGACGGCAATCTTGGCCTTCCTTCTCTCATTGCTTGGATATCCGGAGGACGTCTTTCCGCTACAGTGGAAAGACTCCTCGCCATTGCACAATTCTTGCTTTGGGGAACAGTTTATGGACTTGCGTGGCGCATGTCTCGTACTGGAAAAGCGTACGCAGAAGGTTTGGCTATTTTTCTTGCAACGCTTGTCTTCCAGCTTTTTTCCCCGCTCTGTTGGCCGCATTACGCCTGCAACATCGTTGGATTTCTACCGCTGTGTCTGTCTCTATCCGGCGTCCGCTCCAGTCATCGGCTCTGTCGACGTCAATGGATATCGCTTGCTGTCATCGCCATTGCCTTTCTACTCGTGTGGTACCCGATTGGCAATGCGGTGAAATACGCCCTGCGTATGCCAATATTCGGCTTTGGTCGCACATTCGGCTATCTGTTGATGCTTCTGTGGGGACTGTGGTCGCTCTGTCATCCGGCCTGCTCTGTGGAGAAATAATGAACGCATTCCAAAATGCTGCGAGAATTTCGCTAAAAGTTGCCAAAGCCTCTTTTAGGTGGTTTCGGGCAATCGGTTCAACAAATGTAGTCAAGTGGGCATTCTGGTTGAATGGTGTGAAGTACGGAAAATGTCTCCACGCAATTGGGATTCCGTCCGTGAACGTATCGCTTGGCGGAACGGCTGAAATTGGCGATGGTTTCCATATCCGTACCGGAGTTTCCAACACCGAAGTCGGTTCCGTAGGAAGCCGGATTCGCGTGGGGCCCAAAGGTGTCTTGAAAATTGGAAATCATGTTGGTATGTCAAACGCCACGATTGTCTGCGATGAGTCTGTGACGATTGGCGATGAAGTGTTTATTGGCGGCGGTGTCCAGATTTTTGACACAAACTTCCATTCAACCGATGCGGCCATCCGCACTTTGGATCACGAGGACAAGTCGCAAGTTCGTACCGCCCCCGTTTCCATCGGTTCACATGTTTTCGTCGGAGTGAACGCAATTATTTGCAAGGGCGTAGTGATTGGGGTTGGGGCGGTTGTCGCCGCCGGTGCGGTTGTTGTCCACTCAATACCCGCCGGAGAAACATGGGCGGGAAATCCCGCAAAAAAAGTCAGGTGATGAAATGGAAGGGCGACATCTCGGCAGTGTCCAACTATTGACGCATCCAAATATGGCGTTTACGGGGCTGCCCCGTCCATGGTATTCTATTTTACACCCAGTTGTCCCATGAAGATTATCCACCTAGGCCACATCCCCGTACCCAAGGATCATCCGCAATACACACGGATGGCTGCGAGTCAGCACCCCGGTCGCTGGGTGCTAAATCACGCGCTCGCCCAAAAGGCGGCTGGGCTGGATGTTGAAGTTGTCTCTCAAGCCCACAAAGCGTCTAGTGATTTCGATTGCCAGATTGGAGGCGTCACCGTACATTTCCTCCGCACCTACCATCCCTATCGGCATTTCACATTTTATGCGCTCGATGCCTGGCGCATGGCGCGGTTCGTCCGACACCTGACGCCGGACATCGTCCATGCACATGGCACCGAGGCTGCCTACGGCCACGCTGCCCTACGGACGGGGCTCCCGTTCTGCATCACGGCGCAGGGCCTCTTCTTCCAGATCATCCCCACGCTCAAACGTCCCCCGACGTGGAACGAGCGCTTCCTGCGATGGGGAGAGGACATGGTTTGGAAGCGAACCCGCTTCGCCGTAGCCAAAAGCCGTTACGGGGAAGAGGCCCTCCGTTCACAGTACCCGGCGCTCGATGTGACGCTGATCCACAATGCCTATGACCGAGAACTTGAACTTCCGGTCCCGCTCAAAACAGGCAGGAGAATTGCATTCGTCGGTTCAATCACCGATCGAAAGGGATTTCATTTTCTCATTCCTGTCGCCGACCGAATGGCATCGGACGCCTCGTTTGAGATTCATGTTCTCGGCAATCGGCGCGAAGGTTGTGGCGATGCCTATGAAAACGAATTCGTCTCCAAGTTGCGGTCGATACTAGGACCTCGTCTGGTCCTCCATGGGACTGTTCCCGCTTCCGAGGTATTCTCCGTTCTTGATTCCTGCCTTGTGATTGCCTCGCCTTCACTTGAGGAAATGTCTGGGAACCAGGTCACCGAGGGTATCATGCGTGGTTGCCATGCCGTGGTTTTTGCCGACACCGGCGTGGCGGGGATTGTGCGGAAAGTAGGAAACGGGACGTTGGTCCCCCACGGCAATGAAGAGCGTTTCGTTGCCGCCGTATTACATGCGCTGTCCAATCCACCGTCCCGTGCCATGATTGAATCGGCTCGCAAGAATGTTGCGGAATTGATGTCCCCGGCCAAAGTCGCAGGAAAGCATTTGCAACTGTACAACAGGGTTCTAGCGGCCTGGGGCGAGACGGTTTGACATCATCTTTATTGAACACATGAGAAAACTGCTGTTTTACATCTCTCGCGGTTTCCACTGCCTCCTGTCCCGTTCCCTCGGCCTTTCTAGGCAATGGGGGGGGGCGATCCGCCGCTGTTTCAGAATCCGCCGCTATGCACACGTCGAGCCTGTTCCAATACTTGGCAACAATTGCATCGCGGGCAGGATTTGCCACGATTTGGGATGGCAGTTTCAATCCCCAACCGTCAATCTGTTTATGAGTCCCGGAGATTTCGTCCGCTGTGTCGAATGGTTCATCTGCACGGGGATATTTCCAGAGGTTCATGATGTAACCGCCGAGTTTCACTACAACTATCCTGTCGGGAGAACGGAAACGGGGGCAGTCGTCCATTTCCTGCACTACAAGAGTTTTGATGAGGCGCTCAAAGCATGGAACCGGCGGTCCGCCAGGCTTTCGCGGGCAAAACAGGCCCCCATTCTCATTGTTTCAGACAACGCGAACTGTTCCGACGAGGACTTGCACGCCTTCCTATCCCTTCCGTTTAAAAAGCGCATGATCGTCCACGACAGGCGAAAGGCCGATATCCTTGGTGCAAGCGGGGTATTTTACCCGCTCTCGGAGCAGTTCGGAACCAATGTCTCTCGCCAAGTAGGGTGGACTGGGCGATGGCTTTACCAGAGTCTTGTTCCGTTCTCGTGGCTTATTGAAAAGAATCAGAAGTGTGAAATTCAAAAATGAAGGTCTTTTCCATTTGCAACTTGTGTTTATGGTCAGTACCTCATGTCTTTCTCGTCTCAATACAAGTCGCCCCATGGGTTGGCGATATGGGAGTTCATCTGCTCAGATCTCCTGTTGAGAGGCTGTGCAAGGCGGGGCGAAAGATGATACACTGATAGTCTAAGCGAAAGACTTTCTTATGGCCAAAAACGCATCATCCACTACGACAATCTATCAGTTCTTATTCGGGTCTATTCTGCTCGCCGTCTTCTATTCCGCGCTGAAGAAGATGATGTTCGGTTCCCTTCGAAACGCAAAAATGGTTGCGGGACTGACCATTGCCATCGCTGTAATTTTTTGGTTGGATGTTTTGTACTGGTTGGTACTCCCCCTTAGCGCCGCACTGACATTTACCATTCCGGGACTTCCTTTCAATTCTACTGAGTTCGGATGCATTTCGTTCTTGGCGGTCCATTTCTTCCGAAAAGGGCTTCACCGCGATACGCCAGCGCCGCTAAATCGAGATGTCTTGATTGCGTTTCCTTTGTTCCTATGGATTGCGATGGTTTTTGTGATCAATCCAACGGGCTTGCACCTATATGGTTCTACATCCATCGGCGGTCGTTTCTATTTTCAAGTTTTTATCGGTTTCTTCACTATGTTTTGCCTATCTGGACTTCATGTAGACGAAGGGCAATGCAAACTCTTATACAGAGTCATCTTTTTTGGCATACTCTTTTCCATTGGATTGGCGTTAATCCATCCCTCATCGCTGTCCCTGATCACTGATGAGGGAGAATTTCGCCTGACCAACTACAAGTATCTAATTTTCGCCCCTATGTTCGTCTTAATGATGGCCCGGTATCCGTTGGACCAAATTTTTTCTTCGCCCCGTCGGCTTCTGGTTACGGGAATTGCCGTAGTTGGAACATTTGTATCTGGAAAGCGTGCTGTCACAGCAGGTCTCTTTTTCTACCCCGTTTTCCGCGCCGTTATCACAGGGAGAAACAAAGCCTTGACGGTGCTAATGATTGCCTTGGCGTCTTTGGGTTTGATGTTTCTTGTGACTATGGATGGAGAATACATAACTCTTCCATCGTCTATGAAACGCTCTCTGGCCATCGTTGTCCCAAAATATCGAAACTCAGTGAACACGGGACTTCATGACAGTTTTCGGCAGATTATTCATAGGCGTGCAAAAGCCGTTGTTCGAAAACACCCCTTTTTGGGGGAACGGGGATTTAAAATGGATTTGGCTGAAGTCCAGAGTATTCTTTACAGGAATAGTGAAGGCTTCGAGGGATATGGTACGACAAAATCTTGGCATGGTGCTTTCTATGCGTATGCCGCAGACTTTGGGATTCCCTGCCTTTTGTTCTATTTGGTTTTGCTCACTCACATAGCAAGGTTTTCCTGGAAACAGGGCCATTGTTTGGAGGAGGGAAGCTTTCGCTCCGCGTGCTTTCTTTTCTATTCTTTGCGAGTATGGTACACCATTCCTACAATGTTTACTACAGGGCATAGCGGAATCACAACTTTCGATCTTTTTCTGAACTATGGAATGATGCTTCTTCTATCCAATGGCATTACGTCGGAGCGGATCTTGGCGAATACTCAGACAGGTCTCGCCACGCGAGAAAACAGGGGATTCTGAGATTTACCGATGACCATTCCCCATATTCTACTTGTGTCGGACCGCTTTCCACCATCTACTGGTGGACTTCAAGCCGCTGGGGCGGAATTAGCCGTTCAGTTTGCGAGACTTGGTTTTCGGGTATCGGTCGCGACAATGATCCCTGGAGCGAAGTCTTGTGTCGATTACAAAGTATTCCATCTGGAATCACGGGATTTCAGAGAGGATGCCCTTCGTTTGGCCCAAAAACTGCATCCCGATATCATCGTTTTGAATGGGTTGCTTCACCATTTGCTGTACCCGATTTCCATTTCACGAGTACCGTGTCCAGTCATCTATCGATCCCACGGAATCGGTGCGAATTTCCACTTCTTCTGGGAGTATCCTCCGTTTTTTGGCGTTGGGACGTGGCTTGGCATCATTGCTCGGGCAATTCGAAATGCATGGATTGGACGACATCTTGCCCGAGAGGTTTTTCTCGATGACAAAGTCGGTTTTTTCAAAAGTTTCGATGTTGTGCTTTCCAAACTCATTCATCCTAAAAACATATCTTTCATACCCAATGCCTTTGACTCGGTGGCCCGATCTGACGATAATTCCTTCCGTGCAAAATACCATATTAACCCCGAGAAGCTGCTTGTTTTGAATGTGGCAAACTTTAGTGGACTAAAGGGACAACTTGACGCCATTAAGATAATACGGAAGAACCCTCACATGGATGCGCAGTTCGTCTTCATCGGTTCGGAAAAAAACGAAACCCATCAGAAGGCCTCGGTTTTAGCCCATGGCGATTCAAGGATTTGCCTTCTCGCCGGCATCTCACGCGAAGATGTCGTTGACGCGATCAATGCGGCTGACATAGCGTTCTTGTTCTCCCGGCAGGAGCAACAGCCCCTTTTTCTTTCGGAGGCAATGTCCTGTGGAAAGCCGTGGATTTCCACCAATGTTGGATCGGTCTCGAAAATGAGGGGGGGGATCGTGCTGCGCCATAGAAATGCCCGTTGTTTCGTCCAAGCCATGCGAGAATTGGAGGTGCCGGAAAGACGGACGGGATTGGGTTCGGAAGGAAAATCTTTTTGGGAAACACATTATTCTCCGGAGGTCGTTTACAGTCAGTGGCGCAAACTCTTGAACGATGTGATGTCCGAAACAATGACATCTATGTACAGACATGGTTCATTCCTATGTACAGACGAACAACAAGTTTTTTGAAAGTGTGTTATTGCTTCTTGTTGTAAACATTCATTTTCTGTGCCAGAAAACGAATGAAGAGAAAAATCTTTAGTCCCCAAAAAGACATTACACCTGATCCCCATCGGTGGCGCCATGCCCAAATGAATTTGATAGGCAGTTTTCTTGATGGAAAAAGAAGACTGTTGGTTGCGGTATACAATTCCAGATCATTTTTAACGATACGCTCCAGCCGATAAACCCTTTTCTTGGCAGCTGTTCCTATTTCCATCCCGAATAGGCAACGTTGGTAGACCTCTGAAAGAGCGATAAGCATTCTAGCACGATAAAACGGTTTGGCGGACTGGGTACATTGATCCATCCTAATTCTATATCGTTCTGCCAAACCGCAAACGATATCAACAATTTGCGAATAACGCGCGGCGTATGTGGATGATTCCATTGTTTGTCCAGGCCTTCCCAGAAGATATAGATTGACAACTACGGGAAGGTAAAGAACCCGGTGTACTCGGCACATGGGTTCAATGCTCCATTCAATGTCCGTATAAGAAATTCCTTCTGTTTGGTGATAGTTTATTTCACTAAAAATCGTTCGCTTATAAACGATATTCGCCATAACGAAAGGTCTTCCTACGTTATCGGCACCGGATTCTGGCAACGACATATATTTGTAACAAGATATATTAAGCGATACGAGATCAGTCACTTTTCCATCGGGGGAAACTTTCGCAAAATCACAAAGTATGAGATCTGCCGATCCAGACGATGTGTCGGCTTCTGTTTTCAATATGCCTAGCAATGATTCAAACGCTTTTTTTTCTACGCTATCATCAGCATCCAGAATCTTTACATATTGTCCCTTCGCCTCCGGTAGCGCGGCATTGATGCAACTGCCATAGTTGCCATTTGCCTTGTCTATGACACGGAAAACACCCGGATAGCGCTTCTCAAAATCATGGGCGATCTCGCTCGTCCGGTCCTTGCTGCCGTCATTGACGACAATGACATCAAGCCGCTGAAGCATAGCCTCGTCTGGGACAATCAGCGACCCAAGACACTTGGGGAGATACTCCTCCATGTTGTAGGAGGGAACAATGATGGTGAGAAGCTTGTCGCTCATTCCTTGAACATCTCCAGTGCCGCGGCGATGGCGCCGTCCATGTCCCAGTAGCGGTAGAGGCCGAGGCGGCCGGCTACGATTAGGTTCGGCAGCTTCTCCGCCTCGGCGACGTAGCGGGCGAAAAGCCGCTGGTTCCGGTCATCGTTGACCGGGTAGTACGCCTCCAGTCCCGGCTTCCACGTCTGGGGGTACTCACGGCAGATGACGGTCTTGTCGCACTCGTACGCCTCGCGCCATTCGGGATGATAGTGCTTGAATTCGTGGATGCGCGTGAAGGGAACATCCGGATCGCCGTAGTTCATCACGCTCGTCCCTTGGAAGTCGCGGACGCCCATCGTCTCCCACTCGAAGCGCAGGCTGCGCCACTCCAGCGCGCCGAAGCAGTGGTCGAAGAGTCGGTCGATCATGCCCGTGTAGAGGACGATGGCGTCTTTCGAGAGCGAATCGCGCACGGCGAAGAAGTCCACGCCGGTGCGCACCTCGATGCGGGAATCGGCAAGAAGAGCGTCGAAGATCGCCCCGAACCCTTTGGCGGGGATGCCCTGCATGGGCGTGTCGAAGTAGTCGTCCTGGTAGCGGTAGCGGACGGGCAACCGGTTGATGATGCTTTCGGGGAGTTCCTTCGGATCGCGTCCCCACTGCTTGGCAGTGTAGCCGCGGATCATGCGGTCGTAGAGGCCGCGACCGATGAGAGATACCGCTTTCTCCTCCAGGTTGCGGGGCTTCTCGATGCCTTCCTTGCGGATTGCCTCGGTGAGGAAGACGCGCGCCTCGTCCGGAGAGAACTGCGCCTCGTAGAAGTCGTTGATGGTCTTCAGGTTGATCGGCATCGAGTAGACGCGGCCACCGGAGCGGAGCAGAACCTTGTGCCAGTAGACGTTGAAGTCCGTGAAGCGGCGGATGTAGTCCCAGACCCCTTTGTCGGTAGTGTGGAAGATGTGCGATCCGTAGCGGTGGACCTCGATGCCGGTTTCCGGGTCGATGTCGGCGTAGGAGTTGCCGCCTACAACAGGGCGTTTTTCCAGAACGACAACAGACCTTTTGAAGAGCGTCGCGATGCGCTCCGCGAGGACGCACCCTGTGATGCCCGCCCCGACGATGTAGACGGGGGCGGAGGGGGATACCTTAAGGAGGGGGATGAGTTCTGATGGTTTCATGTCAGAGAGCACGCCACGGAACGATTTCAATGGCGCCATCACGTTGGGCCAATTCGCCGCCATAGACGATACGGGCCTTCGAGGGATCGGTGCCGGTCAGTGCAAGCCAACGGCGCATGGGGGATGCCCATTCGCTGCGATACGTCCTCCCGCTCTTGATTTCGATCGGGAGCGGACCGTCTTGCGTTTCCTCAATGAGGTCGATTTCAAGTTTCGAATGGTCGCGCCAGTAATGTAGGCGCGTCCGTCCACCGGTGTTGAGGACTCGCTTGCGCAGTTCGGAAACGACCGCCGTCTCGAAAACAGCCCCATAGAGAGGATGCGCATGGAGTTGCTGCGTTGTTTCTATTCCCATCAGCCAGCACGCAAGGCCCGTGTCCGCGAAGTACAGTTTCGGTGCGGAAACAAGGCGCTTGCTGTAGTTCCGGAAATAGGGGGTGAGCCGGAACACGAGCCCGGCCGCCTCGAGGACCGAGAGCCATGCGCGGGCCGTGGTATGCGTCACGCCGGAATCCGTCCCGAGCGAGTTGAGGTTCAACTCCTGCCCCGTTCGACCGGCCAGAATGCGGATGAACAGTTCAAATACCGCCAAATCCCGAACTTTAAGGATTTGCCGCACGTCTCGCTCCAGATAGGTCTGGAAGTATGAGGCGAACCACAGTCTGGGACTTGCCCTGCGCACGAGC
>JAEEGL010445390.1_pt1 | contig 24483 bp, 25 predicted proteins | sample 9134231 | NCBI WGS metagenome assembly JAEEGL01 (sample SAMN16246548, study PRJNA631951) | gut metagenome | biome: gut microbiome; feature: rumen; material: fiber-attached | host: Bos | place: Iran: Karaj | collected 2018-10
ATATTACATCTTTACAAGAATACATTCAACTTGTAGAAGATTGGATATTATTTTACAACACAACTAGAATAAAATCAAAAACTACAAGAAATTAATCTTGTAGTCTTTTTATTTAGTGTCTACCAAACGGGGTGCACTACATATTAAGTGAATCTTTTTTTTGTTATTTATTTAAATTGTATTTATAATCTTTTCCGTTATATGTGTAATGTAATTCATTATTTTTAACACTAATAATATCTTCTATTAATTTGCTTGTATCTGTATCTATATCATGTATTGTTTCAAATGTATTATCTTTAGTATTAATTAAGTATAATCCATAGTTCGCTCTTATTATTAAATTATCATTATAAATATAAGTAGTTGGATCAAATATTTGATTTCTTAATGATGAATTAAGTTTTGTTACTGTTTGAGTATTTAAATCTACTGAATAGAAAGTATCATAATAATTATTGTCTAATGTAACTGCGTTTATATAAATATAGTTATCGTTTTTATAAAGAATTGTTGCTAAACATGTTGATGATGAACATTTATAACCATTTGGCATAGAAGAACTTATGTATTTTTCATAAGTGTTACTATCTAGATCAAGATTTTTAATTACTAGATTATTATCAGTAATTACTGAAGTATAGAAGTTGTCTTTGTTATAAAATCCTTCAATGTATCCTGTTTCGTAACCTTTCATTCTTTTAACAAGGTTTTCGTTTATAGAAGCTATTATTTTATCATCTGAAGTAATTTTATATTCATCAGTTTGATAATCGTAACCTTTCTTTTCTACTAATACCCATTCATCATCACTTGTTAATCCAAGTACTTTTTTATTAACTATTTTATAGTTAATATTATTTAATACTTTGCTTCTTTCTTTAAATAATACTTTATGCATTAGTAATCCAAGTACTACTAATAGAAAAAGTGTAATAGCAAAAATAATAATTTTTTTATTTTTCATTTATTCCTCCTCCTATAATAAGCGTATCATACTTAACATACGATTTCACAAATATTTCATATATTGCCCTGGTTTGGTTTACAAATATGGCGAAAAAATGTATAATTATAAATGTGCATGGTGATTATATGAAAGGTAAAAAAATTAATAAAAAATATCTGATTTTTTCATTAATAATAGTTGTTTTAATGATAGCAACTTTTTATATAAAAAAATTTTTAGGTGATTCAAATTTTGAATCAACTTTATTTTATTCAATATGTGGTCCTGCTGAATTTGATATGAGTATTATACTTGATGTATCAAAGATATGTGTTCCTTTATTAATAGTATTAACTACAGCAATTTATTTTGCTTTTGATAAAGTAAAGTTTATAAAAAAATATGATTGGTTAGTAATGATAGTGTTAGTATTAACTTTTAGTAATGCATTACTTTGGAATATAGATGTATTTGATTATTTAAAATATGAAATGCAAACTTCAAATATTATTTCAGATAATTATGTAGATCCGAAAGAAACTAATGTTATATTTCCAGATAAGAAAAGAAATTTAATATTAATAATTGTTGAATCTTTAGAAAATAGTTTTCTTACTAAAGAGGATGGGGGAGCATGGGATTATTCAATTATTCCGGAACTATCTACTTTATTAAAAGATGATGATACTATTACTTTTAATAGTAAGAATACTGGAATGCAAATGCTACATGGTACTTCTTATACATCAAGTGCAATTGTGGCAAATAATGCAGGTATTCCTATAAAAGTACAAGGTACTACTAGTGGATATGGTAGTAGTAACTTTATGAATGGTAGTTATACTTTAGGAGATTTACTTTATAAAAATGGTTATACCAATGAAGTAGTATCAGGAGCTACTACTGATTTTGGAGGACTTAAAAGTTTTTATAAAAATCATGGTAATTTTAAAGTGATAGATTTAAATAGTTTAAAAGAATATGGTTATACTTTAAATAAAGATGATTATGGTAAATGGGGATTTAATGATAATTATTTATTTAAAGTAGCTCGTGATAGATTAGATAAATTATCTCAAGATGATAAACCATTTGATTTACAATTAATAACAATTGATACACATTTCTTTAATGGTTTTGTAGGTAAGTACTCAGAAACTAAGTTTGATAAACAATATGAGAATGCTTATGCGACTACATCTAGATTAATATATGAGTTTATTGATTATGTTAAGAGTAAACCATATTATAAAGATACTACTATTGTAGTAGTAGGAGATCATTTAACTATGCAAACTAGTTTTATAAATGATAAAATGTTTAAAGATAGAACAATATATAATTGTATTGTTAATTCTTATAATAAGGAGTTAAGTAATAAAGACCGAATTTATTCGGCTTTAGATAATTATCCAACAATAGTAAGTGCTATTGGAGGACAAATAGAAGGTAATAGACTTGGACTTGGAGTAAATTTATTTTCTAGTGAAAAAACATTACTAGAAAGATATGGCATTAGTGAGGCTGATGAACAGTTAAAGAAAAAGTCAAATTATTATAATAAGAAGATATTGAAAGTAGGTAAGTAGTTATGTTTATAATTAATATTAAAAAATCAGTTTTAGTTACATATTTAGGAGTAATATTTGGTGTATTATCAATGTATTTTGCATTTAGTAAAATGGCATTTAGTGAAGGAAATTATTTAAGATATTCACTTGTATTCTTAATTCTTGCAGGTGTATGTGATATGTTTGATGGAAAAGTAGCAAGAATGTGTAAGAGAACTAAAGAAGAAAAAGAATTTGGTATTCAAATAGATTCTCTTGCAGATACAGTTAACTTTGTTGCACTTCCAGTAGTAATAATGTTATCTCTAGGTATGACATCAGTAGTAGATGTAATAATTTATGCATTATTTATATTATGTGGTATTTCTAGATTAGGATACTTTAATGTTAATGCTTCTCTTGATAATCCAGTTAAATTCTATAATGGACTTCCAGTTACATCAACAGCAATTATTTATCCAATACTAGGATTATTACACGGACAAATACCTGAAAATACATTCTGTTTAGTTTATATAATTGCAACTTTAATAACAGGATTATTATTTGTTTTAAGAATAAAAGTTCCAAAATTAAAAGGAAGTGCTTATATTGTTATTCCAGTATTAGCAATTATTTTAGCAGTACTTCTTTTGGTGATTAGATAATGGATAGTTCTAGTAAAGGTCTTAACTTTTTATACAATAATTTTTTTGGAAGAATCATTTTAAAAGTTATGACTACAAAAGCTATTGCTAATTTATATGCTAAATATATGAATAGTAGATTATCTACTAGAAAAATAAAGAAATTTATAAAAGTAAATAATATTAATATGGATGAATATATTGATAGAAAGTATACTTCTTTTAATGATTTCTTTATGAGAGAGATAAAAAAAGGAAAAAGAAAAATAGGAGAAGGAATTATTTCTCCTTGTGATTCAAGGGTACTTGCATATAAATTAGATGATAATAGTAGTTTTAAAATTAAGAGTAGTATTTATACAGTAGATGAACTTACTAAAGAGAATAAGAAATATAAATATGCTCTTATATTTAGATTATGTGTAGATGATTATCATCATTATGCATATCCAGATGATGGTGAAGTAGTTAGTACTAAGTATATAAACGGAGTACTTCATACAGTACAACCAATTGCTCATAAAAAATATAAAGTATTTCATGAAAACTCTAGATGTGTTACATTTTTAAAATGTAAGAATCTAGGAGAAGTATGCTATATCGAAGTAGGAGCAATGATGATAGGCAAAATAGTAAATATTCAAAAAGATAAATTTAAAAAAGGGGAAGAAAAAGGTCATTTTGAATTTGGAGGATCTACAGTAATATTACTAATTAATAAAGATATTAAAATTAGAGAAGATATCTTAAAAAATAGTAATAATGAAATAGAGACAGTAGTAAAAATGGGTGAATCAATAGGTAGGTGATAAAGGTGAAGAAGAAATGGATAAAGTATTTCTTAACTAGTTTACTTCTTATTTTAGTTCTATATATTACATTCCATAAAATCTATAATAAAGAGTCATGGAATGTAGTACGTGAAACTATTAAAAATATTAAGTGTTACTACGTATTTATATGCTTATTATTCTCTTTCTTATATTTCTTATGCCAAGGAATATATATGAAGATAATACTAGGTACATTAAATACCAAAATATCAGTAATAAAAGGAATATTTTATACAGTAATTGAATTCTTCTTTAGTGGTATCACACCATCTTCAACTGGTGGACAACCGGTTCAGCTATACTATATGACGGTAGATAAAATCCCAATGAGAAAAAGTTATATAACTTTAATACTTAATACCGTTTTCTTTAAACTAATACTAGCAGTATTAGGAATACTTGTCTTAGTATTTAATAATTCGTTTATATTGAATACACATTATGTTTATAAAGTATTTTTTGTAATAGGATTTTTAGTAGATCTATTTATTATTACAATGGGATGCTTATTACTATTTAATTTTAATTTAATTAAATCAATGTATAAAGCAGTATATAACTTTTGTAAGAAATTAAAACTATTTAAAAATAAACTTGATAATAAAGAACCAGATGAAGTATTAAATAGATATAAAGATGAAATAAAATATATTAAAACACATAAGTTAGCAGTATTTGTAACATTTATAATTACATTTATTCAAAGATTATTCTTATTCTCTATAATATACATAGTATATAGAGCACTAGGGCTTAATAATTATAGTTATTTTGATTTACTTGCTATACAAGTATGTGTACAACTTGCTATGGAAGCAATGCCTCTTCCAGGAGGAAGTGGTTTATCAGAAGGAATGCTTCATAATATCTTTACAATGATATTTGTAGCAGGACTAGCTGATGTAGGAATGCTTTTTACTAGAACATTTACTTTCTACATACCACTTACAATATCAGGAATAATACTTCTTATTGATTATATATTTAGATTAAAAAGAAAAAATAAATTGGTAAATTAATACCAATTTATTTTTTGTTAAAATGTATAAAAAAACTAGTCTTTCGACTAGTTACGCTCTAATGGAGTAATTGTGTATCTAGTTTGATAAACAATTAGCGGCAAATGTAACTAGGTAAAACTTAATTATATACACATTATGACATATTTTTTAATAATTTGACAAAAATTAGCAAGCATGATACCATACACTGCAATTGAAGGGGGTGAAATAGTATGTCAAAAATTGGAGAATTAATTTCAAATATTCACCAATATGGTAATAGTAAACTTTATATGCAATCACAAAATCCTAATGTTAATAGAGTTTTAGAATTTTCTGTTGATGATGATGGAAATTTAAATGTTGTGGGAAAGTTAGAAGTTTTTGATAAACCGTTTTGGAACGGAAGCAAAATTGATGAAAGTGCTATAATGATAAGATCAATCGAGTCATGTCAATTTTCAAAAAAAGATTTAGATATGAATATAGCAGTTATTGTTTTAAGTACATTTTATTATAGCAATCTTCCTATCATGGCAAAACAAGAAGTACCTACAAATGTCAACACAGATAAAGCTGCAAATGTTATTTATCAAATGGCTAATTCGATGTTACAGTTAAGTAATGCGGAATTAACTCATTGGGTACTTGGTAGAGATAATGATATTGAAAATATGTTGATTAATAAAGCATCTCAATCCATTGTATCTGATGATATTAAGCCTGTCCCAGTATTAATTGATAATATTGAAAATCAAGTTAAAGATGTAAATGCTCGCTTAACTAATGTACATAATGTATGGAAAGAAATGAACAATTCACGTACCGAAGATGAATATAAAGTTGCAGGTGAAAAGTGGGATTCATTATATAATGATAAATCAGAAAAAAAACTTTTCTAAAAATGTAAAAGATGATTTTAAGAGTTATCACTCAAAATCATCTTTTTCTTTGTCTCTTTTTGCCTTATAAGACTCTTTAGTAACTTCATTTATTTTCTAATTAATAAAAAATCGAACTATTTCTAGTTCGACTTATATTTCAAATGGAGCGGGTGATGGGAATCGGACCCACGTTATCAGCTTGGAAGGCTGGAGTTCTACCATTGAACTACACCCGCAATTTGGTAGGCACTTTTAATTATACTATAATTTAACTTTATGTCAACATTTTTTTACAAAAAAATTTTAATTTTTTCTGTAGAACTCCAGCATGATATAGATTTATTATAAATAAATGATATAATTAAATAAGAAAGTAGATGATAATATGTTTAATTATGGTGGTAGAGTAGTAGTTGTTACTGGTGCTTCTTCTGGGCTTGGTAAACAAATGGCTCTTGCTTATGCTAAACAAGGAGCTGATTTAGTAATACTTGCTAGAAGAGTAGAAAAACTAGAAGACTTAGCTAAAGAAATAGAAAAACTAGGAAGAAAGTGCCTTCCTATTAAATGCGATGTTACAAATGTAGAAGATATTAAAGAAGCAGGTAGACTTACTGAAGAAAAATTTGGAAAAGTAGATGTACTTGTTAACTGTGCAGGTGCTGCTGAAAATGCAGGGGTACTTGATATGACTGATGAACAGTGGAACTTTACTATTAAAACTGATATGGATTCAGTATTCTATGTTACTAGAGAATTTGGTAATATTATGAAAAAGAAAAAATATGGAAGAATAATTAATATTGCTTCTATGTATGGTTTAGTAGGAAATATGGCTATGGGAACTATTGCATATCATACTTCTAAAGGTGGTGTAGTAAACTTTACTAGAGCAGCTGCTGCAGAACTAGCTAAAGATGGTATTACTGTTAATGCAATATGTCCTGGATATTTTGATACAGAACTTACTCATGAAACACTTATTACCGATTCTTTTACAGCATATATGAAAGCAACTGTACCAGTTGGTAGATATGGTAAAGAAGGAGAACTTAATGCTGCTGCAATCTTCCTTGGATCTAAAGAAGCTAGTTATGTAACTGGTGTAATCTTACCAGTAGACGGAGGATACACAGCTGTATAACAAAAAATTAGCACTTACACTTGACAAGTGCTAATTATAGTGGTATAACATAATTGTACCTAGGATAAGTACTAGTCCTGATATATTGAAAGGGTAGTGATTTTATGTTAGTACCAGCAAGAAGATTTAATTTCTTAGATGATCCATTTTTCTATGAAGGAGAAAAGGAAAAACTTATGAATACCGATATTATCGAAAATGATAATAAGTATGAATTCCATATTGAATTACCAGGATTTAAGAAAGAAGATATATCTATTGAACTAGATAATGGTAATTTAAAGATTCATGCTAAAAATGAAGTAAATGAAGAAGAAAAAGAAAAAGGTAAAGTTATTCGTCAAGAAAGATTCTACGGAGAAATGTCTAGATCATTCTATGTAGGAGATAATATTGATGAAAATAGTATTAATGCTTCATTTGAAAATGGTATTCTTAAATTAGTAGTTCCTAAAAAAGAAATTAAAGATAATAAGAAATTAATTGAAATTAAATAAATAATAAAAGAGTTCTAATACTCTTTTATTTTTGGTATAATTACATGTAGAGACGAGGTAATAATATGGATAATGATTTAAAAAGAAGTATTATTTTAGAAAACTATCAGAATCCTAAAAATAGAGGATTATTAAATAAAGAAGATTATATTAAAACTAATACTAATAGTGATAGTTGTATTGATGAAATAAATCTAGAAGTTAAAATAGAAGATGGTGTTATTAAAGATATTCGTTTTGATGGAGAAGCATGTGCTATATGTACTAGTGCTACTTCTATAATGATTGAAACTTTAATAGGAAAGAATTTAGAAGAAGCTAAAGAAATATTTGATAATTATCAAAATATGATAGAAGAAAAACATTTCGATGAAGAAAAGTTAGAAAGTGCTATTGTATATAGTGATATTTCTAAACAGCCAAACCGTAAAAAATGTGCTTTACTTCCTTGGTGGGGTATTGAAAAAGCCTTTATAGAGTACGAAAAGAATAAATAGTATAATTTGACAAATATAGGTCTAAATGCTAAAATACTACCTCGTAAAGGGGCGTTTTAGATGATAAAACCAATTAAATTAAGATTTTATATGATAGGAAAATATGAAGATATATTAGACAATGACGGTAGTTATACTCATAATATGAATTACGGTACACTTGATGCTAAATTTGGTTTAGTGGTAGGTGAAAACTTTTATACTATAGGTAAAGGATTTGAAAAGAGACATGTTGTTAAACATAGTAAAGAAAATCCAGCAGCTATAGATAAGTCAGAATATGGTAAACTTAATACAACTGATTCATATGCTATTAGTGAATTAGATCTTAAGGGTTACTGTATTAGAAAACAAATGAAAAAAATTAGATAGTATTTACTATCTTTTTTTTGTTTTACAATATATAATAAATTATGGTGATATTTATGAAAGGACTAGAAAAAGGTTTAACAAAAGAAAAAGTAACAGAAATTTCTAAAATTAAAGATGAACCTAAGTGGATGACTAATTTCCGTTTAAAGTCTTTTCATAAATTTGAAGAGACTCCAAATCCTATATTTGGACCTGAACTTAGAATAGATTTTAACAATATTAATTATTTTAAAAAAGTTACTAAAGATATTGCTGATAACTGGGATAATGTTGATAAAGAAATAAAAGATACTTTTGAAAGCGTAGGAGTAATAGATGCTGAAAAGAAATACTTAGATGGTATGCATGTTCAGTATGAAAGTGAAAGTGTTTATACTAATATGCTTAAAGAAGTAAAAGAAAAGAATGTTATTTTCTGTGATACTGATACTGCTTTAAAAAAGTATCCAGATTTATTTAAAAAGTATTTTAATACACTTGTTAAATATAATGAAAATAAATATACTGCATTAAATGGTGCAGTATGGAGTGGTGGTACATTTATATATGTTCCTCCTCATACTAAACTAGATAGACCACTTCAAAGCTATTTTAGAATAAATAGTAGAAGTATGGGTCAGTTTGAAAGAACTTTAATTATTGTAGATGAAGGATCAGAACTTCATTATATGGAAGGATGTACTTCACCAGTATATAGTGAAGACTCTCTTCATGCTGCTGTAGTAGAAATCTTTGTTATGAAAGATGCTAAGTGTAGATATACTACTATTCAAAACTGGTCTGATAATGTATATAACTTAGTTACTAAAAGAGCTATTGTTTATGAAAATGGTTTAATGGAATGGATAGATGGTAATCTAGGTTCTAAAGTAAATATGAAGTATCCTTGCTGTATATTAGCAGGAGATGGAGCTAGAGGTAATACTTTATCTATAGCTGCTGCTAAAGGTAATCAGTTTCAAGATTCTGGAGCGAAAATGATTCATATTGCTCCTAATACTAAGAGTAGCATTATTAGTAAAAGTATTGCTAGTGATGGAGGAGTAAGTAACTTTAGATCAACTGTTAGTATTTCTTCTAAAGCAATAAACTCTGATGCTAAAATAAAATGTGATACTATCATATTAGATGAAAACTCTAAAAGTGATACTATTCCTAAAAATAAAGTAGATAATAATAGTTCTAATCTTAATCATGAAGCTACTGTTTCAAAAATAAGTAAAGAAAAGTTATTTTATCTAACTAGTAGAGGTATTCCTCTTGAAAGAGCTAAGGAACTTATTATAATGGGATTTATTGATAAGTTTAGAGAAGAATTACCTATGGAATATGCAGTAGAACTTAATGCTTTACTTAAAAAATATTTATAGATGTGTTATACTATATCTATATAGTAGGAGGTATTTATGAAAAAGCTATTTATATTATTAGTTATTTGCCTTACAATACTTACTGGATGTACAAGTAAAGAAGATCAAGAAAATGAATTTGTTGTTGCTGCTAAAAAGTATTATGAAAATAATATGTCTGGCTTAATAGGAGTAACAGAAGTAGATGTTAAACTTGAAGATATTTTAAATGATATAGATAAGGGAGGAATATATAATATTCCATCTATATCTAAATGTTCTTCTAACTCAGTAGTAACTTTTACTTTAGAAGATGATAAGATATCTTCTGAGAAAGTAGTACTAGATTGTAAAAAAAATTAAATTTATACAAAATTAATAAATTGGTTATATCTATATAATCAGTTTATTTTTTTTATACCTTAATATAAGTATTTATATGATAGGAAGTCCTTATCAAAAAGATAAAATATGTCTTTTGCAATCTATTTTTCCTCATAGTATATTGACTTTGGAAAGGAGGAAAAATGTTAAATCAAGTCATTTGTGTCGGGAGAATTGTAAAGAATCCCGAAGTAATTGAATCTGAGTCTGGAAAAAAATATACTAATCTAACACTTGCCGTACCTCGTAGTTATAAAAATGTAGATGGTGAATATGATACAGATTTTGTTCCTTTTAAATTATGGCAAGGCATTGCAGAGAATACTGCCCTATACTGTAAGTCTGGTGATTTAATAGGAATAAAAGGTCATGTTGAAACTGATGTATATGAAAAAGACGAAGAAAAACATTATGCAATGAACTTAGTTGCAGAAAAAGTTACCTTTTTATCTAGTAAAAAACCAGAAGAAGCAGATAAATAAATCTGCTTCTTGTCATATCTTTATGTATAGTTTACTTTTTTAATTATATTATTTTATCTAGTATGTTATAATTATAATAGGTGAAAATATGAATATAGTAGATATCATAAATAAGAAAAGATTAAAAGAAGAATTAACTAAGGAAGAACTAGAATATGCTATAAATGGGTATATTGATAATTCTATAAAAGATTATCAAATGAGTAGTTTACTTATGGCTATTTGTTTAAATGGTATGAGTGATGATGAAATATATTACCTTACTGATATTATGCTTAAAAGTGGGGATACTGTTGATTTATCTTTTATTAATAAAGTTAAAGTTGATAAACACTCAACAGGTGGAGTAGGAGATAAAACATCTTTAATACTTCTTCCACTTGTAGCAGCATGCGGAGTAGTAGCTCCTAAGATGAGTGGTAGAGGTCTTGGATTTACTGGCGGAACAATTGATAAATTAGAAGCTATTCCAGGATTTAAATCAGATTTATCTGTAGATGAATTTAAAAGAGAAATAGAAGAGATAGGTGTATCAGATATTTCTCAAAGTGAGAATTTAGTTCCTGCTGATAAAAAACTATATTCTTTAAGAGATGTAACAGGTACTGTAGAATCACTACCTTTAATAGCATCAAGTATAATGTCTAAAAAGTTAGCAAGTGGTGCTGATAAAATAGTTATTGATTTAAAAGTAGGTGATGGAGCATTAATTAAAAATATTGATGATGCTAGACGCCTTGCTTCAATAATGATTAATATAGGTAAAAAATATAATAAAGAAGTAAGATGTATTTTAACTGATATGAATCAACCTCTAGGTAATATGATAGGAAATAGTTTAGAAGTTAAAGAAGCAATAGATGTTTTAAAAGGAAATGGTCCTAAAGATATTACTGATTTAGTAATAGTACTAGCTTCTACTATGGTACAAATGGGACTTAATATATCATTAGAAGAAGCTAATAAATTAGTACTTGATAAATTAAATGATGGTTCAGCATTTAATAAGTTCTTAGATTTAGTAAGATATCAAGGTGGTAATTTAGAGGATATGGTTATATCTGATAAAGTTATATCCGTTAAAAGTAATAAAACTGGTTTTGTATCAAAAATCAAAACTAATGAACTGGGTGAAGTAGTTCGTAAACTAGGTGGAGGAAGATACGAAAAAGAAGATAGTATTGATCCATCCGTAGGAATAGAACTAGTGGTTAAACAAGGCGATTATGTATTAGAAGATGAAGAATTACTTAAGGTATATATGAATGAAAAAGATGTACCTTTAAGTGAAATACTAGATTGTTTTATCATTTCTAATGAAAGTGGAGAGTCTAATCCTCTTATATATGAAATAATATGCAGTTAATAGTAGGTTTTATAATTGCAGTAATGATAGTTACTGCAATTAAAATGATAAAAGATGGTAAACATTTAGGAAAAGCTTTGTTTAAAAAAGAATATAAAATATCAAAAGCTGCTTTAGTAGCAAGTCAGCTTAAAAAATATAATGGTCATAGTAAAGTTATAACTAAAGGAAATATTGTAGCTTTTATTACTGAGTATTATGTCTTTATAGGACTAGTTATTGATGAAGCAGGAATGCTTCTTGGTAGTGAAACAAGTGATTACTTTGTATTAAAATATGGAGGTTCTGAAAAGAGTATAAAAAATGAAATACCATACTTTAATGAATTAGTAAGTAAAATTAGTAGTAATATGGATGGTATTCCTATAAATAAATATATTATAGTAGGATCATCTACAATGATTACTTTTAATATAAGTACTATTAGTATGCTTAGATTAAGTGATGTTTATTATAACTTTATAAGAAAAGATGGAAAGATTAATTATACTCCGTCTGATATTAATAGAATAGCAAAAATACTAGAAAATTCTCTAATGTAAAGAAATGTCTAAAACGTTGATATTTAGAATTAATTAAGTTATTCTTATAATAGAAGGGGTGATAAAAGATGATACATCCATCAATAGACAAATTATTAAACAAAGTTGGTTCTAAATATTTGTTAGTAAATTTAGTTTCAAAAAGAGTAGCAGAAATAGAAGAAACTGAATTCTATCAAATGAAAGAAAACGAGTACAAATCAAGTAAACCTATCGGTAGGGCACTTGAAGAAATTGCAAAAGATCTAATTCACATTAAAGAGGATTAGTCTTTTTTCTTAGGAGGGTTTATGGAAATAAAACATATTAAAAAAGGAAAGAATAATAAGTATGAAATATTATTTATAAATGGTGAGAAACTTACTACTTATGATGAAGTTCTTTTAAATAATAATCTTTTATATAAGAAAGATTTATCTAAAGAAGATATAAAAAGTATTGAAAGTAAGAATATCTTTTATGATGTATATAATAATGCTTTAAAATATATATCTAAAAGAATTAGATCTACTAAAGAAATAATGAAATATTTAGATAAATATGAACTTTCTTTAAAAGATAAAAATGATATTATTAAAATACTTAAAGAAAAAGGCTTTTTAGACGATTTAAGATTTGCCAAAGCATTTATATCAGATAAGGTTAATTTAACTAGTGATGGCCCTTATAAGATAAAAAAAGAGCTTCTTTCTCATGATATAGATGAATCTGTTATAGATAACCTAATTCATGATATTGATAAAGAGAAACTTATTAGTAAACTTGATAAACTTGTAAATAAAAAAATAAACACTTCTAAAGAATCAAACTATTTAGCGAGAAAGAAAATAACTAATTACTTTATTAATCTAGGATACTCTAAGGAAATGATTGATGAAGTATATAAAGATAGTAGGGATGATACTTCTTATTTAGAAAAAGAATTTGATAAATTATATAAGAAACTATCGTATAAAGAGCAAGATAAAGATAAACTACTACTTAAGATAAAACAAAAACTATATTCCAAAGGATATAGTTTAAGTAAAATAGATGAATACATAAGAAAAGAGTATGAATAAATTCATACTCTATTTTTATTTTTCATTATATGTTTTTTCAAGTTCAGTATCAATTATTTCTAAGTTGTAAGCTTTTCTAATTTTCTTCCATGCTTTATCATAGATTTCACTATCATTAGAAACTTTTTCACTTAATAAGCTTTTTAAACATTCTTCTCTAGAATCTTCTAGACTTGGTTTTTTATCTTGTTTAACTCTTAAAATAACAAAGTATCCATAAGATGATTTAACTGGTTCAGTAGTATATTTACCATCTTCTAGAGCAACACTTGCATCCCAGAATTCACTAACTACATCTTTTTTACTAAATCCACTGAATAATCCACCTTCAGCAGCAGTTGTTTTGTCATCTGAGTGTTTTTTAGCTAAATCTTCAAATTTTTCACCTTTTTTAAGTTTTTCAATAACTTCATTAGCTTCAGCTAAAGCTTTAGCTTCGCTTTCTTCTTTTTTAGTAGTGTAGTTTTCATCGTTAGTATCAACTTCTTCTGGAGCAATTAAGATATATCTTGCTGTCATAGCACCAGTAATGTTTTCTTTATAATAATCTTTAACTTCACTTTCTGTAATGAATCCATATTCAGTATTTTTAATATATTTTTCAGCAACTAATTGATTAACACGGTCTTTATAAACTGTTTCTCTAAATTGATCTAGTCCTTTATAACCATATTGTTTTAATTCACTTTCTAAATCTTTTTTATAATATTCATATTGAGCTTTTAAGTTTGCTACATAACTATCAGCATATTCTGAAGCTTCAGTAGTATCTTTTAATTCTTTACTTGAAATATATGAATCAACAATACTTGTTAAAGCTACACTTCCATTTTTTTCTTTTAATTCTTCATATAATTCAGTAATGCTAAAATCTTTTCCATCTACTTTAGCAATAACTTCAGTTCCGTCTTTTAAGACTGGAATTGTTTTTGTATTATTGAAGTGTTTTCCTACTAAGAAACTACAAACAACTAATACAATGCATAATAATGATAATTGAACTTTTTTGTTTTTGATAAAATCTTTCATTTTAATCCTCCTGTATCCTTAGTACAACTTGCATCATACAAATAGTATTTTAGCAAACAAATTAAGAAAATACAATATTTTCCTTATATTATTCATATATATTTCATCATTTTCAAAGAATTATTTTTCTAAAAAAATATGTAAACTTGATATTTTCGTCTTTACAAAGTGGGTGAACTAGGTTAAAATTAAGGTACAAGTGGTACAAAGTGGGGGAAAGTGGTGATTATTATGTTCATGGGTGAATATCATCATACCATTGATGAGAAGGGTAGACTGACTATTCCATCCAAGATTAGATTTGATCTTGGGGAAGAGTTTGTTTTAACTCGTGGTTTAGATAACTGCTTATTTATTTATCCAAAAAAAGAATGGGAAGAAATCATTTCGGAATATAAAAAATTACCAAACACTAAAGATGCTCGTAATTTTATGAGATTTTTCTTAAGTGGAGCCACTATTTGTAGTTTTGATAAACAAGGAAGAATTAATATTCCAATACCACTAGCTGCGTATGCTGACCTTATAAAAGAATGTATTATCATTGGGGTTGATAACAGACTTGAAATTTGGAGCGAAGAAAGATGGAACAACTTTGTATCTGAAAATGAACCTAATTACACAGAAATTGCTGAAAAACTATTTTCACCTAAGTTAGATTAATGGAAACACTTCATAAAAGCGTTCTTCTAGAAGAATCTATAAATTATTTAAATTTAAAAGAAAATAGTGTAATAGTTGACTGTACATTAGGTTATGGCGGACATAGTAGTGAAATCTTAAAAAGAATTAAAAATGGATTTTTATATTCATTTGATCAAGATATCGACGCAATAAATTTCAGTAAGAAAAGGTTAAGTGATATAGCATCAAACTTTGAAATAATTCAAAGCAACTTCGTTAATCTTGAGAAAGAGATTAAAGAAAGAACAGATTATGTTGATGGTGTTTTATATGACCTTGGAGTGTCATCACCACAGCTTGACGAAGATGAAAGAGGTTTTAGTTTTCATAAAGACGCTAAGCTTGATATGAGAATGGATAAATCATCTTCTTTTAGCGCGTATGATGTTGTAAATACTTTTTCATTTGAACAGTTAACTGATATTCTATATCGTTACGGAGAAGAAAAGTATGCAAGTAGCATCGTTAAAAACATAATTAAACATAGAACCAATAAACCAATTGAAACCACTTTGGAATTAGCTGAAATAATTAAAGAAAGCGTTCCAGAAAAATATAGAAGAGATAAACATCCAGCAAGAAAAACATTTCAAGCAATTAGAATTGAAGTTAATCATGAGTTAGATGTTTTTGAAAAGAGTTTAAGAGATGCTTTAAATATTATTAAAGTAGGCGGAAGAATATGTGTAATAACATTCCATTCTCTAGAAGATAGAATGTGTAAGCAAATCTTTAAAGAAGTAAGTGAAGTAGATCCTCTTCTTAAAAGAATGCCAATCATACCAGAAAATATGATGCCTAGATTTAAAGTGATCGCAAATATAAGTCCTAGTGACGAAGAATTAAATTTTAATAATCGTTCAAGAAGTGCTAGACTTCGAGTGATAGAAAGGGTAAGATAGATAATGAAAAAGAATACTACTAAAAAAGTAAATTTTCATATAACAAAAGGCGAAAAACTAATGTTTTTTAGTAGTGTCTTAATAGTTATTATTATTTTATTAGTACAAGTTTTCTGCGGAGCTATGGCAGGGAATCTATCACTTAATGTAGAAAAATTAAAATATGAGATAGATACTCAAGAAAAAAAGAATGAAAGTTTAGAAATGCAAGTCAGTGAACTTACTTCATATGATAAAATAAAAGATGTAGTTAAAGATATGGGACTTGCTTATAATAATTCAAATATAATTGTCATAAGCAAATAAATTGTTGCGAGGTGATACTATGAAAGATAAAAAGAAAGTAAAAGATACTTGGAATGCTCCTAAGTATTTTTTAACAGTAGTTTTTATCTTTTTTTTAGTGTTTGCAGGGCAACTAACTTATATAACACTAAGTCCTACAATATATGGAATTAATATGGATAAGTTTGCAGAAAGTCGTAATACTTATAGTGCAACACTTTATGCTAAAAGAGGAACTATTTTTGATTCAAGTAATAATGTACTAGCTCAAAACGTAGCATCATATACCGTTATTGCTTATTTAAATCCAAAAAGAACAATTAATCCTAAAAATCCACAACACGTAGTAGATAAAGAAGCAACTGCTAAAGCATTAGCACCAATACTTAATATGACTGAGGAAAGACTTAAAGAATTATTAAGTAAAAGTGTATATCAAGTAGAATTAGGTCCTGGAGGAAGAGGTATAACAGAACTTACTAAAATGGAAATAGCAAGTTTAAAACTTCCAGGAATAGACTTTGTAGAAACCTATAAAAGATATTATCCAAATGGAAAGTTTGCCTCTTATATAATAGGATATGCCAAACTATATGAAGAAACAAAAGGTAATGTAACAACAGATAAAATAGTCGGAGAACTAGGACTTGAATCTAAATATAATGATTATCTTACAGGTAAGAATGGATATTTAAAATATCAACAAGATAGATTTGGTTATAAAATACCAGATACCTTAGAAGAAAGAGAAGACGCAGTAGATGGATATGATATCTATTTAACACTTGACTCTAATATTCAAAGATTTGCAGAAAGTGCAATAGAATCAATGAAGAAAAATACTAATCCATCATGGGCTGCTATATCAGTAATGAATGCTAAAACAGGAGATATACTAGCAGCAGCAACTATTCCTTCATTTGATCCAAACATAAGAGATGTAACAAACTATCAAAGTCCACTTGTTACTACAGCATATGAACCAGGTTCAGTAATGAAAATATATTCATACTTATGTGCAGTAGATTCAAATAAGTATGATGGAAACATGACAGTACAATCAGGTAGTATCAAAGTAGGAGACGATGAAGTAAGAGACTGGAACCGTATAGGTTGGGGTACAATTACATTAAACCAAGGACTTTTATATTCATCAAACGTTGCTGCATCAACACTAGTTCAAAAAGTAATTACTAAAAATGAATTACAAGACTGTTATGAAAGACTAGGATTTGGAGATTTAACAGGAGTAGAACTAGCTAGTGAAGTAGCAGGTAAAATAACATTTAATTATCCGATTGAAGTTGCAACAGCTTCCTTTGGTCAAGGTATTACAACAACAGTAGTACAACAACTTAAAGCTGTAAGTGTTTTAGCAAATGATGGTAAAACAGTATCACCACATATTGTTAAAAAAATATTAGATAAAAATACAAATAAAATAGTATATGAAAGTTCTGTTGAAAAATCAGAAAAGATATTTAAAACTTCAACAGTAAACTATGTTAAAGATTTATTATATCAATCTATAAATGGTGACGATTATAACGCAACCGGAAGAATTTACCGTATGGATGGATATAAACTTTTAGGTAAAACTGGAACTGCTCAAATACCTTCTCCAAAGAAAGGATATTTAACAGGAGACCTTGATTACTTAAGATCATTTATTGGTATGTATCCAGCTAATGATCCAGAAATTATTATTTATGTAACAGTTAAACAAGCAACAAGTGCTTATGCATCTAGAGATGCTGTTAAAGAAATGGTAACAAATATAACTAAGTACTTAAATCTATTTGATGATGGAACTATATCTTCAAATATCGATATGATTACACTTAAATCATATGCTAATAGTACATTTGATAAAGCTAAAGATGAATTATCATCACATAAGATAAACGTAGTTAAAATAGGAGATGGAGATACTGTAATTAGTCAGTATCCTCTTAAAGGTTCAGTAGTACTATCTAATGAAAAAGTCTTCTTAATAACTAATAGTAAGTCTTATAAAATGCCTAATTTAAAAGGATATTCCTTAAAAGATGCTAAGCAGTTATTAACTATTTTAGGATTAAAAATAAAGACAAGTGGAACTGGTTATGTAACAGAGCAAAGTATCTCTGAAGGCACTGAAATTAATAAAGGTGATGAGATAACAATTACACTTTCCGATAAGTTTGATTTTAGTAAAATAGGGTAGAATTTTTAATTCTACTCTTTTTATTTGGCGTTATATATTATTTATGGTGTAAAAAGTTGACAAATATAATATTTTTAGTAGAATATATAGTGTATTCCGAACGATTGTGCGATAAGTGAGAACTAGAATGGTGGTGAATATAGAAATGGCTGAAAAAAAGAAAAAAATTGAAGCGGGTAAAGTAACAGGGGGTAAAAAAGCATCTGTTAAAAAAGCTTCACCAAAAAAAGAAGTAGCAACTAATGTTAAAGCAGAAGAAAAAAGTGCAAAATCAGTATCTAAGAAAGCACCTAAAAAAGAGGTAAAAGTTAAGGAAGTTAAAGAAACTAAAAAAACTGATGTAATGGCTAGCTTAGATGATAAAGAAGTTGTTGTAACTAAAGAAGAAAACAAAAAAGCATTAAAAGAAATCTTATTAAAGGTTTGGGATATTGCTTTCTGGGTTTTATTCATAGCAATCGCATTAACATGGGTTACAGATTACTTCAGAGTTAGAGCTGATAAAGATCCACAATTCTGTTTAGCCAAAAAGACTAAACAATTTGAAGATGGTACAGTAGAAACTTGTACAGGAGTTGGTTATAAGATTTATTCTTATAATCGTGAATCTTTAGATACTGGTGTTGAATTTGTTCCTTTCTTTGTAAAAATGAAAGAACCAAAAACTAGTAAATAAATAAAATTAGGGGAGAAAAAATATGAGAGATAAGAAAAAAGTATTAGCTATATTATTATTCTTAATTATGGGTTTCTTCATGTTTACATTTGCCAATCCAAATGATAACATCTCTTCTTTAACTAAACCAGTTGATGAAAAGAAAGAAGAAAAGAAAGAAGATAATAATAAACAAGACAATCAAGAACAAACTCCAGTTGTTGTTGATGTTGATAATGCTCCAGTTATAACTGTTGAACCTAAAGAAGTTAGTATTGCTTTCGGTGCTAACTACGATACATTAACAGGTGTAACTGTTAGAGATGACAAAGATAATTTAACTGCTGCTGCTAGTATTGTTGATACTACAACTTTAGAAGTTGGAGAATATACAATTGTTTATACAGCAACAGATAGAGCAGGTAATACTGCTACAAATACAAGAAAGCTTGTTGTATTTGAAGACTTAAATAATAATAATATTCCAGATGAAGAAGAAGATCACTATACAGTTAGTTTCGAAGCAACTGGTAGAGGAAGCCTAGTTGGTGACACTACTTATGCTAACATTTTAACTGGATTAACTTTTGAACAAGCTGGAATTATAGTACCAACTGCTGTAGCAGACGAGTACTATGAAGTAAATGTTTGGAGTCCTGTTACTCCAGAAGATAGTACAGAAGTAGTAGAAGATATTACTTATGTAGTTTCATTCCGTCCAATTAATGACGTAAATGAAAATGATATTGCTGATGAAGAAGAAACTTACACAGTTACATTCGTTGACTATAACGACACAATCTTAAGTGTTCAACCAGTTTTAGTTAATAATGCTGCTGTAGCACCAGCAAATCCATCTAGACCAAAAGAAAAAAATATTCACTATGAATTCAAAGGTTGGGATAAAGATTTCTCTAATATTACAGAAGATACTGTTGTAAAAGCTGTATATTATATTAAATCTATTAGATCAAATATCTATGAATATCATTACAATAATCCAACAGTAATCGCTACTGGTATTAAAGATAAAACTAAAGGTGCATATACTAAACTTGGTAGTGTAAAAATTAAAGTTAATGATTTAACTAGAAGTGTTACTGAAAAGAATGTTAGCACAATCGTTGTTCTTACTAACGATGAAGTATCTAAATATATTTCAGGAGAAATGTACTCTGAAGAAGGATATACATTCAACTGGTATGTATTAAAATACGAATCTGGTGATGGATGGCATATTGATGGTGTAAGAACTGCTAACGAATATAGTTTAAAAGTTACATTCAATTATTCAAATGGAACTCAAGCATTTGAACCAGTTGAAAGAACTGTTAAATATAATGAAAATTACTCTGTAGAAGTACCAGTAGTTGAATACTACACTGCAAACGTAACTGAAATTGCTGGTAAAGTTAAAGGTAATATTGAAGTTAACGTAGTTTATACTCCAAATAATGATGAAAATGATAATGGTATTGCTGATGAACTTGAAACTTACACTGTAACATTCGTTGATTACAATGATAAAGTATTAAGTACTGGATCAGTATTATATGGAACTGCTGCAGTAGCTCCAGTAGATCCAAAGAGACCAACTTCAAAAGGTATTTCATATACATTTGCTGGTTGGGATAAAGATTTCTCTTATATTACAGGTAATACAACTGTAAAAGCTACATATACAATAAGTGAAATTACTACAATGGTATTTGAATATCATTATAATGATGAAAAAACATTAACAACTGGTGTTGTTGATAAAACTGATGGTGCATATACTAGACTTGGTAGTGCTAAATTAGTATTAAATAATGACATCGTTAAAGTAACAAATAAAGGTGTTTCAAAAATTGTTGTACTTACAAATGATGAAGTTATGAAATACGTAGATGGCCCTATGTATACTGAAGAAGGATATACATTTGACTGGTATGTATTAAAATTCGAAAAAGGTGATGGATGGCATATTGATGGTGTAAGAACTGCTAATGAATATTCATTAAATGTTACATTTAAATATTCAAATGGAACACAAGCATTCGATACTGTTTCAAGAACTGTTAAATATGGTGAAGATTACAGTGTTGAAGTTCCAGAAGTAGATTATTACACTGCAAACGTTACTGAAATTTCTGGTAAAGTAACTGGAAACATTTCTGTAAATGTTATCTATACTCCAAATAATGACTTAAACAATAATAAAATTGCTGATGAACTTGAAGAACATTATTCATTAACATTTATTGTTGAAGGTCCAGGAAAAATTAATAACATAAATAATTTATTAAAGAGATTTAACTCTGATTTCCAATATGAAATAGTGTCAGATCAAAAATTTGTTATTTCTAATATTCTAAAAGGTTTAACATATTATAAATTTGCACTTGCATATAAAGCACCAGAAGCTAGAAACTCATCACTTCTTCCTCCAACAAGCGGAGAAATTAATGCTATAACAACTGATGCATGGCATGAAGCTGATGGATCACATTTCAATAATTTAGCTACAGTAACTGGTGATAAAACTTACTATATGACATATTATTGGGATGAAAATCAAAATAATATTCCTGATGAACAAGAAGAATTTGCTGTTAAATTCTTAGATGAAGATGGTAATGTATTAAAAACTGATACAGTTAAATATGGTGAAGATGCTACTGCACCAGAATACACTAAAGAATCTAGTGCACAATATGATTACACAATCACATGGGATAAAGCATTCACTAATGTAAAAGGAAGCTTAGAAGTTAACGCTGTTGTAACTCCAATTGTTCGTTCTTATGATGTAACATTTGTTGATTACGATGGAACTATTATTTCTACTGTTTCAGTAGAATATGGTAAAGATGCAGAACTTCCTGAAGATCCAACAAGAGAAAATTATAATTTTGATGGATGGAGCGGAAACTACACTAATATCCAAAAAGCTGAAACTGTAACTGCTACTTACTCTGCTGAAATCGTTGGATTCACAGTAGAAGAAGTTGCAAATGCTAACTGGAAATTTACTAAAGGTAAAGAATACGATGTTAAAAAAATGTTAGTTGTAACTAAAGTATATGCTGACGAAACAACTGAAGTTGCTGGAGATTCTGAATACACAACTGACTTCTCAACTAAAGAAGTTGGAACTTACACTTTAAACGTTAAATTTGGTTCTTTCCCAGTAAATAAAACAATTAAATATAGTGTTGAAGAAGAAGTTAAATTCCAAACTAAATTCGAAGTTATCTATACAGGAAGTAAAGATGTAGATTATACTAATTCAGATTCTTGTACTAAAAACTGCGATAAAGGTGGAAACGTAACAAAAGTTCATCATGATGAACTTGGTGTTGAAATTATTGAACACTATGAAGAATTAATTTCAGTAAATAAAGTAAATGCTGTATATAAAAGTGGAAGCGCAGAAGGATTATTAAAAACTAATGGTCATATCCGTTATTCATATAAAAAATGTACAGCATGGTCTCCATTTGGATGGTGCTTATTCGGTAGCTGGGAATACTATGATCCAGTATACTATGCAATAAACAATACTGCTGATATAAGATTCAATAATAGTAACTCATTACTAGATTATGTTGATGTATATTACACTAACAAAGAAACTAGAAAGAGTTATGTAATTAGATTTGAATATGATGATACAACTAAGAAATTTACTGCTAAATCTGAAAAACAATATTAATAAAAAAAGATAGTTCAAAACTATCTTTTTTTTGTTATAATTATCTTAGATGGTAGGTGCAACAATGAATAATTTATTATTCAACAAAAGACTTAAAGAAGCAAATGATACAGTATCATTAGATATAGATTTAGCAGTAAGTAAATATATAGAGTTAGAAAAAGATGTACGAAATTATTATTCTAATAAAGATTTAGTATCTTTTTATAATACAATTGACTATATCATTTACTTAAACTTATATCCAGATAAAAAGATAAAATTAATAGAAGAGCCACTTTATCTTTTATACTATTTTATGGGTCTTGCTTATGAAAAGAAGAAGGACTTTATAAATGCTAAAGAATCATATGATAAGAGTTTAAAAATGAACATCTTTTTTTATGCGGCTTTTATGAAAAAAGTATATTGTTTTAATAAAGAAAATGACTTTGAAAATATGTATAACCTTATTATAGATAGTTATAAATATATATATAAAATAGAGGACTTAGTATCATTTTATAATTTATTAGGAGAGTACTATATTTCAAAAGAAGAATATATTATATCTTCATATATTTATTCATATATAAACTACTTAGATAATGATTCTAAAAAAGATAAAATAGTAGAAATAGAAAATCACCTAAATATAAAAGTAGATTACTCAGTAGATAGTATTAAATCATTTTTAAAGAAAAATAATATTCCAGTAACTATTGATACTAGAATGATTAATATCTTAAAAGAAGTATACTCTAAAGAAGTAAATAGTCCTTTTTCTAAAAAGGTAAATGCGGAAGTAAAAAAGATACTATTTAAGATAACAAATGATGATGTATATTCACCATCACTTATAGTAGATAATAAAGATGTAGGTTTTTCATTTAATCTTCCAGATTCATGGAAAATAGTAAGTAGAAAAGAATATCCTAGATTAGTAGGAGAGATTATTCTTTATATAATAAAACCAAGTAATTTAGACCCGATAACAATATCACTTCTTTCTAAAACAAAAGATAATGATTTAAAGAAGTGTTATGATGAAATAAGAAAAAAGATACTTTATAATGGATTTCTTATTATTAATGAAAGTGTTATTAAAATAAAAGGCAATCAGTTTATACAGTGCTTTGTTGAAAAGAAAATAAATGATGAAAGTATTATAGAAGTACATAATTATATCATTATAAATAATAATTTAATTGATTTTAAAATGAATATTGATTTAGATAATATTGATTTACATAAACTATATAATAACAAGAATATTATTAAGCTAAATGTAATACTTTCTAGTATAAATATTACTAGTATGAGTATACCTAGAAATGAAGAGTTTTCTGGTTCTTTGTCAAATAGTGTTGGTGAACAATGAATTTGATAAATGAATCGATTATAGAGAGTGATTTTTAATCACTCTTTTATAATGCCTTTAATTAAAAATATTCTTGCTATAAAGTGATCATATTTTTTATATCCAAA
>JAEEGL013782324.1_pt1 | contig 24483 bp, 23 predicted proteins | sample 9134231 | NCBI WGS metagenome assembly JAEEGL01 (sample SAMN16246548, study PRJNA631951) | gut metagenome | biome: gut microbiome; feature: rumen; material: fiber-attached | host: Bos | place: Iran: Karaj | collected 2018-10
GATAGTTTAGTTAAAGAACTAAATACTGATGCATATACTTTAGAAGATATTAAAAAGGAGTTATTAAATCCTGGTTTAGACCCTCGTGATATGTTAGAACAACCATTACTTAAAAGTAATATTTTAACGATTGATGATTTAAAAGTCGGAATGAAATTACAAGGTACAGTTCGTAATGTTGCTTCCTTTGGAGCATTTGTTGATATTGGATTACATGAAGATGGTTTAATCCATATTTCAAAATTAAGTAAAGATTTTGTTAAAGATCCTCTTGATATTATTAATGTTGGTGATATAATAGACTGCGTCGTTTTTAAAATTAACAAAGAAACCAAAAAGGTTGAATTATCTTTAATTGATTAAATTCAACAATAATTTTGTTATCTACGACATAGAATAATGAAGGAGATGATAATATGGGAAAACAAGATAATCAAAAAATTCTTTTGATTAGTGATTATGATGGAACAATATCTCCTTTAAATTTAAAAGCAAATATTAATGCAATTAGAAAGTTTATTGATGATGGTAATATTTTTGCTATATCAACTGCTAGATCTCGTTCTAGTATTTTAAAGAAAATAAGAAAGTATAATATCCCAGTAAATTATATAACTAGTAATAATGGATCCGAAATAATGAATGCTAGTGGTGTAATTATTTCTGTATTTGAAATGAATCGTGGTGAATTAACCTTTATTCACAACCAATTGTTAGCAAATAATCCTCATGTTACCGATGTAGCATTTGTTAACAAAAATGGTAATGTGTTTAGAGGTGGGATTATTCCTAATAATGCAATTATGATTAGATGTACATGCCCATTATATTATGACTTAAGAAGTTTAATTGCTGAAATTCCGGGATATACCTGTTATCGTTTTGGTGCAACTTTTGAAATTAAACCAAGTTATATTGATAAATCATTTGCTGCTAATGAATTAATTAGTTATTTAAAAAATAAAGATAAAATAAAAGAAATAACTGAATATAGTATTGGTAATACTATGAATGATTATGAATTACTAAAAAATCATAATGGTTATGTTGTTAGTTATGGTTCGCCATTTTTAAAACGTAAGATTAAAACTAGAACTTCAAGTGTTAGTTCATTAATTGCAACTTTAAAATAAAAGCCTAAGTTTAAACTTTGGTTTTTTTATGATATAATTTAAGTGGTATTGCCCCATGGCCAAGTGGTAAGGCGGTGGACTCTGACTCCATAATCGAAGGTTCGAATCCTCCTGGGGCAACCATAAATGATGTATAAAAAAAATAAAGGGACATATAATTTAATGGTGGATATATGGAAACAATACTTTTTATATTTTTAAAATTTATGTATTACAGCTTGATTGGTTATTTAATTGAAATAGTCTTTGCTTTTATTAAAGATCATAAATATGTTAATCGTGGTTTCTTAATTGGACCTTATTGTTCAATATACGGTGTAGCAGGGTTAGTATTATCTACTTTTAATCCTAATATGAACGTAGTTTTATTATTTTTATTATCAATGGCTTGCTGTGGCATAATTGAAGGTGGTACCGGTTTCATATTAGATAAAGTATTTAATATGCGTTGGTGGGATTACAGTAAAGTTCCCTTAAACATTCACGGTTATGTTTGTTTAAAGTTTATGCTTTTATTTGGATTATTTAGTTTAATTGGGGTTTATTTATTAAATCCAATTTTCTCATCATTATATCGTTATTTAGATGATAATGTAAAAATGTTAATATTTATTCCATTAGTAATCATTTATGTAATAGATTTAGTTGTAAGCACAATCTTGATTATTAAAATTAAGAAAATTATTGATCCTAAAGATCGCAATAATACAACGTTAATAATAAATACTAAAAAGAAAATGCTTTTAGATTTCATTAGATAGTCATGGATTGACTATCTTTCTTTTATTAGGTAAAATTAAATTAGGATGTGATAGCCATGAAAAACCGAATTAAATATGTTATAACGCTTGATATCTTTTTAATTATAATTAGTATTTTTGGAATCTTAAATCCATTTTTAGGGATATTAAATATCAGGAACTGTTTATTAGTATTATTATTGAGTTATAGTTTTATTAATGCTTTTAAATTTATGCTTAAAAGAGATTATACTGATTTTGAATATTTATATTCGTGTTTAGCGGGCTGTCTTTTTTCTTTAGTAATGTATTTTATTAAAATTGATACCAATCGCAATTTAGCATTATTTATTTTATTGTGGGTTTTTGTATCAACATTAATTAAGTTGATAAAATGTGATAATTATCATGATAATAACAATAAACTATGGGTATCTAAATTAGCTAATATTACCATTTTAATGATTATTGGTTTTGTTACAGCAATTAATTTAGGTAATGGTCGTGTAGTTAATATTATTACCATTAGTTATTTTTTCTTTATTAATTATATATTAGATTTTATGCATGATATTTTTGAAATGATTCGAGGTTAAAAAATGAAATTAGTTAACGATTTTTATGATTACCAATTACTTGATATGGCTAATGGTGAGAAATTAGAAAAGTGGGGGGATATTACTTTAGTAAGACCTGATCCAGAAGTTATCTGGCCGGTAAAAAGTCATCCTGAATTATGGAATAATGTTGATGCCCATTATCATCGTAGTAATAAGGGTGGTGGCAATTGGGAAATCTTTAATAAGAAATTAACCAATTGGCAAATTAAGTATCGTGATTTAACCTTTAATTTGAAATTAATGGGTTTTAAACATACAGGTTTATTTCCAGAACAAGCTTATAACTGGAATTATTTAGATGAGGTTGTTAAACCAGGTGATAAAGTTTTAAATCTTTTTGCATATACCGGAGCTGCATCAGTTAAGGCTTTGAGTTTAGGTGCTAGTGTAGTGCATGTTGATTCTTCTAAAGGAATGATTGATTGGGCTAAAGAAAATGTTAAGTCATCAGGACTTGAAGATAAACCAATTCGATTCTTAGTAGATGATGTTTTAAAATTTGTTAAACGTGAGATTAGACGTGGTAACAAATATGACATTATTATTTTAGATCCACCATCATTTGGCCGTGGTAGTAATGGTGAAGTATGGGATATTAATAAAGACTTATATGAATTATTAGATTTATTAACTGAATTATTAAGTGATAATTTTAAAATGGTTTTAATTAATTCTTATACGACGGGATTATCAAAAACCGTTTTAGAGAATTTATTAAATATTACAATTAATAAAAAAGTTAAAGGAACTATTACTAGTGATGAACTAGGAATAGCTATGAATAATAGTAATTTAATATTACCTTGTGGCGTTTATGCTCGTCTTACAAAATAGCATAATTATAAAACCCTTTCATATATTTAAATGAAAGGGTGATTTTTTTTGGAAATATTAAAAGTATCTAGTAAATCTAATCCTAGTAAAGTAGCAGGTGCAATTGCTAATATTTATCGTGAAAATAAAAAGGTTGAAATACAAACCGTAGGGGCGGGTTCATTAAATCAAGCAATTAAAGCAATTGCTATTGCTCGTGGTTTCATTGCAACTAGTGGCGATAACTTAGTAGTTATTCCAGCTTTTAATGATATTAACATTAATGGAGAAGAAAAAACAGCTATTCGCTTAATCATCGAAGCTAAATAGCTGTTTTTTAATGTCGATAAATAAAGGTTGCAATGATAATACCTAAATTAATAATTATTAAAATAATACTGGCTATTGAAATGAATCCTAATTCATTTTGATCATCATCATACATATTTGGAATATTACGATGAAGCGTATTTTTCATTGCACTAGTTTCATTTTCGTAATCTTGCAGTATTTTTAAATAAGCTTCACGAAGCGTATCATCATTAATGGTTTGCGGTTCATCAATAACGTTTTTTAAATTATCACAAATATGTTGGAATTGCTCATTTAAATAAGTGTATGATTGACACATATATAGATGATTTCTGCAAAGATCTTCTAAAAAATATTTATCTAATATTTCATTAGCATTATTACGATAATGATATTCTAAAACTTGTTTATTATAACGAGATAACCCTAAAATATAAGCTTTAACAATTTTAATGATTATAGTACTATTAATCATGCCAGCACTTAAATCATTTAAGAACTTTGGTGATTTTATTAGCGGTGCAAAATTAAAATTGGTGACAATAACGCTATCTTCACCATTGGTTAATACTTTTTCATTATGACCGTCAATAACTTGATCTTCAAGTACGGCATCTTTGATTTCGTATTGATATATATAGCAGAGAAATTCTACTGGACTCATATTATCACCATAATAATAATATCAAAAAGTTAAGTTTTTTTCAATATTACCTAAATTTATTATTTTGTACTTTATTAATAATCAAAGATTAAAGTTCTGATTTAATATAATTAGATTTTTGTATTTGTTCAAACTTATAAAATAACTTTTTCGGTTTTTGACCATCTTTTTTATTCGTGTTATTTATTAAACACGAAAGGAGGAAATATGTTGAATCAGGTTGTTTTGGTTGGACGTTTAACACAAGATCCGACTGTTGAAGAAACTGAAGGTGGACACAAAAGAACCGTAGTGAATGTTGCTGTTAATCGTGGTTTTAAAAATGCTGATGGTATTTATGAAACGGATTTTATTCGTTGTATTTTATGGAATGCCATTGCTGAGAATACAACAACGTATTGTCATAAAGGTGATGTCATCGGGGTTAAAGGGCGCATTCAAACATCATCATATGAAAAAGATGGTGAAACAAAATATGCAATTGATATTATTGCAGAAAAAGTTACATTTCTATCAAGTAAAAGAGCAGATGAAGAATAATCTGCTCTTTAAAATTCATCGTAGAAAAGATCATCAGGTTTAACATTTAGAATGTTAGCAATTTGTTTAGCTAGTTTATAGGTTAAGGTTCTTTTCTTATTTTCAATTTGCGAATAAAATGGTTCACTTATATTTAATAATTGAGCCATTTCTTTAATCTTAATCTTTTTTTTAATTCTTAATTCTTTTAATTTTTTCATATTATTATTATAAACGCGTTATGATATTTAATACAAGCAAAAGTTAACAAGTGGTTAACAATTTACTTTGAGTTAATCAACCTACATATAATTAGTTCGTGGTGATAGGGATGTTTAATGGTAGTAGATTAAAAGCCTTAAGAATTGAAAAAGGTCTAACTCAAGAAGAGTTAGGAAAAATGGTTCATGTTACTAAAGCCGAGATTAGTATGATTGAAAGTAACAAAAGAAGCCCAAAATTAACAACTATTATTGAATTTATGATGTTCTTTAATGTGTCAAGCGATTACTTACTAGGTGCTGATTCATTAATAAAAGAATATGAAAATCCTGATGTAGTTGTTACTGTTATGACTCAAGAAGAAATAACATTCATTAATGAGTTAAAGAAAAATAAATTAGTTTATGATATTTTGTTAAATGATCCAAAACGTGGTGCATTATTAATTAATAAGAAAATTGGTTAGCATATTTTAAATGTTTGGTGAGTATTCTTATATAGGTGATTCCTTTGTTAAAAGTGATCAGGAATATATTATTTGTTATCATGATGGTATTTTGTTTATGGGTAATTAGTTTTTTAAATAAGATAATTGTTAACAACAATAATATTTACCAAGAAATTATAAATAATAAAGCTAAGTATGAATATGATTCTATTGAAGGAGAAATAATTAATAATAAATATTTTATTCCTGGCATTAAGGGAAGAAAAGTTAATGTTACTAAAAGTTATAATAAAATGAAAAAACGTGGTTACTATAATAGTAACCATTTTGTATATGATGATATTTATCCGCAACTAAGATTAAAAGATAATCAGTTACCAATATTAAAAGGCAATAGCTTTTATCGAGGAATTGCTATCATATCTTATTATGCTAAAGATATTTTAACTTCTTATCAAGAGTATCAAGAATATCCTTATGTTTTAAACGTTATTCTTTTAAACAGTAGTAATTATTTAACATTAAAAAATAGTATTGAGTTTGGTGATATTATTTATCTTGATCGTAGCTTAACTTATGAGCAAATTGAATATTTAATAACCTTTTATCAATCTAAAGGATTTAAAATTCTTGCTTTAAAAGATTTACTTTCTGAATAATTTTTGCTATAATCTTTTTAACGTTGAACTTTATTTTATAATTTATTTAGAAAGAAAGATGATTTTATTATGAGTAAAATTAAGATATTCGCATTGGGCGGTTTAGACGAAGATGGTAAGAATACTTACTGTATCGATGTTGATAACAACCTATTTATTTTTGACTGCGGTTTAAAATATGCTAATGAAAATTTATATGGTATTGATTATATTACTGCGGACTTTTCCTATTTAGAAAAAAATCGTAAACGTATTAAAGGTGTATTTATAACTCATGGTCACTATGAAAATATGGGAGCATTAAAAGACTTAGTTAAGAGTGTTAAGAATGTTCGTATTTTTGCAACTAAATTTACTAAAAAAATGTTAGTGTTTGAAGGTATTCCAGAAGAAAGTGTTTATGAGATTATTGCTCATAAAAAACTAGTATTCGGTGATGTATCAATTTTCCCAATTAATGTTAATCATAGTTGTCCAGATGCCGTTATGTATGTTATTAACACTCCTGATGGTGCGATTTGTTATACTGGTGACTTTATTATTGATCCAGCAATGAATAAATGCTTTGATATGGATTTGGGACGTATTGCTTATGTTGGTAAACAAGGGGTACTAGCATTATTAAGTGAATCTCCATTTAGTGAAAAGAATGGATTTACTTCTCCAAATCATCGTTTAAAAGATTTCTTTAAAGACACAATTAATCGTAATAAGGAACGTATTATTTTCTTAGTATTACCAACTAATATTTATAATTTACAAGAAATACTAGATGGTGCAGAAAATACACATCGTAAAGTAATCGCAATGGGTAAGAAACTTCAATACTTATTAAAAATGGGTAAGGAAGAGGGTTACCTATTCTATAGTGATAACATGCTAGGAGATTTAAATAATATTAATGATCATGATGCCATTATTTTAGTTAGTGATGATCGTGAAAATCAATATGGTAGTATTTCTAAAATACTAAACGGTTATGATAAATACGTTAAGTTAAAGAATAATGATACGGTAGTATTTGCTGAACCAAAATATGATAGTACGGAAAAGATCTTAGTAAAAGTTCAAAACGAATTAGCTGAAGCCGGATGTCATATCATTAATCTTCCAAAAGATAAAACTTTATTACAACATGCCTCTAGCGAAGACTTATTATTAATGTTAAAACTATTAAACCCTAAATACTATATTCCAGTAAGAGGGGAATATCGTTACATGGTTAATAATGCTAACTTAGTTAATAGTATTGGATTCCCAGCCGAAAACATTATCTTAAAACAAAATGGTGATGTTATCGAGATTGAAAATGGTGAATTACTAGATACTTATGAACATATTAAAGTAAACGATATTTTAATTGATGGTAAATCAAGTGATGATGTTGGTGATCTTGTTATTAAAGATCGTGAAATGTTAAGTGAAAATGGTATTGTTTTAATCAGTGCTACATTAAGTAAAAAAGATAAACATATTTTAGTAGAACCTAAAATAACCACGCGTGGTTTTATCTATGTTAAAGATTCTGCGGAAATGATTGAAGAAATTAAGAAGATCAGTTTAGGAGTTATTGAACGCAATATAACTACTAACTATGTTGATTTCAACAATATTAAAAATGAAATTAGAGAAGAATTAGGTCGCTACTTATATCAAGAAACTGAATGTAAGCCAATGATTATCGCGGTAATTCAAGAAGTATAATTATTAAATAATTGGTTATCCTATTAATGGTGATTAAGATGGATAACATTGAATTCTTAAATTATATTTATCAGAATGCTCATATGGGAGTTATTGGAATTGAGCATATTGAAAATGATATAGTTGATGATGACTTAAGGAATATTATTTTAAAACAAAAGCAAGAATATAATGCAATTGTTAAAGAAACTTTAGAAATTTTTAAAAAATATCATAAAGAAGAAAAGGATATTTCGATTATGGCTAAAATTGGTAGCTATATGAGTGCTAAATTTAATTTATTAAAAGATAATAACACTAATGTTATTGCTAAAATGATGATTGAAGGAAGTAATAAAGGCATTATTGAAATAACCGAAAAGCTAAATAACTATCATGGCGATAATAAAGAATTATGTAATTTAGCTAAAAAGTTATTACGTACTGAAGAATATAATTTAGAAGAATTAAAGAAGTTTTTATAAATTAACTAGAAATAGTTAATTTTTTTTAGTATAATGATTATGGTGATAGTAGATGGCTAAACGTAAGCAAAAAAGAAATAGTGAATCTAAATCTTTTGGCCATAGTGCTGAATTAACTGGTCTTATTCTAATCTTATTAGGAATAATTGGGTTTGGCTTTGGACCAGTGGGAACTTTATTAAAGAAATTCTGTATGTTCTTAACTGGAGAATGGTATTTTATCATTCTGTTTGGTTTATTATATTTTGGGGCATACATGATTATTAAAAGAAAGTTTCCTAAGTATTATAAAGCCCGTTTAATTGGTATTTATATTATTGTAATTGTTATTTTAGTTGCTAGTCATTTTGAATTTATTAATACCAGTTTGAGATTTAAGGAAATAATTCGTTTAACATGGCATGAGTATGTTGCTCGTATCCATACGGTTAATACTATGGGTGGAGTTTTAGATACTGGTAGTACTAACATCATTATTGGTGGTGGTATGATCGGTGCTATTATTGCCGGTTTAATGGCACAATTACTTGGTAAAATTGGTACCATTATTACTTTAGTTGTATTAGGATTATTTGGTATTATCTTATTATTTGATATTACGATTGCTGATATTATTGATAAGATTAAGGATTTCTTCTTTAATCGTAATAAAGACGATGATGAAGAGAAATCATCTAAAGAAGAATTAAGTCGTGAAAAGCGCAAGAATGATGTTGTTATCACAAGTAGTGATGAACCAGATGTAGATAACAAGATTGTTATTACTAGTATGGATGATTTAAAAGAAGGTAAATCAGTAGTTGAAAAAGTTGAACCAATTGAAGAGACTTCAAATACTAATTATCATTTGCCACCAATGAGTTTGCTTGATGATCCGGTTAAGAGTAAAAAGACTAATTCAGAAGAAGAAATTCGTCGTAATAAAGATGCACTAGAACGTGTACTTGCTGATTTCCAAATTAAAGGAACGGTTGTTGAAATTCATGTTGGACCAAGTGTTACTCAATATGAAGTATCAATTCCTGCTGGTACTAAAGTTAGTCGTATCGTTTCTATTAATAAAGAAATAGCTTTGGCACTGGCTGCTACTGATGTTCGTATTCAAGCACCAATTCCTGGTAAATCGACGATTGGTGTTGAGCTTCCAAATAAAGCGGTATCGCCAGTTAAGATTAAAGAAATTTTAAATAATATTCCAGCTAAAGATCAAGATGGTAAGTTAATTGTTTCTTTAGGAAAAGATATCATGGGTCGTGTTAAGACTGCTGATATTAGTAAGATGCCACACTTATTAGTTGCTGGTTCAACTGGTAGTGGTAAATCAGTATGTATTAATAGTATTATTGCATCAATTCTAATGCGTTATCGTCCTGATGAAGTTAAGTTAGTATTAGTAGATCCAAAGAAAGTTGAATTATCAAATTATAATGGCGTTCCACATTTATTATGTCCAGTAGTAAATGATCCAAAGAAAGCCAATGCTACATTACAAAAGATTGTTGCTGAAATGGATTCACGTTATGATACATTTAGTGATTGTAATGTTAAAAATATTAGTGGTTATAATGAATATGTTGAAAAAGAAAATCAACGTCCACATGATATGCCACTTAAGAAGATGCCATACATTATTGTAATTATTGATGAATTAGCTGATTTAATGTTAGTTGCATCAAAAGAAGTTGAAGATTCGATTATGCGTATTACCCAAATGGCTCGTGCCGCTGGTATTCATTTAATTGTTGCAACTCAAAGACCATCAACTGATGTAATTACTGGTGTTGTTAAAGCTAACATTCCATCACGTATTTCATTCACGGTATCAAGTCAAATTGATTCTAGAACTATTCTTGATATGGCTGGTGCTGAAAAGTTATTAGGTCGTGGTGATATGTTATATTTACCAATGGGTGAAAACGTTCCAGTACGTATTCAAGGATGTTATATTTCTGATAGTGAAATTGAAAAATTAATTAACTATGTTTGCAAAGAGCAAAAAGCTCAATACAATGAAGAATTTGCCAATATTAGTGCTACTAGTGCTCCTAAAGATGCTAGTGGAATGGCTGATGGAGCAGATGATCCGTTGTATGATGAAATTGTAGAATTTGCTATTCAAACAGGTAAGGTTTCAGCATCATTATTACAACGTCGTTTCCGTTTAGGTTATAATCGTGCAGCGCGTTTAGTTGATCTATTAGAAGAGCGTGGTATCATCGGACCACAAAATGGATCTAAGCCAAGAGAAGTATTGGTGAAATTAGAGAATAAAGATAACTAAAGTTATCTTTTTTTATGCAAAAAATGTTGTTTGAACAATAAAGTTATTGTATAATCTAAATTAGGATAGTGGTCATATGAAAAAAAAGGGATTTACATTAACAGAGTTATTAGCAGTAATTGTTATTATTGGAGTAATAACATTAATAGCAATTCCTTCTTCATTTGCCATTTCAAATCGTATTAAAATCAATCTATATTGTACTAAAATGGATACCATTAAAAAAGCCGCTGACTTATATGCCAGTGATCATTTTGATGAAGTTCGTCTAGGTATTATTACTAGGGTTTCAGTTAAAGATTTAGTAAATTATGGTTATGTTAAAAAAGATAATGATTCAAGAGATGGTATTTTAATTTTCGACCCACGTGATAATGAAACTGCATTAGATGATATGACCATTTCATTAACGATTAGTAATAACCGTGCTAAAACAAGTTTTGATCAAGAAAATTATTACTTCTTATGTGGTGATGAAAAGCGAAAAGATAAAAAAGACCCAAATTGTTTATATAAAGGTGAATCAAAAACATGGACTAACAAGAATCGTACGATAACTATTTCTTGTTATGATGCTGGTAGTGGTTGTAAAACTAAAGATGAAGTTAAAACTTATTCCACAACAACAAAGACTGCTAAAGTAACATTAAATGTTCGTGACTGGTCTGGAAATACCAATAGTTGTAGTAAAACCGTAAATGTATATGTTGATAAAACTAACCCGTCTTATGAAATAGTGGGAGCAGCGGCCAATAATCATGACTGGTCTAATAAGCGTACGATAACAGTTAAATGTGTTGATAGTGATAGCGGTTGTAAAACTGCTGACCAAAAATTTGAATATGGTATTTTAAGTAGTGATAATAGTAAACGTAATATTACTACTGATTCAATAACCTTCACGGTTGAAGATAAAGCTGGTAACAAAAAAACATACACTGAAGAAGTAAATGTTTATACTGATGTTGATAATCCAACATGTACTTACTATGGTGAGTCTGAGAGTTGGACTAATGAAGACCGTAGTATTCAAGTAGTATGTGAAGATGCTTTATCAGGTTGTAAGGTAGCATCAACATCACTAACTATTGGTGAATCATCTGGTGCTCAAGAAATTGATTTCGTTGCTGAAGATAATGCTGGGAACCAAACTAACTGTACTAAGTTTATGAACGTTTTCGTTGATAAAGTTAAACCAACCATAGGAGCAATGACTTATTCTGGTGGAATTGCAACCATGGATGTAAGCGATGATCAAGGTCTTAAAAAATATGAAATTTATAATAGTTCCAATACCAAAGAAGCTTCTGGTAATTTGAGTGGAAAAACTGGTACGGTTAATTTTGAAAAATCAACTTCTGGAACATATACTATTAAAGTTTATGATGCGGCTGGAAATATTCAGACTGCTGAATTCACTATTCCTCAATATAAAGTAACTTTCAAAGTAAATAATGCTGACATGGGTTCAGTAACAAATTCTTCAAAGAAAACAGATTATGGAGGATCAGCAAGTACTACCTTTACAGCAGCTACAGGATACCATTATAAGAGTGTATCCGGAACGGGATGTAGTGTTAGTGGAACAACGGTAACAGCATCCAATGTTGCAGGAAATGTAACATGTACCGTAACCTTTGCAATTGATACGCATACGGTAACATTTAAAGTAAATAATGCTAATTATGGTTCAGTGACCGATGCAACAAAAACGGTAAATTATGGTAGTGATGGTAGTACGACATTTACCGCAGCTACGGGATATCATTATAAGAGTGTATCCGGAACCGGATGTAGTGTATCTGATAATACGGTAACAGCATCCAATGTTACAGGAAATGTAACATGTACGGTAACCTTTGAAATCAATAGTTACACGGTAACATTCAAATCAAATAATACAAGTTATGGTACGGTAACTGATGCATCTAAAACGGTAAATCATGGTGGTAGTGTAAGCACAACATTTGCTGCTAAAACTAATTACCATTATAAGAGTGTATCCGGAACGGGATGTAGTGTTAGTGGAACAACGGTAACAGCATCCAATGTTGCAGGAAATGTAACATGTACGGTAACCTTTGCCATTGATACGCATACGGTAACATTTAAAGTAAATAATGCTAATTATGGTTCAGTGACCGATGCAACAAAAACGGTAAATCATGGTAGTGATGGTAGTACGACATTTACCGCTGCTACGGGATACCATTATGTGAGTGTATCGGGAACGGGATGTAGTGTTAGTGGAACAACAGTAACGGCATCCAATGTAACGGCTAATGTAACATGTACGGTAACATTTGCAATTAATACATACACCGTAACGTTTAAATCAAACAATACTAGTTATGGTACGGTAGCTAGTGGTTCGGCAACAGTTAACCACGGAAGTAGTAGCAGTACCACAATTAGTGCAAAAACAGGATACCATTATAAGAGTGTATCGGGAACGGGATGTAGCGTTAGTGGAACAACGGTAACGGCATCTAATGTTACGGGAAATGTAACATGTACCGTAACCTTTGCAATTAATACATATACCGTAACGTTTAAATCAAACAATACAAATTATGGTACCGTTACATCGGGTTCAGCAACAGTTAACCATGGTGGAAGTGCAAGTACCACATTTGCTGCTAAAACCAATTACCATTATTCAAGTGTATCGGGAAGTGGATGTACAGTATCTGGTACAACTGTAAGCGTAGCTAGTGTAACGGCTAATGTAACATGTACGGTAAACTTCGCAATCAATACACACACGGTAACGTTTGCGTCTAGTAATACTGGTATGGGTACGGTAGCTAGTGGTTCAGCAACAGTTAATCATGGTGGAAGCGCAAGTACCACATTTACTGTTAAATCTGGATTTAATTACAATGGTGTATTGGGAACGGGATGTAGTGTATCGGGAACAACAGTAACAGCATCCAATGTAACGGCTAGTGTAACATGTACGGTAAAATTCGCAGATAAAACGGCACCAACAACACCAACCGCTGTTCAATTATATAAACCGGTTATCAAGAGTGGAACTGCAACATATTCTATAAGAATATCCGGTTCAAGCGATGTAAATACAATTACTTACCAAGCTTATATAAATGGAGCATGGACGAATTGTTCAAGTGGAGTATGTAATGGATCACTTGCTAATAGTAGTTCGAGTTATACAATATACGCTAGAGCTTGTGATTCTAGTAGCAACTGCTCAGGTAATGCTTCAAGGACTATCTTAATGAATCCAAAACGTTTGTATATTTGGCAATTATATCAATATATGAGATCAACCTCTGGTAATACAATTATTGGTCAACCAGGAGAGGATGAGATAACAGTTAATGCTGGAAATGCTAAAATGGCACAAAATGCATATAATATGTATAATTCACAGGAAGCTAATAATTTCTGGAATAGTTCTACTCTTGGAAGTTCTCAAGCAGCTAGAAGGCAACAGGCGGTTCGAAACTTCTATCGTGGATTCTTTGGTCGTGATGCTGATTCTGGTGGATTAAATGACTGGACTACTTATGCCGCACAAAATGGTCTACCAGCGACGATGAGAGCTTTACTTAATTCAGGAGAAGCTCAACCTATCTTTAGTTCTTGGGGTATTGGTGCTGGTACAATTTAATAAATGTTAAGAAGTAAAATTATTATTTTACTTCTTTTTTTGCAATTAAAATGTTTTTAAGTTATAATACTATGTAAGTGGTGATTAAATTATGAAAATTGATACCGTTGAATTAGACACGATGGCAGTTAGAGTTAGTCAATATCCAACTAACAACTTACCAGAGTTCTTATTATGTGGTCGTAGTAATGTTGGTAAAAGTTCATTTATTAATACTTTATTAGCTCGTAAGAACTTTGCGCGTACATCCGCTACTCCTGGTAAAACCCAAACCTTAAATTTCTATTTATGTAATGAATCATTTTATTTAGTTGATGTTCCTGGTTATGGTTATGCTGCTGTTGATAAACAAAAGCAAAAAAAGTTTGGATTAATGATTGAAGAATATATTAAAAGTAGAGATAATTTAAAACGTGTGTTTATGTTAGTTGATTTTCGTCATAAACCAAGTGAAGATGATATTTTAATGTTAAACTTTTTAAGATATTATGATATGCCAGTAACAATTATTGCAACGAAGTATGATAAAGTTAATACTAATCAACGTATTCGTTTAGAAAAATTATTAAAAGACACTTTAAATTTAAATGAATCTGACTCCTTTATTACTTTTTCATCAGTTACGAAAAAGGGTAGAGATGAAGTATTTGATTTAATTAAAAGTGAATTAGAACAATAAATTCGTCAAATAGACGAATTTTTACTTGTTTTAAAGTAAAATCTTAATTAGAATTAAAATAGGTGATGATATGAAAAATAAGCGTGGTTTTACCCTAGTTGAATTATTAGCGGTAATTGTTGTTTTATCAATTATTGTTGGTATAGCGATTCCAACCGTACTTGCTGTATCAAAAAGTATAAAGAAAAATATGTTTTGTAAGAAGATTCAAATGATTGAAGAAGCTGCAGTCAACTATGGACAAGATAACTATCCATTAATAAGTAGTAGTTCTCAAGGAATCACAATAAAAATTTCAGAACTTGTAATAAATGGGTATTTAAAAAAAGATGTTAAAGATGCTACTGTTGGGCATGGGGCCGTTATTGATCCAAGAAATAGTGCCAGTCTTGATAATTATCGAATTAAAATATATATGAATAATAATATAAGTAAAAATCGTGTTCGTGCAACGTGCATTGAAAATGATTGTAATAATCTATGTGATTAATTGCAAAAATAAATAATCTATGTTAGTATTATTAACTACAAAGGAGGAATACTATGAAAAAAACAGTTTGTTTAATTGGTCGACCTAATGTTGGTAAATCAACTTTATTTAATCGTCTCATTAAAGAAAAGAAAGCTATCATTATGGATGAACCAGGTATTACTCGTGATCGTATATATGGTAATGTAACCTATAATAATAAAACTTTTTTATTAATAGATACTGGTGGTATTACTTTTGAAAAAGGTAATTTTAACGAAGATATCAAAATGCAAGCAGAACTGGCGATTGATGAATCAGATGTAATAATCTATTTAGTTGATGGCAAGGAAGCTATTACTAGTGATGATATTGAAATCCGTAATTTACTAATGCGTTTTAATAAAAAAGTAATCGTTGCAGTTAATAAAATTGATAATGATTTATTAACTAATGAAGTATTTAATTTTTATGAATTAGGATTTGAAAAAGTAATTGGAATAAGTGCTGCTCATAATTTAGGAATTAATGATTTATTAAGTGAAGTAACAAGTGATTTTAATGAAAATGTTAATGAAGTTTCATCTTATCCCCGTATTAGTTTAATCGGAAGACCTAATGTTGGTAAGAGTAGTTTAGTAAATGCTTTATTAAATGAAGAACGTAGTATTGTATCCGATGTTGCTGGAACCACTCGTGATAGTATTGATACTAACTTTAATTATGATGGCAATACTTATACACTTGTTGATACTGCCGGAATGCGTAAAAAAGGTCGTATTTATGAGAATGTTGAAAAATATAGTTTAATTCGTAGTTTAAAAGCAATTGATAATAGTGATGTTTGTGTTTTAGTTATTGATGCTTCCGAAGGTATTATTGAACATGATAAACATATCGCATCATATGCAATTGAAGCTGGTAAAGGTTTAGTATTATGTGTTAATAAATGGGATACTATTGAAAATAGTGATACTGCGATTAAAGAATGGAAACAAAAAATTAAATTTGAATTTCAATTTATTCCATATGTTAATACGGTATTCTTATCAGCTAAAACTAAGAAAAGAATTCATACCTTAATGCCAGAAGTATTAACGGCTTATGAAAATAATCATAAAACAATTCAAACTAGTTTATTAAATGACTGTATTGTTGATGCTGTAAGTTTACATGAACCACCTTCTTATAAAGGTAAACGTTTAAAAATCTTATTTGTATCACAAACAGCATCAAATCCACCTAAGTTTACTTTTAATGTTAATAGTAAAAACTTAGTACATTTTAGTTATAAAAGATATTTAGAAAATAAAATTAGGGAATCTTTTGATTTAACCGGAACCCCAATTGTTTTCCAATTTAAAAATCGTAGTGATAAGTAACAACTTATCACTTTTTTCATACAATTAATTAGGTGAATATAAATGAATAATGAATTATTAGATAAAGTTGAATCAAAAACTAAGGTATCAAAAGATACCATTGTTGATCTTGCTAATAAGATTGAAGCATCTGGTTTAAAAGATGAAAAAGTACTGCGTGATGTAATTAATACATTAAGTACAATTACTAATAAAGAAGTTCCTAAAGAACGTGCGGATAAGATAATTGATATCATTATGAATGATGGTGTTCCTAATAATATTGATAAAATGTTTTAAATATAGTTCTAAAAAATATCTTGTTTCATAAAGTTTAACAAGAAATGAGGTATTTATGGAAAGAAAAGAAATCATTGAGAATTTAAAAAATCGTGGTCATGGTGAAATCTATTTAGGAGTAGTAGGGTCAGTTCGTACAGGAAAAAGTACATTTATTAAAAAACTTATTGAACAAATGATAGTACCTAATATTAATGATGAATTTTTAAAGAAGCAATGTTTAGATGAAATACCACAAACTAGTGGTGGTAAAAACATTATGACTATTGAACCTAAGTTTGTTCCTTCTAATGGGGCCGCAATTAATGTTGAAGGAATGGAAACTAAAATTAAACTAGTTGATTGCGTTGGTTTTGTAACGCCTAATGCGGTTGGTTATTTAGATCAAGATGGTAATCCTCGTATGGTTAAAACGCCATGGTATAGTGAAGAAATACCGTTTGTGGAAGCCGCGGAAATTGGTACTGAAAAAGTAATTCGTGATCATGCAACGATTGGGGTTGTAATCACTACCGATGGATCATTTACTGAACTTACTAGAGATGATTATTTAGAACCTGAAACGAAAGTTATAAATGAATTAATTAATTTTGGAAAACCATTTGTAGTAATAGTAAATACGAATAATCCATCAAGTAGTACTTGTACTAATGTTGTAAATGAATTACGTGAAAAATATGATGTTCCAATTCTACCAGTGGATATTGAAAAAATGAATGATAGTGATATAACCAACATTTTAAAAGAAACGCTATACGAGTATCCGGTGGATAATATTGAAATCAAGATTCCTGATTGGGTATCGGTATTACCAAACACCCATTATTTAAAAGAACATTATTTAAATTATATTAAGGAAAGTATTAAAGAGGTAAAAAAAGTACGTGATGTTGATGGTATTATTAATGCCTATAGTGATAGTGAATATATTAAAAAAGCTTATATTAGTAAAGTAGATAGTAATACTGGTATTGTTGAATTAACATTAGATAGTGATGATACTTTATATGATCGCGTTCTAAGTGAGTTTATGGATGGTGCTAGTTCTAATCGTGCTAATATGTTAAAAATATTTGCCAACTATGATGAAATGGTAAAAGAACAAAACAACTTATCAACAGCTTTAAAAATGGTTAAGAATACGGGTTACGGGATTGTTTATCCCGAATTAAAAGATATGCGTTTAGAAACACCAGAAATTATTAAACAGGGTGGAAGATATGGAGTTAAATTAAAAGCGGTAGCAGAATCGATTCATATGATGAAGATTGATGTTGAAAGTGTTTTTGAGCCTATTATTGGTAGTGAAGTTCAATCTAAAGAATTAATTGATCATATTATGAAAGATTATGAAACTGATCCAGCAAGCATTTGGAAAAGTGAAATTTTTGGTCGTAGTTTAGATGAAATAGTTAAAGAAGGAATTCAAGCAAAACTATCAATGATGCCAGATCCAACTCGTTATAAACTGCAAGGAACGGTTAGTAAGATTGTTAATAAAGGAAGTAATAACTTAATCGCATTAGTCTTCTAATTTGACAAAATATTAAAAAAATGATATCATCCTTACCTGTGGGGTGAAAATTATGGCTAGTAAGAAGATTAATGTTGAAGAAATGATGAAAGATCCTTCATATCAAAATGAATATGATAGCTATATAAAATTTATAAGAAATTTTGTTAAATTATTTATTAATAGATGTAATATTGAAGCAAAAACTCAATATGATTTAAAAAAACAAAATTTAATTAAAATGATGCAAGAAAAATATACTGCTGAATATAATAAACGTGTAGTAGATAATAAAGAAAATAGATTATTCTTAGAAGAATTATTAAACCATTTAGAAGATAATATGGATAGTATATTTGATGAAGAATTATCAAGCACAGTTTTTAACAAGAATAGTAGTGGAATATTATTAAATGCCATGAATTATTTTAGAGGTTTAAATGAGTTAGATGCAGATTTTGCAATTTTAAGAAAAAAGACAAGGTCACATTTACCATATTATGATTTTGCTAGATTAGAAAGCTTTTATAATTCATTAAGAAATTTAAGTGCTTATAAATTTTGTAAAGTTTGTGATATGTTTTTAAGTAAAACAGTTAATCGCTTTTTAATTCTTGCACCATATACATCTAATTACTTAGTTAATAATCAAAGAAAAGCTAATAAATATATTGCAGAATTTAATCGTTATTTAGCATTTATAAATAGTGAAGCTGAAACTTTTGTTACTGAGAATGGTAAAAATGCTAGAAAACAATATCATAGTCAAAAGCAAGAACTTTTAGCGGACATTATTGATAGATATACTGCAGATTTTCTAAAAAGATGGGGTAAAAAAGTTGATGAAATGTTTTTATGGGAATTAGTAAACGGAATGAGTTTATTATTTGAAGAATTTGCTAAACGCCATTATGACAGTATTATGAGTGAAATGTCTATTGATCAAGCAGCATATCATGAGAAAGCTCTACAAAGAAGTGAATATACAAGGAATTATTTACAAATTAATCGTACAAAACGTAATGTAAGACGTACTTTATAAAACGTGTAAACCAAAAATCAAATAAATGCCAATTTTGTGGCAAATATTTGGTTTTTTTATGCAAAAATAGCGATTTTTCTTGCATAAACAGAGCGTTTTTGATAAGTTTAAGTTGTAAGGGTAACGTAAGCCCGTACAAAATATAATAGATTTTATTTTAGGAGGTAAAATTATTATGAACAAAACTGAATTAGTAGAATTCATCGCTTCTAAAGCTGGATTAACAAAAGCAGATGCTGCTCGTGCTTTAGATGCTGCAGTAGATGGTATTACTGCTGGTCTTAAAAAAGAAGGAAAGGTAGCATTAGTTGGATTTGGTACTTTTGCAGCTAAAAAACGTCCTGCAAGAGAAGGTATTAACCCATTAACTAAACAACCAATCAAGATTGCTGCAAAAACTGTTGCATCATTCAAAGCTGGTGCTAAATTAAAAGACGCTTTAAACTAAGATAAAGCAAATGAAAATAGCGATTAAATCGCTATTTTTTTTATTGCAAAATTACTTGAAACCTACTTGACTTTATAGTATAATTTTAGTATTAAACGCGTTTTGGGATATGGTGGTTTATGAATCATTATTTTACTGATAATTCTGATTTAAAAAGTGAATTAAAAAATATTGTTTATAACTATGGCGAATACCACTTTGAATTTACGAGCGACAATGGAGTATTTTGCAAAGATCGAATTGATTTTGGTAGTGAATTATTAGTAAGTAATTATTTAAAAAACGCGAGTTCTAATTTAAAAATTTTAGATGTGGGTTGTGGTTATGGTTTTATTGGACTAACGATTAGTAAAATAACTAATTCCCATGTTGATTTAATTGATATTAATAAACGAGCTCTTCACTTATGTGAAATGAATATAAAGAATTTAAAAGCTGATGCAAATGCATTTGAAAGTAACATTTATGACAATGTAACTGATAAATATGATGTTATCATTACTAACCCGCCAATTAGGGCAGGTAAAAAGGTGGTTTATGGTATTTTAAGAGAGGCACTTAATCATATGACTAAGGACGGGTCATTATGGTTTGTTATAAGAAAGAATCAAGGGGCTTTATCCGCTATCAAAGATATTAGCGATATCTATGATTGTACCGTAGTAGATAAGTCAAAAGGATTTTTAATAATATGTGCAAAAAGCCGTTGACAAGAAAATGAATAACTGATAGAATTATAAATTGGTGACGTATTGTTTTTTCTTGTACAATATTGGCTCAAAAAAATCTTATGCATAGGGGTGAAACGAATTGGCATACAAAGTAAAAAAATTTGGTGACCATCGAGAAAGAAGAAGTTTCTCAAAAATTAAAAACACCTTAGAATTAAACAACTTATTGGAAATTCAAAAGAAGTCATATAGTGATTTCTTAACAAACGGAATTAAGGAAATATTTGAAGAATCATTTCCGGTAGAAAGTTTCACTGGTAATATTTCACTAGAGTTCGGTGATTATTATTTTGATGAACCACGCTATACGATTAAGGAAGCTAAAGAGCGTATGGTAAACTATGCTGCTCCTTTAAAGATTCAAGCAAGAGTATTTATTCATGAAACTGGAGAAGTTAAAGAACAAGAAATCTTCTTAGGTGACATGCCATTAATGACTGATGCTGGAACCTTTATCATTAACGGTGCAGAACGTGTTATCGTATCACAATTAGTAAGAAGTCCATCTATTTATTTTAAACAAGAAATTGATAAAAATGGACGTCATATTATTAGTTCTGAAGTTATCCCTAATAAAGGTACATGGCTAGAATATGAAACAGATGCTCGTGATGTTTTATATGTACGTATTGATCGTACAAGAAAAGTAACGATTACAACATTCTTAAGAGCTTTAGGTTTATCTAATGATGAAGACATTATTAGTGTTTTTGGCGAGAACCAATATATTTTAAATACTATTGAAAAAGATAGTACTAAAAATACTGATGAAGCCTTAATTGAAATTTATGAAAAATTAAGACCAGGTGAACCAGCTACATTAGATAGTGCTAAAAACCAATTAGTAGTTCGTTTCTTTGATTCATTCCGCTATGATTTAGCTAAAGTAGGTCGTTATAAATTTAATAAGAAATTAAATGTATTAGATCGTTTAGTTGATTGTGTATTAGCTGAAGATATTAAAGATGGTAAAAAAGTTGTTTGTAAAAAAGGTACTTTAGTAACAAAAGAAATATTAGAAGAATTAAGACCAGTATTTGAAAACGGATTTGGTGTTAAGGAAACTATTATTAATGAAGAATTAGATGAATATAATAAAATTCAAGAAGTTTTAGTATATGATAAGAAAGATGATAGTAAAGTTATCAAATTAATTGGTAATGATCAAAGTATTACGGTTAAACGTTTAACTATCTCTGATATTTATGCATCGATTTCATACTATTTAAATTTATTAGATGGTATTGGATCATTTGATGAAATTGATAATTTAGGTAACAGACGTATTCGTCAAGCAGGTGAATTAATTTCTAACCAATTCAATATTGGTATTGCTCGTATGAAACGTGTAATTATTGAACGTATGTCAACTCAAGAAATTGAAAACGTTACACCTAAATCATTAATTAATATTAGACCAGTTACTGCTGCGTTAAAAGAATTCTTTGGTTCATCTCAATTATCACAATTCATGGATCAAATTAACCCAATTGCTGAGTTAACTAATAAACGTCGTTTATCTTCTTTAGGTCCAGGCGGATTATCTCGTGAACGTGCTGGTATGGAAGTACGTGACGTTAACCCATCACATTATGGTCGTATTTGTCCAATTGAATCACCAGAAGGTCAAAATATCGGTTTGATTACATCATTAGCTAGTTATGCTAAAGTTAATGAATATGGTTTCTTAATGACTCCATATCGTAAAGCAGCTAACGGTGTTGTATCTGATGAAATCGTTTATTTAACTGCTGATGAAGAAAAAGATTTCTATATTAGTCAAGCATCTATTAATGTTGATGCTAAAGGAAATATTTTAGATGATAAATGTATTGTTCGTTTAAATGACGATACTGTTATCGTTCCAAAAGAAAAAGTTAATTATGTTGACGTAAGTCCAAGTCAAGTAGTTGCAATTACAACTAGTTGTATTCCATTCCTTGACCACGATGATGCTCACCGTGCGTTAATGGGTGCAAACATGCAACGTCAAGCTGTTCCAGTATTAAAACCAGAAGCTCCAATTGTTGGTACTGGTGTTGAATACATTGCAGCTAGAGATTCAGGTTCTACTATCGTTTGTAAAGCTGATGGTGTAGTTGAATATGCTGATGGTTTACGTATTGATGTTAAAACTGCTAAAGGTAAAGATACTTATTATTTAGCAAACTATGAACGTAGTAATGCTTCAAGTTGTATTAATCATCATCCAATTGTTAAAAAGGGTGATAGTGTTCATGTTGGTGAAGTTATCGCTGATGGACCAAGTTGTGAAAAAGGTGAATTAGCATTAGGTAAAAACTTAACTGTTGCATTCATGACTTTTGACGGATATAACTATGAAGATGCCGTTGTATTAAATGAAAGATTAATCAAAGAAGATGTTTATACATCTCTACATATTGAACATTATGACATTGAATGTCGTGACACTAAATTAGGTCCTGAAGAATTTACTAGAGATATTCCAAACGTTGGTGATGAAGCTCGTAAAAACTTAGACCAAAATGGTGTTGTTAGAATTGGTACTGAAGTTAAAGAAGGTGACATCCTAGTTGGTAAAGTTACACCAAAAGGAGTTCAAGAATTAACTTCAGAAGAAAAATTATTACATGCAATCTTTGGTGAAAAAACTCGTGAAGTTAGAGATACATCACTTCGTGTTGAACATGGAGCAGAAGGTATTGTTCATGATGTTAAAATTTATACTAAAGAAAATAGTGATGAATTACCTGCTGGTGTTTCAAAATTAATTCGTGTATATATTATCCAAAAACGTAAGATTCAAATTGGTGATAAGATGTCTGGTCGTCATGGTAATAAAGGTGTTATTTCATTAATTTTACCTGAAGAAGATATGCCATACTTACCAGATGGTACTCCAGTTGATATCGTATTAAATCCACAAGGTGTTCCTTCTCGTATGAACATCGGACAAATTCTTGAATTACATTTAGGATATGCTGGTAAAAAATTAGGTGTTCATTATGCTACTCCAGTATTTGATGGTGCATCAATCGATGATATCAAAGCTGAAATGAAAGAAGCTGGTATTGATCCAGATGGTAAGACTGTATTATATGACGGTCGTACTGGTGAACCATTCGAAAATCGTGTTTCTGTTGGTGTAATGTATATGATCAAACTTGACCATATGGTTGATGATAAGTTACATGCTCGTGCAACTGGACCATATTCATTAGTTACTCAACAACCTTTAGGTGGTAAAGCACAATTCGGTGGACAACGTTTCGGTGAAATGGAAGTTTGGGCTTTATATGCTTATGGTGCTAGTCATGTATTACAAGAAATTATGACTATTAAATCAGATGACGTTGTTGGTCGTGTTAAAGTATATGAAGCATTAGTTAAAGGTAAAACAATTAATCAAGCTGGTATTCCAGAATCATTCCGTGTATTAATTAAAGAATTCCAAGCTTTAGGCTTAAATGTTCAAATTATTAATAATAATGATGAAGTTGTAGATCTAAAAGATATGGAAGTTGATGATGAAGATAGTAATGATGCATTATCAATTGATGAAATTACTTTAGATAATGAAAACTTACCAGAACCAGAGACCCCACCAGATGTTGAAATGCTTGATGATGATTCTGAATTTGAAGATGATTTAGAAAGTTTAGAATTCCCTGGTGATATTGATGATATTGATGATGAGGAGGTAGACTTATAATGATCGATGTAAATAATTTTAAAGGTATCA
>JAEEGL017009502.1_pt1 | contig 24483 bp, 1 predicted proteins | sample 9134231 | NCBI WGS metagenome assembly JAEEGL01 (sample SAMN16246548, study PRJNA631951) | gut metagenome | biome: gut microbiome; feature: rumen; material: fiber-attached | host: Bos | place: Iran: Karaj | collected 2018-10
GAATTAAAAAATCTATCCCCAATTTTTAAAATAATACCTAGTGTTATGAAAGAAAGATGTGACGCTCAGGTATACTTTAACCAAGATATTAATATAACACCAATGGAAAACTACATAGCCAAAAAAGCTGAAGAGGGAATAAAGCTATCTATACTAGATATAGTATTTGCTGCAGTAGTTAGAATTATTGCTGAACGCCCTCAATTAAATAGATTTTGTGTAAATGGAAGAACATATGCTAGAAATGATATAACAATTTCTTTGGCAATAAAAAAATCATTAACTGATGGTGGCGAAGAAACTAATATTAAACCTTATTTTACAGGAAGTGAAACAATATTTGAAGTTCGTCAAATACTTCAAGATTTGATTGAAGAAAACAAAAAAGTAGAAACTCAAAATTCTATGGATAAATTTGTTAATTTTATTAACAAAATTCCTACATCAGTAATTAAATTTGTAGTATCTAGGCTTGTTGCAATGGATAAACGTGGCCATTTACCAAAAAGTATCATAAAGTTAAGTCCTTTCCATACTAGTGCATATATAACAAATGTTGGTTCTCTTGGAATAAATTCAATTTATCATCATATATACAACTTTGGAACTACTAGTTTATTCTTTGCAATGGGAAAAAAGAAAAAATCATTTATATATGAAGATGATGAAATCAGAGAAGAAAAAGCAATTAATGTTGCATTCGTTGGAGATGAAAGAATTTGTGATGGATATTATTTTGCATCTTCATTTAGACAATTATATAAATATCTAATGCATCCAGAATTACTTGAAGCACCTGGAAAACGCGAACAAGAAGTTTAAAATAAATAAACAAAAAATAAACCTTTCACTTACGTGAAAGGTTTATTTTTGTTATATCATTTTTATTTATAATACTTTTTAAATGATATTTTTATTTTCTTTCTCTTGATAACTTTTTTTATTGCTACTCTATTTTTTCCAATAACAATAAACATTACTAATACTATTGCTGCTATACCTAACGTAGACGTTGTAATAACTTGAGTTTTTGGTCTTAAATAGAATGGTGTTTTACCTGTTGGAGGTAACATTAAAACTGGGTCGGCAGTTGTATTATCTGCTTCTTCAAAATTAAATATATCTTTAGGTTCATAATTACCTATAGTAGCAATTAGATGTCTTGAAATCTCCCCTCTAAACTCTGGATCACTCTGAGCCCAATCAGGTACCGATATAGGTGATGTATATGGATTATCATTTTTACTTGAATCTAATCCAATTACATCTCTATCAGTAGGAGTACACCTAGCTGTTTGTGAGATTATTTGAACAATCTCTGCAGTATTTACATACCATAAATCATCAAGTTCTTTTGAATTAGCTAGTGTTATAGATGTAGTTAGGTTAATCATACCACTACTCTTTGTTGTTCCTTCTCCCTCAACTAATGCATAGTCGTCTGCTTGAAGTGGAATCAACATCCTAGATAATGATTTGTTTTGTCCTACCTTTAAAGTATTATACAGACTTTCGTCTACAGATAAAGCAAAATTTGATTTTTTAGAATCATAATCAAAGTACGCTTTATCAAATCTATCATAGATATTAGGTCTATTGTCTCCTTCTTTTGTTTCTAATAATGAATTACTTACATATTTATTAGTTAATTCATCTAGTGAAATTGATGTCCAATAATGATTTTCCCCTATATTATAATCTTGGTTAAACTCCAATCCTACTGGAACATAATCTACAATACCACTTATTTTTGTTTTAGCTAAAACATCATTATTAATATTAGCAGTATAATATGTTGTTCCTAAATATCTTCCATAGTATCCTGAATTGTCTGAGGTATTATATAATAATTTGTATTTCAAATTATCAATATCATCACCCAAATCACTAGCTAAAACTTCATGGTCATATTCAATATTATAATCATTTAACAATCTCTTAAATGCTATTGCTGAAATTGTTTTATTAATTAATCCTTCGCTTTCTGAACTATTAAGTACATTTTCATATGAATCACGTATATTATCAAGATTAATACTTATTCTATCAATCTCACCTTCGTTTTTAGCAGCAAATACATAATTAATCATTACTGATGCACCTTGAATTATTTCAGGATCTACTGTTAAAATAATTTGATTTAATTGATCATTATCTGATGGTGTAATCATAAAATTCTCTAATCCTATTGATTTTTCTTTATTCGTAGTTGTTCCAATTAATGCATGAGTTGTTGTATCGTATACTTCATCTAAAATAATATCTGCTAAAACTGTCTTATCTGCTAATGTAACTTTAAACTCTTTTACATATTTGTTTAATGAAACAGCTGATTTTGGTCTATACTCAATACCATAATCAATATTATCAATCTTATAAACATAATCTTCTGTATTAAATAAATCCTTTATTGTGCTAAAATCAAATACTCTTTTATTTAATTCGACTTTATTATCAGTATTTCTAGTATACTCTGTATTTATTCTCATATGTGCTGTATCAGCATACATATAAGTGTTATTAACAAACTCTTCTTTAGCAGATGCTAGATTTGTTAATGTTGAAGTATTGATATTTGTTTGATTTATAATTGATTGATTTTTATTAGTTTGAATCTCCGCAAATGCCATTGTTTCAAGTCTTCTTAATTCATCATCTAATGCATCATTTTTTGTTTCTTGCATCATTATATCAATATCTTCATTAATATCTTCTTCATATGCAAATAGTTTATTAATTGATTCAACATTTTGCTCTATACCTGTATATTGTGTAGATTTAAAATCTTGACCATTATATTTAATTTCATTATCGCCTATATTTCCATTTTCATCTTTATCACCATAATAGAATCTAACTTTATAAATTCCAGGTATCATAGATTGTAATAAGTACTTACCTGATGTATCACTTGTTGAGACAAATTTTTGAACTTTATTTTCTGAAAGCTCTTTATATGCTTCACTTTCAGTAGAGCCCCAATCATATTCATATAATTTATATGAACCATCATCTTGCTTAATACGTATTTCTTCAATCAAATGGGCTGTTACGCCTGCAATTGTCTTATCTTTATACTCATTTGTATTTAAAGACATTGCTTTTTCAATTTTTTGATCTGAAGTATTGTAAATACCATTACCCACATATTGAGTTGTTTTATCATCACCTACTTGATTACTACGTACATCCTCCCATACAATACCATCAATTTTTCTTTCTGGTACATTACCTGGTGGGTCATCTGGTGGATCGTTTGGTGTAGTATCAGCACGTTTAGTAATTTTCAATCTAGATTCATATGTATCATCTTCATATTGGCTTATATCTTCATTTGAGCCAATATTACCAGGATTTGAATCCTCGTCAATTAGACCAAATGTTTCGGTAGAATTCTTTTTATAGATTGAATATGCATTTATTTCTATAATATTACTTATTGTCTCTCCATTATTTAGTTTTAATAGTTTTACTAAATCACCACTATCTAACGCTTTGGTTTCTTTACCAATAATATACTTAATAGTAAATTCTGCTTTTCCACCTTCTTCAATATCAATTGGTGTTTGTAAGTATACTTTATTTAAAGCTGCATCTGATCCACTCTTATCTTCATAATTTGGTATTTTGCTATAATCATAATCTTCTGAAATTATAAAGTTGTTTATTTGTGTATCAACTAAATCACCTTCGCTGTTGTATATTTTAACTGTGGTTTGATTATCTAAATCAGTTTTAAATACTCTTGAATAGTAGTCTGTTATTTCTTTTACTCTAGCATATGTTGTATCATTGTTATTTGACTTGTTGTATATTGTAAACTTATATTTTACTTGTATTTCTAATTCTGTATTCTCTTTATACTCTCTTATTATTTCGTCTTGATAATCTGAACTTTGATAATAATAATCAGAAGAGTAAATCTTTAATTCATAATCTTTTGGATTAGCTTCACCACCAGTTCTATAGTCTCCATTATATTCACTTCCTTCGATATATCCCTGGCCGTATTCATATTTAACAGCTTCTCCATTAATATATGTTCTGATAGACTCTATGTCACTCTTAACTTCTAAGTCAGCACTTTTGTATATCAAACCTAAATTAATATGTTTTAAGTACTCAGATTCTCCTAATACAGAATTGTCGGATTTTTTCAACCATAATGGAGTAATGTACTCTCCATCTCCAAAGCTATATGCTGATAAGTGAAGATTTGATGTATCTATGGTACTTATATGTCCATCTTTTTCATATACAAGCTCTCTTTCTTCGCCATTTTTACCAGTTGCTTTATTATAACTAATTGTATCTAATGAATCGTAGAATTCATCTCTAAAGAAATTACTTTCATGTGCATTAGAATCTTTCTCATAATTTGGTTTATAACTCAAATCATTATTAATATTGGTTTTTCCAGCGTATGTTGTAGTAAAGTAATGAATTCCATCATATTCATATTCAATAACATAGTCTATATATTTTGATGCATTTATGTAATTACCAGTTGCTTCATCCCTTCTTGTTGCTTTGATTACTCTTCCTTCACCATCACACATCAAGTCAGGAGCTTGATTTGTAGTCATATCATATAATAAAGCACCATGTTCTTCACGTAAGTTTTGAATGATAGTTCCTCTAGCATCATTACTTCCAAATCTATATACACCATTTGCATCTGTTTGTGTACTTATTAATTTACTATTTGTAAGATCTATTAGTCGAACTTGAATTCCAGAGATACCTTGTTCTGTATCATTTATCAAGCCATCTCTGTTTACATCTTCCCATACATTTCCTGATATAAATAAATTCTTTAATCTAATATAATCTTTATTTCTATTGTTTAACTCTGCATTTAATATATGCATAATGTTTCTATCATTTCTATTTTGAATTTTGGTCAAATTAATCATATTTTCCAAATTATATAAATAGAAATTAGATTTAGTAACTGTTGCCTCAATTAAAATATTTAAGTTTTTACCTACCCTTAAAGCATAATTATTAAGTATTGTAATAGTTAATTCTTGCCCACTTAATTCTACCTTTGCATTAACGTTAACGTTATCAACTGTCACTTTTACATTATTTTTATCTAATGTTATACCATCTTCAGCTACATCCTTAAATGTCAATTGATATAAGTTTGTAAGATCATTATTAGTTCCTGTTGTATTATTACGTAAATTAATACTATATAAAACTTTATCATATTTCTCAACCTCAACCGGAGCATTAAATCTATCTGGATTTTCCATATCTACTCTACTGTTTATCGGTTGCGAATTAACTTTTGTAATCGTCTTATCAAAAGTTGCGTGATATGTTTGATATCTTAATTCTTGTGTTTCTGTATACTTATTTGTTTGAATTATTTTAACTGTTCCATCATATAATGTAACACTATTTTTATTTATTATATTTAGAATTGTAGCTGTATTATAAAATGTCTTTGTATTCTTAGATTCGTATTTAACTCTAACCTTGATATCGATATAAGCAGTTGACTTTACAGCTAAGCCTCCACTACTTTCGTATTTAATCCTATTGTTAACACCATCATAACTCATCACACCTATTGGAGTTGACGTATCAGCAAGATATTCAAATGCTTCTCTATCTAAAACATCTTCTATTTGTATACGCTTAAGCGCACCATTAAGATTAGCATCAGTTCCTTTGTTTTCTACAGATATTCTAAATGTAATCTCATCTCCCAATTCGCATATACCACTATTGGAATTTAGATTTGCTTCTCTTTTAGATACAATACTTTGTACTTTTTTACCAAAATCTAAATTATATTTCTTGATTTTAAATAGTGCGGATTGGCTAGTATTACCTGTATTGATATTATTAATTCTACTGAATAAATCTATTCCATTTCTATTTTTTAATCCTGTTAATGTAGCTGTATTTTTCACCTCTAAGTTTATATTCTTTTCAGTAGATGTAACATTATACTTAATATAAATTGATTTAGTATTACCTGGAGCCAATTCACCAAAGAATTGAACACTATATGATAGTCCACTTCCAGATACTTTCATATTTCCTGTTGACAAATTATTATAAAAATTATCAGCGTTACTACTTTCTGCAAATCCTTTAAATTCTACATAGTTTCCAAATGTATATCCATTTGTAAATGAAGTTATATCATTAAATGTAATTCCAGCTAAATTACCAAAAACTTTGCTTGTATTTGAATTATTTTTAACATCAACCCTCATTATTACAAAATCGCCAGGTTCTGCATATCCAGTTTTGGTTGAATAATTCGTACTGCCAACCTTGACTACATTTTTATCTATAGTTACACCATAAGTTTTTAAATTTACTACATCTGTTGATGTCTTTTTACTTGATGCAACTAACTTACTTATGATATTACTTCCACCTCTATTTACGACAGTTAAAGTAGCTTTGTTATTATACGTTTTATTATTCTTAGAAATCTCATCTGGTTTAACTCTAAAATAAAGATATATTGATCTAGTCACTCCATTACCAGTTGACGAATTCCATGTGAAATTTGCCCCATTGCGACTCCACCCACCATGGGTAAATGTTCCATTATTAGTTGTTGAATAATCTACAAATTCCAATTTGGCATTAAATTCATCATTAAATGTAAACGAATCAACTGAAACACCTTCATTTTTTATATCAATTCTGTATACTACCATATCTCCAGCATCTACTGCAACAGGATTACTTGCTTTACTTGCTTCAGTTGCTCTAGATCTATCATATAGAGTCTGAGTACCTGTTACTATTCTACCGCCATTAGTTTTATATACTCTATCAACATATTTATTGGTTGACATTTTAAAAGCTATAAAGTTCCAACTTGTCCATGGAACAACTTGGTATTTTCTTCCTTTCATTGCAATCAAGTCTTGAAAATCACCAGTATCTCCATAATTTGTTGTTCCAAAGAAAGAAAGACCCTTTGCCTCAAATTCATTTCTATAATTACTAATAGAAAATTGAGTAATATTTTCATATGGTATATTACCAACTGGTTTTATATATATCTCTTTATTTGAAATGTCATAATATGAATTACCATTTTTATTCATTGCTCCAGTGTAATTAGTAGAAGCGACCCAAGTATTATTATAATATATATTACATTGTAAAGGCACCCATGTTCCAGAAGTAGTATAATAATGAAATACTATTCTACTATCTATTTGAGTAGAACCAACATTATATGATGTTCCACCAAATGTTTGTGAATATCCTACTCCAGAATTCACTGGACATTTAACATAAAATGGACCAATTCTATCAGCTGCATCCAATTCAACACGTGTATCTGTACTTCTTACTTTAACTACACTTTGAGAATGGCTGGTATCATTAATTTTTACTTTAAAATCCTTTAATTTAGCAGACAATCTAGTATAAACGCCATGATCATTAGCATCGGTGAATGTACCCGCAAAAGATATTGAATATGAATATCCTATCATTTTTGTAAAATCGTTTGCAGTTGTAACTTGATGAGAAGTATTAATTGTATATAATAAATCTTGAATACTTCTTTTCTTATCCATTACCCTAGATACATCTGGATAATTTGCTTGAGCTGAATAGCCAATATATGCCAAACGTGATGCTGCATATGAGTATGTTCCTGCATTTCTTGAATTTCCACTATACGTTTGTTTGTTAATTGCTTTAGTTGAATATGTGTCGTTTGTTGAATCAAAATTCATAATTGAAGCAATTCCACGTCCACTATGGTTTGTATCAAATGAGGCTGATATTCCTCCCTTTACATCAAGTCCCTCAATACATTGTAATCTTCTTTCTTGTAATTGACCACTACCGCTACCACCGGTATAATACTTCTTCTTACTAGAAGGATATACATCAAATTTTGGGATATTACTATAATATGTCCAATAATTTGATTCAACTATAGTCATAATGTTATCACCATTATAATTATCTCCTGCATATGCATTAATAATTAATAACATTATTGACATTATTATGAATCCTAAAATAATTATTCTAATTATTAATTTTTTGTATTTAGAATTTGGTATAGCTTTATTACTTATTGTATAAGCAACAAAAGCTAATACTAATACTATTAATCCTACTATTAGGACATATGTTGCTGCCCCAGTTGAAATTGATAATATAAAGTTTTGTGAGGAATTGTTATTATTAACATTTGCCTCTTGAACTAATTCGTCATTTGATGTTTCTTCTATACTAACTAAATTATTGAATGTACCTAAATTACTATCTCCAATATTTTTGTATACAACTAAGTATACTCTTTTACTTTCAGATGGTTGAATTCTCTCTTTAGCTAATCCACTATAGTAAAAACTATTATCTTTTCCTACAGTCCAATTCAAGTTTTGCTTTTCATCAAGTTGAAATCCTTCTGGAAGTACTTCTTTTAATTGTAGAATGTATCCAGAAATATTACCAATATTCTCAACTTCAATACTTATTTTTAATGTTACAATTGAATTTTCTGCTTTTTTTCGATTAATTTCTACTTTTGGTAATTTATCAGAATCATCAAATTCATATTCTTTATAATCATCACTATATTTAATAGATACTTGTTCTATTGAACTTTTTATTGAAAAATCAAATACACTTTTTTCAGTCAAACCTAAGTTTATGTTGCTAACATTATTATTTAAGGATATTTTTTCAGATAATGCATAAAATTTAGTATTTCCATCAATTTCAAAAGCTTTATTTCCACACTTAGATGTAATTGAATCTTTTGATGCAGAAACATTATACTTAGTAATTGAATATTTATTATTATCATAATCAAATACTATGTAATAATCTCCTTCTTCCACATCACTAAATAAATACTTACCATCAGAATCGGTTTTTGATGTCATTATTCTAGCTGAATCTTTTATTTCAGTTTTGTATAAGTATACATTTAGATCAGAAATCTTTTCTTCGTTTAGACCAATTCCATTTCGGTCGCTATCTAACCAAACAGTTCCACTTATACTATATTTATTAATAGTTTTTACAAAACTAGTCTGTTTAACTATATTATTTCTTTTAACTGGTTCTTCTGTTGATTTAATAGTAGGACTATTATCACTTTCTTTATCTACTATTACTAAATCTTCAGATGTATCATTCTTCTCTTCAATTACTTTGTCATTTCTTTCAATAATTTCATTATGAAATTCTTCATTAACTACTTCTTCATTGTTAGGTATTTCTTTTTCGTCAATATGTTCATCTATTGGCGTTTCAATATTATTATCTGCTTCCTCTGGTAAACCAACTATATTCTCTGAAGTAATATCTTCTAATTGATCTTCATTATTTATTACATCTTTATTCCAATTAGAATGAACAATATCGTTAGGATTTATATAATATACTATTGTATTTGCTTTTATAACATCCGATTCTAATCCAAAAATTATTTTATCTTCATCTGTTCCAAAATCATTTTGTTCTACCACACACTTAATTTTAATTATTAACTTTTCATTTGGATTTAATATATATGTGTCTGTTGTACTCTCTGGTATTTCATATGTCTCTGAATCATAATATATTCTTTCACCATTAGGATATATATATTCATATGATTTAACTACAAGACCATTTGGTATAGGAGTTCCAACTTCAAATCTTCCTGTAACTAATCCTACATTCTCTATCTCTACATTAAATTCAATTTCATCCCCTTTAGCAATTATGCTCTCTGTTTTAGGATTTGATTTTATAATTGATTCATATCTTGTATTAACTTGTGCTATTGTTCTTAAGTAGTCATTTGAATAATACACTTTATCGTCATAATTACTTTTAGCTATTACACTAACATCTTCTGTTAGAATATCAAGTGGTATATTATCTATATTAATTGGAAGTCTTAAATAATAGTTTTCTCCTGCCGGAATACGATCAATAGTATACTGTACAGTATTTTTACTATCAGTTTCTTCATATCCACTTAAAAATGTTGCCACTGCTATAGATTTTAATTCATTTAGCTTTAACAAATTAGACATATCAGCTTTAATTACAACATTATCTAAATCTGCTTCGGTATTATTTCGTACTCTAATAAATAGATCATATGAATTACAAGATGGAAGATTAACTACGCTAACTGGTTCCTGTGTTGAAGGAAATATTTCTAATTCTAATTTAGAATCTACAATATTGTTACTTACAGTTTTTATTTCTTGTTCTTCTATTCCATCTGCCGTCACTTTTAGAATTCCGTAGACGTCTCGGCTTTCGTCTGCTTGATTATTTCTGGCAAAAACTTGGTATGAATACACATAAGACTCTCCTGGTTTTAGCAATTCTATCACATATTCATTTGTTAAATGTGTTCCATCTTTATCTTCCAAGTCTCTATATATTGGTGCATTTGTACCATCAGTTGAACTAATATTATCATAGATTTCTCTATAATACATATTTCCATTATGAACAGATCCAATCAATTTAATATTATTAATTGTTTCGTTTGAATCATTACTTATTACATAAGTATATCTAATCATTTGTCCATAATTAATATCTTCACCATCAACTAAGTCTATCCCTGCTGCCGTTGCTCTTGTACCTACCTTAAGAGCCTTTTTATTTGATTCTACTAAATAATCATTTTGACAATCGTCTAATGTTATAGTTGCTGTTTCTGTCTCTAATCCTATAGATGATTCTTCTTTACAATTTTGACTTTCATATTCATAATATGTGGTGTATAAACTATATACCTTTTGATTTGAACCTAAATTCTCTGGTATAACTAATTGATAACTTATTTTCTCCATTTCACCATGGCTCATTGAACCACCATCTATTACAACTTTAAATGATTTTATTGTTGAATAATCTTCTGGTGATTCTACCCATGAATCGTCATCAATTTCGCAATCTAATTTATTTGAATAATACACTTTGCTTAATAAGCCTGATGTATTAATGCTTCCTTTTAATTTGGTATCAAATGTAGAATGTAATTTTTCTAAATTTGAATCTACCATTCCTTCTGCTGGGATTCTTCCAACTATTACAACATTATTTATATCTTTGTTATAGTTGTTTACTATGGTAATATCCATAGTTGCTGTTTTTTCTTTACCATTAGTATCTAATTTTCCAATTGTTGGTTCTTTTCCTATATGATAAATCTTTTCACCAGCTTGATTATATTTCTCTAATTGGGTTAAAGATAGAATTCCCACGTTTGAATAATAAGATGCTTCACATGAAAATGAATCATTTCCTTCTATTTCATATGATAATCTATTACTTATTTCATTTGTATATGTCATTCTTACATTTGTAGCGCCTGTTGGTGTTAAATCATTAACTTTTATAATAGTATCAATAATAATTTGTGTATCTGGTAAAGACATTTTTGGATTATACTCTTTTTGATAACCCTCTAAATTAATTTTAATTACTTTATTACCATTTTGATTTTCTATTACTTGCCATGTATCTAATGATAATCCATTTTTATTCAATAGACTTACACTTTCTATTTCTACATTGCTTATCATACTAGGTAATAAAATCTCAAACGAAGGATTACTAAATAATTCATACTCCTCACTTGAATTATCAATATCAATAGTAAAGCTAACCTCATTATCCATATTTGTTGAAAAAATCGAATTATCGATTTCTAATGTTGCTTTACTTTGTCCTTCTTCTAACTTAATATTTATATCTTTACTTATTTTTTGAACTACTACTTCTTTATGGTCTATAAATGTTAAGACCTTTTCATTTACTTCTGATTTGATTCCATTAATCCTTGAAATCATCTCTTTAGAATACCTATCAGTGCCAATTATTGCTTTTTTATTTGATACTTCTAATGTACCTTTACTTGCTCCGATTATTTTAAATTCAATTTGATCATAATCTTCATGATACTCAAATACATATTTGTCATCTCTAAGATTACTAGAATCTATATTGCCAATTAAATCTTCATGATGATAAATTTCAATAAATCCATCGTTCCCTATTACTTCTTCAAAATTATCTTTTGAAATCTCTGTTTGAATAAATCTAATCTCGTCATCTAATAAGATATCAGCTTCATTTGTCTCAAAAGCATCAACTCCACTATCTATTTCGTACCATTCATTTAGATTGGCTCCCAAAATATCAATTCTTACCTTTTGAGAATACTCAGTATCATACTTAGTTTCTGATACATTACTTGCTTTCATATAGCTTTTATAAATCTTATCCTCTGATGATGAAAAATCTAATTTGGCCTCAAGTTTTTCTACTTCATCTTCATTTGTATCATTAGTATCAAATTCTAATTTGACATTTTCTTCATCATTTTCAAGTACAACAGTTCCCTTAATGATTAATTCATCAATATTATTAACTTCAATTGGATATACAAGTATTAATTTATACTCTAAATTTATATTATCATCAGAATTACTTAATCCTGATTCTAGAATTTTAATAGAATCGGTATTAGAAATGTTGCTTTTTCCCACAATTTCTTTATGAATTGGTGATATATCATTATAAGCAAATTCATCAAATGAAATTATTGCGTTACTGATATAATTTCCTTTTCTTTCAATAGAAACCTTAATTGATTCTTCTACCAATAGCCCTTCTTCAATTAAAACCTTTTTATTAATCTTTGAGCTAACGCTAACTGCAGCGTCCTGTAGATTTGCTTCTTCATCAATTTCAATACTACTAAAATTCTCATCTAGACTTGTATTTTCATATAATACTGAATTTCTATAAGTATTATAAATACCATCGTCTATTAGAACATTTTCAATATTTTCCTCAACTTCAATTCCACTATTATTCTCTAATTCATCATCTTCTTCAACTTCTATTTTACTATTGCTATCTTCTGCACTATCTACATTCACTCCATTTTCGTCGATTTCTTCGACTTCGATATCTGCAGCTACAGCTGTGTAAATAAAATTGAATAGACTACTTGAATGATTAAATAATACTAGAATAATTATCGTTGACAAAAATATTCTTTTAATCATTAAGCGATAATTCGACATGTCAATTCCTCCAAATCAAATTAAATTTACTAACAATATATATATATACTTTAGCCTCAGTATTTAACAATATAGGCAAATTTAATAAATACAAAACGAGCTAGGCGTATACAATATTATCGCTTTAACAAATTTTTATTATAATTAATTTACAATTCAGTTTAAATTTACTATTTTTATTAGGCAACCAAGACTTTTGTTTGTATTTTTCAAAACAAAAAAAGAAGCCTTTTTCTTAAAAGGCTTCTTTTTAATTTTATTATTTATAGTACTTTTTGAATGATATTTTTATCTTCTTTTGTTTAATTGCTTTTTTAATTGCAACTTTATTATTTTTACCAAGCATAAACATAACAACCATTAATACTATGCTAAATACTAGGGTAATAATAATTCTACTATTTTGTTTTAAGTAAAATGGTATTACACCTGTTGGCGGTATTAAAACTATTGGATCCACCATATCCGTATCGGATTCATCAATATTAAATATAAGTTTTGGCTGACAATTACCTACAGTAGAAATTAATTCTCTTTGGAATTCTGCCTCTATAAATTCATCCGCTGTAACACTTGTAGGCATACTAATTGGTCTTGTTTTAGGAATTGAATAATTGTTTCCTATACCAATCTTATCTTTCGCCGTTATTGGGCATCTTGCAGTTTGAGATGTAATTCTCATTATCTCTGCAATATTTGTATACCACATATCACCAAATTGTTCTGTATTAGATAAAGAAATAGTTGTTGATAATTTTATTATAGCACTACTCTTAGTAGAACCATTATCATTCATTGTAAAATCATCTGCACAAATTGGAATCAAATATCTTGATAATGAACTATTTTGTGCATTTTCATTATTTTTTCCATCATCTACGGAAATGGCAATATTTGATTTTTTAGCATCATGATCATAATATGCTTTTGAATGATTATCATAAATATTTCCTGTTTCAGCATCTCCTTCTATAATTGAATTTTCAATATATTCATTTGATAATTCTTTTAATGAAATTGTACTCCAATAATTATTTTTACCTATATTTTGGTTTTGATCCATCTCTAAACCATTTGGTATATAATCACCTATATTATTTATTTTTGTTTTTGAAATAACATCATTTCCTATTGTACCATGATAATATGTACTACCTAAATATTCTCCATAATAGCCAGAGTCATCAACATTAGTATAGAATTTTTTATAATTTAAATTATTTAAACCAATTCCTAGATTGTAATTTTGAACACCATCACTATAATCTGCTTTATATTTGTTCGATAATCTATTGTATGCTATTGCAGATACTGTTTTGTTAATTAAACTATTTTCATCAGATATGCTAATTATACCTTCGTAATTATCCAAGATATTATCTAGTTTTACGCTAATTCTATCAACTTCGCCTTCATTTTTAATAGAAAATACATAGTTAACAAATACTGTAGCTCCTTGTATTAAGGATGGGTCTACCGTTACAACAATAGTACCTCTTGTTACATTATTTAAGGTATCAACTATTAGTGTATTTTCAACTCCCGCTGAAGCTTCTTTATTTAGTTGTGTACCAATTAATGCATGCGTATCTTCATCGTAGATGTTGTCATATTTTAAATCTACCAAAGTTGTTTTATCAGATAATATAACTTTAAATTCACTTATATATTTATTTAATGAAATACCTACCTTAGGTCTATACTCTATACCAAAATCAATATTATCAATCTTATATTTATAATTTAATTTATCTAATATATGACTTACTTCGTAGAATGAATATGCTCTTTTATTTAATTCAATTTTTCCTTCAGCATTTCTAGTTAATTCTGAATTTATTCTCATAAATGGTGTTTCAGCATACATATATGTTTTTTCTACAAATTCTCTTTTGTTTGCTTCTTTATTTGCATTTGTAGATTTTATAATATTGGTTTGATTAATTATAGCTTGATTTTTATTTGTTTGAACTTCAGCATAAGCCATCGTTTCTAATCTTCTTAACTCATCGTCTACAGCATCATTTCTTCCGCTAATAGTCATATCCGTTAAGTTTTCATTAATTCCTTCTCTAGAACTATATAATGCATTAATCATACTAACATCTTGATTTATACCTGTATACATAGTAGATTTAAAATCTTGACCATTATAGATTAAGTTATCACTTATAGTCTTGTCATCATTTTCATGTCCATAATAGTATCTAACTTTGTATGTACCTGGAATTATTGATGTTAACTTATAAACACCATTATTATCAGTAGTTGATTTATAATTTTGATTTTGAACATTTGATAGCTCTTTATATGCAGTGTTTTCCATAGTTCCCCAATCATAATCATATAATTTATAAGAACCATCATCTTGTTTAATTCTTATTTCCTCTATCAAATGTGCTGTTACCCCAGGTATTTTTTTATCCTTAAAGTTATTTGTATTTAAAGATATCGCATTTGGATCTTTTTGATCTGCCTCATTGTAGATGCCATTACCTATATATTGTGTTCCAGATGCATCACTGACTTGATTACTACGTACATCTTCCCATGCATATCCCGTAATAAACCTTTCTGATTCTATACTTGGATCTGGATCAGGGTCTGAGCCTGGGCCTGGTTGATTTGGCTCAGTATTTAATGAAATCTTTAAAATAGCTTCGTATGTATCATCTTCATATTGGCTAACATCTTGATTATCATCAAGGTTACCTGGATTTGAATCTTTATCAACCAATCCAAATAAGTTTTCAGAATTATTTTTATATATAGAATATGCATTTATTTCTAGAATATTTCTTACTTTTTCATCATTAATCTTTAATAATCTAGCTACTTCACCGGTAGATAAGTTTACTTCATTTTTATCAATGGTATATGTTAAATAGAATTCTGCTTTTCCACCTTCTGCAATATCAATAGGAGTTTTTAAATATAATTTATTCAATGAAGTATCATTTCCACTCTTGTCTGCGTATGTATTATTCTTTTCAACATTATAGTTATTAGATACTTCAAAAGAATTTAATGTCTTACTTACCAATTCACCATTTTCATCATATACTTTAACTGTTATTGTTTGATTTAAATCAGTTTTGAATATTTTTCCATAATAATCTGTTATTTCTTTGATTCTTGCATATGTAGTTCCATTATTATTAGATTTGTTGTAAATAGTCATTTTATATTTAACTTGAATTTCTAGTTCTGTATTTTGTTTATACATTTCAATTTCTGAATTATTATACTCAGAGCTTTGATAATAGTAATCTGATAAATAAACATTATGCTCATAATATTTATCTGCATTTTCCCCACCAGTTCTATATGCTCCAGCATATTCACTTCCTTCTACATCACCTTGTAAATAATTAAATGTTACTTCTTCGCCATTGATGTATCTAGTAATTGAAGCCACATCGTTAGAAACTTCAATATCAGCATTTTTTCCAACCAAACCTAAATTAATATTATTCAAATAGCCTGATTCGCCTAATACACTACCATTATTATTCTTTAACCATAATGGTGTAAATCCATTTGAACCATCTGAATTTATAAAGCTATATGCTTTAAGATACATATTATCTCTTCTCAATGTACTAATATGTCCATCTTTATTGTAGCTTAAATCTCTTATAGTTCCATCTTTTGATTGTGCTTTATTATAGTATATTGTATCTAAAGATTCATATAATCTATCTCTACTTTCATTTGTTTCTTTTGCATTTGAATCTACTTGATAAGTACTATTTGCTTCAAGAGTACTATTGTTAATATTAGCTCTTCCAGAATATGTTGTTGTATAATAATCTATTCCATCATATTTAAACTCTAAAACATAATCAATATATTGACTATCAGATGCATAATTTCCTGTAGCAGCAGATCTATTTGTAGCTTTAATTACTCGTCCAAAGCTGTCACACATTAGATTTGTATCTTCTTGATTAGTTTCTGTATATGATAATTCTCCATTTGCTAATGTATAAGGATCAGAAATATTGATTTTATTTCCTTTTGCGTTCGACGTTCCAAATCTATAATTACCAGAAGCATCCGTAATTGTTGATATATATTTTTTATTTGTAAGGTCTATCAATCTTACTTCGATACCACTAATACCAGATTCAACTGCATCCTTATAACCAATTCCTCTACCAGCCACATTTGTATCAAAGTATGTATCATTCCAAACATTACCACCTATATATAAGTTCTTTAACCTTACGTAATCTTTATTTTTAGTTAAATTATATCCATTCAATTTAGACAATATATTTCTATTATTTCTATTAGTTACTGATTGAATCTCTACACTATTTTCTAAATTTTCAAGCGTAAAGTTTGAAGCAGTAACTGTAGCAGGAATATTAATATATAACGATTTTCCTCTTCCTATTGTTTGGTTACAAGTAATAGTAACTGGATTATTTGGTAGATTGCTAGATACTCCTGCATTTCTTCCATCGTATGTAGCTGTTGGTGTTAATAATGATATTCCAGCTGCTACCTTATCTGATACAGTAATTTGATAGAAGTTTGTTTTATCGTTATTGTTTCCAGTTGAAGTATTCTTTATCTCAATTGTATATGTAATTTTATCACCTTTTTCTATTTCAACTGGCGCATTATTTCTTGCTGTATTATTATTATTTGCCCTACCACCAATTTCAGTTCCATTTACAGCAGAAATATATTTATTTAAAGTACCATTATAAATTTGATATTGAGTTGATACTGATGCTTTATATTTTGGCGAAGTAGTATTACTTTCTGAAAATAGCGTTAGATTTTTCAAACTTGTTACACTTGAGATATAAACATTGTTAGTTAAAGTTGCTGTAGTAGTTTCTAACCTATCTACAACTCCTGTAAATCTTATTTCAATAGCTTTTTTTCTAGCAACACCAGCGGTGTCTGTAAATGTAATAGTTCCATTATTCCAGCTACTTCCCGTACTAATCGAATTTGCCTTATATGATATGCCCGTCGGTAATGTATCTTTTAATACCAATGTTTTAATCTTTAAGTAATCTTCTGCGTTTACAGTTTCGCCTCCTATTGTATTTGCCAAATTCTTTAATTGATCTTTAATCCAATAACTACTATATCTATAGTATTGGTTAGACACATTTCTAATACAATTTTCAGCTGTGCTGTCTTTTGGTTCAATTCCTATTCCTATAATTTTATAACCTAAAGCTTTGATTTGATTTGCTTCAGTAACACCTTTAGCTTGCTCCTTTAGAGCATTCCATCTAGCTCTACTCATTCCACTTGGTCTGTTACCATTTAATCCAGGTTCACCATCACTTAAGAATAATACTGTAACTTGAGCATCACTTGGTATTGTTGAATTAACAAGAATACTCTTAGCACGAGCCAAGCCATCATTATAATGTGTTCCTATACCAACGTTAGGTTTAAGAGTTCTACCACTTCTACGTACAACAGTATTCAAATCATTTAATACACTACTAATACTTGAAGAACTATTTTTAAATGCGTTCATTCTATATTTATTATTGTTATAGAATCTATCTACACAATATTCATCACTATATAATTTGGTAGAAGCAAACATTGTTAGTGCAACTCTATTATTAGGATTTTTCTCTAATAAACTTTGTGAAAATTGAGTTAATCCACTTACAGTCTGATCTAATCTGTCTATACATCCCCATTCTTTTCCTTTTTTAGTACCACCCCAATGTCTATGGCTTCCATTTGGATAATGGGCGTCATTAGCACATCTACCTCCTGCTGACGAGTTAGCATCATTATTTCCACCATTATGTTCAAAGTTTCTCCAGAAAATCATACTATTAGAATAGTCTAGACAAACTACAACATATTGAGTTTTGTTTATTAATGGTGGTGTACCATCTCCTGTTACAGTTATTTTATAGTTTACATTATCTCCTGTCTCAACTCTTGTTACATCATTAGTATTTGTTCCACCAGCTGTTGTAACACTTGTAATTTCCTTTTTTATTGTCATTTTATAGTCTTTAATTACAATATCATTTGTACCTCTAATTGTTGGACCAACATCAACACTTGCTATTTCCAAATCACCATTTCTATTTTGTAATGATACTAATTCATTATCAGGTAAAATGTCCAATCCCTCTTCTTCATCAATCTGTTTGATTGTATATGAAGTATATAGATTAACATTATCGCCAGGCAATACACCTAAGTTTAATCTAACATCATATGAAAAATCATCATTACCATCATCTAGACGTTCAATGTAGTCAGCTCCTCTTATTGAAAAATCGCCAGGCAACATGCTAAATCCATTAAACTCTAAATAATCCTCGATATTTCTATCATCAGATAATTCATAATTAGATGTATATCTTACATTATAAATTGAACCATATTCTACAGAGTCATCTTTTGGTACATTTGTGATATTAGTTCTAATTACAATTTCGTCGCCCTCATTAAATGTATATACATCATTAGTTTTACCATTAACACTATATAAAGAACTACTAATATCAACATATGTACTTCGTGTAATAAATGTCTCAGAATTTGATGTAATACTACTATCATCTAATAAGTCAATAATATTATTAGAATCTTCAATAATTCTTTCTAGCTCTGTTATTTCACCTATTTTCTGATTTTGTTTCTCAATAGTATCTAATCTATAAACTAAATAAAGTTTAATTGTTTCATTTGGATTGATTTGACCATTATATGTATATGTTCTATTATCTTTATTTGAAATTGACCAATTTCCACTTGATGAGTCATTAATTATTTCTGGCATACCGGTTTCTGGTACACTTTCCATATATCCCAAATATGTCAATTGTGTATCTGCTATATCGTTAAAAGTAAATCCATTAACTTTTCTACCATAATTTTTAAATTCAACACATGTTATTATTATATCTTTTAAATCAATTCCTATAGGATCCTCATATTTTTCATCTTCATAGATATATGCTCTATCTCCTATAGAATCAACTATTGTATCTGTTATTTGACCATCATTTGATTTATAAACCCTATAAGCATACGTATCTATAGATACATTATAAGATGAATATTTCCATGTCTGTTCACTTGAGCTCTCATATTCTATTCCTCTTATTACACTAATATCTGGATTCATTTCTTTTTCATTATTTCTAATGAAATTAAAGTTTATACCAGTTGCCTCGTATTCATTATGTTTATTTTTAATTCTTAATTGTGAAACATCATTTTTAATATCTTCATTTAAAATCTTTAAAAGGAATGATTTATTTGATAAATCAATATTTGTTTCTATTTTTCCATCTGAATTTGTTTTTCCTATTGTTTCATTATTATAGATAATCTCAGCTTCTAGGCCTTTCCACACTTTATCATCTATAGAAAAGTATTCAACATAGTTATCACTAGATATAATATCTCCAACTATTAAATCGATATCACCTGTTTTAATTGCATATTTATTTGTAGATGATAGTGGGGCTTTAAGATAGAATGGTCCAACCAAATTATCATCAATATTATATAAGGTCGTTTCTTCAGAATTAATTTTTTCTACACTATTGCTTTGACTGTCTTTCCTGTATTGAATATACTTTGAAGCTATTTTATCGTATACTCCAAAATCATAATCTTTAATATCGTAATCAAAACTATATGAAGATCCAATTATTTTCTTTATTGCTGATGATTGATCTGATATTGCACTAATACTATTCTTATCTGCATAATATAATAATCTTGATAAATTATATTTCAAATCATTATTTTCAATGTTCTCTATGTTATATTCGCTATCAAGTAAATATCCCATAAATGCTATCTTAGCAGCATATTCTGTTTCCCCTGTATAAATTACATCATCACTTGCCAATGTTTTATATGACGAATAGTTAGAATTTACATTAAATATAGAACTAATACCATATTCAACACGATTGTTATCTTCAATATCTATAATTGAATCTTGAATATTCAAGAATTGAATTCTATTGTCTATTTCTCCCTCAAGAATGTACTTTCTAGCATTATTCTTATATAAATCTAACATCTCACTTGCTGCTTTAAAATCATCATAATTTTCTAAAATATTATTGTTTTTAAATCTTACAAAATCATTTATATTTGATATGCTATCAACTTCTTTAGTATTTATTGCAAATGTATTTGATAAAAGTAATACTATTGCTGTTAATATAAATATAATAACTAGTATTTCTAATATCTTTTTCTTTAATTTTTTATCTTTTACTAATTGATTAACAAGTATCAATAAAATAAATGCTAATACTATAGTTATTAAAATAATTATTAAAACATATGTTAACACACCAGTTTTAATTGAAATAATAAGATCTTGTGATTTATAATTATTGTCAACATTTATTTCTTCAATTAGCATATCATTTGTTGTTTCAACTATTTCTGCACGATTTGAAAACAAGCCCAACACTTCAGAACTTTTCTCTTTTGTTAATACTAAAGAGATTTTTTTGGTATTTCCACTTTCAATCTTATCTTTTGATAAACCTGAATAATAAATATATCCATCATTTCCTAGAGTCCAATTTAAGTTTTGTCCTTCTTCAAAAATGAATCCTTCTGGGACCACATCTTTTAATTGAAGAACATATCCGTCCACATTCCCTTCATTTGTGACTTCTATTGAATATTTTACTCTTACTATAGCATTTTCTATATCATCTTTTGCTATCTCGATTTTTGGTAAAACAGTATCCTTATCAAAGTTATATTTTTCAACATCTTTATCATTAATAACTGTAATAGATTCAACATAAGAACTGATTGTAAAATCACTTTCATTCTTTGGCAATAATCCTATATTAATCTCATTTACCATAGAAGAAGGTACTTTATCTGAAATAGCATATAATTTCTCATCATCATTGATGCTTATTTCGACCTCATTAACAGAAGATATCTTATTATCATATTTCATTAAGTTATAATTATTTTCATTATACTCAAATACAACATAGTAATCAGCATCTTCTATATTTTCAAATTTATAAGAACCATTTTTATCTGTCTGTACAACATTTATTTGATTATCGTTTTTAATTTCATCCTTATATAAATATACATTCATATTTTCTACATATGAATCATCGTTGTTTATAGAGTCTTTATTTTGGTCTATCCATGCAATTCCTGCTATAGTATTTAATTTATTCTCGGCGATTTCCTCTTCACCCAAGTATTGCTTTGAATACTCTTCTACTGTAGAAACATTTACTCCGTCTCCAAAATACTCTTCAAGTTCTTCTTCATCCTCATTAAAATCAATATCGCTATATTCTTCATTATTTTCTTCATTTGAAATCTCATCTTCTATTTCTGGCATTTTCATTGGTGTTACAATATTATGTTCTAAATTATACTTTGCTATATCAATGTCTAAATTAGCAGTCGTTTTTCCTATACCTGTATATATTTCTTGAACTCTTTTTTCTGGTTCATAATCTTCATCAAATTCTTCATATTGTTCTTCTTTATTGAACCATTCATAATCTACAACTTGCTCTTCATTTATAGTCAAAGTATATGGGGCTATACTTAGTTGAGGACTTTCTACAATGTATTCTATATTTGTTTGCCCTACATTAAATCTTGAGTGATCTATAGTTCCACTTATTTTAATATGAATATTTTCATTAGGTTTAACAATAAAGTCTTCTAAATATGAATTTATATCTTCTATTTCATCAACAATTTCTCTTTTATTAGACTCATTATCTATTATTTCTATATTATCTAGTTTTATTCCAGTTGGAATTGTTGATTTAACTTCAAGATTCCCTGAAACAAATCCAACATTTCTAATATCTAAATCATATTGTATTTGTTCACCATTAGATACCACATCATTTTGATTATGATTAGATGTAATCTTTCCTTCAAAGACTGTTTTTGATTGTTCCACGATTCTGTAATAATCATTAGATATATATGACTTATCATTTTCGTCAACTTTAGCTAAAAGCTCAATTACCTCACTATCTATATCTAAAGGAATACTATTTATTGTTAGTGGAATTGTATAATATAAATCTTTATATGCAGGTAACTTATCTATGACTAGTAATATTGTATTTTTATCTTCTTCTTCAATATAGTCAACTATATAATCTTTAAATAAAGAAGATTTAATCATATTCAATGAAACTAATTTAGGCAATCTTACTCTAACATTAACATTTTGTTTTTCAATTTCTGAATTATTTCTTATTCTTAAAGATAAATCTAGATTAGAATTACTCTTTAATGAATTATCATCAATACTATTTTGTGATGAGAACAACTCTATTTCATAACCAGAATCCACAATTTTTCCACTAATAGTGTTTATTGTATATTCTTCATTGTTATCAGTTTTGATATCTATAACTCCAAATAAGTCATCCCCTTGTTGTTTTCTTGCAAAGACCTCATAATAAAAAGTCCTTTTTTCACCTGGTAATAATTGCTCAATAGTCACATCATTAGATTTATGTGTTCCATCCACGTCCTCAAACCAATCATAAACCGTTACTAAATTCCCATCTTTTAATTCTGTTCTTTCTGCTAAATAATATAAGTTTGCGTTATTAGCTTTTTCGGTAATATGTATATTTCTTAATATTTCATTTGAATTATTTTCAACTAAAATTGAATATCTTACTATTTGACCATCATATATATTTTGACCATTTTCTATATCAATTCCAGATACTGTTGCCCTAGTTCCAAGGACTATTTTGCTACCATTATTTTTATTTACTATTATTTCGTCCTTAGTTTGACAATCTTGTTCTGAAATTGTTCCTTGTTCTGTTCTGACATTTATAACAAAGTCTTCTTTACATTGTTCATTCTTGTAATTATAGTATGCTGTATAAAGCATATAGCCATTTTGATTTAATCTTAAGTTTTCTGGTAATGAAATAACAGTTTCAAAAGAAATCTTTTCTCCATGAGACATATTTGAATCATCTAATTCTATTTTAAATGACTTCATCTCATTTATATTTTCAGGATTTTCAACCCACGAATCATCATCGATTGAACAATTTGAAAATGGTGAATAGTATACTTTTGAAACTAAACCAGATGTTGATATTGTCTTAATTAATTCTGCGTTAATTGTATTATTGATTAGTTCATTATCTGAATTAATCATGCCTTTGCTAGGAATTCTACCTATAATAAATAGATTATTTATATCATCCCTGTAGTTATTAACTATTGACGCTCTTACAGTGGTATTATTTTTTTCACTTCTAGTATTTATATTTGCAATAATAACTCTTGAATTAGTTGCTTTTATTGAGTTATTATCATTATTTAGATTGCTAATCTCCATGTATGTTAACAATCCACTTCTAGATTTATATTGTATTGGATAGCTTTCGCTTTCTTTTCC
>JAEEGL016923909.1_pt1 | contig 24482 bp, 22 predicted proteins | sample 9134231 | NCBI WGS metagenome assembly JAEEGL01 (sample SAMN16246548, study PRJNA631951) | gut metagenome | biome: gut microbiome; feature: rumen; material: fiber-attached | host: Bos | place: Iran: Karaj | collected 2018-10
CATCAGCACGGAAGTATCACTGATCAGCAGATCCGTCAGTGTATTCATGAGCAATTCCTCTTCCGGATTCTGGTTCAGGCCGGGACAGAGGAAGGAGTAATACACCATCGAGGCCCCGTCTGTATAGTAGCCTTCCTCTACGGGGAAGGGGACACTTTCCGTAACTGATTCGGTAATGGGGGTATAATGCTCCTCAAAGGAGAAGCTCCTGCGCTCATAAGGCGAGAATTCCCGATCCAGCAGATCCAGAAAAGCCGTGTAGTCCTCGAAGGAACCGTAGAGATAAGCAACACAGTTGGACGGGTGATAATACTCCTCGTGATAGGCTTTCAGATTGTCCCAGGTCATGGAAGCAATGCAGGAAGGATCTCCGCCATATGCGTTGCCGCCTGTTGCCCCGGGGAAGGAAGCACGCATCCAGTTGTAGCGCGCTGCTGTAAAAAGATCGAATGAGGAAAGCATCTCGGAATATACGGTGCCTTCTATGGTCAGATCATCTTCCCTGTCAGCGAGACGGTAGCGCCATGCCTCCTCACGAAAGATACTCTCTTCCTCAAGAATACGGGGATGGAGACAGCTGTCGGTATAAAAATCGGCATACCGGAGAAGCTGCGCTTCTGAAAGACTTGCCATGGGATAAGTGGTATAAAGCTGGGTCGTCATTGCGTTCAGGAAGGTGTTGTATGTCTGATAGATCATGTTGAAGAACAGATCATCAGATGGATATTTGTCCGAGCCGTTCAGCGTGGCGTGTTCAAATACGTGCGGCAGACCGGTGTTGTCAGTGGCGCGGGTAAAGAACGTCAGGTCGAAGGCACGGTTGATGTCGTTGTTGGCAATATACATCAGGCGGGCGCCTGTCTTTTCATGCTCAAAGAGCACAAGTTCTGCTCCGATTATGGAGAAATCTCTTTTTTCTTTTACGACAAATCCACTGACGACGTCTCCGACTTCAGGCAGGGCATTCTCTGCCTTTGCAGCGGAGAACGGTATCAGGGAGAGCAGCAGGACGCATGCCAGCAGTACAGCAACAGTGTTTTTCATGTGAATTTGATATCTCTCTTTCGTGTGTAGTCGGTGATTGAAATTCCCCGCCGCACCCGGCAGCGGGGATCATCAATCTCCTGCGGGGGAAGGAAATCAGAGCACTCTCAGTTCCATGCCAACCTTGATCCCGTCAAGATTCTTGATCAGAACAGGATTCAGGGCTTTAATGGTTTCGCTGGAGGTGTTGAATCTGCGTGCGATGTCGTTGAGGGTATCGCCCTGGGCAACCCGGTAGAAGGTCATGCCCTGGAACTTCCATTCTGCACCTTTCGCAGTGCCTCCTCCTGCAACGGCGATTTCTTCATCATTCATCATCGTCATTTTTCCTCCGTTTATGTTCATTTTTTCATCCTCCGGTATGAAGACTTTTGATCAGCCGGGAAAAGAAAAGTCCTTTTCCCCTGACTGCGGTTTCAGTATATCACACGAACTGTCACAGTACTGTCACACTGCTGAGTGTGTTGTTACAGAAAAAACGAAGGATGCTGCTCCGTCAGTATCCTTCGTCCTCAAGTGCATAGCTGATTTCATCAAGCTCTGCATGCGTGTATTCCGGCCAGCTGTACTGGTTCATGTAGTCTCCCATGTAATGATATTGAGAGTTCTGCTTCTTTTCCAGCCAGTCGAAGAGATCGCATTCAATCTTGTCGGTGGCAATCGCCATTCTGCCGCGCCTTTTCAGGATGATCCCGTTGAGCTTATAGCGGTTCAGTGTATTCTGGAGATCCTGACGAAGATTGCTGAGATAAGATGCCTTCTTCTCAGGGTCGCCGTCGTCTTCCCAGAGTGTGGCGATGATTTCACCGTTTGACGTTTCTGCGCCGCGATTGTTGATCAGCAGCGCAACGATTTCCTTTGTGCGGGAGTAGCGGAAATCAATCGGCTTCCCGTCAACAAAGAGTTCAAAGTTGCCGAAGGTCTGTGCGAAGACGCGCTTGTGGTTTTTCTGAACGGAAGAATGCCGGAGATCGTCCAGCTCCTTTTTAATTGCTTCCGGAGTGACAGGCCTGAGCATATAGCCGCTTGCATGCAGCGTCATGGCGTCGTAGGCATGTTCTTTTTCTTCCGCGAGGAAGATCAGATTTACCAGCGGATACAGATCTATAAGGTACTGACCGAGATCCAGACCGTTCAGTTCGGGCATGTCCACAGCGAGGAAAGCAATGTCAATTTCCTGGGTTCTGGCCATAGCCAGCGCTTCCAGGCTGCTTTCGAAGCAGTAGATCTCTTCGTCGGGATAAACAGTAAGGATAGCATCCTTCAGCCCGTCGAGAGCATCTCTGCTGTTGTCGACCACCAAAATTCTCATAGCGTTTCACCCGGGAGCCGGACAACCCTTACCCGTTGCCGGCTTCTCTGTTCGCGCGTCATAGTCAGGGAGTTCGGTTCTCCCACAAGCAGCATATCCCCATTGTTCATCGCTGCTTCTCTCAGAGGACCTACATTGAGGTCGGCGATGACGAGAGCTGCAAAACGGTCATAATTGTCTTCATCGATAATGGGGAAATGGTGCTGCATGCGGTACCAGTGTTTGGGATCGTATCCCATGGTGCCGGTATGCAGCCTGTCGGCTGTTGCTTCCACATCTTCCGGTGTGGCCAGCTGTCCGGCAACAGCACCAAGATCATCACAGAAGAGCATGGAATACGTCCTGAGGATGCGGTTCCTGACGGTGTCAGCTTTCCCGTCACGCTCTACGACGGTGTCCATGACTTTGTAATAATAGTCCTGTGCCTGCTCAGATTTTTCAAAATTAATTATGGACTCAAAAAAAGTCCGGTCAATTAACGGATGAGCCACGTCGATTCCTCTCAGTCATCTGAAATAATTGTCGGATTTCCGCACTCCGGCTGCTGCCGGAAGCGGAAAAGATAATAACAATATCCCGCTGCCTTGATGACAGCGGGAAACTGTGTCTGAGGTTAAATCAGAGAACTCTGATCTCCCAGCCGGCCTGGATCTTGTTGATGTCCTTAATGAGGGTCGGATTCAGTGCCTGGATTGCATAAGCCGTGGTGCGGAAGCGGTATGCGATCTCGGAAAGGGTGTCACCGAATACGATGCGGTAGAAGGTCATTCCGTTCTGGGTCCAGGACGGGCCTGCGGCTGTGCCGCCGGATACTTCGTTCAGTTCTTTTTCATTGATAATTTCGCTCATTTTTATTTCTCCTGTTTTTTTATTTATTAACAGCCTTAGCTGATAATAGCAGATAAATATTTATGAAATTGTTTGTTCCGCCGTTTGCATATACAGTATAGCACACGAACTGTCACACTACTGTCACACAAATCCGGAACACCGGGATTTTTTTACTGAAAGGGATTATACCATAATATGGGGGAAAAAATCCAACAATTTTTGTATATACCGTTAAATTTCTGTTAACAGGACCCTGCCTGCACCCCTTATAGGTATACCAGAACCGTCAGAACCGCATATACGACGGCAATGCCGGATAAAAGCAATGCCTGTTTTCCTCTGTGCTCCGTCAGCAGGCCGACGAATTCCCGCACGGCAGCATTCGGCCAGAAGTACCACTTGGTAGGAGCTCCCATACCGACAGCACGCATTCCCGCCTGTCGGGACTTCAGTCCTGCACGGAAGACATGGTAGTTGGTTGTGAAGAAAGCAATTTTTTTGTTCTGTGCCGCTTCTCCAAGCAGCTGCGATGAAAACCGCATGTTCTCCGCTGTATCAGTGGATTGGTCTTCTGTGAGGATGTGCTCTTCCGGAATTCCCTGCTGCAGAAGATATTCCCGCATGGAGGCTGCCTCGGAACACACTTCATCCGGGCCCTGCCCTCCGGAGACAACAAAAACTGCGTTTTTCCCTGCAGCCTGCTGTTCCTCGTTAAACTTCAGGGCGAGATCCAGCCTGCCGCGCAGAAGAGGAGTAGGCGTTCCGTCCTTTTTCAGACCGCAGCCGAGAACAAGAAGATAGTCCCTGTCAGGATCCGCATGATACTTTGCAGCGATCAGATCGGCAATGACTGAGCCAATGATCATGCACTCAAAGTATAAATAAAAAGCGGCCAAAAGGTTGACAGCCATGTTCTGAAGCAGATTTCCGAGCCCGGAAAAGGAACTCCAAACGTCCAGCAGAGCAACTAGCACCTCCCCAGCCAGGACCATAACAGAGAGCAGAATACCCAGTACATTGACAAAGCGTCTGCCCTCATGACGGATCAGAGCAATGTTGGAAATAAAAAGCGAAAGGGAAAGCATCAGCAGGAAAGGTGTGGTAAGAAACATGTAGTTCTTGGCAGAGTGTACAAGCGTAAAGAGCATTTGCGCTGCCCGGTAACTGTCCGGATCCTGAAAGCAGCGCACTGTCACATAGGCATGCGTGCCCATCAGAGAACAAATAAAAAGGGCAAACCCGGGATAGAAAATGGTGTTGTAGGAATAAGGGTTATATTGAAGCTGTTTCTGAAAGGCATTGAGCAGAATCAGAATGACACATGCGAAATAGACTGTCAGAATCAGGTTTCCGTACGGAAGAAGAAGTTCAGGTACAGTGCGCACGACGGCGAAAAGCAGCAGAGCCGCTATGGCTGTCAACACCGCAATGCTGTATACTTTTGGTTTTTTATCACGTGTATAGAACTTCAAAACAGCTTATCTCACCTTTTTCGTTTCACTGCGAAATGCTGCAGCGGATTGTTATATTGCTGGCTTAAACTTTTCAGTGATTCTGAAGATCCTGATCCGGAGATGCGGCAGAGCGCTGCCTTCTGCCCAGAATCCTCATCAGTAGGGTAACAAACCAGGAATCCCGGTTCATGCCTTCCGAGGATTCATAAAGGCTGATTCCGGCTGTTACCTCAGCAAGGTCTTCGTCTGTCATGGCATTCAGCTGTTCCCGCAGTTCGGGGTGATCCGGAAGCAGCTCCAGCAGCTCTTCTTTTGTCATTTTTTCATTCATGGGGTATTACTCCTTTTCTCCGCCGGTATCCAGCCTCTGCCGTTCAACGAGTTCGGCAAAAAATCCTTTTTTTGCAATAAGCTCATCATAGGTTCCGTCTTCCATGATTCTGCCCTTGTCAAGAACGAGAATACGGTTGCAGTTCTTGATGGTAGAGAGCCGGTGTGCAATTACAATGCGTGTACACTTCAGTCCGTCCAGCGCATCGGAGACCTGTTTCTGTGTTTTGTTGTCCAGCGCGGAAGTCGCCTCGTCGAACATCAGAATTTTCGGCTTGGGTGCGACAGCACGGGCGATCATGAGCCGCTGCTTCTGCCCGCCGGAGATCCCACCCTGGCCTTCGGAAATAATGGTGTTCATCCCCATAGGCATAGCACGTATGTCGTCGGCAATACCGGCCAGTTCCGCGGCCTCCCAGGCATCGTCCACTGTAAGCTGGGGAGCTGAAATCACGATGTTGGAGTAGATATCCCCCTGGAAGAGGCTGCCGTTCTGTGTGACGACGCCCATACGCCGCCTCAGGGAACGGAGATCAAGCTTGCTCATATCCTTGCCGTCGTAATAGATGGCGCCTTTTTCCGGCGTCTCAAATCCGAGCATCAGGCGCAGCAGCGTCGATTTTCCACAGCCTGTAGTCCCGACAATAGCGATATATTCACCGGCCTTGATTTTCAGGCTCATACCGTCTACTACATAAGGCATGCTGTCTGTATACCGGAAGTAGACATTGGATAGTTCAATATTGCCGTGCAGGGAAGTTACCATAGCCTTGTTTTCTGAGGATTCCGGTTCAGCTTCTAGGATCGGGGCTGCCATTTCCAGAATCGGTTTGATCTGTGCTACGGTAAGCGCTACGCTGGTCAGCGCTGAAAAAGCTGAACTTACCGCTCCGTAAGCGGAGTTGAATGCCATATACTCCGACGGCTTCACCCCGGCTGTGACAGCAATATAGTACAGAATAATGGTTCCGGCGAGGGTAACAGCCAGGTTGATAGCTCCGTTTGCCTTAATAAGCGCGGGCGGATTGTAAGTGAGTTCGGCTGTCTTGGAATAGGCGTCAGCCCATCGGGCAAAGGCGCGCTTTTCAGACCCGGCGAGCTTGATTTTCTGCACACCGGTAATCAGCGCGTAACTCAGGCCATTGGTTTTAGCACTGTTCTCCAGCATTTCCTTGCTGATTTTCATCTGCAGGAAAGCAAACACCAGGCTCAGTATCACACCGGCGAGGATGATCAGCAGCGCGGGGACAGCCAGTGCGGATGCAAAGCGGGTAATCTGTGTTATATACAGCAGAGACATCAGGGACGTCAGCCCGGAAGAAAATACACAGCCCAGCAGAAGACTGCACAGCTGATTGACGGAACTGAAACGGCTGGAAAGTTCACCGGAGGAGAATTTGCGGAAAAAGCTTGCCGGAAGATTCATCATTCGTATCATCATGGCGGCTTCCACGGAGAGATCGGTTTTGATTTCCAGACGGCTCATTGTCAGTTCCCGTACGATCTCGATCAGCTTTTTGGATACAATGGCTGTAAGCATAAACACTGCAGTTCCAAGGAGAAACATACCGCTTTTGCTCTCTCGCACGGGACCGGTCAGGAATCCTGTAATGGTAGGCATCAGCATGCCAACCAGGACAGAGAGCAGTGTCAAAGCTGCAATAAAAATATAGTCACCCCCGCTGAGGCAGCGCTCCATGTAAAGAATCAGATCGGGAATATTCAGTTTTTTCAGCGGGAGAGGCCGATAGAAACAGATTGCATCCCGGTCAAACTGCCGGGCTGTCTGCCTGTTAAGATTTTTCCTGTCACCGCTGTCCGGATCATGGAACCAGTAGCCCAGGAATGCATTTGGAAGAAGAGCAACGGGGATACCGTCCTCTTTGCGGAAGGCCAGCATAGGGCCGTACGCATCTTTATACCAGCCGTCTTCAAGTACGACATTTCGATGCATCAGCCCGTGCGGACGCAGGCAGTACTCCAGCTGTTCGTCCGGATCCTTCACGCTGTCGGGGATTTCAGCCGGTTTGTAATGGTAATACTTCAGAATGTCGTCAATTGCTTCCTTGGTGATGATGCGTTCGTCTCTCAGAAGGCCTGCCTTCTGACTGCCGATGACTGCAGAGGCCATACGCAAGATCGATTCTTCAAAGACATCCTGATCATTTTCTTTTCTTTGTCTGATTTGTTCGTCAAACCAACCCATCTTCAACCCCCCTCTCAGTCATTGGAAATGAGCTCTGTGTAGTATCCGCCTTTGGCATAGAGCTCATCGTGTGTGCCGCGTTCTACGACAACGCCCTTATCCAGAACGATAATCTCGTCACAGTCGCGGATGGTGGAGAGACGGTGGGCGATGACAATACAGGTGATACCACGATCCTTGACAGCCTTCACCAGTTCATATTCCGTCTTGGCATCAAGTGCAGAGGTTGCCTCATCCATAATGATAATAGAGGGATCCTGTGCCAGAACACGGGCAATTTCAAGCCTCTGGCGCTGACCGCCGGAGAGATCCTTGCCGCCTTCTGTAAGCTTTCCGTAGAACCCGCCGTCACGCTCCATAATGTCGTCATAAATCTGTGCATCGCGTGCAGCGAGGATCATTTCAAAGTCTTCAATGGTGTCGTCCCACATTTTTATGTTGTTGGCGATGGTATCCTCAAAGAGCACAATTTCCTGATCGACAACGGCCAGGGAACCGGTGAATGTGCTGCGGTCGATTTCTGAAATCGTCTTTCCGTCGAATAGAATTTCGCCGCTCCAAGGCTGGTAAAGGCCGGAAATCAGTTTAGCCAGTGTTGATTTCCCGCATCCGCTGCTCCCCACGAAGGCAACGCGGGCACCGGGCTTCATTTTCATGGAGAAGTCCCTGATGAGAGGTTCGCCGAGACGGGAATATCCGAAAGTAACATTTCGAAGTTCAACGGTACCGGAAAGTTTGGAGTAATCGGCGTCTTCCGTTGCCAGTACATCAGAAAAATAGATATCGTCCGGATACTGCATCACGTCTTCCACGCGTTCAATATCCGTCCGCATTTCCTGGAGTGTCTGTCCGGCGGAAATCAGAGTTGTAGCAGGAGCCATAAAGGAACTCAGAAAGCCTTGGAAGGTCATAATTGAACCGAGGGAAAATTTGCCCTGCATACAAAGCCAAACCCCAAGGATCATGACGACGGCAGTGGCAATATCACTCAGCAGCTCTGGTATGCCTCCGAGAAACTGATTGAGTTTGGTATATTTTACCTTCTGTGTGTTCACGGAAGCCTGATAGCCGGCCCATTTCTGGAAGTATCCGTTTTCAGCGCCGCTGGACTTGATGGTTTCCACCATCTGAATGCCGGAAACTGTTGCTGAAGCAAGCTTGCCGGAATCACGCATCTGAACACGCATGATGTTGACACGTTTTGCGGAAATCAGCCTTGATACCAGAAGATTCAGAACAATCGTAACGAGGCCGACAGCCGTCAGTATGGCACTGTACCGGAGCATAACAACCAGATAGAACACCATCATTCCGGCGTTGAGAAGCAACGGCGTGAAGGTATTGACCAGGACTGCGGCTATCGATGCATTTGTACCCTGCCGTAGGAGAATATCGCCGGCCATGCGCTGGGAGAAAAATTCCATCGGCATGCGGAGGATCTTCCACATGAAGGTGCTGTTGCCGACGATTGCCATTTTTCCGTTGATCTTCAGAGAGTATACGGAATGTACCCAGGAAATTACAACCTGTGCCGCGGCGACGACAGCCATGATTGTAATAAACGGAATAAGCAGTTCACGGTTTTCCCCGGTGAGAAGACGATCCATGAAGAAGAGAGAAAAAACAGGATTGATGATGCCAAAAAGGGAAGAAATGACGGACGTCAGCAGGACAAACAAAACGGCTGCGCCTGTTCCCTGAAGACGTTTCCTGGCAAACTCCAGCGTGCTTTTCGGCTTTCCGCCCGGAACAAAGTTTTCACCCGGCGTGATCTGCAGGCAGATGCCGGTAAAGGATCTGTCGAATTCTTCCGGAGAAACCCTGACTTCTCCTCTTGCCGGATCGTTAATAAAAGCATAATTGCCCTTGAAGCCGTCCAGCACCACAAAGTGGTTAAAATTCCAGTGAATGATGCAGGGCTTGGGCATTTCCGTTTTCAGCGCATCCACTTCACAGCGGTATCCCTGGGCGTCAAAGCCATAGTTTCTTGCTGCCATGAGGACATTTTTCGCGTTGGAACCGTCACGGGAAACTCCGCAGTCCCTGCGGACCTGTTCCAGGGGAACCCACTTCCCATAGTAAGCCATCACCATGGCCAGGCAGGCCGCGCCGCATTCCAGTGCTTCCATCTGCATGACCACGGGGACTTTGGCCCGCCCCTTCAGGACAGGCTTTTTGATTTTTTCCTGACTCATGCGTGTACTCCTTAACGGAACAGCAGACGGATCAGCTGAGTATGTTTGTAAATGATTTTTGCCGGATAGCTTCCGTCAGCCAAAGAGGTTTCTGCTGTAGCAAATGGGGTGCCGACTTCGGTTGTTCCCATGCCGCTGACAGTCAGAACGTTGTCTCCGACTATAAGTTCCATGCCTGGCTCCACGGATTTTGCCAGATTCTCATCATCGAAATACAATACCAGAAGACCGTCCTTTACCTGTGCGGTACCTCCGGCATAGCTGTCCAGAGAGGCGACTGAACTCCATATCAGCATCCCTGCCAGTAAAATAATTACTGCAATCAGAACAACCCAGACCATGGGGGTTGTGACACGCAGGTAGTCATTGAGCTGTTCGGGCGACGAAATATGATCTATACTTTCCTTGCGAAACATTGACTGACCCATACTAATTTTATCTCCTTATGTTGATGAAACCCTGACGGCAGATGAATTATGATCCATGTGAAAACGGATATAATATTCGTATCAAAACATTATACATATAAAATAGAGAAAATGTCCAGTAAAAAATTGAATTCCACGAAATAAATAAACCAGCCGGCAGTTATGATGCAGGCTGGTTTATAATAGTTTAGAGATAAGCAATCTGATGATCTGCATCCGACTGGTCAGGAAGCGGAAAAAACGCGGAGGAAGTTTTTCTCACAGATAAGGTCGATTTCGTCTTCTGTGAAGGCTTTTTTCATAGTCGTCAGCAGCAGCGGGAAGCCTGAATAGTCTCCGAATTCGAGCGTGCTTTCAATTCCGTCAAAATCCGAACCGAGAGCTACGCTTTCAATCCCGGCTTTGTTTTTGGCATGAACCATATGACGAATAATGTCTTCAATGCCTGTATACCCCGGTTTTGCTCCGAGAAACAGATCATAGAAATTAATGCCGACGACACTTCCGGTTTCTCCTATGGTGCGGAGCTGGTCGTCTGTCAGATTGCGGGGATGATCCGCCAATGCACGGCAGCAGCTGTGGCTGGCAGCAAAAGGCTTTGTGCTGTGCCGCGCCACATCATAAAAACCGGCTTCCGAAAGATGGGAAACATCAACGATAATGCCGAGTTTATTCATTCTTTCCACAGCCTCAAACCCAAACGGTTTCAGACCTTTTTTTGTGTGCTCTTCCTGGTTATGACTGTTGGGGAAGCCGAAACAGTTTTCGTAATTCCACGTCAGGGCAATCATTCGCACGCCGTCGCAGTACAGTTTTTCCAGCCGCTCCATGCGGCCGTCGATCTCCACCCCGTCCTCAACGGTCAGAATAGAAGAAATATATCCTGCTTCACGGTTCTTACGGATGTCGGCCGGGCTCAGCGCAGGACGGAGCACGTCGGCACAGGCAGCCATGTTTTCGCGGTAGCACCGCAGAAGATCCTGATATACTTCCCAGGCATCCCGCTCCCCTCCGAAATGTCTCACAGCAGAGTCACGTGTTGGAATGAAGAGCGCAAAGCACTGAGCAAGACTCTCTCCTGTTTTCAGCTTCTCTGCACTGATATGGCCGGGATAATCCCGCAGATGCTTTTTTTCGGTATAGCAGCCAAGGATCGTATCGCAGTGGAGGTCAATGATTTTCAGTTTCTCATGCATGAAAGCTTATTTGTTGTACAGAATGAGCGCAATGGCCTCCAGAGGGACATCACCGTCATTGACAAGACTGTGCTTCTCACCGTCGTTACAGATAACGGTGTCACCGGCATGTACCTTTACGATATTGCCGTTGTCATTGTATGTGCCGCTGCCCGAAAGAAAATAGAAGATTTCGTTGTCGTTGGTGTGGGTGTGCTCCCCGATGCTTCTGCCGGGTGCGAGAATCATGTGGTTGAACAGACGACCCTTGCCGTACAGTTCTTCTTCGCCGTTGAGAATCTTGCGCATCTCCGTTTCGCCGTTCCCGTTGCGGATGCATTTGAATTCCACGGTCTGCTCGTTTTTTGTTCTGATCATGTTATATTCTCCTTTTTCTGTTTATATTACAGCCCGAATACATGGCGGACGAATTCCACGGCGCCTTTGGCATCGTGGTCAAGCGCTTCCTCGGAGATGTCGGGAACCATATCGCGCCAGACGCGGATCTGCGAACCGATAGTTCCGCCTTTCATAACGAATGGCTCCATAACGGCGCAGCCCTGATAGTTGATGTCACGCAAAGCCTGGCCGATTTCCTGCCATGGGAGACTGCCCTTGCCGGGTACCAGGCGGTTCTGTTCGCCGAGATGCAGATGGCAGAGATCCTTCCCGGCCAGCCGGATGGCAGCCCCGATATTGTCCTCTTCAATATTCATATGGAAAGTGTCAAGCATGACCTTGACGTTCGGGCTGTCGACCTGGCGGATAAAGGAAAGGCCTTCCGCGCAGGTGTTCATGATGTAGCCCTCAAAGCGGTTGAGCACTTCCATACCGAGAACAACTCCGCAGTCTTCCGCCACGACGGAGAGACGTTTCATGTTTCTGATTGCCCTTTCGGTATCTTTTTCCTTGTCCATAGGAAGCGTGGGGTCGAGCGGCCAATAAGTATACAATCCTCCACCAAGAATATGAATATCCATCTTCTGGAGCTTTGGAAGAATCATTTTGAAGAAATCCATAGCCTTTTCCACCACATCAGGGTCGGGAGAACAAAGGTTCTGCTCCTTGGTGGGACCATATCCTGCCGTAAGGAGGATGCCGTTGTCATCAGCGCACTGTTTCAGATCATAGATCTTCGCATCAGAGGCGTAATCGCTGGTCAGAGCTGCACAGGAAATTTCCAGTACATCAAAGCCAAGTTTTTTCACCTTGGGGATATAATACTCATAGTTGGCGGACCACTCATGCGTCCAGTAGGCATTATAAATTCCGAATTTCATGCTGCTGCATCATCCTTTCCGGTTTTGTTTTGATTTTCAATACCGTTATTGTATCGTTTTTTGCGGGATAATGCAATCGTTTTGACAAAAAAATCCGCCCGGATCATCCGGGCGGATTGCTATACAGAAGGGAATTATCCTTCGATCTGAATGGTTTTGCGGTCGCGGAGTTTGACAACGTTTTCCTTCGGGAAGGACAGTGTCAGAACACCGTCTTCAAATTTTGCCTTGATGTCTTCTTCGGGAATGCTTTCCCCGATATAGAAGCTTCTGGACATGGAACCGGTAAAGCGTTCCTGATGGACAAGACGGCCTTTCTTGTTCTCTTCCTTCTCTTCTACGCCTTTGGAAGCCGTGATGGTGAGGTAGCCGCCCTGGAGCTGCAGGCTGATCTGATCTTTCTTGAAGCCGGGCAGATCAACAAAGAGCTCATAACCTTCATCATGCTCTTTCAGGTCCGTCTTCATGACGCGTGCGGCGTTTTTGCCGTACAGTTTGTGGTCTACGTCATTGGTGAATCCTCTGAACGGGAAGTCCATCCAGTCATCAAATAAGCTTTCTCCAAAAATACTCGGTAACATGATTTGTTCCTCCTTTATGATCATTTGTTATTTATAAGTTATCGGGTGAACAGCCTGGGAATCTATATTTTTTTCTTCCCTCTGTTCGCCTCCTATTATAGCACAAGGATTAGCACTGTCAATAGGCGAGTGCTAATCCTTGTGAATAAATTATGAACAAATATCGTATAGGTTGTGAAAACATAATTTAGTAAAAGAAAAAATATATACCGGGCAACAAAAAATATTATTTTCCGGAAAAGTTCTTCTCCAAAATGCTGCGTACGACAGGCAAATCGATACTGCAGCGGGAGTTCTTTACGGATCCGTTGTTCTCCCACCGCGGCAGCAGTTCTTCAAGTTCGCTTTTTGAAAGCACGACTTTCGGATCAGGAACGCTTCTGCGGATCAGCTCTGTCAGATCCATTTCAGTAACGCCGGCTTCGGCATAAAAACATGCAGCGTATGCGGGGTCATATTCTCCCGCAAGCGTAAGAAGTTCGGGGAGATATTCCGCACAGGCAAAGCCGTGGGGGACATGATAGCGCTCTGTCAGAAAGTATCCCATGTTGTGCGGGAAGCCGGTTCCTGAGGTGTTGATGGCAAGACCGCCGAGTATGGACGCCTCATAAAGCTGCCGGCGTTCGTCTTTGGTCAGAGCAGCTCCGTCAGCCGCGGCGGACAGAGGATGAAACAGCAGGCGGACACCGCGTACGGCAAAGGAGCGGGATATTTCATCCCCCTTAAAACTGAAATAGCTTTCCAGACAGTGGGCAAGGGCATCTACCCCTGTCGTCAGGGTCAGAGGCAGAGAATTGTTTTCTGTATAACGGCTGTCACCGAAAGAAAGGGCAGGGGAGAGAAGATCGTGTTTAATGCTGTGTTTGCGGCCGCGGCTGTCCGTCAGCACGGCAACTCTTGTCATTTCACTGCCGGTGCCGGAGGTGGTACCGACAAGGATGACGGGAAGCGGGCTGTTTGGCCATACGCTGCTGTAGAAACCGGCTTCATCAAGCCCCTCGTTTGCGGCAAAGACGGACGCCGCTTTGGCGGCATCCAGGGAAGATCCTCCGCCGATACCGATCAGAAAGTCCGCGCCTGTTTCATGCGCCATAGAACCCGCTTCCATGCAGGCAGCTAAAGGCGGGTTTTGGGTGACGCCGTCATAAACGGAAGCGGAGATGCTGTTTTCTTCCAGCACTTTCATAACATCATCCAGTGCTCCGCTTTGTTTTGCGGCGTGCTTTCCGGTCACGATCAGACAGCGGGAACCGTAAGAGGCAAACATTCCGCTGTTCCGGAAAAGGCAGTTTTCTCCGGTGAATAATCTGGTGGGCATATAAAAATTCATGATGAACCTCCGGTAAACAGTTTTGAATATTTCTATTGTACCATGGAACACGGAAAAAGTATATAAAAAACAGTCGGATTATGCTATACTGAAAACAAACAGCCGGTAGGAGGTCTTGCCTGTATGGAATTTCTGTTTGCCCCGATGGAGGGAGTAACCTATGCCCTTTACCGGAAGCTGCATCACACGTTTTTTCCCGGAACCGATGCCTGTTATACACCGTTTATTGCACCTGACAGCAACGGTAGTTTCAAGGCAAAGTACCTCTCCGAACTGACAAAGGACTGTGATGCCGGCATTCCTGTGATTCCGCAGCTGCTGGTCAACAGGGCTTCCTCTTTCAATGCTACGGCGGACGTTCTTTATGATCTTGGTTTCCGTAAAATCAATCTCAATACCGGCTGCCCGTCCGGAACGGTTTTTGCCAAGAAAAAAGGATCGGGGATGCTGACGGATCTTCAGATGCTGGATGCCTGCCTGGAGCAGATATGCGCTCATGCAGAGCAGAAGGGCGTGCGTATCAGCGTCAAGACCCGCATGGGTGTGCACAGCACGGAGGAGTTCTCTCAAATTCTGGAAGTTTACAACCGCTATCCGCTGTCCCGGCTGATCGTGCATGCCAGAGCGAGGGACGGCATGTACAAAAGCGAGCCGGATTTTGCCGGATTTGCTGCGCTCAGCGGTCAAAGCAGAGCGCCGGTGACCTATAACGGGAATCTTTTTTCACTTCAGGATTATAACGAAATCCGTCTCCGCATACCGGCGGTCAAAAGCTATATGGCCGGACGGGGAATTATTGCCAATCCGGCGCTTTTTCGGGAACTGCAGGGCGGAGAAAAGCTTTCATGCCATGAACTGCAGGACTTTCACGATGCACTTCTGGAAGCATATCTTTCCGACCGCCTGAGTTCCGGATTTGCCGTAGAGCGCATGAAGCAGCTCTGGTATTATATGATCTGGATGTTCAAAGACTGCAAAAAAGAGCAGAAGGCACTGCTCAAATCCAGAACGCTGTCGGATTATCGCAGTGCATCTTCCGCTCTTTTCCGGTCGGGGAAATTCGACTCTGAAGGGAAATTTGTACAGATATGAGTAGTAAAATGCAGGTATCTGTAAAGTATGACGCCCTGTCCGGTCACAGGAAAATCCGGTATCAGAGCTGTCGGATCACGCGGGTGAAGAATTCGACTGCACGGCCGATGGATTCGAGCCTTATACGTTCGTCGTTGCCGTGGATCAGACTCCGTTCCTCAGCGGTCATGTCCATCGCTGAGAAACGGTAGACCTTGTCTGAAATCGTGCCGTAGTGGCGGCTGTCGGAACACTGCATCATCAGATAGGGAGTGACAATGCATCCCTGCCAGGTTTCACTGCAGGCTGAGGATACGATCTGCCAGCCTTCACAGTCGGTGCGGGAGATAGGGCTCGGATCCCATCCGACCAGTTTGTTCAGCTGTACGTCATCGTCATTGATAATGCCTTTTACCCGGGCAGTGGCGGATTCAACGGTATCTCCCGAAATCAGGCGTATATTGGAGACCATGGATGCTTTTGGGGGAATAACATTGGCAGCTTTGCTGCCGTGCATCCTGGTAAAGGCAACCGTTGTACGCATCAGCGCATTCAGCTCTCCGCCGGTTTTTCTGGTAAGCAGATCAAGAACCCAGCCGAAAGCCCAGAGGTTTGCGAAGATCATACGGTACAGAAAACCCGAATGACGGCCGAGCGTGTCAAACATTTCAAGCACAGGTTTTGTAAGGCGCATCCTGAAAGGGTGCGCTTCTGTTTTTGCGCATGCCAGGGAGAGTTTTCCGACGGGGGTGTGCGGTTTCGGAGCGGAGGCATGTCCGCCCGCCCCGGAAACAGAGTACTCCAGATTCAGCTGTCCTTTTTCGGCAATTCCGATCAGGGCACACTGCCCTTTGACGCCGGGGAAGACATCTTCTACAACGGCTCCGCCTTCATCCAGGACCATTTTGAGCTGGAAACCCTGCTCGCTGAACCATTGGGCAATGTTTTCGGCACCGGAGCCGTTTATCTCTTCGCTGCCTGAAAAAGCAAGATAAACATCTTCTTCAGGCTGAAAACCCTGACGGATCAGATTCTCCGCGGCGTTGAGAATACCGTTGAAGGTTACCTTGGTATCCAGTGTGCCGCGGCCCCACAGAACTCCATCCTCGATAACAGCCTCAAAGGCAGGCTTGTGCCAGTGCTCTTCTTCCACGGGTACGACGTCATAGTGAGCCATGAGCACGGCGGGCTGACCTTCCTTCTTTCCCTTCCAGCGGAACAGGAGCCCGCGGCCCGGAAAACGCTGCAGGGGACAGCTTTCCCAGACATGCGGATACAGTTCCGGAAGCAGAGAAATAAGTTTTTCAAATTCTCCGTCTTCTTCCAGAGAGGCGTCTGTGTAGGAAACGGTTTTGCAGCGAACGAGAGCGGAAAGATTTCGGATGCTTTCTTCCCTGTCAAAGTCGATGGCGTCGGAAACCGGTGTCTGTACCTCTTTCGGAGTGAACATCAGTGTCCGTGCGAGAATGACGGCAAGTAAAGCAAGCAGGAAATAGAGAATTATCATTTACAGCACTCCCTTTTTGTACAGGATCCGGGCGGCACCCAGCGCAACCAGCACGCCGACCGGTACCAGAATTCCGACATAGGATCCAAGCCCCGGAATCAGGATAAACAGGGCAAGCATCAGCACTACCGGCGCTACCGCTATTTTCCAGTTTCGTGCGATATAAACGACTCCGAGCCCGCCGAAAAGTGCAGGGAGGATCTGGTCGAATGCCGGAGCCAGTACAGGAGAATTCAGAACCGGCGTGAGAGGAACAATGAGCACGACACCGAGGACGATGATCAGTGTGGTGACGATACTGGAGACAGCGATTGCGATGGTTGAAATAATCTCGCCTTCTTCGGTTTTGACGTCTGCCCCCATCAGTTCCAGCGCATTCATGGCGGCAGGGGCTTTGAGGTTCGTGATATTTCCGGTGACAAAAGCCAGATAGGAACCGCCGGCACCGAGCATCGGAACATAAGTGAAAGTTTCGATCACACCGACAGCCCAGTACATGGGAGCGGTCGACAGCATGCCGAGCATAAATCCGCGCCAGTCAATCGGAGCACGGAAAAGGATGCTGACCGAGATGGGGAAGAGCAGCAGGATCACTACCATGGAGAGGTTCCAGATACGCCCGTCACGATGGACGGAATCAATATAGGACAGTTCTTTTTTCATCGTTATCCCTCCTCATCCAAGCAGTGCGGTGATCGGAATGGCCGAAATCATCCCCGCCAGCAGGCTGATCGGCAATGCATAGTCATTCATCCAGCGCCAGTTGAGTTTTTTCATAGCCAGCGCGCAGATACCCATCATGGCGGCAGAAACAAGCATGACCAGCGGAGGAATCAGACCGCTCATATCACCGTGAAAAATGTTGGTAAAGTCGTCAAATACATATCCCAGGAAGGCGGAGATCATACCGAGGAAGAGCGCGGCGGAAAAGATCTCGCCCCATTTTTTATCCCGTTTCTCCAGATTGATCATACCGCCTATCAGTTTTTTGCCGACTACGGGGACAAGCCAGATGCCCACCATGATACCCATGGTCATCACCGCGGCGACAGTGACGTACTGCGTGGCGGTGAGATCCTGAATCTCTGCCCATTCAAGGCCCATGGCGCTGAGAGCGTTTGCTGCGGCAGGTGTTTCGTAGGTAATTGCGCCGACGACGCTCAGCCGCATCCATGGAAGAGGGATTCCAAGCTTTTTCGACAGACTGATTACGCTTATGACGATGGCCAGAGCCGGAGCGATAGTAAAAATTGCGGTTCCGATCACGACACGCCTCAGCTTGTCCATTGGCATGCCGATTTCCTTTCCGTGCCTCCATGCCTTTCTGAAGAAGAAAAGAGACTGTGCAAGGACGATCAGCACGATGATTCCGGCGAGCAGAAACAGCACCGGATGATTGACATAAAATTGCAAAGCAGCGCCCTCCTTTTGAATATACAGTATAATTATGCATTATAGCACAGAGAACGTCAAAAATACAGACTTTCCGGAAAAACGGAACTGTGAAATAACTGTAAATAATCAGAAAAACTCTGTCCCGACAAAGCAGAATTTCATTGAATTAATAATAAAGAAAGCGTATAATAAATTGGTTATGAAAAAGAACAAAGACTCATCACGAGTCTTTAAGGAGGCATAAATAATAATGGCAAAAAAACAGTTTAAGGCAGAGAGCAAGCGTCTACTTGATCTTATGATCAATTCCATCTACACAAACAAGGAGATCTTTCTGCGTGAGATTATTTCCAATGCGTCTGATGCGATTGACAAGCTCTGCTATAAAGCGCTTACGGACGATCAGGTCGGTCTGAACCGCGATGATTTTCATATCGATGTGGTTCTGGACAAGGATGCCCGTACAATCACCGTCAGTGACAACGGAATCGGCATGACCAGAGAAGAAGCGGAGAGCAATCTCGGTGTAATTGCAAAGAGCGGCTCTTATACGTTCAAAAACGGGTTGGGCGACGACAAGGCGGAAGACCTTTCCATCATCGGCCAGTTCGGCGTGGGCTTTTACTCTGCCTTTATGGTGTCCGATGAAGTAACGGTGATCACGCGGCACTACGGCGAAGAAACTGCTACAAAATGGCAGAGCTCCGGAGCTGACGGCTACACGGTATCGGAGGATACGCGTGACGCGGCGGGAACGGATGTCATTATGCATCTCAAACCGGATACCGAAGATGAGGATTACAGCAGCTATCTCGAAGTATGGAAGATTAAATCCCTGATCAAGAAGTATTCCGATTATGTGCGCTGGCCGATAAAAATGGATGTTCCCCGCTCAGAACGTTTTGAAACGGGAGAAAAGAACGATGACGGCAGCTCGAAGTACGAGTACCGTACTGTTACGGAAAATGAAACCATCAACAGTATGATCCCAATCTGGCAGCGCAGCAAGAACGAGGTTTCGGATGAAGATTGTGTGAACTTCTATAAAGAGAAGTTTCACGCCCAGAAGGATCCCTGCGCGCTGGTGCGCATCAACGCGGAAGGTGCCGTGTCCTACAAAGCCATGCTTTTTGTACCGGGCGAGAATGATGATCTCTATTTTCTCCGGGAAGATAAAGAAGGCATCACGCTTTACAGCAACGGCGTGATGATTATGGAAAAGTGTGACAAGCTGGTTCATGACTATTTTGAGTTTGTCAAGGGTATTGTCGATTCTCCGGATCTGTCCCTGAATATCTCCCGCGAGATCCTGCAGCATGACAGACAGCTGAAAATCATCGGCAAAAATATTGAAAAGCGCGTCAAGGACGAGCTTGAAAAGCTCATGCGGGAAGACAGACCAAAATATGAAGAGTTCTTCAAAAATTTCGGTGTCCATCTCAAAGCCGGCGTGTGTGATGAATACGGCATGAACAAGGAATTCCTGAGAGATCTGCTGCTGTTCTACACCTCTGAGGACCGTCAGATTTCCCTGAAGGAATATGCGGAGCAGATGCCGGAAAGCCAGAAAGTGATTTACTATGCCGCTGCGGATACGATCAAACATGCCATGAGTCTGCCGCAGTGCGAGCAGGTCCGCTCCCGCGGCTATGAAATGATTTATCTCACCGGTGCTCTGGATGAGATGGTCATTGAAACGCTGATGGAGCAGGACGGCAAAAAGTTCTGCAATGTTGTGAGAGACGACCTCGGTTTTGAAACCGATGAGGAGAAAAAGGCTGCTGAAGAGAAGAACGCGGAGAACAAGGATCTGTTGGAGTTCGTTCAGGAGACACTCGGCGGAGAAGTGGCAAAAGTGAAGATGTCGAACAAGCTGGGTTCTCAGCCCTGCGCGCTGACCACCGAGGGTGGCATTACCCTGGAAATGGAGAAATACTTCAGCCACAGCCCGAGCGAGGGAATGCGCAGCATGAAAGCTACGCGCGTGCTGGAACTGAATCCGGACAGCAAGGCAGTCAAGGCAATGAAGGCCGCGTTTGACAGCGGAGATAAGGAAAAGAGTGCGGATACTGCAAAAATCCTCAATACGCTTGCAAAAATGATGGCCGGCGTGGATATTGAAGATCCTGCGGAGTTTACGAAACTGATTTCAGAATTGTTCTGAGCGGAGAATGGAATGACGAGAAAACCTCTGGGAATCTACATTCATATACCGTTTTGTGCGAGTAAATGCAGCTACTGCGATTTTTACTCGCTTGCCGGCTGTGATCATATCATGCCGGAGTATCAGGATGCTCTGATTTCCCATCTGGAGGAGTCTTCCGAAGCAATCTGCAATTATGAAGTCGACAGCATTTATTTCGGAGGCGGAACACCGAGCTATTACGGAGCGGACAGAATTGCCGGGCTGCTGGATGTGCTGAAGCTGAACGGCAATGTGCGCAGGGATGCGGAGATTACTGTTGAATGCAATCCGGACAGCGCCAGTTTACAGGCATTGAAGCTCTTACATGATGAAGGAGTAAACAGGCTCTCCGTCGGCGTGCAGGCTACAGACAATAATCTGCTTCGCATGATCGGCAGAAGGCATACCTTCCAGCAGGCGCAGAAAGTGATTGATAATGCCAGATCGGTCGGCTTTGACAATATCAGCATTGACCTGATGTACGGCCTCCCTACCCAGACGAAACAGGACTGGGCGGAGACGCTTGCCAAAGCAGTCGGCCTCCATGTGGAGCATATCTCGGTTTACGGGTTGAAACTTGAGCCGGGAACGCCGATGTACCGGGACTATATACACTCCCCGGTGCTGCCGGACGATGACGCCCAGGCGGATATGTATTCCTACGCGGCGCAGATGCTGGAACGCTACGGTTATCACCAGTACGAGATTTCCAATTTCTGTGCGCCGGGATTCCTGTCCAGGCACAATCTGAAATACTGGGAACTGGATGACTATATGGGTTTTGGACCCGGCGCCCATTCCTGTATCGGGCATCTGCGCTACAGCTATGTGGCCAATCTTCGCGAATATATCACAGCAGTGGAGAGAGGCACCAGCCTGCTTGAGGAATACAACCAGCTGGACGCGCTGGAGCGAGCTTCCGAATATCTGATGTTGGGAATGCGGACAGCAAAGGGAATATCGGAAATGGATTACCGCCGCCTCTGCCAGTCCGACTGGAAGCCGATTGAAAAGACCCTGAAAATATTTCAGGAAAAAGGCTGGGTGGTCCCCAATGGTGTGCGTTGGCATTTTACAGTGCCGGGCTATCTGCTTTCCAACCAGCTGATCAGCATTTTGCTTGAGGTTCAGGCAAGCGGAAGAGTGGAAAACACCCCGTGGCTCAGTGAACTCTTTGACGCGGAAAATAAAACCGAAATGCCCCCGAGCGAAGAGGAACTTTTCCGGGAGATGTATCTCCACGTAACAGAATCAAAACGAGAGGACGAAGAATAAACCGGTATGGATTGGGATTTGAATTTTGATGATATTTTAAAGGAATACGGCGTGAATCCGGAAGAAGACGATGCTCCTGCCGATACTTCGGAACCGGAAGAAGAATTGCCGGCAGATCCTGCCGAAGAGATTCTGACGGAGCCTGAGGCGGAGGAGCCGGCCGATGAAGAACTGCCTGAAGAAGAGCCGGCCGGGATTGAGGATTCGGAAGACGCAACGGCTGCATCGGAAGATGAGTTCAATTTCAACTGGCCGGAACCGGTAAAGGAAGAACGGGTTCGTCCAAGGGAAAGAAACTATGATCCCGAGAAGTATCCGGATGCCATCCGCGCGAGAAAAAAGGAAGAAGCGCGCCTGAAGCGCGAAGAGGAGGCCCGCCTGAAAGCAGAAGCCAGAGAAGCCGAGCGGAAGAAAAAGGAACAGGAGCGTGAAGAGGAACGTCTTCTGAAGGAACAGGAGCGGGAAGCTGCGAAGGCATCCCGTGAAGCAGCGCACCAGGCGGAGCTCCGGGCAAAAGAAGCGGAGCGCAAAGGCCGTGAGCGTGACAGACATGACCGGGAAGAAGGAAAGCGCCGCGTCAGGGAAGAACAGCGCAGAAAATCCTATCAGGAGCGCAGACAGGGTATGATAGGTCTGGTCGTTTTTCTGATTTTCCTGGCGGTGATTATCGCCGGAGTCCTGTACGCCGGGAACCGGATCACCAATAGTGACAGGAATCTGCCCAAGGTATATGTAGATGACATCGCTGTCGGCAAAATGACAAGAGCTGAAACAGAAAATGCTCTGATTTCTGCAGGCTGGCAGCAGAAGGAATCAACGCCTCTGAAGGTCAGCACCTACGGGGGTGTAACGGTAGAGATCAGCCCGCTGGAAGCCGGCGCGATGATCCCGCTGGAACAGGCAGTGGATGCTGCTGTCTCTTACGGCCATTCCGGCAATATGTTCAGAAATCTGCTTGCCTATCTGCAGAATCTGACTGTTCCTGTTGATGTGAACGAAAAAGCGACGGAGATGAGTGGCGCGTTCATTCAGCAGAAGGCTTTCGAGCTGAATGAAGCTTTGACGGAATATCTCGGAGAAGAACCTTATACAGTAGACATCCCGGGTGAAAAACTTCTCGTCAGTAAGGGACAGGGAACTGCAAGCCTTGATACAAGAGAGCTGGCAGCCGCCATTTCCGATGCTCTTGCTGCAGGGAAAACGGAGCTGTATTTCGGCACGCTCAGCAGTTACGCTGAAATGCCGGACTTTGATGCCCTGTTTACTGAACTCTCCGCGGAACCTGAAAACGCGCGGTATTCCGATGACGGTAAATTTACCGTTCTTCCGGAGACGGACGGTGTGTGGTTTGATACGGCTGCGGCGAAAGCTGCGTGGGAAGCGGCGGAGGTCGGAGAAACCGTTACGGTTCCTGTTCGGGTAACCTATCCGGAGGTAACCGCGGAAGCGCTTCAGAGCAGGCTGTTCCACGATATGCTCGGTGCTCAGACAACGAGGTATACCAATTCCGGAGAAAACCGGTGCAGCAACGTCCGCCTCGCGACATCCAAGGTCAACGGTTTGATTCTCTATCCTGGAGAGACGTTTTCCTATAATGAAACCGTCGGAGCCCGCACCGAGGAAGCAGGGTTCCTGCCGGCTCCCGCATATGCCGGTGTCGGGGAGGACGGAGTGAAGGATGAAATCGGAGGCGGCGCATGCCAGGTGTCTTCCACTCTTTATGCGGCGACCATTTATGCCTTCCTTGAGACGGTGGAGCGCACTGCCCATATCTATCCGGTCAATTACATTCAGATGGGAACGGATGCAACTGTCACCATTCCTGACGACGGCGGCCAGGTCATGGACTTCAAGTTTACAAACAACAAGAATTATCCGATTAAAATCGTAGGCTATACGGAAGAAAACGAAGAAGAAAAGACGGTCACCTTTGAAATCTGGGGTACGCTGGAAGACGGTGATTACATGCCGGTCGAGTTTGACAACAGCTGGTACTGGATGCTGGATTATGACCGCGTCATCGAACCCGCTTATGCTGATCGTCAGGGATATAAAATAAAGTTCACGCATGAAACCTATTCCTTTGAGGATGCGATCGGTTCCGGAAGCCGCACGCTGACGCACCGTGAGGTCTATAAGGCAGACACGGGAGAGCTTGTGCTGGATGAAATTATCAATCCCAGGATTCCTTCCGGATATGCCATGGATACCTATTACAGCCATTAATCACTAACACAGATAAAAGAGCAAAGAAGCTATGGAAAAAAAGACCTTTTATATCACCACTCCGATTTATTACCCCTCGGATAAGCTGCATATCGGGCATGCTTACTGCACTGTCGCGACGGACGTGATTGCACGCTACAAGCGCCTCAGTGGATATGACGTGATGTTTCTCACGGGTGTGGATGAGCACGGCCAGAAAATCGAAGAGAAGGCAAAGCAGGCAGGGATGACCCCCCAGCAGTTCGTCGATAATATTGTCACAGGGCCGAAAGGCATTCTGGATCTGTGGAAGCTGATGAACATCTCCAATGACCGCTTTATCCGTACGACGGATGATTATCATGTGGCTTCCGTGCAGAAAATATTCCGCAAAATGTATGAGAACGGTGATATCTACAAGGGTGCTTACAAGGGTATGTACTGCACACCCTGCGAAAGCTTTTGGACGGAAAGCCAGCTGGTTGACGGGAAGTGCCCGGACTGCGGCCGTGAAGTTCATTATGCGGAAGAGGAAGCCTATTTCTTCCGCCTTTCCAAGTACGCCAAACCGGTGCAGGAACTGCTCGAGAGCGGGACTTTCCTGGAACCGGCCTCCCGTGTAAACGAAATGGTCAACAACTTCATCAAGCCCGGTCTGGAAGATCTCTGCGTTTCCAG
>JAEEGL012829880.1_pt1 | contig 24480 bp, 20 predicted proteins | sample 9134231 | NCBI WGS metagenome assembly JAEEGL01 (sample SAMN16246548, study PRJNA631951) | gut metagenome | biome: gut microbiome; feature: rumen; material: fiber-attached | host: Bos | place: Iran: Karaj | collected 2018-10
AAGCAGGTCATGGGCGGTGTTCATGACGGTCTTCAGCATATTGCCGCTGCCCATGCGGGAACCCAGCAGGCAGAATGTGCCGATGATCAGAACGAGAAATACCAGTGCTTCCAGGGTGGAACGCTGCGGTTGTTTCAGTTTCATTGCATTGTGTGGTTTAGCACACAAATGTAAGAAATTATCGGTACAATTCCCGCAGGACGGAAAGGGATTTTACCTGGATGTTGGAGTCCGTGTGAAAAGACAGATACAGCAGCAGCGATTCGCACAGGGCGTTGCGCGTGACGCCGTTCAGGGGCAGCAGCATGCTCTCCGTGAAACTGGCGTTGAGCAGCTGTTTCATCTGTGTCAGATGCTCCTGCGCGAAGGGCGCGATGTCGTCGAAGGTGGGCCGGAAACCCAGCGCCCCGGCGAGCTCCATCAGGAAGCGTACCGGGAAATTGGCAAAGTCGGCCTCCAGTGCGTTGAGGGTAAGGATGCTCCCGACGCACCAGTCGAAAAGGCCGTCTTCGTTGGCGCCGTCCCTGAGCGTGCGCAGCAGCACCTCGGACAGGAACAGCGTCATGGTATTTTTTTGGAGATGGCCGCGGATGCCCGGCAGGGCGTCCTTGAGGGTGATGTTCCGAAGGGTCCACAGCTCGCTTTTGCTGTTTTCCACCACGTCGGCCTCCAGGATGTTCAGGGGTAAAAACAAAGTGGTGCCGGTCTTTTTGGCACTGCGTACCAGAAAGCCCCGGCGCCCCCATTCACGCGACAGCGTATGTACGACCAGGGCGTTGTCGCCCACTTTGGTGGTCGCAAGTACGATGAATTCTGTCGTTAAGGCAGTCACTTTTTCTTGAGATACTCGGCCATGGCGCGCAGGGCCTTGCCGCGGTGGGAGATGGCGTTTTTCACGCTTTCGCCCAGTTCGGCGTTGGTCTTGTCATAACCGGCCGGGATGAAGACGGGGTCGTAACCGAAACCGCCTTTGCCGGCGCGGGCCAGGGCGATGGTGCCCTCCATCACACCGTCGAAGAAGTGACGGCGGCCGTTGACGATGAGGGTGATGCTGGTGCGGAAACGGGCCGAACGGGTTGCCTTGGGCGTGGCGAGGCCGTTGGTACGGGCCATGGCGGCTTCTTTCTCGCGGCGGGCGATCTCGTTCATCAGTTTCTCGATGTTGGCGTCCGGATTCTTTTCGGGGCCTGCGTAACGGGCGGTTTCAACGCCGGGCGCGCCGCCCAGGATGTCCACTTCCAGTCCGGAGTCGTCTGCGAAGCAGTTCAGTCCGGTTTTCTTGTAGATGTAGTCGGCCTTCTGCATGGAGTTGGCCCTCAGTGTGCTCCCGGTCTCGGGAATCTCCTCGGTGATACCGAGTTCTGCGGGGGTAACGAGCTCAAAACCCTCGCCCAGAATTTCGGCGGCTTCCCGGATCTTGCCGGGATTGCTCGTTGCAAAAACGATCTTCATAATACTCTATTATAATAACGGCGCAAAGGTACGAATAATTCTCTTAATTTAAAAAATTTAACAACTACATCGTGCGGCCGATGAGGCTGTGTGCGAAGTCTTTAAGTGTCTGGAGCGCCTGGGCGTCCATGCGGGCGCCTGCCGCCTTTTCAATTGCAAGGGCCGACAGCTCGCCGATGCACCTGCGCGCCGCATCGGCAATGCCGACACTGGCGTAGATCCGCTTCACGCGTTCGATCTTGGCCGATTTCTCCTCCTCGGTGACGGCGGGAGCGGCCATGGCCTCTTCCAGCCCTTCGGCCCCGAGTTCCATCGCCTTCACGGTGAGCCAGGATTTCTTCTCGTTGAGGATGTCTCCGCCGATGGGTTTGCCGAACACCTTCTGGTCGCCGTAGGCGTCCAGGTAGTCGTCGGCCACCTGGAAGGCGAGTCCCAGGTTGTAGCCGTAGTCGTAGAGGCACTGCTGGCTCTTTTCATCGGCCCCGCCGATGAGGGCGCCCATCCGGGCCGCGCAGGCGATCAGCACGCCCGTCTTGAGGCCGATCATCTGCATGTACTCGTCCATGGAGACCTGCCCGCGCTTTTCGAAGTCCATGTCCAGCTGCTGGCCGTCGCAGACTTCGGAGGCCGTCCTGGAGAACAGGGCCAGGGCCTGCGGCAGCACGGCGGCGGGTGCCTGGGCTACGCGTTTGTAGGCGTCGATGCACATGACGTCTCCGCTGAGGATGGCGGTGTCCTCGTTCCACTTTTTCCAGACGGTGTCATGGCCGCGGCGCAGGGGGCTGCGGTCCATGATGTCGTCATGGATGAGGGTGAAGGTGTGGAAAACCTCCAGGCCCGCGGCGGGCTCCAGGATGGAAGGGGTGAGCTTGTCGGCGTAGATGCCGTAGGTGGTCAGGCACAGGCGGGGGCGGATGCGCTTGCCGCCGATGGAAATCATATATCTGAGGGGGTCGTACAGGCCCGCGGGCTCTTTTTGAAACTCAATCTGGGAAAACAGGTCCTTGACGGCCTGGTCCAATGCGATGTCGGAAATCATGCGCGGTTGGTGTTTTAGTTAGAAAGTAATGGCAGGCTGGGTCAGGGCCTTCGCCAGCTGCTCGTCGTAGCGGATGCGGACCTTGACCCCGGCTTCCTGGAAGTAATACCGGACCACAATCTCTTCTTCGATGAAGGGAATGATTTCATCCTTCTTGAGTTTCAGGAAGGATTCTTTGTCCATATCCAGAGACTTCTGAAGGGCTTCCAGCTCACTGCTCATGGCTTCTGTGAGTCCGTCTTCCTCCAGGTTCTTCTTCATTTCGTCAAAGAAGGTGCGGGCGCTGGAGCGGTAGTCGAACTCCTTGTCCCTGGCGTAGGCGATGAAGTCCTCGTACTCCGTGAAGTGGAAATCATCCACGGCGGGGATGGAGGCGTGCTTACGGACATACTCCAGGGCATACTGTTCCACGATGCCGCTGTAAACCAGGGAATAGGTGAGGCGGGAATACTTGTGGGCCTTCACCTCGAAGTCCGGGGTAATGCCGCCGCCGTCCTTCACGGTGCGGCCGTGGGCGGTAGTGAAGCTGTGGGTGAGGGAATCGGCGATGTGGCCCACGCTGCCGTCCTCGTTGCGGTGGCTGTAGTCAATGGCCTGCACGCATCGGCCCGAAGGGGTGTAGTACTTGGCGGTGGTCACCTTGAGCTGGCCGTTGTAGGGCAGCGGACGGATGCTCTGCACCAGGCCCTTTCCGAAGGTGCGCGTGCCGACGATGGTGGCGCGGTCGTAGTCCTGCAGGGCGCCCGAAACAATCTCCGAGGCCGATGCGCTGCCGCTGTCCACCAGCACCAGGATGGGAATCTCCGTGTCGATGGGGTCGGTCGTGGTCTTATAGGTGGCCGATGCCGAGTTGCGGCCCTTGGCGCTCACGACGACGGAGCCCTTGGGGACGAAGAGCGACACGATGTTCACGGCCTCGTTCATGAGGCCGCCGCCGTTGCCGCGCAGATCCAGCACCAGGCGCTGCATGCCCTGGCCCTTGAGGCGGGTGTAGGCTTCACGGATCCCCTGGCCGACGCCGTCGGTGAACTTCTCCAGCAGGATGTAACCGTCCTTGTCATTGAGCATACCCACGTAGGAGATGGACGGCAGGACGATGCGCTCGCGGATGACGGGCACGTCCACGGTTTCCCCGCGCAGTTTCTTCACGCGGAACACGACCTTGGTGCCGGGCTTGCCGCGCATGCGGTCACTGCTCTCCTGGCTGGTGAGGCCGTGGGTGGTGACGCCGTCAATGGCCTCGATCTCGTCCCCGCAGCGGAGGCCGGCCTTGGCGGCGGGAGAGTTCGCATAGGGTTCGTTGATGATGACGTTGCCGTTCACGTCCGGCTTGTAGATGATGGCGCCGATACCACCGTAGGTATTGCTGAGCATCATCTGGAAGTCTTCCTGCTCCTCTTCCGGCACATACACGGTATAGGGATCCAGTGCGTCCAGCATGGCGTCCACGCCGGCGCGTTCAATGCGGCCCACTTCCAGCGAGTCCACATAGGAACGGTTCAATTCTTTCAGGATGGCATTCTGTACCTCTACCCACTTGCCCAGGGAAAAACTCTTGGACTGCGCCGAGGCGTTCACGGAAATGGCCGCGACCGCGGCCAGGATAAGTACGATTCGTTTCATAACCAGACAAAGGTACAAAAAATGTGCTAACTCAGCTCTATTTCCAGATATAGACCTTGTCGCCTTTGCGGGGGTGGATGCGCTCGCCGGCGGCGTCGGGGGACACCTTGTCCTCCGGCATGGCGTCCAGCGGAACGGCTACCGAGCAGCGGATGCCCTGCGGGGCCACGTCGGCGGGCTCATAATCTACGCGCAGGTCTTCCAGCTTCATTTCCAGCATGCCGGTCTTGTGGCCGATGAACAGCAGGTCGTCTCCCTTGTGCAGGGCGGTGGCGTCCACCTGGATCTCGGCTACGCCCAGGCGGGCATACCAGTTGGTGACAGGGCCCACATAGATCTTGGTGCGGGTAGCGCTGCTGCCGTATTTGGCACTCCACTCGCCCATCTTCGTCCCTAAATAATAGCCGTCCCAGAAACCGCGGTTGAACACGGTGGACAGCTTGTCCTTCATGGAAGCGCCCAGTTCGGGCGTGAAGGTTCCGTCGGCCACGGCATCGGCCGCCTTGCGGTAGCACTCCGCGATGGTCTTGACATAATCGGCGCTGCGGGCACGGCCCTCGATCTTGAACACCTTGACACCGGCTTCCACGAACTTGTCCAGGAACTCGATGGTGCACAGGTCCTTGGGAGACATCAGGTACTTATTGTCCACATGGATGGCATCCCCGGTTTCATAGTCGGTGAGCAGATAGCCGCGGCGGCAGGCCTGCAGGCAGTTGCCCCGGTTGGCGCTTTCCCCGTAGGCGGCCAGCGACAGGTAGCACTTGCCCGAAACGGCCATGCAGAAAGCTCCATGGGCGAACATCTCGATGCGGACCAGGTTCCCGGAAGGGCCTTTGATCTGCTGGTCCTGGATGCCCTGGTAGATCACTTTCACCTGTTCCAGGCTCAGTTCCCGGGCCAGGACCACCACATCGGCCCACTGGGCGTAGAACTTGAGCGCCTCCAGGTTGGAGATGCTGAGCTGGGTGGAGATGTGTACCTCCAGGCCGATGCGGCGGCAGTACAGGATGCAGGCCATGTCCGACGCGATGACGGCGTCCACGCCCGCAGCCTTCGCGGCATCCAGCGTGGCATAGGCCTCCTGCAGTTCCTCCCCGTAAAGGGTGATGTTCAGCGTCATATAGGCCTTGATGCCATAGGCGCGGCAGATGCGCATGATTTCCGGAAGGTCTTCCTTTCCGAAATTGTTGGCCGAATGCGAACGCATGTTCAGATGGCCGATGCCGAAATAGACCGAGTCGGCTCCTCCCTCGATGGCGGCCATCAGGCATCCGAAATTGCCCGCAGGCGCCATAATCTCCAGTTCCTTTCTGTTCATGGCGCAAAGTTACAATTAATTCGCCACTTTTACACGCGTTCCATCGGCCTGGACGGCCCAAAGGCTGTTCCCGGTCAGAGTTTGAGGCAAGGTGAAACTGTACAGGTTGGAGAAGAACAGCAGGGCGCCGTCGGCGCTTTCACCTTCGCGCATTTCAACGGCTACGGCATTCGCGCAGCCGCTGACGGTGACCTGGAGCCCGTTCACCATGGCGGTAGGGCTGGAGACCGTAGCCGCAGCTCCGGTAAACTGCGTGAAGTATCCCATCTGGCTGTAGAGGGTGGAACCTGCCTGTCCGCGGTCTTCCAGGTACTGGATGGGTTTCGCCCTGGGAAGGTTCTTGGCCGCTACGCGAGCCTTGGAAGCGTCCACCATGGCTTGTGTGACCGTGTACTGGCTTGTGCCGTATTGGGAATAAGGCTCGTCTATGAGCCGGAAGAATCCCCACGTCTCGAAGAACTCCGTCAGGTCCTCCTGGGCTACATCGCAGCAGGCTTCGTAGAACATCAGCTGGGCTGCTCCGGGGTCTTCACTGACACCGGAACGGATGCGGATCTGGAAGCGGTTCGGAAGCGGATGCTTGCGCAGGTAGGAGAACAGGCGGGGATAGAAATCGGTCTTGTACCCGCAGTTGTGGTAGTAGTTCCATAGCTGCCAGAACATCCTCATATGGATTTCGGTATCTTCGTTCATGTAGTTGCCGGGTCCCATGGTAGCCCAGGGCTCTCCGGCGGCGTAGGAATCGGCCAGGACGGAGATGGCGCTGCCGCGGGAGAACAGGTCTACGTAATAGCTGGAGCCACCGAGTTTCATGCGGCAGTAGTTGGAGAACAGGTTGTTGGAAGATTCCGTGTTGCTCTTCCAGCAGATGGCGGCCTGGTTTGCGTGTCCCACTTCGTGGGCCTTTCCCCAGTCCGTAGGGGCGATGCTTACGGCGCCGGCAAGGCCTCCGGCGCTCACTTCGACACGTCGGTCGGACTCATTCAGGTAAACACCGCTCTGGGTACTGGAGATCACCAGCATATGGTCGTTGAACCAGTCGACCTGATCCATGCCCATCAGTTCAAACTGCCATCCTACGATACTGTCCCATTGGTCCAGGCCCGCCCGGATATTGGCAGCCGGCAGGCTCTTGAGCTGTTCGGTGTGGAAAAGGAAACTGCAAAGGCGTCCCTTGACCATGAAATACTTGTAGGTGCAGGCGGCCAGGAGGGCGGCGCCGGTCTCATCGGAATGAAGGGCCGGGTCGAAGTAGCCCTGGACGGTTCCGCTTCCCGGAAGGATGTGGACCTTCACGTTCTTGTATTTGCTCAACGGAGTAGTGTTGGGCTGCAGCGGCGTCGCCTGCGGGATGATGTTGGTGACGTAAAGCATGCCGTCGGCCGTAATCGAAGCCGTGTTCAGGCCCTCGTTCAGGAGAATACGCTGGGTGTATCCCTGGCTTTTCATGCCGTATCCGCCGTAGTTCGGCGTGTAGCCGTCGCTGGTGTCACCGTAAATGTCCAGCGCGACCAGTTGCCCGTCGGGAATCTGGTCAACGCAGACCTGGATTGTCTGCCCGCTGCTGACTTCGATGCCGGTGGGGTTGTTGAGGGAGGAATAAGGGTCCGTCAGCAATGCCTGGCACAGCATGGGATCGCTATAGGGCTCGTAGCTGTGGATGCGGAAGAGTTTCTCCTTGGAATCATAAGTTCCGTTCAGGAGCGGTTCGGCTACCCATGTGGCCAGATCCGGTGTCTCTGCCAGCGCTTTCTTGGCATCAATGTCGCTTTGGGTGACGCCGGCCTTCAGCTCCGAGTAGGATTTGTCGGTAAAGATCGTGAGCCAGTGGTCCGTAAGCGCAGGATCGGCCGGGTTGCTTTCGAAGGACCCGCCGTCCTTGTAGGTGTAACCATGGCCGTCGGTTTCCACTTTGTAAACCAGATGGTATTCCCCGTCGGCCAGCGGCAAGGACTGGTTGCCCGCTTCGGTAAAGGTCAGGTCGGCCGTGCCGGCTTCAAGGGAAGCTACGCCCTCGGCCAGGCTTGCGGCTGCTTTCACTTTTACGGCCGTGATGCGCGCATCGGCCATCTCTACATAGACTTTCCCGCCGTTATAGGATGCGGTCGCCGTTTGGGCATACCCGTCCGTCAGCATGGGCGTGGCGCCGGGGAAGACAATCTCCATGCGGGGGTTCTCCGTTTCGTCCGTATAAAGGCCCCATTCGCTGGAGCTGAGGGAATAGGGCGCCAGTTGGATGTTGGCAGGGGCTGTTCCGTCCGTCTTGATGACGCGGCTGTTCCAGTAATTCACGCCGCTTGTTCCGGGGTGGCCCACCGAGCGCTCTTCTGCGGAGTCCTTATAGGCCATGCCCGTAGCGTGCTTGTTGAACAGGACATATCCGTCTTCCAGGGTGAAGTAGAGATAGGCGTCCGGCCCCTCTGCAAAGAGTACCTTCTTCCCTTCGTTCCCCGCCTTGTCCAGGAAGGCCTGGTAGGGACCCGCCATCCGGTAACGGTGCTGGTCCAGCGTGCTCTGTTCGATGATGCCGCTGACATACAGGCCGTCGTCAAAGGCATCGAAGTCGATGAACTGGCCGGTGCCGATCGGGCTCCAGCTTTCCACCTGGATGGGTGGCAGCTTGATGAGCTGTCCCCTTCCTACGGCCAGGTCGCGGACGGTCGGGGCCGTGGCCATCAGGGCCGACCCGTCCTCCCGCTGTACTTCGAGGACGGCACCTGCGCTGATGCTGCCCACCGGAACCGGCATGTACACGGTAAGGGTGGATCCGGCGGTCTGCCGGTCGAAGTTGACGGTGATGGAATGGCCGACCGTCCCGGACGCGGAACTCATCAGGAGTCCGTTTTCCGCATCCAGGGAGAACGTGCCGGACAGCTTGTCGGAACTGGTTTTCAGCGCCAGTTTCCTGGCGTCCGGATGCAGGTCGGTGAGCGTGATCCTCAGGACGCCCACCGCTGCCTTGAACACGTAATCGTTCGGATTTCCGGGCTGGGCGGCGCCGATCATGGGGATGAATCCCTTGGTCATGTCGGTTCCGGAGACCGTATAAGTGGCCGGCAGGCTTACCTTGTAGGCATCTTTGGTGCCGCTGATACCCAGTGAGGTGGGATAAACGGCATATCCGGAGGGAGTCCAGGAGTTATAGTCGATCATCGTGGCCAGGACGAACCGGGCCTCTGTCCCGTCATTCTGCGCGATGAAGCGGTAGAAATTGGCGGAATAGCTGTTCCGGTTATAGACGACGAACTTGATCTGGTCCTGTTTGACCCAGTGCAGGATGGCCTTGTTGCCACTTTCCTTGTACAGGGTTTTGGTCTCGTCCCCGTTGTCAATGCGTGCGTCCAACGTGAAGGTGGACTCGACAGGTGTCGTCATCTCCCGGGTGCAGGAGGGAAGTATCAGGATGGTCGCGGCCATCAGTGCAAAGATCCGTTTCATAGGCATGGAGTTTAAATCAGGGGAGCCCAGGGGTCTTCCACAATGAGGTTCAAATCTCCCGTGCCGGAGCCGGAGTTGATGGATTCGCAAACTATTCTTTCTGCGACAAGAACAATTGTGTCCGCCTGTGGGGACACATACTGAAGTTTGTTCATAAGCTTAGTGTTATTGTCGCAAATATACGATTTATTTTGTAAATCGCTATTACAGTGACAATTCCCCTCCGCGATAGAATTCTACCAGTCTGGTTTGGAACAGGTACTCGTAAGTGGCCTGGACCGAATCAGACTGGGCTTTTACCAGTCTGTTGCGGCTCTCGTTGAACTCAGTGAGGGTGGCTTTGCCGTTCTCGTACTTGGCCTGCATCAGCTCGAACGCGTCCCCGGCGGCCTGTGCGGCTGTCTGTGCGGCTTCCCACTTGGTGCGGGAGGCGACGGCGCTGTTCCATGCCTGCTGGATTTCCTTGTACAGGGCCTGCTCGGTGCGGCGCAGTTGCAGGGCCTGGGAGGTCTGGCGCAGACGTGCGCTGCGTACCTGGTTGCGGGTGCTGAACTTGTTGAAGATGGGAATGCTCAGGGAAACCCCGACGTACTGGCTGAAGTTGGTATTCAGCTGGTCCCAGAATCCCTGGCTACTGAAGGAACCGTTATAGTAATTGGTGCCCATGCCGGCGCTCAGTGACAGGGACGGGGCGTAGGAGGCCTTGGCAATCTGAACCTGCTTGGCGGCGCCGTCCAGGCGCAGCTGCTCGGCCCGGATCTCCGGACGCAGGGCCAGCGCATCGATGTAGATGATATCCGGCTGGCCGATGAGGACCTCCTCCAGCTCCACCTTCGGGCGCACGATGGAGAATGCCTCCCAGTCCGGGAGTTCCAGGAGCTGGGCCAGGGCCAGCAGGGAAGCGCGCACGTTGTTCTGTGCCTGCACCAGGGTCACCTGGCTCTGCGCCAGGGAGGCCTTCTGCTGGGATACCTCCGCGGCCGATGCCTTCCCGGTAGAGAACATGCCTTCCAGGCGGGCTACCTGCAGGGAGTCGATGGCCAGCTGCCGGTGGGCTACGTCGGCGATCTCATAGTTGTAGAGGATCTGCACGTAAGCCTGCGCCACCTGCACGCGGATGTCGTTGCGGGCCTTCTCCAGGTCGGCCGTGGCGGCTTCCAGGTTGAGGGCGGCCAGCTGCATACGGCGGGGTGTCGCCAGGCCGTCGAACAGGTTCATGTTGGCCCCCAGGTTGAAACTGGTGCTGGCGGAGTTGCCGCTCTCGTAGGTGTTATTTCCGCCGATACCGCGGCCGAAGCTCCAGTTCTGGCTGGCCGATCCGTTCACGGACGGCAGCCAGGCCATGTCGGCCGTATTCTTTTCGATGCCGCTGCTTTCCACGTTCAGGGCCTGGGCGGCGACGGTCAGATTGTGCTCCAGTGCCCACTCGGTGCACTCCTGAAGGGTCCAGGGATGGGCCAGGTCAGGCGTCTCGACGGCTTGCATCAAGGCGAAAGCAAGGATATAGGAGGAGAGGATCATGACTTATTTCGTGTTAATGATTTGGGGACCGCGTACGGTTTCATCCTTGGACAGACCGCTGCGGATTTCGATGTTGACGCCGTCGGACAGACCGGTTTCCACCGGGCGCTTGTTCCAGCTGTCGGCCTCTTTCACGAAGACGAAGGTGCTGTCGCCTTCCCACTGGATGGCGCTCTCGGCGAGGGTCACTACGTCGTGTACTTCCTGCAGCACGATCTCGGCGTTGGCGCTGTAGCCGCTGCGGATGGTGATGCCCTCCGGCACTTTCACCGAGGCTTTGATCTCGAAGAGGTTGGTGCCGTTGGATTCGGTGGCCTTCGGGGCGATGTATTCGAGGGAGGCGTCAAAGTGCAGGTCCTGCAGGGCGCCGACGGTGATGCGCACCGGCAGACCCACATGCAGGCGGCCGACTTCCGTCTCGTCGATGTTGCCGTCGAAGATGAGGTCGTCCATGTTGGCCACGGTAGCGATGGTGGTACCGTCATTGAAGGTGTTGGACATGGTGACGGAGTTACCGACCTTCACGGGGATGTCCAGGATGAGGCCGCTGATGGTGGAACGCACCAGGGTGGTGCTTCCGCTCTTGTTGGCCGATGATACGCCGTCGCGCACGATTTCCAGGGACTCCTGGGAGATGGCGTGCTCTTCCTTGGCCTGCTGCAGCGCCTGGCTCACCTTTTCGAACTCCTCGGCGCTCACCAGGTCCTTGTCGAAGAGGGCCTTCTCACGGTCGTAGTTGATCTGGGCCTGCTTCAGGTTCATTTCCGAAAGGCGCACCCGGCTCTGGGCGCTGGAGAGCGAGCTCATGTCGGGAATTACCTTCAGTTTGGCGATGACCTCGTTCTGCTGGACGGTCTCGCCGGCTTTCTTATAGACTTCGGCCACGATGCCGTTGATCTGCGGTTTCACGTTGACTTCGTCGCGGGGCTGGATCTTGCCCGTGATGACGGTGCTCTTGGCGATGCTGCCCGTTTCGGGGGTCAGCTCCTGATACTGGATTTCCTTGGGTTTGGACCGCTGGAACAGGTAAGCGAAAGTGCCGACAAACACGGCGGCTACGGCCGTTACCATCAAAACTTTACCGAATGTTTTCATATGCTGTGTTTTATTTATTATTCATCTCTCATGGCGTCAACGGGTTTGATCTGCATGGCGCGGGTGGCGGGCATCAGGCCGGCCACTACGCCCAGCACGGTGAGCAGCGACGCCGCCAGCACCGCCGTGCCGAAAGGAACCTGGAAAGCGGCCTGCAGGATGCCGTCCTCCGTCATGCCCGCCTCGACGCCGGCCAGGATGAGCACGCTCAGCACGATGCCACCCATGCCCGCCACAAGCGTAAGCACGATGCTTTCCGAAATGATCTGCCCCAGGATCTGGCGGGGCGTTGCGCCGATGGCGCGGCGGATGCCGATCTCCGTGGTGCGCTCCTTCACGCTCACCATCATGATGTTGGACACGCCGATGACGCCGGCCAGCAGGGTTCCCAGGCCGATGAGCCACACCAGGAAGTTGATGCCTTTGAACAGGTTGTCCACGATGCCGAAAATCAGCTGCGTGTTCAGCAGGAAGAGGGCCTGTTCGTCGGTGGGATCGAAGTAGTGCACCCGGGCCAGGATCTCCCGCACGCGGGGCGTGAGGTCGCTCATGGTGAAACCGGGCTTGGCGGTGAAGGCCAGCATCTGGATGGTGTTGCCCAGGTTGTAGGCCCTGATGGCTTGCGACAGGGGAATGGTCACGATCTCGTCGGCGCTGCCGTTGATTTCGATGCCGCCGCTTTCCCGCCAGTCCACGCCGATGACGTTATAGTAGGTGCCGCTGATGCGGACGCGCTGCCCGCAGGGGTCTCCGCCTTCCGGGAAAAGGGTGGTGTACACCTTCTTTCCCAGCACGCAGACCTTGCGCTCCTGGGCTACGTCGGCCTCGTTGAGGAATCGGCCGTATTTCATCCTGGGCGTCTCGATGTTGGCATAATCGGCCCGCGTTCCGCGGATGACGCCGCTGCTGAAGGAATACTCGTCGTGGGCGACTTCCTTGTTCCAGAGGCTCACCGTCGGGGATACGGTTTCCAGCTCGGGCATGAACATCTTCAGGCGGTCCACGTCGTCATAGGTCATGTTCCAGGTCCGGCCTTTCTTGAAGCCCTTGAACGGCTTGGAGGTATTGTCGGCGAAGGCGATGCAGGTATTCTGCGCGAAGCCTTCGAATTCTTTGTTCAGGAGGTCTTTCAGTCCCTGGCTGCCGCCGGTCAGGAGCATCAGCATGAAGATGCCCCAGAACACGCCGAAGCCGGTGAGGAAGCTGCGGCTCCTGTTCCGCAGGATGCTGTCCAGGATTTCCCGGAAAGTATCGGTGTCGAAATACTTTTTCATCAGTCTGCTCTCAGGGCTTCAATGGGTTTGACACGGGCGGCTTTCCAGGCGGGGATAGCCCCGGCGATGGTGCCGGCGATAATGAGGAGGAGGGTAGCCTCGAAAGCGACGTCCAGCCCCACGGTAGGATCCACCAGCATGCGGATCTTCACAAAGCCCAGATCGACGGCGTCCTGTGCCACGGTCTTGTCCATGATCTGGCAGGCGACCATGCCGACGAACATGCCCACGTAGCCGAAGAGGGTGGTGATGAACACGCTTTCGCCGATGATCAGCCGCAGGATGGAGCCGGGCTTGGCGCCGATGGCCTTGCGGATGCCGAACTCGTGGGTGCGTTCCTTCACGGTGATGAGCATGATGTTGGACACGCCCACGATGCCGCTGATGAGGGTGAGCATCCCCAGGATCCACAGGGCTATGCTCAGGATGTGGTTGGCTTTGGCCATCTGGATGTTCTCCACGTAACTGTTCTGGATCCAGATACCGGCTTCGTCGTCGGGGGCGATGTCGTGCATGCTCTTGATCGTTCCGGCATATTCTTCCTGGAAGGCCTTGTGTTCTTCCAGGGTAGTGGGACCGTTCACCGAGAAGTTGATGGACGCGATCTTGTCGGACGGGTCGTAGAGGGTCTTATAGGTCGTATAGGGAATGTAGCAGGATCGGCGGAATTCCTGTTCGTCGGTATGATAGATGCCGATCACGCGCATGGCGATGCCTCCGACCTTGATCCACTTGCCCACGATGGTCTCCGGCTCTCCGGATACCAGTTCCTTTGCCTGGGCCTTGCTCATGACGATGACCTTCCGGCTCTCCTTCAGGTCTTTATCGTTGATGAAGCGGCCGTTGGCGACCTTGATCTTGAACTGCTTCTGGTGCGCGGGCATAGCTCCGACAAACCATCCGTTCACGGAGTTCTGGCCCAGTACCAGGGTGGTCATCATGGTGGTGGTGGAAGTGGTGACGTTGTAGATCGTCCCTTCCCACTCGGGGCTCCTGGTGTAGTCCAGGTCTTTCTGGTCCAGGCGGATGCGGCGGTTGTCCTTGTATCCCTTGTAAGGCTTGGAGGTGTACCAGCCTTCTACCGAGACGGTTTCGGAGATGTAGTCGCCCCGGTTGCTGTGGAAGGAATTCATGAGGCCGTTCCCCGCTCCGAGCAGTACGATGAGCAGGAAAATACCCCAGCTCACCGCAAAGCCCGTGAGAGCCGTGCGCAGTTTGTTGTTGCGCAGGCTGCTGGCTATTTCATGGATGAATTCGATTCTCATTACTTCATGAGGGGACCGCCCCAGGCGTCATGGTGGATGTTTTCTTCAATCTGGCCGATGATGCCGTCCTTGATGTGGATGATCTTGTCGGTCTCGTTGGCCACGCCGCTTTCGTGGGTGACCACGATGATGGTGATGCCTTCTTCCTGGTTCAGTTTCTTCAGGAGCTGCATCACCTCCACGCTGGTCTTGGAGTCCAGGGCGCCGGTGGGTTCATCGGCCAGGATGATCTGCGGCTTGGTGATCAGGGCGCGGGCGATGGCCACGCGCTGCTTCTGCCCGCCGGACATTTCGTTCGGGAAGTGTTTGGCCCAGGGGGAGAGTCCCAGTTTGTCCAGGTACTCCATGGCCATCTCGTGCCGCTTCCGGCGGGGGACGCCTTGATAATAGAGGGGGAGCTCCACGTTTTCTACCGCCGTCTTGAAACTGATCAGGTTGAAGCTCTGGAAAATGAAACCGATCATACGGTTGCGGTAGTCGGCAGCCTGCCTTTCGCTCAGGTCCTTGATGAGGGTTCCGTTGAGGGTGTACGTGCCGGTGTCGTAGTTGTCCAGGATGCCGAGGATGTTCAGCAGGGTGGACTTGCCCGATCCCGACGCGCCCATGATGGAGACGAATTCTCCCTTCTCGATGCGGAGGTCGATGCCCTTCAGGACGTGCAGTGGCTGTCCGTTGTTGTAGGTTTTATTAACGTTGTTAAGTTCGATAAGCGCCATTTTGTTCGCTGTATTAGTATCCTATTACACTGCAAATATAAGACAGTTTTTTTAATCCGCAAAACATTTATCAATTATTTTGCCGAAACCTCTCACCTTCACCTCAATCCGTGCATTTTCCCTCATTTTCGCACGGATTCACGCCCCGCTGCACTTCAATCCGTGCATTTTGCCGGGAAAACGCACGGATTGAATCCCATCAGACAAAAGAAAACCGGCCCGGGAGGGGGTCGGTCAGGGGGTTAGGGTTTGACGGCGAGGCGCATGAGGGCGTCCCACAGGCGGGTGGGCAGGAGGGCATGGAGCCACAGCAGGAAGTAGGAGCCGGAACCGGGGTGGTAGCGATGGCGGGGACGGCGGGCGTTCACGGCGCGGCAGATGGCCCGCGAAACGGTGTCGGGGCCGGCCAGATATCGGCCCGAATAGGCGAAGCGCATGAGGCGGGCTTCTTCCATCGGCACATTCTCGATGGCGCCGAAATAGCCGAAGCCGGCGTTGTTCACCAGCACGTCGATGCGGCCTTCATCGGCCAGAATACTACTGACGCACGCCTGCATGGATTCATCGGAGGTAACGTCCAGCGAAACCGGCACCACGCCGAATTCGCGCAGCGGTTCCATCCGGTCCACGCGGCGGGCGGCGCCATAGACCTTATGCCCCTTGGAGGCGAGGTCCCTGGCCGCAGAGAAGCCGATGCCGCTGCTGGCACCTGTCACAAGTATAATCATCCGTTGGCTTTGTCAAGTTGTAATTCGGGATGGCGGGCCGAGGTACGGCGGAACAGGAGCGCCGCCACGACGGCCAGCACGCAGAGGGCGCTGAACATCATCTCCACGTGCACGGGACCTTGTGCGCCCGTACCCAGGATGACGCCGGAGAGCCATTTGAAGCTCAGCAGGCCCAGGTTCTGCACCCAGTTAATCAAAGCATAAGTAGTACCCAGCACCTTGTCGGGGACGATCTTCGGGACCGAAGGCCAGAGGGCGGCGGGGACCAGCGAGTAGCCGAAGCCCAGCAGCACCATGGCCAGGTAACCCCAGAAAGGCACGCCGGCGGGCGCGAAGGCCAGCAGGGCGTGGGCCACCAGGGCCAGGATGGCACCCACCGTCATCCAGCGGGTTCCGTGGCCCACCTTATCGACCAGGATGCCGAACAGCGGGGCGAAGACCACCGTGGAGAAGGGCAGCATGGAGATCATCCAGCCGGCCGTCTGGGCAGGGATATCAAAACGGGGAATCAGAATCGCACCCGCAAACTTCTTGAAAGCGATGACGCTGCTGTAGAACAGGACGCACAGCAGGCCCAGCAGCCAGAAATTGCGGTTGCCCAGCACTTTCAGGATATCGGAGAAACGGAACTCGTCCTCGGGGGCTCCGGCCGGCTCGGAGGCGCTGTCGGGGCACTTGCTCTTGAGGCATTCCTTCTCCTCGTGGCGGGCTTTACCGGCCGATGCATCCAGCGCGACGAACACCGCCCAGAGGATGAGGCCGAGGGCCATCAGGCCCATGCCGACCACCGCAGGGCGGGCAGTCTCGGCCAGGGTGTACACGTGGTCGGCCTGCTGCTGCACGAGGCGGGGGGAAAGGACCAGCGCGAAGGCCGTGCCCAGGCGGGCGATGGAGAGCTGGACGCCCATGGCGAAGGCCATCGGCCCACCCTTGAACCAGCGGGCGATGCTTCGCGTGACGGCGGTGCCGGCGATCTCACTGCCCAGGCCGAAGAGCATCACGCCCACATAGGCCAGCGAAAGGGAGATGGCCGATCCGCTCAGGAGGGCCCACAGCACCAGTCCGGCGCCGCCGGCCATCATGCCGACGAAGATGCTGCCGGAGATGCGGACACCCCACTTGTCCAGGAGGATACCGCCGATGACCAGGCCGCCGAACACGCACAGCACACTGTATCCGCTGGCGTACAGGCCGTAGCCTGCTGCGTCCCAGCCCAGCTGGGTGAGGGAAGCATCTTCGAAAAGGTACGAGATGCTGGAGAACATGTCGTCGAAGTAGTACGATGCGAACATCGGTACTACCAAACAGGCCAGCACCAACCAAGCTGCTGACCTGTAAAATTTCTGCTGAGTAGATGCAGCCATGCTACTCCTGGATATTGGGCAGTTCCAGACCCAGGTGTTTCTTGCGGTCCACTACCTTGAGCACGAGACCCAGGGCCAGGGCGGCGACGCCCAGGCCGGCCAGCATCACGAGAGGAGCCGTGTAGTTGAACTGGGTGGGATCCGTAACGCCGGGATTGGTCTTGTCCAGCACCTTGCCGATAAGCAGGGGGAACAGCCACAGGCCGATGTTCTGGATCCAGAAGATGAGGGCGTAAGCGCTGCCGATGACCTTGGCGTCCACCAGCTTGGGAACGGAAGGCCACAGGGCGGCGGGAACCAGGGAGAAGCTGGCGCCCAGCACCAGGATGGTGGCGTAGGCCACGATGGCACCGCCGACGGTGTTACCCTTGAACATGGGCAGCACGAAGGCGAAGGTGAGGTGGCAGGCGATCAGCAGGAGGGCGCCCAGCACCAGCATGGAAGCGCCTTTACCCTTGCGGTCCAGATAGTTGCCGAGGATGGGGGTGATCAGGACGGCCAGCAGCGGGAACACGGCGAAAATGGATTCGGCGCTCTGACGCATGTAACCCATATAGCAATATGCGATGAGGGATGCGATGGAGATGCCCAGGAACAGGTACTGGTTGGACTTCTTCTTCTGGAAGTTGCTGGCGAAACCGGCGGCGGCCACCACCAGCATGATCACGTACTGGATGATAGTGACGCTGGAGCTGGCCCAGAAGGACTCGGCACCCGGCTCGACGAGCGTAAGGTTGCACTGGAGCATGTTCACGGCGTATTTCTGGAACGGGAAGATGGCGCTGTAGTACAGCACGCACAGCAGGGCCACGATCCAGAAGCCACCGTCGGACAGGATCTTGCCGATATCGCTCACCTTGAAGGGATCGTCTTTCTCTTCGGCCTCACCGGTCTGCTCGTCCAGCTTCTTGTCCATGAAGAAGTAAACGATGGTCATGATGAGGGCGATGCACAGGAGCACCACGCCGAAGGCGACGCTGCGGGATACGTCCACATTACCGCCGAGCTTGGCGAAGAAGGGGCTGAAGATCATGCAGGTGGCGACACCCAGACGGGCCAGGGCCATTTCGGAACCCATGGCGAGGGCCATCTCACGGCCTTTGAACCACTTGACGATACCACGGCTCACCGTAATACCGGCCATCTCGCAGCCGCAGCCGAAGATCATGAAGCCGCAGGCGGCGAACTTGGCCGATGCCGGCATTCCGCGGTAGAACGGAGAAACGCCCAGCTCGTCGAAAAGCGGAATGTAGTTGAGGTTATTGTTGAACCAGGCTTCCAGGCCGCTGTCGATGAAGGCATCGCTCACTGCAAACCACTTGATGATGGCGCCGGCGAGCATCACGCCGGCGGAGAGCACGGCCGTGAAGCGGACCCCCATCTTGTCCAGGATGATACCGGCGAAGATGAGGAAGAAAACAAACACGTTCAGGAACACTTCCGAACCCTGCATGGTTCCGAAAGCGGTGGAATCCCAGCCGCGGGTCTCCTGCATCAGGTCCTTGATAGGGGAAAGGATGTCCATGAAGATGTAGGAGCAGAACATCGCCAGGGCCAGCAGCAGCAAGGCTGTCCAGCGCATGGCGGCGGAATCGCGGAGGGTTGTTTTGGAGAGATTTGCCATGATATAAATAAGTCGTTTTTTTCGAACCGCTAAATTAGTCAAAATATTCTATCGTCCGTCACCCTCCGCCGATGAAAAACCGCAAAAAAGGGCAAAAAAGCTAGAAATCGAGCGAACCGCCGCGGTAGAATTCCACCAGACGCGTCTGGAAAAGGTATTCGTAAGTGGCCTGGACGGAATCCGACTGGGCCTTTGCCATGCGGGCCCGGCTTTCGTTGAATTCGGTGAAAGTGGCTTTCCCGCCCTCGTATTTTGCCTGCGTGAGCGTGAACGCATCCCGGGCTGCATCGGCCGCCACCTGCGAGGCTTCCCATTTGGTGCGGGCGGCGATGGCTCCGTTCCAGGCCGTCTGGATGTCCTTGTAGAGGTTTTGCTCGGTGCGCCGCAGCTGCAGGGCCTGATTGGCCTGGTGGAGCTTGGCGCTGCGCACCTGGTTGCGGGTAGCGAAGCGGTTGAAGATGGGAATGTTCAGCGACAAGCCCACGTACTGGCTGAAGTTGCTGCGGAGCTGGTCCCAGAAGCCGCTTGTCCCGAAGTTGCTGTAGTAGTTGGAGCCCAGGCCGGCCGACAGGGACAGCGAAGGGGAATAGGCAGCCTTGGCAATCTGGACCTGCTTTGCGGCACCTTCCAGGCGAAGCTGCTCGGCCCGGACCTCCGGCCGTATGGCCAGCGCATCGATGAACACGATGTCCGGCAGGCCCACCGTCACTTCTTCCATCTGCACCTTCGGGCGCAGGATGGAGAAAGCCTCCCAGTCGGGGAGCTCCAGCAGCTGCGCCAGGGCGAGCAGGGAGCTGCGTACGTTGTTTTCCGCCTGCACCAGCGTCACCTGGCTCTGGGCAAGGGACGCCTTCTGCTGGGATACTTCCGCGGCCGATGCCCTTCCGGTGGAGAACAGTCCCTCCAGGCGGGCCACCTGCAACGAGTCGATGGAGAGCTGCTCGCGGGCGACATCGGCAATCTCATAGTTGTAGAGCGTCTGAACATAGGCCTGGGCTACCTGCACGCGGATGTCGTTGCGCGCTTTCTCAAGGTCCTGCGTGGCGGCTTCCAGGTTCAGCCGGGCCAGTTGCATGCGGCGGGGCGTCGCCAGGCCGTCGAACAGGTTCATGCCGGCATTCAGGTTCAGACTAGTGCTGGAGCTGTTGCCATTCTCGTAGGTATTGTCTCCGCCGATACCGCGGCCGAAACTCCAGCTTTCGCTGGCCGACCCGTTCACGGACGGGAGCCAGGCCATATCGGCCGTGTTTTTCTCTATCTTACTGCCCTCCACCGACAGGGACTGCGCCGTAACGGTGAGGTTGTGCTCCAGGGCCCACTCGGTACACTCCTTCAGGCTCCAGGGATGGTCGGTGGGAGGGGCCTCTACGGCCTGCGTCATGGCGAAGGCCAGGATAAAACTGCTCAGGATCATGGCTTACTTGGTGTTAATGATTTGCGGACCGCGGACGGTTTCGCCGGAGGAGAGGCCGCTGCGGATCTCAATGTTCATCCCGTCCGACAGACCGGTTTCCACAGGGCGCTTGTTCCACTGGTCGTTCTCTTTCACATAGACGAAGGTGCTGTCCCCTTCCCACTGGATGGCGCTCTCGGCAACGGTCACAACGTCCTGAACCTGCTGGAGGACAATCTCGGCATTGGCGCTGTAACCGCTGCGGATGGCAACGCCGTCGGGAACTTTTACGGAGGCCTTGATTTCAAAGAGATTCGTTCCGCCTGACGCGATGGCTTTCGGCGAGATGTACTCGAGGGCCGCTTCGAGAACGACATTCTGCAGGGCGCCCACGGTAATGCTCACGGGCAGTCCCACATGCAGGCGGCCCACTTCCGTTTCGTCGATGTTGCCGTCGAAGATGAGGTCGTCCATGTTGGCCACGGTGGCGATGGTGGTGCCGTCATTGAAGGTGTTGGACATGGTGACGGAGTTACCTACCTTCACGGGGATGTCCAGGATGAGGCCGGAGATGGTGGAGCGCACCAGAGTGGTGCTTCCGCTCTTGTTGGAGGAAGAAACGCCGTCGCGGACGATTTCCAGGGTTTCCTGGGAAACGTTGTATTCCTCGCGGGCCTGCTGCAGGGCCTGGCTCACTTTCTCGAATTCCTCGGCACTCACCAGTTCCTTGTCGAAGAGGGCCTTCTCACGGTCAAAGTTGATCTGGGCCTGCTTGAGGTTCATCTCGGAAAGGCGCAGGCGGCTCTGGGCGCTGGAGAGGGAGCTCATGTCGGGGATGACCTTGAGCTTGGCGATGACCTCGTTCTCCTTAACGGTTTCGCCGGCCTTCTTGTAGAGTTCGGCCACAATACCGTTGATCTGCGGTTTCACGTTCACCTCGTCGCGGGGCTGGATTTTACCGGTGACGACGGTGCTCTTGGAAATGTTGCCGGTTTCGGGGACCAGTTCCTGATACTGGATTTCCTTGGGCTGGGACCGGCGGAAAAGGTAGGCGAACGTGCCGATAAATACTGCGGCAATCGCAATGACCATCAAAATTTTACCAATCTTTTTCATATCTGTAATTTGTTTTTTATTCGTCTCTCATGGCATCCACGGGTTTGATCTGCATGGCGCGGGAGGCGGGCATGAGGCCGGCCACCACGCCCAGCACGGTAAGGAGCGAAGCCGCAAGCACCGCCGTGCCGAAGGGTACCTGGAAAGCGGCCTTAAGGATGCCGTCTTCCGTCATGCCAGCCTCGACGCCGGCCAGAATCAGCACGCTGAGGACGATGCCTCCCATGCCGGCCACCAGCGTGAGCACGATGCTTTCGGAAATGATCTGCCCCAGAATCTGGCGCGGCGTGGCGCCGATCGCACGGCGGATTCCGATTTCGGTGGTTCTCTCCTTCACGCTCACCATCATGATATTGGACACGCCGATGACGCCGGCCAGCAGCGTTCCCAGGCCGATGAGCCATACCAGGAAGTTGATGCCTTTGAACAGGTTGTCCACGATACCGAAGATGAGCTGGGTGTTCAGCAGGAACAGGGCCTGCTCGTCCGTGGGGTCAAAGTAGTGGGCGCGGGCCAGGATTTCCCGCACGCGGGGCGTAAGGTCGCTCATGGTAAAGCCCGGCTTGGCCGTGAAAGCCAGCAACTGGATGTTGTTGCCCAGGTTATAGGCCTTGACGGCTACCGTGAGCGGGATGGTGACCAGTTCGTCGGCACTGCCGTTGACGCTGATGCCGCCGCGGTCCCGCCAGTCCACGCCGATGACACTGTAATAGGTTCCGCTGATGCGTACGCGCTGGCCGCAGGGGTCCCCGCCTTCCGGGAAAAGGGTGTTGTACACTTTCTTGCCCAGGACGCAGACCTTTCTCTCCTGGGCCAGGTCGGCTTCGTTGAGGAATCGGCCGTACTTGATCCGGGGCGTCTCGATGTTGTAATAATCGGCCCGGGAACCGCGTATGACGCCGCTGCTGTAGGAGTATTCACCCCGCGCGACCTCCTGGTTCCAGAGGCTCACGGTAGGAGATACGGTTTCCAGTTCGGGCATGAAGGCTTTCAGGCGGTCCACGTCGTCATAAGTCATGTCCCAGATGCGGCCCTTCATGAACCCCTTATAGGGCTTGGAGGTCTCGTTGGCGAAGGCGATGCAGGTATTCTGGGCAAAGCCCTCGAAGTTCTTGTTCAGAAGCTCCTTGAATCCCTGGCTGCCGCCGGTAAGGAGCATCAGCATGAATACGCCCCAGAACACGCCGAATCCGGTGAGGATGCTGCGGCTCCTGTTCCGCAGGATGCTGTCCAGGATCTCCCTGAACGAATCTGTATCAATCCACTTTTTCATCAGTCTGCTCTCAGGGCTTCAATAGGTTTTACACGGGCGGCCTTCCATGCGGGGATAGCCCCGGCGATGGTGCCGGCGATAATCAGAAGGAGGGTGGCCTCCACGGCCGTATTCAGCCCCACAGTGGGATCCACCAGCATGCGGATTTCCCCGATGCCGATGTTGACGGCGCTCTGTCCCACGGTCTTGTCCATAATCTGGCAGGAGACCATGCCGGCAAACATGCCCACGTAGCCGAACAGGGTGGTGATGAACACGCTTTCGCCGATAATCAGCCGCAGGATGGAACCCGGCCTGGCGCCGATGGCCTTGCGGATGCCGAACTCATGCGTGCGCTCCTTCACCGTGATGAGCATGATGTTGGAGACACCCACGATTCCGCTCACGAGCGTGAGCAGGCCCAGAATCCACAGGGCAATGCTCAGCGAGTCCCTGGCGACGGACATCTGCATGTTTTCGGTATAACTGTTGTCCACCCAGAAAGCCGCTTCGTCCCCGGGTGCAACGTCATGCATGTTTTTGAGGGCGCCGATATACTCGTTCTGGAAGGCATTATGCTCCTCCAGCGTTGTGGGCCCGTTCACTGAAAAGTTGATGGACTGAATGTTGTCGGAAGTGTCGAAGATGGTTTTGTAGGTGGTATAGGGCATGTAGCAGGAACGGCGGAAATCCTGTTCGTCCGTATGGTAGATACCCACCACCTGCATGGCCACCGAGCCAGCCTTGATCCACTGTCCCAGGAGGGATTCGGTTTCTCCGGAGGTCAGTTCTTTCGCCTGCGCCATGCTGATGACCACCACCTTGCGGCGCTCGTCCAGGTCTTTCCGGTTGATGAAACGGCCCTCTGCAATATTGACCTTGAACTGGTCCTTGTGTTCCGGCATGACTCCGGTGAGCCAGCCGCCTACGGAAAGCTCGTCCCGGACGAGAGAGGTACTGGTGGAGGATGTGGACGTGGTCACCTGATAAATGGTTCCTTCCCATCCGGGACTCTTCGTATAGTCCAGGTCCTTCTTGTTCAGACGGATGCGCCGGTTGTCCTTGTACCCCCTGTAGGGAAGTGAGGTATATCCTCCTTCCACCGAGACGGTCTCGGAAATATAGTTCCTCATGCTGCTTTGCATCGCGTTCATGAGCCCGTTTCCCGCACCCAGAAGAACGATAAGCAGGAAGATACCCCAACTCACCGCAAAGCCCGTGAGGGCCGTGCGCAGCTTGTTGTTCCTCAGGGAACTGGCAACTTCATGTATAAATTCGATTCTCATTACTTCATGAGGGGACCGCCCCAGGCATCGTGGTGAGAGTTTTCTTCTATCTGGCCTATCACGCCATCCTTGATGTGGATGATTTTGTCGGTCTCGTTGGCAACGCCGCTTTCGTGCGTAACTACGATGATGGTGATGCCTTCTTCTTCGTTGAGCTTTTTCAGCAGCTGCATCACCTCCACGCTGGTCTTGGAATCCAGGGCGCCGGTGGGTTCATCGGCCAGGATAATGTCCGGCCTGGTGATGAGGGCGCGGGCAATGGCCACGCGCTGCTTCTGGCCGCCGGACATCTCGTTGGGGAAATGGTTGGCCCAGGGGGTGAGGCCCAGTTTCTCAAGATATTCCATGGCCATCTCATGGCGTTTTTTGCGGGGAACACCTTGATAATATAAAGGGAGTTCCACGTTCTCCACGGCGGTTTTGAAACTGATGAGGTTGAAACTCTGGAAGACAAAGCCGATCATGCGGTTGCGGTAATCGGCCGCCTGCTTTTCGGTAAGGTCCTTGATGAGCGTTCCGTTCAGGGTATAGGTCCCCGTATCGTAATTGTCGAGGATACCCAGGATGTTCAGGAGGGTGGACTTACCGGAACCCGAAGCTCCCATGATGGAAACGAACTCTCCTTTCTCTATATGAAGGTCGATGCCCTTGAGGACGTGGAGCGGCTGTCCGTTGTTGTAGGTTTTGTTAATGTTTTTAAGTTCGATGAGCGCCATTGCGTTGCTGTATTAGTATCCTATTACACTGCAAATATGGGGCCATTCGCCCGGGGTGCAAAAAATTTTTTCATTATTTTACAAATTATTTGCCGTACCTTTGCATATTGTAATAAAGAAGAAGAAAGAATGTCGAGAAAAAAGAACAGTCCCAATCGCAAGAATCACAAGAAGAAGAGAGTGATTCCCGAGTATGAGGGAAAGGCCCTCATGTCCCGGGAGGGATTCATTTTTGTCCGTGTAGAAGGACAGCAGGA
>JAEEGL014306471.1_pt1 | contig 24480 bp, 16 predicted proteins | sample 9134231 | NCBI WGS metagenome assembly JAEEGL01 (sample SAMN16246548, study PRJNA631951) | gut metagenome | biome: gut microbiome; feature: rumen; material: fiber-attached | host: Bos | place: Iran: Karaj | collected 2018-10
CGAGTATCTCATTATTGCACTCATTCACCTTATTGTTTCGGAAATAATCCATTGTATCGTCAGTGAATTCGTTATATGTGACATCGTAGTTACTTCCGCCGGTGATATTCGGACGGGATTTAATCAGGCTGTTCTTCCACGGGCAAGCGCTGATCACCGTGTCAAAGCCCGAAAAATAATTGCCTGTTATTATCGGTTTTACAGCACCGTTCACATAAATGCCGATACTCTTCGGCATCGTAACCTTTCCGTCTTCGGAGATAACAACCGCTTTCTCCAGAAATTTGGCTGTTTCTTCAAAACTGTTGTCCATAACAACACAATTCTTCCAGTTCATAAGTCTGACACCGTAGGTCGTGATGTTAAAAAAGCTGTTTCGAAGCACATTTATTCCGGTATGATACTTCATTTCCGGGGTTTCTTCCTCATTCTCGGGTTCAGTCTGGCTGTAGCGATGCGTTCCGACGGCCACCTCAAGGTCTTTAAAAACATTGTCCGTGATATAGATGTTCTTGTTCGGCGTTTTGTCGTAGCTCGTCCACCCTTGCGAGAAACCTCCCGTATTTCGATCCGGGGTATCGATGTTTATTGCCTCCTTATGACCGCTCGAGGTTGCCGTATATCCCGTAAAGCAATTATACGAAACATTCACGTTATTCGAAGCGTCAAGCTCAATGAAATGCAGACCGTTGAGGTTTTTAAAAAGCAAACCCGTGATCGTAACATTTTTGTTATGGCAGAGGGTAATCCCGTTCGACGCGATACCTCCCATGTCGATTCCGCTTTGACCTTCGCCTATGAAATTGATGTCATGCTCGCCTCCGTACCCCTTAAAAGGCTTCGTTGTGTGTGTCGACGCAACACACTGAAAAAGAGAGCCGGTTGCCGTCAGCGCCTTTGTCTTTGTATTGTCGATCTTTCTTATGACGGCGCCGTCTTCAAAGAGTATTGTTGTATCGGACGGAACACAAAGAGTTGCGATCACATCGTAGTACCCCTTCTTGAGCACCAGCACACCGCCGCCTACGGTTTCGAGTCTTTCCAGATACGATCTCAGAAGGAAATATCCGGCGGTATATTTATTATACTCCCTGCGTTCCTTATATCTGCCGCTATACGGCTCCGAATCGGGATAAACGATAAACAGCGTCCCCTTGCCGTCGTATATCCTCACTTTAAGCTTTTTGACTTTCCCCAGCGATTCGACCTCGATGGTTATATATCCGGGAGCCTTCGCATGCAGAACACAGGATTGTCCGTCGATTGCCTCAAGGCTCGCATACTGCGACCCTTTAAGCCGGAAGGTCGCGGGCTCTTCATAACCGTAGCGTTTGATCGAATAAATCGTATCGGTTCCGACGAGAACGCCTTCCGGGAATTCATCGAGGATATAATACGGATCCTTTACAGTCACTGTCATTGTGCAGATTCTGTTTTCTTTTCCCGTAGAGACCGTGGCCGTTATGGTAACCTGACCTGCCGCTACCGCTGTCACTATCCCGTCGGCATCTATTTTGGCGATTTTCTTATTACTGCTTTTATATTTTATAACAGCCTCATCGTCCACATTCTTGAGACAGCTGTAGTACGGTTCATAACCGACATAGACTGTCACCTTCTTGTCAACGAATGAAGGTGACGACTGTTCTATAACTTCATCGGCTCTTGTCAATTCCGATGATCTAAAAGTCGTGATCGCGCATGCGGCAAATAAGAAGATGAAAATTATATATGTTTTTGTTATTCCGATTTTATTCATATCTTTTTCCGTTCTGTAGTTTAATGAGTTTCAGGCTCATTCCGTCAGTTGTCTCTCCGATACGCATATCTGCTACCGTCTTCGACAAAAGACGGGTTTTATTATACTTCGAATCTCAAATGTCGTCAAAGTTGTCTCTTACTCCGCCCTTAAGCGCAAAATCCGTCTCGCATTCCGCCCTTTAACGGCACGGTCGCTCTCACTCTGCCGGCGCCAAGCCGCCTTTTGTTCATCGATTATTGACACAAGCGCCTCTTACAGATAGAATTACATTTATTCAGAGGAAGAGGGAACGCGCGCAAAACTCAGCTGTATTTCTGAGGAAATGCACTCCCGGAGCATTAATGCTTTTTCAAATCACATCATCTAAAAGAAGGACACATCATGCACATCACACTCACAGGAAATCTTGGAAGCGGCAAGTCAACCATAAGCAAAATCTTCTCCGAGCAAGGCTACGAGATTTATTCCACCGGAAAAATCCAGCGTACGCTCGCGGCAGAAAGAGGGCTTACGGTTCTCGAGATGAACAAACTCATGGAGACTGACCACTCCTTTGACAACATAATAGACGAAACAACGACCCGACTCTCAAAAGAACACAAAGAGGATCTTTTCTTTGATTCGAGACTCGCATGGCATTTCGCCGTGAATTCTTTCAAGATCTTCCTTTCGGTTGACATAAACGAAGCCGCAAGACGCGTGTACGGCGACGACAAGCGCGGAGATGTTGAGAAATATAAGTCGGTCGACGAAGCAAAGGCCAACCTCATCGCAAGAGCCGAAGCCGAAGATTCAAGATACAAGGAGCTTTACGGCATCAATTATTTTGATATGAGCAATTACAACCTTGTTCTCGATTCAACCTTTGCATCGCCCGAAATACTGTCCGGCATAATCGCAAAAGAAAAAGCATCCTATGAAAAGAAGGTCGCTATAGGAATTGATCCCGCCGACATCCCTTCAAGGATCCTCATTTCACCCGCCAGACTCCTCGATTCGAAGCACGATTCCACACGTAGGGACGATGACGATATTTTTGAAACCGACGATGTGATCGTCAAAAGGGAAGGAAGCTCCCTCGTCCTTGTCCGCGGCTCCGATACGGTCTGGAAAGCCATGAATTCCGGATACGAGTTCATTACCGTTCGTCAGGGCTGATCCTTATCCCACACACTGTGATTGATGCGGACCGTCGTTTCATCACTCCACCTTTTGTATTTTTCCGCAAAATATACCCTCTGGCGTTCCTCGATGATCCTGATTCTTGCTGCGTTTGTGGCGGCTTCATTCTCCGCTTCGACACAGTCGAGGATAAAAAACGCATCCGGTGTATCAAAAAGACCGTTGATCTCTCCCGTCTTCATCGAAAAAGCGATATTTGCTATCTTTTCGGACAGTTTATCTACGAGAGTAGAATAATCTGCCGTAACGGTTATGGGTATAAATGTTTCATCCGTAACCTGACTCAGTTCTGTTATCTCAGGATCCGCCTTGACCCTGTCAAGGTATTCCTGAGCTTGTTTTCCGCGTTCTTCAATTTCCTGTTCATTGTACATGATCACCTCGTCGTTTTCCTCATGATATTTGAGGACGGTGATGTATTCAAGGATCATGTTTCTGACCTGTTTCTCGGTTGTCGAGGTATCCACATTGAGCGTCAGGTACTCATAAACCTTAAGCGCAAGCTTGTTGTCCGCATACACCTTGCGGACATCTTCTTCTTTTATATTGTATTTCGAGATCATTTCAGGCGTGAGTTTGTCCATATAATCTGCCGTCAGAAGATTGATGTCCATATTGTCTTCTTCAGACAGAACAAGTCCGAGGTCCTCCGCCTGAGAACAAACTATCTCCGTATATTCAATCTGCTTGCGCACATCATCCTTAATCGAGCTTCTCATGGTCGTACCTCTCGCGTCAACCACGTAATCCCAGACAGAACTGCCGTAAAGCCTTTCTGTCTCGTCATACTGCGGCAAAGCATAAAGGTACCATGTCGCGAGATTCACCACTCTGTCACCCACGATGAACACGGTATCCTCTTCAAAAGGAATCTCTTTGGGGAGGTCTTCTTCTACTCCCGAGCAGCCTGTAAGGGCAAGCACAAGAAGAAGCAGTAAAGCCGTTATCCTTTTTTTCATTGCTGCGCCTCCGTGTCAAGCATGATCTCCTTCATTACGGGGAGCAATTCCAGCAATTCCCCCGCTATTCCACCAACTCGTTTCGCGGCAACTGCACCCGTACCGACCGCGCTCTTTTCTTTTGCTCCCCCATTCAGGTGTACGACCTTTCCCTTGACGGATGCGTTCACAGCGTTCACCTTTGCGCCGCCGGCGGGATTATATTCGAGATAAGGCACCTTGCCACCCATTCTGAGCGTAAGCTTGCTCCTGAACCTTTCGATAAGCTGTGGGAAGCATTCTCCCTTCAGCTTCGCTCTCGGATAAAAATCGATCCTCACAACGCCCTTTTTCTGAGCGATCGATGTGATATAAAGCTCATGCGCCATATTCTTTAAAAGCGCTATGTTAAGAAGATTTCGCACCGGAGCGGGCGGATCTCCGTAGCGGTCCGTGAGCTCATCCTCCATATCGGAGCGATCGCCCTCGTTCGCGACCAGCGCTATCTTCTTATATGCTTCAAGCTTCTGGATCTCGTTCCTGATGTACGTCGACGGTATAAAAGCGTCTATCTCGATGTCAACCGATGTGTCGAAAATATCCGCTTCGATTTCTTCTCCGGTCTTTAATTGTTTCACCGCCTCAGACAAAAGCTTGCAATAAAGGTCATAGCCGACCGATTCCATGTGTCCGCTCTGCTCCGCGCCGAGAAGATTTCCCGCCCCGCGGATCTCAAGATCCTTCATGGCGATCCTGAAACCCGACCCAAGATCCGTAAATTCCCTGATCGCCGCGAGTCTCTTTTCGGAAACTTCACTGAGCTGTTTGTTAAGCCTGTACATTATAAACGCATATGCAGTCCTTGCGCTTCTTCCCACACGCCCCCTGAGCTGATAAAGCTGCGAAAGGCCCAGCCTGTCGGCATCATCTATTATCATGGTATTGACGTTTGATATATCCAGTCCCGTCTCGATGATGGTTGTAGAAACAAGGACATCAATCTCTCCGCTCACAAAGGAGAACATGATTCTCTCAAGCTCGCGCTCGCTCATCTGACCGTGAGCGCTGACAACAACAGCCTCGGGAACAAGCTTCTGAATGTTTCTTGTAATGTCGTCTATCCCTTTTACGCGGTTAAAAACATAATAAACCTGCCCGCCACGGGAAAGCTCCCTGCGGATCGCTTCTCTGATGACCTCATCATTGTGCTCAAGCACGAAGGTCTGTATCGGAAGTCTGTCGACGGGTGCCTCCTCGAGGATGCTCATATCCCTGATCCCAACGAGCGACATGTGAAGCGTTCTCGGGATGGGCGTGGCTGTCAATGTAAGAACATCGACCTCAGACTTGAGCTGCTTTATCTTCTCCTTGTGCGTGACGCCGAAACGCTGCTCCTCATCCACGACGAGGAGCCCGAGATCCTTGTAAACAACATCCTTCGAAAGAAGCCTGTGTGTTCCGATGATTATGTCCACCTGCCCTGCAGCCAGCTTTTCGATTATTTTCTTCTGCTGCTGCGGCGTTCTGAAACGGCTGAGCATTTCGACAACCACTCCGTTCTCAGCCATACGTTCGGAAAATGTGGTGTAATGCTGCTGCGCGAGGATGGTCGTGGGCACAAGCACAGCCACCTGCTTTCCGTCCTGAACAGCCTTGAAAGCCGCCCGGATCGCTATCTCCGTTTTTCCGAAGCCGACATCGCCGCATATAAGCCTGTCCATAACACGACGGCTTTCCATATCATGCTTCGTTTCCTCGATGGCCTTCAGCTGGTCGCTCGTTTCCTCATAGGGGAATTGTTCCTCGAATTCCTTCTGCCAAACGGAATCCTCCGAGAAAGCAAAACCCTTCTTTGCTGTTCTTTCCGCATAAAGCTTTATGAGATCCTGCGCGATTTCAGCAACTGCTGTACGGACTCTGGCTCGGGTATTTTTCCATTCGACTCCGTCAAGCCTGTTGAGCTTCGGCGTATGACCTTCGGGTCCCGTGTATTTCTGCACTTTGTCCATTGCGGAGGCAAGCACATAAAGAGTTCCGCCTCCTGCATACTCAATCTTTATATAGTCCTTTTCGACATGATCGACTTCTATTTTCTCAATACCCCGGTAAATACCCACACCGTAGCTTTCATGAACAACATAGTCGCCCCCCGCGAGTCTTGAAATGTCCGGTATCTTTGCTCCGGAATAATTCTTATGTACTCTCTTCTGACGAACATGCCCGAATATGTCGGTCTGGGTTATTACCGCGAATCCCGCAAGCGGATATTCAAAGCCCTTTGAGGCTCTGCCCGCCGCTACCATTATCTCACCCTTTGCAATCGTTCTTTTCGGATCCTTTGTACAAAACGCTACAAGCTCCCTTTGGCGAAGGTCGCTCGCCAGCCTTTCCGCGCGCGATCCCGATGTTGACAGTAAAAGAACCCTATGGCCTTTCTTTTTCTTGTCTGTAAGGTCTTTGACAAGCATTTCAAAATCGCCGTTATAAGAGCTGACGCTTCTGCCGGCAATATCCACTCTGAATGCGTCGGGCAGCTCCTCGCATGTATTGTCAAGAGCGCTCAGTTCAACGACCCTCATACCCGAAAGCACGGAAATGACCTTATCGGCGTCAAACACCGTATTCTTCTGCCCTTTGAGGATATAGCCGTTTTCATAACGGTTTTGCATACTCATCTCAAATTCGCTATAGGCATCCCTTAGTGCCTCGATGCAGCGGAGCGGCTCGTCGATGTAGATCTCATCGCTTTTACCCATGAAATAATCAAGAACCGAAACGCTGTCGTCGAAGAAATAATTAATATATCCGTCAATAGCCACCTTTGCGCGGACATTTGAGATATCTTCTATAAACTCCGATACGGCGGTCTTCAGTCGTGACGCCTCATGCGTCTTAAATTCCTTCATCAGAGTCGATGTTCTTTCTTTTTCCTCTTCACGGATCATCTTGCAGGCGCGGTCGATTCTTTCCTGCGAAAGAACGTATTCGCATGCGGGAAAGATATCAAAGCCGTCAATATTCTCAACCGAGCGCTGGCTCGCGGCGTCATAGATTCTTATGGAATCTATCTCATCGTCAAAAAGCTCTATTCTGTACGGTGCCTCGCAGGCAAGCGGATATATGTCGATAATTCCGCCCCGAACGGAAAAGCTACCGGGTTCGGAGCACTCGATCTCCTTTTCGTACCCCATATCCACAAGATCGGTCGCAAGCTTGTTTACATCGATCCTTGAGTCCATGTCAATGTGGATCGTCTTTGACTTCACCGCCTTCAGGGGCAACAGCTTGTCCATACAAGCCGTAATACACATGATGACCGTCACGGGTGCGCCCGAAACAATCTTTTCGATGCAGCGCAGTCTGTCCCTCATAAGCGCATTACCGCGGATATCGGAGCTGTAAAATATCATGTCCTTTGCAGGATAAAAAAGCACATTATTGTCATAGAGCGAAAGGTCGCCCTCAAGCTGACGGGCCGCATTGTCGTCTCTCGTGAGTACCAGCTTTGCGCCCTTTCCCGTTCCCAAAGCACTGATAAGGTTTGCCTTTAAGGAGTCGGTACAGCCGGTGATACGAAGTGGGAAACGTCCCTCCTTTACCGCATCACGGGCAGCGATAAATCTGTCATATTCAGTTAACGGTTCCGTATATGCTTTCACTTTTTTTCTCCCGACTTTTTGTTGTACAGATTCATTGCCTTTTCCATGCCGTCACGTAAGATGCAGATTGCGGCATCGGCAGCCGCCTCAACAGACTTGTTTACCGCCTCGAAATCTTTCGGATCAAAACGTCCGAGCACATGGTCGACAAGATCCGTGCCTTCGGGCTTGTCTCCGACCCCGATCCTGATACGGTCAAATTCCTGCGTTCCCGTGAGCGCGATTATATTTTTGATCCCGTTGTGTCCTCCGGCGCTCCCCTTCGGACGAACCCTTATCATGCCGGGTTCAAGACTGATGTCGTCATAAATTACGATGATGTCATCCGTTGTAACCATGCATTTCTTAAGCCACGCAGCGACACATTCACCGCTGTTGTTCATGTACGTGAGCGGCTTTACAAGAATAACCTTTTCGCCTTCGATAAATCCTTGCGCGTACATTCCTTTGCACTTCTCATGATCAAAGCTGACGTTCATGCGCTTCGCGAGTTCATTGACGGCTTCATATCCCATGTTGTGACGTGTGTGGTTATATTTGTCTCCGAAATTTCCAAGTCCGAATATAAGCTTCATTATTGTGTCCTTTTCCTTTTGCGTGGGTTTTATACCCACGTTTTCTCCCTGTCTGTCCTTATAATGACAAGTTCTTCCCGCTCCGGGATTCAGCCGGCTTGTCTCTGTGCGCACTCCTGTGCGGTATATGTGTATCTGTACACATGCCCGTCCTTAAGTTCCTCTCCGCGAGCATCGTACAGCTCTGAAACCGTCACCAGCCTGTAGCCCTCTTCGATGAGCCACGGCACCAGCTCTTTCACGGCTTCAACAGTGGAGGCGTATATATCATGCATCAGCACGACCCTTCCGTCCATGACATTCTTCTTTACTTCTTTTACCGTTGAAGCAGCATCTTTTGTCTTCCAGTCTCTCGAATCGACCGACCAGTTTATCATCGGTCTTTTTACAATCGATTTTACGGTATCGTTTGTGAGTCCGTACGGCGGTCTCAGTAAAAGCTCTCCTTCCGCTCCCGCATCATTTAACAGCTTTTCATTGTCATAGACCTCCGACTCTACCGACCTGCGCGATATATCCGACAGATCCTTGTGATTCGATGTATGATTTCCTACCTCGCAGCCCGCGTCAAGCACCATCTTCACTCTTTCCGGATGCTTTTCTATGTTGTAACCGACCATAAAAAAGGTCGCGCTCGAATCATATTCGGTCAGAACTTCAAGTATTTTCGCGGTGTACATGCTCGGACCGTCGTCAAAAGTGAGCGCCACAAGCTTCTGAGACGGATCGATCGGATTATTGTTTTTCCCTTTCGATGCCGTTTCATTTATTCCGATTTCTTCATCGTCGAAATCATCGTCACTTTCTCCACGGTCTTCCGTTTCTTGTTCGGCCCTCAGGAGCTCATGATCGACCGCAAGCATCTCCTTGTATTCCTTCGGCAGAGCATCGAGAGTTTCTTCTATATCGGAACGCACTTCGTCAATACGCGATCCGCGGGTACGCAAAGAAATCACCGCAACGACCGAGGCCGCTGCCGCGATTCCGATACTTATGAAGGTTAAAATCTTCTTCGTCTCCGTTGTACTCCTCTCCTCTGAAACGAATTTTATCTGCCGTTCTCCTGTAAAATTCGAGCCTCCCTTCGAAAGGGAGGCCCGTATTTCAGATCAGATATCTCTCATTCTTTTCGACGACCACCTTTATCCTGCCTTCTTCACCGATATAACTTACATTCGGTCTTATCGTATCCCTGCTCTCCACTATGCAGTTCTCAAGATATGTATTGTCACCTATATGCACGTCGTTGAGAATAATACTGTTCTTGATGGTACAGTTGTTCCCAACATATACCTGTTTAAAGATCACCGAATTCTCAACGTTACCGTTTATGATACTTCCGCTTGATATAAGGCTGTTTTTGACGGTCGCGCCCGCATTGTATTTAGCGGGAGGAAGGTCGTCTATCTTGGAATATACATCAGGATACTGCCTGAAGAAATAATCTCTTACATTGCGATCGAGGAAATCCATGTTTGTCTGATAATAATCCTCGACGGACGCGATGTTGCGCCAATATTCGGTATGCTCATATACATAAATTTTCTTAAGCTCTTTGTACCTGATGATGATATCCCTGACAAATTCGTACCGCTCTTCTTCCTGTGCCTTCTCGATCATCTCAATAAGCTGTCGTCTTCTGATAACATAGATTCCGGTTGAAATGAGCGGTTCTGCTTCCTTACAGAAGAAAGGTTTCTCATCAAAAGATGTGATCCTCATGTCCTCATCGGTCTCGATAACTCCGTAACGACTGATGTCTGTTCCCGGAGTGGCTCTCGAGCAAACTACCGTAATATCCGCTTTCTTCGCAACATGATATTCCAAAACCTTGTTAAAGTCAAGTTTGTAGATTCCGTCACCTGAGCAGATGACAACATACGGCTCATGTGAAGTTTTGAGGAAATTGAGATTCTGATATATCGAATCCGCGGTACCTCTGTACCAGAACGAATTGTCCGGCGTGATGGTCGGTGTGAACACGAAAAGTCCGCCCTGTTTACGTCCGAAATCCCACCACTTCGAAGAACTCAGGTGCTCGTTTAAGGACCTCGAATTATACTGAGTAAGCACCGCTACCTTTCCGATGTGGGAATTCGAAAGGCTGCTGAGCGCAAAGTCGATTGCTCTGTAACTCCCGGCTATAGGCATGGCCGCGATGGCACGCTTACTGGAAAGCTCCCTCATCCTGTTATTGTTTCCGCCGGCTAAAACTATTCCTATCGCACGCATATTTTTTCTCCTCTTTGGGTTCCTTGCCTGTTTGTCAGGCTGTATTATGCAAGTCTCTCGTCAACCCGGATAAGGCTTTCTCCGCTGTCAAGCCAGTTGCCGCCTTCATAGTCGGACGGTGTCGTAACGCCGGAGATCACCGTGTTCTTACCTATCCTTACACCGTCGGGAATGACGGTTCCTTCACCGAGAGTAACAAGTCCGTTGCAATAAATGTTCGGGTGCTGCTTGTTCTCTTTCTGCTCACCGACGCCGAGCTCACAGTCGTTGCCTATTATGCAGTTCTCCGCAATGATCGTCTTGTATAGCTTTGAGCCGCGCCCTATCTGGCTTCCCTTCATGATGATGGAGTCCGCGACAACGCATCCTTCCTCGATCACAACTCCCGAACCGATGACACTGTTATAAACCTCACCGTAAACTTCGGTTCCTTCACCTATGATACTGCGGCTGACTGTTGCGTTCCCTGCAATATACTGCGGCGGAATTACGTCGCTCTTGGTATAGATCTTCCAGAATTCCTCATAAAGATTGAAATCGGGAACGAGGTCGATAAGCTCCATGTTTGATTCCCAGTAAGACGTAAGTGTTCCGACATCCTTCCAGTAGCCGTTATATTCGAACGCGAAGATCCTCGCGCCGTTCTCATGGCAATACGGGATGATGTGCTTACCAAAATCACACCCCGGCTGATCGGAGAGTTTAACAAGTGCTTCTTTAAGAACCTTCCACGAGAAGATGTAGATACCCATCGAAGCAAGATTGCTTCTGGGTTTTGCGGGTTTCTCCTCAAATTCAAGAACCTTTTTGCTCTCGTCTGTAATCACGAGTCCAAAACGTGAAGCCTCTTCCCACGAAACGGGATATGTGGCAATCGTGATATCGGCATTGTTGCTCTTATGGAATTCGAGAAGAATCTCATAATCCATCTTGTATATATGGTCACCGCCAAGGATGAGAACATATTCGGGATTATAATATTCCATGTATTTAAGATTCTGGTAAATCGCATTGGCCGTGCCTGTGTACCATTCGGCATTATCCGACTTCTCATAGGGCGGGAGAATGCTCACACCGCCGATATTTCGGTCAAGATCCCACGGAATACCGATACCGATATGCGTGTTGAGACGAAGCGGTTGGTACTGGGTAAGGACGCCGACCGTGTCGATGCCGGAATTAATGCAGTTACTGAGTGGGAAATCGATGATTCTGTACTTCCCGCCATAGCTGACTGCCGGTTTTGCCATGTCTGAAGTAAGGATGCCAAGCCTCGAACCCTGTCCACCGGCAAGAAGCATGGCGATCATTTCTTTTCGGATCATATGTTCATCCTCCGTACTTAATTTATTTCGATCACGCGGCGAAGGTCACCCCGACCCTCCCGAAGCACGCGTATTTTCCTGAATAATACAACGATCAACAGGTCGCGCGCCGTGTTTGACAGCAAGGCGCAATACGGCTTATTTCACATAAATACTACCACATTTCAAGCGAAATGTGAATACATTTTTTATTTTTATGTGTTGTTTTTGCATAATTTTTCCTTTGCGAATAAAAAAGTGTGAAGTCTTCGTTGTTTTCTGTACGAAAGACCATCCTGCCGTCACGTGTCCGTCTGTTGCCGGTTCCCGTAAATGCCGATAACTAGCCTGCCCGAGCAGGTCGAAGGCATATATTGTGGTTAAAACCTCCATAATAGTGGAGTCTTCACAAAATGTTGTACAACAGAAAACTTGCAGTATAGCATTTGCAGATATGAAAGTTATTTGACCGTTTCTGCGCAATATATGGGTAGGGCTGATACACAGTCATGTATTTGATAAGGAATCAGAAGCAGCCGGCATACCAAACTTCTTGGTTGTTATGGGATGGGTATTGCATTATAATAAGTAACTGATATCAAAGGGCGCAATACAATCCGCCGCTGAATGCCCGGACCGATGAAGAATGCGGTACCGCAAGTCTGATCCACAAATGATGTACTGCGGCGAACAGGCTCCCTTACCGAGAGGAGATAATTAATCATGAGGTATATAGATCTTAACAAACCGAAAAAGGTTTTCTTTACAGGCATCGGTGGAATCAGCATGAGCGGTTTTGCCCTTCTCCTCAAAAAAAAGGGCTTTCAGGTCAGCGGATCCGATCGTTCCGAATCCGATGTCACACGCGCTCTCGAAGAGACAGGTATTAAAGTCATTTACGGACAGCAGGCAGACAATATTGACGCCGGTATCGATGTTCTTGTCCACACCGCCGCTGTCAAACAGGATCATCCCGAGCTTGTTCGTGCCAAAGAGCTGGGCATTCCCGTCATCGACCGCGCTGCGCTCGTCGGCGATGTAATGCTTTCATATAAAGATAATTATGCCGTTGCGGGAACTCACGGCAAGACATCATCAACTTCGATGCTCTGCCTTGTCCTTCTCGAGGCGGGTCTCGACCCGACGCTCAATCTCGGCGGAATTCTCGATGAAATCGGCGGCAACATGCGCCTGGGCGACAGCGATACTTTCTGTATCGAGGCATGCGAATACACGGACAGTTTTCTTAAGTTCCATCCCACGCGTGCCATCATAACAAACATCGAGCCCGAACACCTTGATTATTTCGGTGACTTCGAGAACGAGAAGCGCTCCTTCTCGAAATTTGCCGGACTGATTCCCTCAGACGGATTACTCGCAGTCGGATTCGGGATCAAAGACCGCGGCGACATATTTAAAGGTACATCCTGCCGGGTCATAACCTTTGCGGGAGAAGTCCCGAACATCACTCCTCTTCCCGATTATTATGCCAAAAATGTTCGCTTTGACGCATCCGGTTGCGGCAGCTATACCTTGTCAAAAGGGACCTCTTCCATAGGTGAGATCGAGCTTTTTGTTCCCGGTGCGCACAACGTGACCAATTCGGTCGGCGTCGCAACGCTCGCTCTCGAGAGCGGGATTCCTTTCGAAGCGGTAAAGAAAGGACTTGCCCGCTATAAAGGAACTCACAGACGGTTTGAAAAGAAGGGCGAGATCGGCGGAGTAACGATCATCGACGACTACGCCCATCATCCCACGGAGATGGAGGCAACGATAAAAACTGCCAGAAGCCTCTCTCCCAAAAGACTGATCGTCATTTTCCAGTGTCATACCTATTCAAGAACCGCGCAATTCAAGGAAGAAATCTGCAAAGCGCTGAGCGAAGCGGATCTTGTGGTCCTCACCGATATTTATGCAGCGCGCGAAGTCAACACCTACGGAATCACACCCGAAAATCTGGTCGAAATACTCAGAGATAAATTTGGTAAGAAAGTTTACCATTTTTCCTCGTTTGGAGAAATCGAAGATTTTTGTCTTGAAAATTGTTCCACAGGTGACATGTTAATAACTATGGGTGCCGGAGATGTTGTAAAAATTGCGGACGAGCTCCTTGGTCACTGACTTATCAACTTTATCCACAATATATAACTCATTACCACGTCCTACGCTGTGAACCCCATAATTCAGCACATTCCGGTTCTCGGACGGGTTCGTTTTTCCACATTATCCACAGCCCTTTTCGACATCTGTTTTACGGTATTTTTTCGATTGATATCCTTGCCCGTTATGCTATAATCGTCTCACGCCGAGAGGAAAATGCGCTACAGGTGTAGTACGAATGTCCGTTTTCTTTCACGGCAGTGTCGTAAGATTAAGGGGAGCGACCGATTATGAACGGAAGAATTAATCTTTCATGTGGGAAAGAGGCCATGACCTCAACCTCCATTTCGGATTATTTCATAGATAATTGCCTTGCGGCAGCGCACGGCTCATTTGTCAAAGTATATCTTTATCTCATCAGATGCCTTCATGACACCTCTATGCCCATTTCCGTTGAGGAAATGTCCAATCGGGTAGGAGAATCCGAGAATGATGTGATCAAAGCCCTCAAGTATTGGGAGAAAGAGGGTTTTCTACGTGTGTCGTATGATGCTGACGGAGATGTTCGCGATATAAGGATCGAAAACTCCGACGGATTCCCCGTCAGAGACAAGGTTCTCACCGTATCCGAGCCACCTGTCCGGGGAACCCGAACAGCAAGCCGTGTCACACAGATCAAATCGTGTATAAAGGAAGAATCCGAATCGCAGGAAGCGGAGATCATCGTTCCTACCTACACACCTTCACAGATATCACGTTTCAAGGAGCTTGACGATTTCAGTCAGCTCATAGATACTCTGGAGCAGAAGCTCGGAAAAACAATGACGGTAAAAATGCTCCAGCTTCCTTCTTTCCTGTACGAAAGCCTTGGGTTCACTCCGGAACTCATTGAATACCTCTACGACTATTGTATAAATGCAGGAAAGACATCAGACAGATACATCGAGAAAACTGCTATTGAGTGGAAAAAAAGCGGAATTTTCGATCTTGACTCGGCAAGAATGCATGTTATGACCAGAACAGAGGAATACTCAACCGTGATCAATTCTTTCGGAATTGTCGGTAGAAGGCTCGGTTCAAGCGAACTCGAATATCTGTCCCGCTGGCACGATTCGGGTTTCTCGATCGAACTCATCCGTGAAGCATGTGACCGTTCTGTTTTGAAAGGGACCGGCGGGAAGCAGTTCTCTTACGCAGACTCTATCCTTAAGAACTGGATGCAAAAGGGAATCACCACTATCGAAGAAGTCAGAAACGACGACGCAAGCTTCAGGCAGTCAAATCCGGTGCGCAAGTCCGTAAACGAACAGAATGCTCCTAAGCGACAAGTTTCAAAGGGTCGGTTTACCAATTTTCCTCAGCGAAACTACAGCAACAGTGATCTTGCCGAATTCGAGCGTAGGAAACTCAGCGGTAAAAAAGACTGATTATCGACCAAGAACAGATCATTCTAACGGGAACAGGGAATAAAATGCACATAAGAAACGATTACACAGACTTGATTATTGCGCAATTTGACGAAATAAGGAGAAACGCCCATTACGCTCTTGACGAAAGGCGCAGGCAGGTCTATGATAAATGCCCCGAGATAAAAGAGCTCGACATAATGGTTGCCCGAAACTCCTTCGATAGGGCTAAGCGTTCAATTCTTCACGACGATCCTTCCGCACTTGACGGTTTGGATGAAGAAAACCGCTCAATAGCTGCCGAGAAAGAGAAGCTCCTTGTGGCGAACGGTTTCCCGAGCGATTACCTGAAGCTTCGTTACGAGTGTGACAAATGCAAGGATACCGGCTATGTCGGAAATGTACCTTGCAGCTGCTTCAAAAAAGCTTTGAGCCGGCTTCTTCTGAAGGATTCGAACATGATGCGTCTTCTCGAGACCCAAAACTTTGACACCTTTGATGCTTCCCTTTTTTCAGACGATCCGGCTGAAAAGGACGACACCCTTGGTGCCACTCCTTACAAAAACATCCTGTCCGTGCTCGCAGAAGCAAAACAGTTTGTCAGGGACTTCGACAAAAAGCACGGAAACATTCTTATATACGGACAGACCGGTGTCGGAAAGACTTTCATATCATCGTGCATTGCCAAGGCTCTCCTTGACAGCTCGCATTCGGTACTCTATCACACCGCATCGACTCTCTTTGGCACTCTCGAAAACAAACGCTTTCGAAACGGTGACCCCGATGCGCTGTCAAAAGAGGAAGCCCATATTTTTGAATGCGATCTTCTGATAATCGATGACCTCGGAAGTGAATTTTACACTCAGTTTACGGCCTCCGCTCTTTTCGATGTAATAAATGAGCGCCTGCTCGCCGGAAAGTCGACCATTATTTCGACCAATCTCTCTTTCGAGGAGATCATAGACAGTTACTCGGAAAGAACTTATTCAAGGATATATAAGCATTATGATATGTTCAAGATCATCGGTACGGATCTGAGAACTATGCCGTAACAATATGAAAACAGCCTGTATACGGGCAAATCAAACATATAAAATTTAAGGAATCCATTCTCTTCATCACAGGAGGTCACTACAGTGTCACAACAAGATGTCTTTCTTGAAACAATTCCGGTCGGCAAACTCGGCGTTATCGCTTTGAACAGCAGTCGTTCCCTCGGCGAGAAGGTTAACAATTACCTCGTTGACTGGAGAAACGGCAGGGACAACGAGCATACTGCCACCATTGCTTTTCAAGGCTACCAGCGCGATACTTTCCTTGTAGAATCACAATGTCCGAGATTCGGAACGGGCGAAGGGAAGGGCGTTATCAGCGAATCGGTCCGCGGTTATGATCTTTATATCCTTATCGATGTTACAAATTACAGCATTGAGTACACTGTAAGAGGTCATAAGAATCACATGTCCCCCGATGATCATTTTCAGGACTTAAAGCGCATCATCGGAGCTGTCGGCGGAAAGGCAAGACGCATCACGGTCATCATGCCTTACCTCTATGAAAGCCGTCAGGACAAGCGTACCACAAGAGAATCCCTCGACTGCGCAATGGCTCTTCAAGAGCTTTACAGCATGGGCGTTGACAGCGTTATTACCTTTGACGCACATGAACCCAAGGTTCAGAACGCCATCCCTCTCAAGACCTTCGAAACAATAAAGCCCACATATCAGTTCATAAAGGCTCTTCTTAAGAACATCCCCGACATCAGGATGACACCCGACAAAATGATGATCATCAGTCCCGATGAGGGTGCCATGGGGCGCTCGATTTATTTCGGCAACGTCCTCGGACTTGACATAGGTATGTTCTATAAAAGAAGAGACTACACCAAAGTTGTCGGCGGTCGAAATCCCATCATTGCGCACGAGTACCTCGGTTCCGACCTGATGGGCAAAGACGTCATCATCCTCGACGATATGATCTCATCGGGCGAAAGTATTCTTGAGGTCGGACGTGAGCTTCGCAAACGCGGTGCCGGCAGGATCTTCTTCTGCGCAACGTTCGGTCTGTTCACCGACGGCCTGGCCACCTTTGACAAGGCGTATGAAGAAGGGATCTTCAACAAAGTCGTCACCACAAACCTTATATACCAAACTCCCGAGCTTCTCGAGAGAGAATACTACATCAGTGCCGACATGAGCAAGTACATCGCACTCCTCATCGATACACTCAACCACGACTTCTCCATCAGTGAGTTCCTCGATCCCACGGACAGGATCCACAGGATATTGGAAAAGTACGGACAGAACTGAAGAACTAGGTTTCTTCGCAGAAGAAACCGTATCCCGACCGTAAAAAACAAATGCGATGTTTCAACGCATTTGTTTTAGGGAGGGACGGCGTTCACGATCCGTGCGAAGCAATGGATCGTAGCCGGTTCTTCCATGCTTTGGTATTTTCAAAGCATGTATGAGGGACGGTGTTCACGATCCGTGCGAAGCTACGAAAGTAAAAACAAAAGACACGAAGCAATATGTAAAATATACTTGACATTTTTCATCCGGGGATGTATGCTTATTTCAGATGAAGCATGATGAGCTCTAAAAAGATCTCGCTTTATCAGGTGAAGCAATACCCGGCTTCATCAGGAATGAACTTCCTCCTGTGACCAATTGATTATGTATTCTAAAAGAAGGATCTTGTTTTCTAAGATCCTTCTTTTGCGCGATAATCAAACGCCATCGTTGCAGAAAGCCACAGTCCTCGCAAAGCTCTGTGCGCGACATAAAAATACGACCGCGACAGTTGTTATCCTTCGCGATTCTCTTCCCAGAAAATATCATCCAGCGTCTTCCCGAGCTCCCGGCAGATTGCAACGCAGAGCTTTATCGTCGGGTTATAATCACCTTTCTCGATCGCACTTATTGTCTGTCTTGATACTCCGACTCTGCAGGCAAGCTCCTCCTGCGACAGATCGAGGGAAGCCCGCGCTGCCTTAAGCTTAAGATTCTTCATGCTTCTTCACGTTCCTCCTTCTTTTGGTAGTGTTTCCTGACCAGAAGCGCGATCAGGATCACGCCGAAGGAAACGGCAAGAGAAAGAGGGAGTCCGGTGGATGTAAGTTTTCCGTTTTCTACAAGAAGCGCCCCTTCTGCTCTTTCTCTGAAGTACGAAACGAGTTGAATTATAAGACAGATCAGATCCAGAATCACAATAAAGGCAAAGCTTCTGTTCACCGCAACAAACGCATCATGCAGAATGCAATATACATAACAAAAAACGAGTCCGATCTCCAATCCGATAAAGATCATCAGTTCTTCCGATCCGAAGCCTTCCCCACATAAAGAAACGATCACCGCGTAAAGCGCGTAGTAAACCGACATGACGATGAAAGAGTATTTAAATGCCTTTCCCCTATACAAAACCTGTCTTTCATCAAAGCCGGATCCGTTCGTATTTTCACTTTCTTTATTCTGTCTGCCGAATATAACGAACGTTGCGACCGTAGCCGCCAGCGCCACAAGCATCAAAACAAGTCCCCAATCCATAAAGTCTCCTCTAAAATACCGCCCCCGTTCGGGGCGAAGAATACGCCCGCACGGATCAAAACCGTTCGGGCGTACCTAATCAATTGCTTTCTTCTTTACAAAAAAGTGATTTGAAAACCGCTTTTTTTCTGTCGTCATCATACCTGATGACATCAAACGAAACTACCGTGACACAGTCTATGCCGAAATCCCTCAAAAATGCCGTTCCACCGAGCTTGCTGGCCTTTTTGCGAAGTCCTTCGACATAATCACGTCCGCTTAAAATCTGTCTGGCGTAACTGATGCAGAGAAAATCAAGCTTGCTGTCCGCGGTCGACCCGAAGGTCGTACCGTCTTCTGCATACGAAAGCTTTTGATTTCTGCATATCGCTGATTCGCCCGTTGCAACCTCAACTGTACAGAGTACAACATCAATTCCGTTATCCAACTTTGACAATGTGTCCAAATAAAACTTCTGATCCAACTTAATTCCCCTTATTTGTCCATGATAATACTCAGGAACCAACAGTAGGTTCAAATAAAAAGTATACAAGCCTATTACTGTTTAGTCAAGCACCGTCCAAAAGCTTTTTCTCACACGCTTCAAGCGATTTATAGCCGAGCCTGTCCACAATAAAGGCTTCCGTCCACTCGGGACGAACATATTTGTGGATATCGGTGACCGTCACCCGGAACTTGCCGTGATAGCCGCTGAACAGACCGAAAGAATCCCCGAGCGTAGCTTCCACATCGATCACATCTCCGATTTTTGCTCCGATGATCTTCTCATCGAGACCCTCTCCGTACCAATCCTCTCCGAGATATGCATAACAATCGGAATACGAAGCTTCATTATAAGGCATTCCTGCGATTATAGGCACAATGTCCATCACGACTTCATCGCCCCGGTCAGCCACGGGATCGTCTGTTTCTATGGGGAAAGAATATTTATACTGCGCCAGGAATTCATTTTTTTTCTTCTCAATTTCCTCTGGAGTTGCGGAATTATTGCCGCTCCCATCCACAGCCTGACCGGCTGAATCATTATTTTCTTCTCCCTGTGTGCTTCCCTCGTTTCCGCTTTCACCCACTGCTCCGGATGAGCTACCGGTATCTCCTTTATTTTGCGAGGAATCGTTTTCACCGGCAGACCCTTCTTCGCTTACCGCGCCTTCACCTGTTTTTCCGGGTCCGGTAATTCCCTCATCTCCCGTTTCAGCCAAAGCATCACTCGCCTGACCGGAAGCATCACCGGGATTTCCCGACATATCCCCGGCTTTATTGTTCTCCGCCGCCGCAGCCGCAAGCTGCTCGGGAGTGGGCGGTGTAAACACGTTTGACGACACATCTCCTGTCAGGACAGAAAGGACTCGTGGCAACATTCCGTTATTCCAAAACTCACGGATCATATTATAACCGAACGATTCATTCACATATTTTTTAATGTAGCTGTCAACAATATTTCTGAGTCCTTGTTCATCAATTGTCTCTATCCTATCCAGAAGGAAATTGGTAATTACGGTGATATCGCCGTAATCAAGTATATTGAGTTTCGAAATGTCGGTCACTTCGCCGGTTCCGATCCTGTCAGGGGATGATTTCGGTTCGTAAATCGCGGTTCTTAAAGCGAGCCATGATACTTTATTCACGATGTAGGAAACAGAGAATTCGAACTGCTTTTCATTTTCACTTCTGAAACGCATGTTGATGCTACCATCGTTCCTCCCAATCAAGGATTCAAGGAGTTTTCCCGGCTTCGCATCGATACTCAGACCGGATACTTTCGGTGTAACAGACATCTCATCATGTCTGTTTGTATTGTCGTTGGAAATGACCGATCCTTCCAAAAGCTTTATCGCGTCAAGGCTTGCCTCAAATTTAAAGCCGAAGGCGCTTTCGGGCAGTTTTCCGCCTGCTACTTCGGGCTCGGCCTCAAGATCCGCAAGAACAGAAAGTCTGTTATTTCCGACCTTAAGCTTAGCCTCAAAACCGATGATCCTTCCCTTGCCGTCCGCAAAAACAGCGAGCCTTATCTCAAAGCCCGAAACATCAAAGACCGACCTGACAGCCACGCAGTCACGACCTTCCTTCACTCCGATTCCCCAGAATGTTTCATCGGTTTCAAGTGACACGCTTTTACGTGCCGCACGAATCCTTTCAAAAAGCTCGCGCGTTCCCGAAACGCCGCCAAAGGCCGCAATAAGATCCTTTACCGTCTTTTCAACATCAATGATCGGCGCAACCTGCTTAAGCAAATTTTCGATCTGATCTCCGTAAAGTGATGTCAGTTCGAGAACCTCCGGAGAGAACCTCGGAACCTTCACAAATGTCCTTTTTTCGGGAAGATCGACAGTCAGATCGATTTTTGTCAGCTCAACGGGATCTATTTTCTTGTCGCAGTAACTTAGCATAAGATCGCCGCTTAAAACTCCGTCTTTAAGGCTCGCATCTCCCTCTGCCCACATCCTGATCTGATTGTCGAAGCCAAGCTCCGAGGACACCGCATCGTTCACCATAGCTTCGACACCGACATACACCGTGTCCGAAAGCTCGGGTGCATATCGTCCCGCGATCAGGACTTTATCGCACAGAATATCGACAAATTCATCCGCGATCATGTCACAGTATTCTTTTTCGTCCATGGTCTTTAATCTGAACCAGTTGTCAATACTGTCCTTATTAAGAAAATAGATGATTAACAAAACCCCGATCGCAGCAACAGCCGAACCTGCGGCTATTATGATCTTTTTCGCCTTTTCAGTCATATCGTTCCCCCTTCTTGGATGGTTTGTTTCTCCGTGAATTGCAACTTTACTCGGTCGGAGACACCCATGTTATTTCGGAATTGTAGTCCGACTGATCATACCAAAGTCCCACATCTTCATGATCACGATCCACGGATGTATCCGTGTCCGAAGTCTCACTTTCACCTGTGTAAGTACTTATTTCCCATGTTCCGGTCAGTAAAGAATCTCCGTTCTCGGCATATTGGGATATCCGATCTCCGTCCCCGGAAATATCGTTCTCAAAACCACCCTCAATCGACAGATCCCCCTCCGAGCCAAAGAACCCTTCTTCGTCCGAAATCATCTGTTCTCCGTTGAAATCCTCCCCCGTTTCATCACTTTCGTCCTCTTCGTCGTGCACACGTGGATCGAAGTATTCCTCGAACTCCCTGTCTTCAAGTCCCACATGGATCACCTCCATGTAGGAACTCCAGATACGCTCGGGATAAGTGTTTCCCATAAGGTCCTCAATCTTTTTCGGCATGTCGCATCCGACCCAGACAGCAGTTGTGTAATAGTCCGTGAATCCGACAAACCAGCCGTCCTTCTGATCGTTTGTCGTCCCGGTTTTCCCGGCGCAGGTCATGTTCTTGAGCGCAAGTTTTCGCCCCGTTCCGCTTTTCATAACGGTTTTAAGGCAGTCCGTCATCATGAGTGCCGCATTTTTTTCATATACCCTTATGTTCCTTTGTACCACTTTTCCGCCCGACAGTACAGCGTTATTCGTATTGTCGATAACCGCATTACCCTTCGAATCCGTAATACTCATGATACACGTGGGAGTTCTGAACATTCCCTTGTTTTCAATGGCTGCATAGCCGGACGCCATTTCTACAGTCGTAGTCCCGTATGTCAATCCACCAAGAGCCGCCGCAGGAACATAATCAGATTCCATTATATGCTCAAAGCCCATCTTTTTAAGGTACGAAAGACCCTTTTCAATCCCGTTCTCGCAGAACATTTTCCACGCAACCGTATTCTTTGATGCCGAGATTGCGTACCTGATGTCGATCTCACCCGAATAAACGCCTCCGGAGTTTCGCGGACCTCCCGGAAATCTCTCGTCAACAACAGGGTCATCGGGATAATATCCGAGTTCGAATGCGGGTGTGTAAACTATGAGCGGCTTTATGGAACTTCCCGGCTGTCTCGGGCTTTGATAAGCCCTGTTTAATGTATATCCGACCGTTTCGTCACTGCGTCCTCCGACGATCGCGACCACGAACCCGGTCTCGTTATCGATACAGGTTCCCGCGGCCTGAAGCTTAAACACACCCTCATCCGTCAGGTCAGTAAAGGAAGCTGTTTCATTGTCAATGACCTTTTGGAGCTGCTCTTGCTTCACGGGATTAAGAGAAGTGTAGATCCTGTAGCCCTTAAGGTACAGGTCGCGGCGCACGCGGTAATAAGCTTCGTCATAAGCTTCCTCGTAAAGCTGCCTGTCCCCGTCATCGGCAAAGGAATTCCTGAAGGTGAATCCCTCCGCACTCATAAGCGCTTTCACAGCGCAGTTGTACGCAAACGTCTCCTCGTAGTCATAAGAAAACCTCGGAGCATCCTTAAGAACGATCTGTTCCGCTCTTGCTCTATCAAAGGCGTCACTATCTATAAACCCGTTCTCGAACATCTGCTGCAGGACACTGTCACGCCTTTCAAGCGCCTTATCGGGATGTCTTCTCGGATCGTAAAGAGAAGGACTGTTGGGGATACCGCAAAGGTATGCCAGCTGCGACAAAGACAGCGCACCCGCACCCGTTCCGAAATAACCGATTGAGGCAGTCTGGATGCCATAATACCCATTCGCGAAATATATCGTGTTCAGGTAGAACTCGAGGATTTGCTCCTTCGAGAACTTCTTTTCGAGCTCCGCGGCGAGGAAGATCTCGCTGACTTTTCTGTCGACCGTCTTCTCATTTGAGAGGAACACTCCGCGCGCAAGCTGCTGCGTGATCGTACTTCCACCCTGCCTGATCTCACCGTCGTTCTCGATGTACGCGAGCGCGGCTCTGGCGATGGCGTAGATATCATAACCGCTGTGGCTGAAGAACTTGCGGTCCTCGGTTGCGAGCATTGCGTTCACGGCGTCCTTCGGGATCCGGTCGTATTCGATATAGTACGAGTTCTTCTCGTTCCTCAGCTCCTGCATAACGGTTCCGTCCGCAAAATAACAGATTGAGCTCTCGGTGCTTCTAAACTTGTCCGCCGTAACCCCGGCAACCGCGACCTTTGCCATGTCCCTCAGCTCAAGGAAGTGCTCGCCGTACGCAAAATAGAACCAGATTCCGGCCGCAAGAAATACCAGAAAGGCGAGCCCCAGTAAAGCCAGTATTGTGCGTGTGATCACAAATCTGACTTTGCCACCCACGGTCCTGTCTTTAAACTTCCTGCGCGCCAAAACGTTGTCCTCTCCATCTCAATTTTCTTTCTTATAATCTTATCAGAATAGTGTTCTTTTTCAAGGTTTTTACCGCATAACAAAGCGCCGGCATCACGTCGGCGCTTCTGTTGATATTGAGTTTTGATCGTCCGGTTTTGACATGCCGCGCTGTCTGACGGCATTTAAATCACAGATCGCAATTTCCTACTGTCCTGGGGAACGGCTCTACGTCACGGATGTTGCCCATGCCGGTGAGGTACATTACGCATCTCTCGAAACCGAGCCCGAAGCCTGCGTGACGGACGCTTCCGTACTTGCGAAGGTCCATGTAGAAGCCGTAGTCTTCTTCCTTGAGACCAAGCTCGTTGATGCGGGCTTTGAGCTTGTCGTAGTCATCCTCTCTCTGGCTGCCGCCGATGATCTCGCCGATTCCGGGAACAAGGCAGTCAACTGCTGCAACAGTCTTGCCGTCGGGATTGAGCTTCATGTAGAAGGCCTTGATCTCCTTCGGGTAATCGGTAACAAATACGGGTTTTTTGAAGATCTTCTCAGTAAGGTATCTCTCATGCTCTGTCTGGAGATCGCAGCCCCAGAATACCTTGTAGTCGAACTCATCGTTGTGCTTCGAAAGAACG
>JAEEGL014259975.1_pt1 | contig 24479 bp, 18 predicted proteins | sample 9134231 | NCBI WGS metagenome assembly JAEEGL01 (sample SAMN16246548, study PRJNA631951) | gut metagenome | biome: gut microbiome; feature: rumen; material: fiber-attached | host: Bos | place: Iran: Karaj | collected 2018-10
AATGGCCTTGCCAGATAAAGCTTCTTCCTACAAAGGCTGATTTTTACGATGGTGCGAAGCTTCTTATTGCAGCAGATTGTACAGCCTATGCTTATGCAAATATGCATGAAGATTTTATGAAAGGCAAAGTAACCCTGATCGGATGCCCGAAGCTAGATGATATAGACTATACAGATAAGCTTACAGAGATAATTGAAGGTAATGATATAAAAAGTGTCACTATTGTACGAATGGAGGTTCCGTGCTGCGGAGGACTTCAGAGGGCAGCAGAGAATGCTCTAAGAAATAGTGGAAAGTTTATTCCGTGGCAGGTTGTAACTATATCACGTAATGGAGAAATATTGGATTGATGGAGATAAGAGATTCAAAGAGCAAAATACGATATCGACCAGTTCCGTAAAAGCGATGAGAATAGAAAAAAGGAACGTGTCAGAAAATACAATATCACTCGATAATTTTATGTGGGGAATCTGTAGGTTTATGACTTGCAGGGTCCCCTCTTTTTTTGTTATGAAGATAATTCCGACGGAAGAGAATAGAAATCCTAAGAATTGCGTAGCCAAGCGATTAGCTTGTTCAAGAGGATTGGGAATGGTCCACTAACGAGCGGAAAGTAGCTTTTTGTACAAAAAGTACTGCTCGCCGCTTTGTGAAGATGCGCCATGACACCATTGAAGGTGGTGACGCGCGGAGCGGGAAAACGGAATAAAAAAAGTAAAAAAGTGTGTGAAAACCCATTTTTGGACATATGAATTGTTAATGTATAGTTGGAACTTTTTGTTAACAGCTTTGATTATTAACAAGTTATGGAACAAGTTTACAACATGCAGAATGAAATCTTTACAAACACGAAGAAAATATTGGTGATTTGATTGTCTGTTATTTGAGAACATAGTATAATTATATGGTAGCATTAATTGGAATATGTAGATGTAAGTTGATATCGCTATAGAGAGGTTAGTATATGGCTATATCCTATAACGGACTATGGAAATTGTTGATTGATAACAATATGAATAAAACAGAATTGATAAATGGTGGCCACGAGATTTCTTATGTCTTTAATCATAAAGCTAGGTTTAATAATGATAGGGATATTGAAATATTTGGACGGCTGAATCAAGGAGATAAATCAGATGATCCGAAGATAGCTGATATCATGCCATACGCTCGGAGAAATGGGATATTCAATGATAAGTACTATAAACTTGAGGAGGATAAAGTGTGCAAGACAATTACGGCGCACATGAAATATGATTGCAACATGTATATACATCCAACTCAAGCAAGAGGTCTTTCTCCAAGAGAAGCAGCAAGAGTTCAATCATACCCCGACGATTACTTTTTCAGAGGGGCATATACCAAAACATACATGCAAATTGGCAATTTTGTTCCGCCGCTATTGGGAAGAGCGATAGCAAAAGTTGTTCGGAGAAGATTGGAGGAGAACTGATGGCAAAGTTAAATATAAAAGTCTCAAGCGTAATTGAGAGATTCTATGACGTAAAAGAAGATGCAAGCATTAAGGGGCTTTATGAAGTAAGACCGCTGGGGAATTCGACTGCTGAAATACAGTGGTATTTTTTCTCATCGAATAATGCCACTTATAACAAAAGAAGTGATAGCGTTGTTATAAGGGATATTAATCAAACTAATTCGAGTTACATCGATCGATTAACCGCGGCATATGATAAGGCTAAGAAGTCTAACAAAAAGATATTCTGGTTAGTTTTTGTTTATGGAGACGGAATTGGATTGAAGTCGAACGATATGGAATGGATGGCTTCTGTGGAAGTCCTAGTAGATTTTAAAGACTTGACATCAAGTTTATCCATGCGTGATTTTCCAAGAGGGAATACGGTTCCGGGAGCATGGTCTCCTTGCTGTAAGAGAGTTGACCAAGATAAATACTTCAATACAACATTTATAAGTTGTAAAAATGCAGCAGGAACGTTCGTGAGCGATTACATGGAGGAGTATTTTGAGTTGTTTGATAATAGGCCGTTTCATGACTTCGTTAACGCGTCGGGAGTTGAAAAGGTAGACCTTAAGTATCTCTTTTCACTTGATAATGCTCGATTTGCCGAAGAAACTATTTCATTGCTGACTAAATATGACGCTCTCGACGATGAAATATATGATAATATGACTGATCCGGTAAAATCGCAATCGATAACACATTTGACAGGATTATCGGTGTTGATGGAAATTCCAGCAAAAGTTAATACTCCAGACTTGCTATCTTCTTACATAAAGTGTGGTACTTCGAAGAACAGGTATTATTCAATTAAGCATCTAATTCGTGGAAAAGAATATGTTATTACTAACAATTGGTATTACGAAAGTGTTTCAAATCCTGATAATCGTACTCCATTTGTTGATTGGATTATTGAAGCGTTGAAGCGAAATGGAGTAATAGCGTATATTTCCACAAAGGTTGTAGAAGGGGCAGAAAACATAATTTTATATGGCGTTCCTGGTGTAGGAAAGAGTCATTATATAAACGAGAATTATCTTGATTCGGGATATGAGAATGTTCGAGTGGTTTTTCATCCTGATTATACCTATTCGGATTTTACCGGTCAGATTATGCCAAGAATAGATGCTGCAAATGATGGAAAACTGAAATATGAGTTTGTGCCTGGACCCTTTACAGAGATATTAAGAACCGCTGTTTATAATCCGAGCAAGAAAGTTTATTTGGTTATTGAAGAAATAAACCGTGGTAATGCGGCAGCCATTTTTGGAGAACTCTTCCAACTGCTTGATAGGCTCGATTCGGGAGAGAGCGAGTACGGCATAACAAATTATGAAATAGCCAAGTATGTTTATGGCAATCCAGAAACAAAGATAAAACTTCCTTCAAATCTGTGGATTTTAGGAACTATGAATACTGCGGACCAGAACGTGTTTACGCTAGATACAGCGTTCCAAAGAAGATGGGAAATGAAGAGGATTCCGAACGATGTCAAGAATTCGAAGTATTCAAAGACACTTATAGAAAAATCCAAAATATGCTGGGGTGCTTTTGCCGGCGTGGCAAATAATATTATTCTGCAGGTTGACCAAGAACTAGGTGGATCGTCGGATAAGCGTTTAGGCGCATATTTCATTTCAATAAAAAGTCTGGGTCAAAAGTTGTTCCCTGAAAAAGTACTCAAATACTTGTGGGATGATGCTTTAAAAATGGAGCAGAATAAGCTATTTAAGACTGGTTTGGTAGCTTTAGATGATGTAATTACTACTTATGAGACTAGCAAGGGAGATCCAGTTGAGGATGTTGTAGACGAAAATGTTTATTATGAAATGTTGTCTGAAACAAATAAACTGTTGGGAACAATGTCCACAGTTGCAGGTGTATCAGCAGCTTTATCCAGTGATACTGCAGAGGCTACGTCTGATGATACAACAGCTACTGAAGTCGATGATAGTATTCCTTTATCGCAAGGAAACGACGAAGCAATTGAACCCCAGAATGATAGTGATGGAAACGAATAATGCAATTTAGGAGATAGAAATGCGAGATTATAGTCTTTCAGAAAGGTGCAAAATAACTCTAAATACAGAAACAGATAAATTTGTGGGTATCGAATGCACTAATGGAGATTTTTGCGTTCATTTCCCAGTTGGATATAGGCTCTCTTCTGACGAGGAAGGTGTTAGAAAGGATATTAGATTACTTATAAATACTATAGCGGAAACTACCAGGAGTAAGGATTCTATTATACCTTTTCAATCAAAAACTTTTGATCGGAGTGGAGTGCCAATCCAGTCGTTTTTGTACATCATTAAAGACTATTATGAAAGAGGTTTATACAAGGGACAAGATATAAAGTATGTCATTTCATCTCGCGGAAAGATTGATTGGAACAGAACAATAAAGACCCAGAAACCATTTATTCAGGATGGAGAGGCATACTATTTAAAATTCGTTACAAAGAAAGCAACAATGAATGAAGATGAGTTGTTAACTCAGATTCATCAATATTGTTTATTCGCAAGCTTTAAGGCTGTCGGCTGGATTTTTACGGATTATATGCCAAGAGAGCCGTACATAAAATACAACGAAAAGCTCTTTGTAAGCGTATTGAAGAATAAGCTATTACATACCTTTAATGATCGAAATAGATTGTTGTTTTGGCATATGCTTGCTGTTATTCAAGATGTTTATGATAAAGAGACATTGAATAGTTTTAGCTATGGCGTGAATAGGTTTGAATATGTTTGGGAAAAACTGATTGATAATGTCTTTGGGGATAAGGACAAGAAGTTTTATTTTCCCGCAACGTATTGGACATTAGCTGATGGGAAAACGTACGACAATCCTAAACTTGAGCCTGATACAATCATGTTGTTAGATGGCGATGTATATGTCTTAGATGCAAAGTACTACAAGTACGGAGAAACTAAAAAGGCAGGCGATTTACCAGAATCGACATCTATCAATAAACAAATTACATATGGAGAGTATGTAGCAACGGGTAAAAAGTTTAAGGATAAACATGGAAATGGCTTTGCAGTTTATAACGCTTTTGTAATGCCATTTAACAGGGAAAAATGGGATGAACAAAGTGAAATGAGGTGGATAGGAACTGCAGGGGGAGAATGGAAGGGTAAGGAAGTATATACGCAAATACAGGGTATCCTTGTTGATACAAAAACGCTGATGGAGATTGGAAGTCAATACAGTATTTCCATGGTAAACAAGCTTGCAACAATAATCAAGTCGCATGTTTCGTCTCAAAGTGATGGAGACGAATAACTTAATGATTTGAAGTTTGAAGAGTTTTATTCTGAGTTTGTTGAGCAGGTAGATTTGCTCAAAGATGAGGATACATATGGGTGGGAGCCTCAAGATTATTTTACTGCGGTAATCCTTGACTATTTGGAGGATATTGGAGAGGTTGAAAGCCCGATTGTTTGTCCTTACAGAGATAGAGGATTACAACTGAGGCTGGGGATGTAATGTTATACAGTGGAAATCAGATAGTATTCTTTTATGGCGCTAATAGAAATCTGGGATAGCGTAGCGTATAAGCATCGAAATAAGGATGTGTGTAGGTAGTTATTGGGCCGGTCTCACAGACGTGGGGCCGGCCTATTTTATAAAAAGAGTGTCTAAAAATGTTGACAAATTTATAGACAAGGAATAATATGTCTATAAATAAGAGGCAATAAATAGACATGACATATTATCAGGAGGAAAAGCATGGACGAGCAACTTTCATTGTTTGATGTAGTAGAAGGATTTAGTGTTATCAATGGCGAGAAAGATAATAACGATGAGCCTAATAATCAGATTAAATGTTATCGCACAGAACTAAAGGATGTTGAGTATAGAACGGTAGAGGATTTATTGGCAGGATTTAATACAATTAAGGCAATTACATTTTCCTATGATATAGGATTCATAGATTCTATTATGCAGCAGTTTGATTATGGTGAAATTATATTAGGGGCAAACTTTATTGTTGAGAAAGATGATAAACTGAATAATTTTATGGCAGAAGTATATACCAATGCATATGAAGCAGGAAAAGTGATTAAGTCGCATAAAAGATTAGCAGAAATGCTAAGAGATGGTGATGTCGAATTTCATACGCCTCTATACATTTTGGATCATCGTAAAATATATCTTTTAAAAGCCGATGACGGGAGAACTCGTGTAATCACGGCTTCAGCTAACATGTCTAGAAGCGCATGGAATAATGAACACATGGAGTTCTATAACTATGATGATTCTCTATATTGTTATGAAGAATATTTACATGACTTTGAAGCAATGTGGCAAGATTCTCAGGACATTCCATATGATGTTATATCTGCAAAAAAAGAAAATGATCTTATTGATGGAAATCCTGTTTTAAAGGAAGTAAAAGAGAAGGGGCGTACCATTGTACTTCAGCAACAAGAAGATGTTTGTGAAATTGATAATGTCAAATATTTTATAGATCATAAAAAGATTAACAGTGAATATAAAACTATTATTGATGGAGTAAATCCAAAGGCGAAGAATGGCTTTATAGAAATCATTCCAAAGACACTTGAAAAAATAGAGCATAATTATAAAAAGTTTCTATGTAAAACAATGAAGGTTAATAATGTTTCAAAACCATATCCTTCTCTTGAATTTAATTATGCGGATAAGCAAGCGACTATAGATGGTAATCTTTTGAATCTTAATCCTTCAGAGGAAGAAGTAAAAAAAGATATTGATGAGCTGCTTGGAATGTATGAAAACTATAATGAATTTGTTGGAAACAGCAAGAAGCTGAAAGAAACACATTTTAAGATGATGAATGCTATTTTTTGTTCACCATTCAACGCCAAGCTACGTTGTACAGCTATGCTCAGAGGTATCAAGGCGGCTACTGATAGCTTGCCATTATTCCTACTAGCAGCATCAAGTGAGGCTGATAGTGGAAAGACTTTTGCGGTAAGAGCTGCGCTTAAAATGATGACAGGTGAAGACTTGAATATCATGAACAAAGCATCGTGTAAAAAAGAAGATATAAAAGCGGCCCAACTAGCATGCAAAGGAATTCCGTTCTTTATTGATGAGTTGGATAATAGATTTCTTTCAACTATAAAAGATATTATTAAATTTCCATCTACGTGTGAAGAAAACCAGCTTGAAAATCAGCCAATGATTATTTTTGCAAGTAATGACGTTATTGAGCCGGATACTATTTTAAGAAAGAGAATGGTATTTTTGCGTTTTGACGGTGGACTGCCTAGTGACATTGATTTGAGTGCGACAAAAGGAAAAGGGGAAGGCATTATTCGGAGATTAGGAACAGGTCTATATCGTGAGTATCTCCGCAGAATGTTAGACTCAGTTACCGAAATCTTGGAATATATGATTCATGAAAAGAATATTCCTGATTCATATTATCCTGACCTTATGGAGATATCTTCTAAAACGCTTCTTAATATACTAAGTGATTATGGATATGACATTCCAGAATATTTTAAAGTACTTACTTGGAGAGATGATTATTCACCTAATGCCAACTGTATTTCTGAGGATTCGATTGAGGATATTAATCAGTTATATCAACATAATAGAAGAGCATTTACTGTAGAAAAAGAATTTGTAACGATAGAACTCGGGTCTGACAAGGGTAGCCAAAAGCGATGTGAAAACTGGAAAAATACATTGCCAAATGAGCTTAGACCAGTGTACCAAAAACTTCGTGATTGTAGTAAAATTACTCTTGATAGAAAAGAATTAGAAAAACGTTTAGGGTATAAGCTTGGTTCTTTCCCTTTCTTTAGGAGATAACAGATGAAAATATATCAATATGCAGATTCAACAGAGGATTTACAGCAGTTTTTGACTCCAGTGAGCATACTTAATATGCAAGAGCAAATGAAGCATATGAACTCATTTCAGAACACAATGGAATTAGATATCCCTGGATACCATTTACCAATTATGGTAGTGAATACTGTGGAGAATAGACGGAGTTTTAGAAGTTTTGAACTCTTAAAAAGTAACTGTGAATATGGTGATGTTATTGCAGTTACCTCTGTAAAAGCTCTCGGATTGAATGAAAAAGATATTGTTGCGCAATTGGATTGGTTTATAGAGCATAACATTCCTCTTATAATATGCGATACACCATCAACCTATGAATATGGATTGGCAAGTTCTGTAAATAGGGCGGTTCTTTCCACCATAAGGCAATCAATTGTGGACATAAACAATATTGTTCTAAAACCTAGTAAGCACAATGCTGGCAGACCTAATGCTAAGTATCCTGAGAATTGGGAAGAGTTGTATGAGCAATGGGAAAATAAGAATATTACGTCTAAGGAGTTTATGGAAAAAGCTAATTTAAAGAAGGCTACTTTCTACAATTTATTATCAGATTACAAGAAGAACTTGGAACTACAGGATGAATTAAATCAAGAAATGGCATAACAGTAAAAATAGCTGGTCTCATTAAAGTGAGGCTAGCTATTTTTTATGTAAAACTCGTTGCATAATTCGGAAAAGTAATGAACTAAACGGTGGTATATTAGCATTATGGAAACTGTTGGATGGATAGGAATACATACGGAGGTATTAATATGGGATTCTTTGATAGACAAGTAAATAACGGATTTGATGTTATCTTTATTAATGTAGATGTATTATGTAAAATACTATTGTAATTTTGAATAAATTACTAAATTATTATTGTTGTTAATTGGAAATATGATATACTGTATCATGATAAAAACATGAATTTATATGGAATTATAAGGTGAATTAAGTATGAATGAAAAAATAAATGTTGGTGGAAGACCTAAGGGACGAAAAAAAACATCAAAGATAGAAATTGCAATTGAACCACGAATCAAACAAAAGTTTATGGATTTAGTGGCATTAGAAGGAATGACCGCATCAGGTCAGATATGTAATTGGATTAGAGAGTACATTAGAAAACACGAGGAGGACAGTAAAGAATGAATGTAGTTTCACTTTTTTGTGGGATTGGAGGATTAGATAAAGGTTTTATTAATGCTGGATTTGATGTTATTTGGGCTAATGATTTTGATAAATACGCTGTACAAACATATAACGCTAATTTCGATAATCCGGCTACTTTAGCTGATATTACAAAAATACAATTAGAAGAAATACCAGATTTTGATATTTTAATTGGTGGATTTCCATGTCAACCATTTAGTATGATGGGCCAGCAACTAGGATTTGAAGATACAAGAGGGACTCTATTTTTTAGAATAGCAGAAATAATTAATTATCAGATTAATATAAGACATCATAAACCAAGAGCAATAGTTTTAGAAAATGTACGCGCTTTAAGGACTCACGATAATGGTCATACTTTTGCAAGAATAAAGGAAATATTGAGAGATAATTTGGGCTATCAAGTTTTTGATATGAATTTGAATTCTTCAGATTATGGTGTACCACAAACTAGAAATAGAACTTATATAGTATGCTTTGCAAATGAAAATATTAATAATTTTGATGCGCCTAATACGTACAAACTTACATATTATCTTCAAGATGTATTGGAAAATGATGTTCCTGATAAATATTTTTTATCAGAAAAAATTAAAAAGACTGTTCTTTCTAAAGGAACAGGGGGATGGGAAGCAAAAGCTGAAACAGATTTGCGTATTGCTAGACCATTATGTGCAACAATGGCTAAAATGCATAGAGCAAGCCAAGATAATTATGTGACACAGAAAAAAGGATTGCGTCGTTTGACTCCAAGAGAATGTGCAAGATTACAAGGATTTGATAAACCAAATACTTCAAATTTTGTTATTCCAGTTTCAGATTCGCAAGCATATAAACAGTTTGGAAATGCTGTTACTGTTAATGTATCAACTGCTGTAGCAATTGAGGTAAGAAGAAAATTAGAAGAAGTGGGCGAATGGTATAATTAAATGAAAATAAATAAAGAAATAGACGAGATTGTTAAACATATTAGGGCTTTTCAGTTACCTTTAAAAAACAATGACTTCAATTATTGCTTAAATCAGTTAACTGCTAAAATTGATGAAGATTTTTTAATGACAAGAGCTAATGATATGAGAGAATCGTTTGAAACGAATTCTGAATTTAAGGAAGCACTTAAATGTTTAAGTTCAATTTGTAACGAAAAAACACAAGATTGTGAAAATTGTCCAGTAAAAAAGTACTGCAATTCTTATATACGAAATAAAAGAAGTTTAGTTAATGATGATTCTTTAAAAATGGTCGACTTGTTTTGTGGCGCAGGTGGTCTTTCATTAGGTTTTTCGCAAAACGGATTTGTGACATGTTTGGCAAATGATATACAAGATGTTTGTGTTGACACATATGCTCATAATCATCCAGAAACACCTAGAAATAGAATAATATTAGGTGATATAAAAGAGATGGTTGTAAATCAAATAAATACTTTGTTTAAAGATATAAAAGTCGATATAGTTGTAGGAGGTCCTCCATGTCAAGGATTTAGTATGGCAAATAGACAGAGATTGATAGATGATCCTAGAAATAAGTTGTATAAAAATTTTGTTCATATTGTCGATGAAATAAAACCTTCATTCTTTGTAATGGAAAATGTAAAGGGAATGTTATCTGTAAAGAATCAAGTGATTGAAGATTTTAATAATATAGGTTATTCAGTTTCTGCTCATATACTTAATGCAAAAGATTTTGGAGTGCCTCAAAACAGAGAAAGATTAATTTATATTGGAAATCGCTTTAATGTTAATAATGAGGATATTTTTTCTAAGATATTAGAATTAAGCAAGAGTATTCCGGATACTGTTTTAAAAGATGCTTTATTTGGGCTACGTAAGTTAGAAGCATTAAGAATAAAAAATGCAACAGATTTAGAAACAGAAGAGTCTGGAAGACTTATTGAACATAATAATTGTAAAGAACTAAATAGTTATGTTTCATATATTAATCAAGGAAAAATATATCCAGCTGTTTTAAATCATAAAGCAAGATATAATAATGATAGAGATATTGAAATTTTCAGAAGATTAAATCCTGGAGATAAATCTACTGATCCGAAAATAGCGGATATTATGCCCTACACTAGAAGAAATGATATTTTTAAAGATAAATATTTTAAGTTAGAACCGAATAAAGTGTGTAAAACAATAACAGCACACATGAAGTTTGATTGTAATATGTATATTCATCCATACGAAGCAAGAGGTTTAACTCCTAGGGAGGCTGCTCGAGTACAATCATATCCTGATGATTATTTTTTTAGAGGGTCTTATACAAAAACATATATGCAAATAGGTAATTCAGTACCTCCTTTATTGGGAAGGGCAATTGCAACAGTAATAAAAGATTATGTTATTCAATATCATAACAAATAAATAGATAAATCAGCGGGGAGGGTTATTAATATGGATTTTTCAGAAGCAATACAATTAATAAAGAAATGTTTAAGCGCTATAGGGAGTGAAATAAATGAAAATAGTTATGATGGATTTATTGTAAAAAAACTAGAGCTATCTAATACTTTAATTGAAGGAAGGACAACAAATCAGACGCATATAGCTATTACAGGTGAACAAATGGATTTATTTCCATATGTTAGAGCTGATGGATATTTTGAAATTGAATATGATAAAGAAGATTCAGATTTAAAAAAGTATTTTGTTGCTCAAATACCAGTTTATTTACATAAAGAAAATATTATGTATCTTGAACCAAACGCAAATATTACAGACGAATCTAAGCAACTTGTACATGTTAGTATAGTTAGATCAAGACGTAAGGATAGTTCTGATCAAGTACAGATGTCAATGATAAATATTGATTCACCCCAATTTGTTACTTTTAGGAAACTAATAACTGCAAAAAGTTATATGGTTTTGCTAAAATATAAATCTGAATTACTATATGATTTGTTTTGCATTAAAGAAATGGATGCTGTAAATTTATTACATCAGTTGAATAATAAATTTTTCAAGTTACCAACTAATACAATTGTTAAAATTGACGAGCTAGTGAATCAATATAAGGAATTATCAAATAATACTGAAAAATTACAATTATCATCTAGTGTAAGAGAATGTGCTCAAAGTATTGTTAATGAAATATATAATATTGATGGGTTTAAAAAATTAATTCCATATTTTGATATAACTGAAAAAGTAGTAAAAATAAATACAAATAGATTTTTACAAAATATAAATAATGGTAATTTTCTTGGGTATGTTTTTATTCGTCCTCAATCAGATATGTATAGTATTAATCCTAACAAACGCGTTAGAGTATTTGAAAAAGAATACTTGATAGTAAAAGACTCTCAAAATTATAAATTTAGATTATCTACTGAATGGAAAAATTCAGAACCAACTTCTGGAGATAATTACTTAAAGACATTGGTGGAAGTAGTAAATGTTTTGTATTCTGAGTATTTATCTATAAAAGAAGAAAATGGCATTTATTATATTCTAAGAAAGAGTAATGAATTTAAGATTCCTAATTTGTTTAATGATAGTTTCTCAAGTAGATATATAATCTCGTTGTTAGCAAAACCATTTGTAATTCTTACAGGAAATAGTGGTACAGGTAAGACAAGAATTGCAAAACAATTTTCACAGTATCTCGAGGAAGATATCAATGGAAAGAAGAATTGGTTAATTGTTCCTGTTGGAGCTGATTGGACGGATAATACCAAAATGCTTGGTTTCTATAACCCATTGGAAGAGAGATATGTTTCTACACCGACACTGGATTTTATACTTCAAGCATGCGAGAATCCAAGCATTCCGCATTTCCTTATTCTTGATGAAATGAACCTTTCTCATGTGGAAAGATATTTTTCTGATTTTTTAAGTGCGATGGAATCAGATGAAGAAATACCTCTTTATAAGAAATCGGTAAAAAAAGAGAATACAGAAGAATATGAGGATGCAATTCCTGAAAAGATACATCTTCCTAAGAATTTATTTGTAACAGGAACAGTAAATATAGATGAGACTACATATATGTTTAGTCCTAAAGTATTAGATCGTTCAAATGTTGTTGAGTTTAAGCCAGAAAAGGATGATGTTCTTGAATTAATGACAGGTGAAAGTGATGTCAATATAATTGAAGCAGCTGATTTTGGGGTAGCTGAGGGATTTACAGCTATTGCATCTGAAATCAGAAATGGAGTTTGCAATGTTGATATGGATGTACTTGAAAAGGTTAAATTATTCCTAGACGGTATTTATGATGAGCTACAGGAAAGTGGCTTTGAATTTGCATATCGTACCGTCAAGGAAATCCGTCAGTATTTTGCAGCAGCATGTGAATTGCAGAAAGAAGATTTTAATCTCACAAGAACAATGGATGAACAGATTGTTCAGAAGATTCTTCCAAAGATTTATGGTGATAGAAAGCAGATAGGAGAGCTACTGGATACTCTTGAAGAAAAGTGCAAAAACGGAATTGAGGATTCATCAGAAGAGATGACTTTATCATTGAAGAAGATAGAGCAGATGAAGAAGAGACTTGATAAGTACCAGTATGCAAGTTTTATGTAAGAAGGTGTTTTTATGGGCATAGCAGCGGTTTCATTTAAAGATAAAAATGGAATAGAGATAGTGATTTATCCACAGGGTGAGTGGGACACTATAGATTTTAACGTAGCTACTGAAGAAGAAGGCACAGATATGATTGCCTATGAAGAAAAAGGAGCTGCGTCTAAAGCTGCGCTCTCAAAGCTTGATATTGCAACTTCAGTGGATGGACAGAAAATATTAAGACTACGCGAAACAGCTACTTATACATGTAGATTAAAGGGTGATATTCAAGCTGGTTCGGATCAGATTTGTAAGAATCTCAGTTTCCCAAATGAGAAGAACAATAAATTTCTTAAAGTAACCAGAGATAGAGATGCGTTATCCTTTAGATTCATTAATTACCTTGGAAGAACACATTTAAAAAATTCTTCAGATGAAACTATATTCGATTTTGAAATAGTACCTCAGAAGATGAATTATGAAGATGACTATATTGAGTTGACTAAAAAGATTGCCGAAGAGTGTGCAGAAATCTTATTGGAGTATTCAGGTGTTACATCAAACAGATTTGATACATCTGATACCAACAGTGCCAAGACGCTTTTGGAGCAGTTTATTTTCTTGAGGGAATTCTGTTACTCACATAACTTACAGGCTCTTTTCGGACATATAAAGCGTAATTCGGATAGAATGCTTATGAAGGATGAAGTCCTTAAGCCAATTGGACAGGGTTCTCCAAGTGCAAGCTTTTATTCCAGCCCTTTTTCTCATAGTAGAGGCTGGCAGATGGTAAATGGAAAGCCTATGCCTCAAGAAGTTGCTGTAACAAGAAAGTATGACAGTCTTGATACAGTTGCAAACCGTTTTGTGAAGTTTGCTTTGAAAAAATTTAACCTAATATGCAGAGAACTTTGTTCGAGTCTTGATGCTGCAAAAGGAAAAAATGCAGGACAGAATATGTATACGGAGTGTTATCGGGAGGCTTTAGAGATTCAAAGAATTACTGATGACATTTTGAGAGATCATTTCTTTGATGATGTAAGAGAACTTACGATAATGCCACAGAATAATCAGGTGCTTGAAAAGAGAGAAGGATATAGACAAATCTTTTGTGCAGCAGCTATGGTTGATCTTGCTCTTCAATTGAATTGGGAGGGTGAGCAGGAGGCTTATAGCGGCGAATCTAAAAATACGGCATTGCTGTATGAGTACTGGTTGTTTTTTGAGCTTAGAAATATTATAAGTTCAATCGAGAATTGCCAATGCATACGGGCTTCTGAAAAGCCGTTCATCAATACTGACAATGGTCTAACTATTTCATTAAGCGAAGGTCAGACTTCTTGTCAGGCATTTCTTCTTCCTAATTTGGGTACAAGGGTGAATCTGTATTATAATAGAACCTTTTCAAGGGAAGAGTTTTCCAATACAAAGTATGCAGGATCATATTCAAGGCCGTTTAGACCGGATTATACGCTTGAAGTGTATCCTTCGGATTATCTTAAACCTGAAGATGCCATCATAGAAGGTGCGGTAAGTTACATTCATTTTGATGCGAAATATAGGATAACGGATTTAAGATCTTTTATCGGACTTGATGAAAATGAAATGACAGAGGAGCAGATAAAAGAAGAAGTTGAAGATGATAAGCAGGATAGCGTAACGAATACATATAAGCGAGGAGATCTTCTGAAAATGCACACATACAATGATGCAATTAGAAGAACTGTAGGAAGTTACGTCCTGTATCCTGGAGATTTTGATTCAAAGACAAAAAATTACAGACTCTTTGAGGAGGTTCTTCCGGGAGTAGGTGCTTTTGCAATTAAACCAAGTATTCAGATGGACAGTGAAAATGCATTGAAGGATTTTATATATGAAATCATTGAAGCACGTAGCAGAAATTACAGCAGACTTAACCGTATGTTGTCTTATAGTAACCTTGTACTTGGTGAACCTGCGATTAGTACGTTAGATAAAAGAACTACAGGCAAGGAAAAGGACAATAAGAATATCCATAATGATTTGTGTGTTATCGGTTATTTGAGACCTGATTATTATGAGTTACTGAGCAGAGAAGGGCTTTTATCTAAAGGCAAGACTTTTGTTTTTTATTACTATGCAATCAAGGGCGAATCAGTGTATTCACATCATGAAGATATAGGAAAAGCAAAGTATATTCGCTTTTATCAAAATGATATTAATGCTACGGATACATATGAAATAGAGCCGCTTAAAGGAATAATAAAATCAAGGGAATTGGTTTCAAAAAAGCAGCTGGATGAACTGTTGACCGAGGGTGGTTCTAACGATGGTAAAGAAAGAACTGCAGATTTTTATTATGTTCTTAAGGTGGAGATAATAAGCTGCACTGTGCCAAAGATTAGCTGTAATAATAGTGATTTGAATAGCGTGAATGGAAATGATACATTCAGTCCGCATTCGCCTAAGGTTGTTACTGAAGATTGGTTATTAGTGAAATCTTGAAAGCTAGTGGAGTAATATGAGCGATAAGTTTACACCGGAAAAAAGAAGCTGAAATATGAGTCGGATTAAAGGCAAGGATACAAAAATTGAAGCGGAGTTTCCAGAAAATAATGGATAAAGCAGAGAAAGAGCTGACATGAAGGGCGTTTATATGAGCACAAAATTGATTTAGCAAAGGACGAGGGGGAAGAAAGAAGATATGGCAAGATCACCGGAACAATTCTGTAATGAAATGAAAATAATCAATCCGGATATTGAGGTGGTTGGATTATATACAAAAGCAGTTGAGCCAGTTTTGGTCAGATGTCTTACTTGTGGTAATGAGTGGACTCCAAAGGCATATTCATTATTAAGTGGAAAGGGCTGCCCTCATTGTAGTGCAAAACGCGGAGCAAAGAATAATAAAGGCAAAACAGGTTTAAAAGATCAAGAAACTTTTATTGCCCAGATGCAAGAAAAACATCCAAAAGTGAAAGTGATTGGGAAATATGTTTCGACACATACGGATATAGAATGCCAATGTTTAATATGTGGAAAAGAGTGGTTCGCAAAACCGTATTCTTTGTTACAAGGACATGGCTGCCCTAGATGTGCAAAATCTGGTACGAGTTTTATGGAACAACTTATATATATTGCATGCTGTAATATTTTTGGAGATGAAAAGGTTTTTTCACGTGATAGAAAAACTATTGGAATGGAGCTTGATATTGTGGTTCCGGAATATAAGTTTGCAATAGAACCGGGTAATTGGTTTTTACATAAGAAATCGCTTAATCGAGACGCTATGAAGAGACATAAATGTCAGGAAAAGGGATATCGTTTATTTACAATATATGATAAGTATCCATCGGATTTAAAACCTCCTTTTGATGATGATTGTTATGTGTTTGATGAAGATTTGAATGTGGCTGACCACTCGATTATTAGAAGCCTTATTTTTGAAATATTTAATTCTGTGGGTATTGAATATGAACCTACTGCTTTTGATTGGTCGGATTTGGAGGCGTATGCTTATGATAGCGCAAAGGTAATGACACACGAAGATTTTGTCGCTGAAATGGCAAGGTCTATGCCGACAATCGAAGTGATAGGCAGGTATGTTAATGCAAATCGACGTATTAGGGTCAAATGTAAGGAATGTGGGTATGTATGGGATGCTGTTCCGGCCAATATAAAAAGAGGAGACGGTTGTAGAAAATGTGGAGCAAAGTTGCGAGGCGAACAGGAGCGAAGACCTCAAAAAGATTTTGAAAATGAGCTAAAAAAGGTCAACCCGTCTGTACAGATAGTAGGAATATATACTGGACGCCATAATGCTATAAAAGTTCGTTGCTTGAAATGTAATAACATTTGGGAAGCAATAGCAGGTAGTTTATTAAGAAAAGATTGCAATAGAAGCGCTGATAATAATGGATGCCCGAGATGTGCAAAAGGTAAAATGGAAACACCGAGAAAAAAAGTCCTTAATGTTGAAACCGGAGAAATTTTTGATTCTGCTATAGAAGCTGGGAAAAAGTACAATACAGTTCCTTCTGCAATTCGTCAATGTTGCCGTGGAGTTAGTTCAACGTCAAAAGGATTTCATTGGAGATATGTAGAGGAAAAGATACAGTAAAAAAAGAGAGGCATAAAGTTGAAGGGGAAATGGGAATTAGCTCGTTATTTACTAGATGTTAAAAAGAACGTAGATAGTATACATATAAGCATAAGCAATTGGAAGGCCTGTCCGTATATTAGGACAGGTCTTTTGCTACAATTAGAATCATAAAGGGGGAGTGCAAGATTTTCGCGGCTTGTCGACTATTTCAAACTTTTTGTAGATCATTATCGCAAACACATGTTCGAAATATTATACTTTTAATCAGGAAGTAACAAAAGCGAATTGATTCCTAAAGAATGGAGCGGCGTATGAGACACAGTTTATGGGTACTATTAAGGCATTAGTAGAAGAATATTACAAGAACTATTGCCACTCAACGTTTACAACAGAGATTGCCAATGCGGTCGGTATTGCCAGAGGAACTGCATATAAGGACCTGGTAGCTATGAATGAGAATGACATGATCAGATATGATGGACAGCAGATTTCTACTGAACAGACCGAGAAGGTTCAGACAGAGTTTAAAAGTGTGGAACTACTTGATGTTGTTTCCTGCGGCATTCCTACGCTGGAGAAAGAGTATATACAGGAATATGTGTCATTGCTTGCCTCGATGTTTGGCAAAGGTGCTTTTTTCTTACTTAGGGCAGGCGAGTCGATGATTGATGCCGGAATTTCTCCTGGAGATTTGGTATTTGTCAGAAAGTAATCAGAGGCCTAGGATTGCGATATTGTTGTTGCCCTGGTAGGGAATGAGAATACGCCGAAGCGATATTTTATAGACAAAGAGAATCAGAAGATCAAACTTCATCCTGAGATCAAGACCATTAAGGACATCATTGTTTCGGAATGTAAGATTTAGTGTGTAGCCGCCAAGGTCATTAAGATCTTTGAGTAATGTGCACTAAACAGTGTAAAAGATTAGAATAGTCTTGTGATTGATAATTGCAGTGTTGACTACACTTACGGAAAGGTCATTGTCGGAAGAATTATGGAATCTTTATAAACTCGAAGGCTTTCTTGATGTTTAGACTGTTATTCCTTCAAGTTAGTAGTATAATTGTTATATGTGACGTTAATTGTCGCGATGAAAGTATAACATTTCAAACAGTGAGGATTATATATGGCTATATCTTATAACGGATTATGGAAGTTGTTAATCGATAACAACATGAACGAAATGGATTTGATAAATGAAGTCAAACTAAGTAGTGGCACAATTATGAAGGCAGAGAACTTGGCAAGTACATTGCAGGTATGCCTTGATGGTGGTGTAAAGAAAGTATTATTACCGCAGACATCAGCAGTAGATTTTGGAACAGTACCGGCTGAACTTATGAGTAGTTTTAGCTTGGTGTTCTATAAAAGTACTGAAGATGCTATGTTTAAAGCGTTAGGGGATAAATAATTAATTATGGAGATAGAGGTATTGATATGTGGAAAGATAGCGAAACAGAATTAGATTTTCTTGATTATGGATATTTGATTAATAGCATTACGGATATTGTTGAAAATGATGAACTTCTTCCTGCATGTATTGGATTGTATGGTGATTGGGGAAGTGGTAAATCAAGCGTTATTCACATGTGTAAAGCTGTACTTGAAAACAAAGATGCAGATAATAAATGCATGGTATTTAATGGGTGGCTTTTTGAAAACTACGATGATGCCAAGACTGCATTGCTAGGAGAAATACTAGATACGATAACTAAAGAGCGAAAACTGTCAGAATCAGCTAAAAGTGTAGTGAAGGGACTTTGGAATTCAATCGATAAGCTTAAATTGGCAAAAAAAGTAGTTGGGACGGGTGCTGATTTAGCGCTTACAGGAGGAATGGCTACAATAACAGGCATGACAGTAAGAAATGTTATGTCCGCTGTGTTAAATAACGTTGAAAATATAAGTGATGACACACTAAGTGAAATTCAACAACATGTAAAAGATGAATTAAATTTCACGGAATTAAGAGAGGATATACGTTCTTTTCAGAAGAATTTTGCCAAAATTCTTGAGGAAACAAATATATCAAGACTTGTTGTATTTGTAGATGAGTTAGATAGATGTAGACCAGATACAATACTAGATACCTTAGAAGCTATGAAATTGTTTTTGTTTACAGGTAAAGTTGCTTTTGTGATTGGCGCAGATGAAAGACAGATTGAGTATGCAGTAAAGAGTAAGTTTAAAGATATACCTGGCCAAGAGATTAGTATTGGTAAGGAATATATGGAGAAACTAATCCAGTATCCGATTAGAATACCGCGTTTGGATACTTTGGAAGTTACTAACTATATTTCATGTCTTTTTTTACAGCACAAGTTATCTTCTGATGTTTTCAAAAAATTTTTAGATTCGTTTCATAAGGCACAGAAGGAAGATTTTACCAATATTGATCTGCACAAAATATTGTCAGATCTTAATATAAACGAAACGGATAGTGTTGTTATTGCCACGCAACTTGCTGAGTTGATGTCTCAGGCATTGAATGGAAATCCAAGACAATACAAAAGGTTTTTGAACATGCTTGATTTGAGAATGCGACAGGCAAAGTATAAAGGCAAAGAGTTAAACCAGAAGATTTTGACAAAAATTATGATGTTAGAGTACTATCGTCCAGTTTTATTTAGGAGATTTGCTGAAGCATCGAGAACGGATGAATTAAAATCTATTTTAAAAGATGGTGAATCAGGAGAAAAAATATCACAGGATGATTTGATGGATGATTGGCTTATACAGTGGTATAAAACTGAGCCACATATAGCAGATGAAGATTTGCGGTTATATTTTTATTTTGCTAGAACCTCTTTAGAAGAACGTGTAAGTATTTTAAAAGCTACAATGTCAGTTTCAGCACAGAGGATATTCGATTATGTTGTTTCTGAAACTGAAGAGGAAATTGATAAGGCGGTTAACGAAATGAAAAATATATCAATTGACGATGGCAAAGCTGTAGTAGAGGCATATGTTAATAGAGTAGTTTCGAATGAAAAAGTCTCAATAGAGCAAGTGAAAATTATTACAGGTCTTGCAATGAGTCGTAAAGAACTTTATGAGATGGGGATGGAACAGCTTAAATTAATATCGGCATCACAGTTATCGGCAGGTTCGGCACCTTATTTAGCAGATTTTGCTAAAGAAACACATCAAATTGTAAAATTGCAAACAATATTATCAAATCAATGGAAAGATAATAATGTATTGGTAAGGACTATAAATAATAGCTTGGAGAAGTAATAACAAATGGGAACATCTACAATTTATCAAGGTCCAGTTAAGAATAATCCATTGCTACCAGATGGATACATTAATGGAGACAATAACGAAAATGATAAGCAGGTATCCTTGGACATTCCAGAAGTTGAATGGAAAACTGTAAAAACGAATCTTTCTAAGATAATAAATGGTACGTATAGTGAGAAAAAAAGAAATTACGAGCATGTAGTAGGGCAGTACGTAAAGGCTTCAGGTGGTTCAAGTAGAATGGTTCAGTCAGCTCGTTCTGGAGTAAGAGCTGGACGAGCCCTAGGTGGATTCTTTAAAAGTATAAGTAATAACGGATTTGAATACTCACTGCATGATTTGGAGATAGAGTTTGAAAATAAAAGTGCTAATGAGGTGATTTCACTTGTTGTAGATGCCTTGGCTCCAGATGCAGTAACTAAAGAAGATATAGTTGCTCGTTCAGCAGTAAAGGATGCAATGTCTTTTGTATATGAGTATATTGAGCGTAATAATATGAACTTGGACTGTCTTAACAACATGCCGCCGGAACTTTCGATGAAGTCAATGTGCGCTTATATGCAATCTTATATTTGGGGATTGATACAAAGAGATTTGCAAAGTAGATTTGAAAAGTATATTTCTGATCCTGTTAAAGCAAGGGTGTTAAGAAATGATTTTAAAGAAATTGTACATAGTACAGTAGATGTTGAATATAAAAAATTAAAAAATAACATTGATTTTAGCTCAAAACAGGTTATACCGGAAATTATGGGGAAATGTTTTCTTGCATTGGAGGGATTAGATTGATTATTAGTTTTGTTCATAGTGATGATGATTTGTATAAAGCTGAGAATGAGACTCTCAGAATAAACTATAACTCATCAAAGCAGTTTAGATACACATTTTGGCAACACAGTTATGATTTTGAAAGATGGTTTTCAAACACAGGAATAGATTTATTATATATTTCTTTCTCTGTATTTATAGCTGACAGATTGTGTAAACGTAATTTGGCTGTAGATAACTGGAGCAGGAATATTGAGTTACATATTCCTGTATTAGATTATTCTACCTGGAATGATCAAAAGATATTATTACAAAAAACATTAGATTTCTTAAGCGGAGATCATTGGAGTATTGACTTTAGAGCTCGCGAAAAATCAGAGATAGAACTGCAGGCAGAAAGTAGATGGAAGAACCGCAAGAAGAACAAAGATTTAGAAAAAATATCTCTTGTGGAAATGCTTTCAGGAGGAATGGACTCTTTAATAGGCGCTATAGATATACTTGAGTCTGGACGTAAAGACATTTTGTTCATTAGTCATTATGGCGGAGGAAAGGGAACTAAGGAATTTCAGGATAAGGTGATTGAATCTTTAAAATCACATTATGGCTTATCGGATGGAAATTTTTTGCAGTTTCATGCATCGGTTGTTGATGGAACAGAAGAAACTACTAGAACAAGATCATTTATGTTTTTTTCACATGCGATTGTTCTTGCGTCGGCCTTTGAATTATGCAATGAGATGATAATTCCCGAAAATGGTTTTATTTCTTTAAATATCCCTCTCACATTTTCACGTATAGGAACAAGTAGTACAAGAACTACACATCCCTATTATATGAGATTGTTGAAAGAATTATTGGGAAATGTTGGAATTGTATTAAATGTTAATAATCCATACCAGTTTAAAACAAAGGGAGAAATGCTTATAGATTGCAAGAATCAACAAGTGCTTGTTGAAAATATTCATAATACTATGTCATGCTCCCATCCTGATGTAGGACGACATCGTGGAGAAAAAGAAGCAATGCATTGTGGCTATTGCCTTCCGTGTACAGTTAGGCAAGCAGCGCTTAAAAAGGCAAACTTATATGATGCAAGTAAGTATTATGACAGAGAATATAAAAAGGGTGATGAGGCAAAAATGTGTTTGAATTCTTATTTACAAGGATTGGAAATGTTTGATTCTGATAAAACGTTTATGACAATTCAAATGAATGGCCCAGTAAAAGAACACATTATAGATTTTGCAAACTTATATAAACATGGAGTCAATGAGCTTTCTGATTACTTGGAGGAATTTATATGAGTGTTTTTTACATGGATGCGCATATGCATTTTGATTTATATAAAGACAGGAATAAGATACTAAGTTATATTGAGCAAAAAAAATCATATACAATTGCAGTTACTAATCTACCAGATATATATAAACAATATTTAGGAATTGATGAGAAATATAAGTTTATAAAAATAGCGCTAGGTTATCATCCAGAATTGGTAAAAGATTTTCCTGATCAAATGGACACATTTATAGAAATGCTTCCATTTGCAAGATATATCGGAGAAATTGGAATAGATGGAACAATTAGGGATAGACAGATATTGCTTAGACAGGAGCATATTTTTGATAAGATACTGGAAACTGCATCTGGGGAGGAAAAAATTTTAAGTGTTCACAGTAGACGTGCATCCAAAGAAGTGATGAAGCAATTGACTGGCTTTGATGGAAAAGTAATTCTTCATTGGTTTTCAGGTAGACTACAAGATCTTGAAGAAGCTGTTGATAGAGGATATTTCTTTTCAATTAATCCACAAATGTTAAAAAGTAAAGCGGGAGAGACTATTGTTTCACGCATTCCGATTCATAGGATTTTGCTTGAAAGTGATGCACCTTTTATAAATGAATTAAAGAAGGAATATTCTGTAGAATTTAATGATTATATTTATCAATACTTTGCTGCGAAATATAACGTACCGTATGAACAAGTAATGATGCGTGTTAAGGCAAATTTTGCTGAAGTAATTAAGAAAGATAAAAAAAATGAGTAGAAACTACCCGATTATAACATTATGTGGGAGTATTCGCTTCAAAAAAGAATATACGGAAATCTAGAAGAGGCTCACTTTAGAGGGCAACACTGTTTTTACTGTCGGCCTTTTTGAATATGCTGGAGACTCTGAGGTTTGGGAGAACATGGATGAAGGAACCCTTAACAAAACTAAGGAAATGCTTGATAACATATATAAGTACAAAATCGATATGGCAGATTATATTTATGCCATAAACGTTGGTGGTTATATAGGAGACAGTACACATTCTGAGATTGGTTATGCTAAAGCCCATGGCAAAAGAGTAAATTATTTAGAGCCTGTTGAGTAAAGATTTTCTTGTTTAAGGAGGGTGGTTTATATTGCTTGTAGCTCATAATAAAGACAGTGATCGAATATATGCAAACAGTGAGGAACGCTATAAGGAATGTTTTTCCCAGAATGCGGAAGAGCTTTGACTCACAAAAATGGAGAGAAAAAGCTCCTCATTTTGCACATAAAGTTGATGCTAATTGCTCTTACGTAGCAGATAAGGATAGTAAGAGCAAATGGCATATTCATATGCAGGGCTATTTCCTCCTGAATCTTTAGAAATAAGATTCAAAGATAAAACATAGGAGATTTCTGCACCGAAGACCTACGCGAAGAGGTCCACGTTTATAAGGCAAAGAAAATACTATTTCTCTATCAAGGGGAAATAATTATATAATAGTATTAAGGAGTACATTTTTTATGAGGGCAGAAGACAAATCATTTTATTTTTTAGCAACTCCAAGTTATTACGACATTCCTTTCTTCCAAAGGGCCTACGTTTGGAGCGAGGACAACTGGAGTGAGCTTTTTAATAATCTTACAAGCAGGAATCAGAATCATTTTTTAGGTTCCATCATTTTAAAGAATGAATTAACAGCTGCAGGAAGTGTGGCAAGATATTCAGTTATTGATGGGCAGCAGAGGTTGACCACTTTAAGCATTTTGCTTAGAGCTTGCTATGATCATATTGTAAAGAATGCTGCAAGCTACAATTACGATGAATCTGATGTTATGACATGTCAGGTTCAGATGGAAAGTATTTTGTTTGTACCGGAAGGTAGTATAAAGAAGAAAGAACGTCATGTCAAAATAAATCATTCTCACTTAGATAAAAAGGCTTTTGAAAGTGTTATTAATGGTGAACTTGATACTGATGATAGATGGGAAAAATACGTCAGTCTTGACGATGATGACACCACAAGCTCAATTATCAAAGCATATGCCTATTTTAGGGATGCGTTGGAAGATGTAAGTCAGGAGACAATTGATTATTTATGGGAGCTTCTTACGGTTGATAAGATTAAGTTCCTAGTA
>JAEEGL015472033.1_pt1 | contig 24479 bp, 12 predicted proteins | sample 9134231 | NCBI WGS metagenome assembly JAEEGL01 (sample SAMN16246548, study PRJNA631951) | gut metagenome | biome: gut microbiome; feature: rumen; material: fiber-attached | host: Bos | place: Iran: Karaj | collected 2018-10
CCGCGAGGGTGCCGGCTGGGCATTGACCAGCAAGCGCACCTACACCGAGCAGTCCCAGCAGGACAAGCTCGACTCGGCCACCATCTACTCGATGCTGGAGAACGAGATTATCCCCCTGTACTTTGCCAAGAACAGCAAGGGCTATTCTCCCGAGTGGGTACAGTACATTAAGAACTCCATGGTTCACATTGCCCCCAACTACACCATGTCACGCATGATGCGCGACTACTTCGACAAGTTCTATCGCCCGCAGACCGAGCGTGCTCACCGCCTGATGGCCGACAATTGCGCCATGGCTCGTGAAATCGTGGCTTGGAAGGAGAAGGTCGCTCAGCGCTGGAACGACGTGCACCTCGTAGGCTCCATTATGGGCAACCGTGATGCCATTGCTGCCGGTGTGGAGGATATCAACGTGACCATGCGCATCGACACCGCTGGCCTGGGTCGTGACGTGAAGCTCGAGCTCGTGGTCTATAAGGAGGAAGACGGCCAGACCAAGTTCTATCGCAAGGCCCTGTTTGATGTCGTGGCCGAGGATGGTGACGTGCTCACCTTCAACTGCAAGGTTCCCTTCCGCGAGAACGGCATCTTCCGCTACGCTTATCGTGCCTTCCCCTGGAACGACCTGCTGCCTCACCGCCAGGACTTCGCTTACCTCAAGTGGTTCTAAATTGAAACCAATTCAATAAACGTAGAGACGCAAAATTCTTGCGTCTCTTTTTTTTGTGTTTCATCGTACTCCATTTCATATACAAGTTCCCAAAGTGGTCATACATCTTGGGAACTAATTTTTACTAGTTTGTTCTGGATTTGTTGTAATTCCTTAAAATTTTGAGTAAATTTGGCGGCAAAATAATCTAAAAATGTATCATTTATGGAACAGTATCTTTACAAAACCCTAATCCTGTTACTTGCATTGCTTGTGCCTGTGACATCCGATGCCTACAATTTTCAAGTCGATGGCATCTATTACAACAAAAACGGAAATGAGGTGGAGGTGACCTACTATTCTTACAGTGGTAATACCCCTACTTATTGTGGTGAAGTAACTATCCCCGAAACGGTGACCTACAATGATGAGATCTTTACTGTTACCTCGATTGGAGATAAAGCATTCTACCGTTGCGATTCCCTTACTCGTGTATTTCTGCCCAATAGCGTGACTTCCATTGGCTCTCAGTCATTCGGTGAGTGTATAAGTATGGACAGCATTAGATTATCTGACAACCTGATATCAATAGGGGGCAGTGCATTCTACTCATGCAAGTCATTGCGGAATATTGATCTGCCAGAATCGCTTATCACATTGGGCGGTGGTGCTTTTTCCACTTGCTCGTCGCTTACCGATGTTGTGATTCCCAATTCAGTGACCGAGCTAGGAAGCAATGTGTTTTTTGGCTGCGATTCCCTGCGGCACGTTGTAATAGGTAATTCCATTTCTACAATTCCCGATTATGCATTCTATCGAAGCCCATCATTGACCTCGGTAGTTCTGGGCAATTCGGTCAAAGAAATTGGCAACTTTGCCTTCTGCGAATGCACCAATCTTGTCAGCGTAGCGCTTCCCGAGTCGCTCAAGACGATTAAGCATGGGGCCTTCCGTGAATGCCAGAGTTTGTCCGACATCGAGTTTCCCAATTCTCTCACCATGCTTGGCGATCATTCGTTCTATAATTGCAAATCATTAACCAGGATAGCCATACCTGACTCAGTGCATATCATTCCGGTTTATGCTTTCAATGAATGTAAGAGTCTGAAAGACGTTACTTTAGGAAATAATGTGGATACAATCAGATATAGGGCATTTTGCAGCTGTATCTCTTTGAAGCAGATAGATTTGCCTAACACGCTGAAGTATATCGACGGCTCCGCCTTTTATGAATGTGATTCTTTGCTCAGCGTGACGATCCCCAATTCCGTCACCTATATGGGTTCCAGTGCTTTTAGCCGGTGTGACATGTTGACTGATGTCGTTATTGGCGATTCCTTGAAGATAGTCCCGGAATATGCTTTCTATGAAGACCCATCTTTGGCTAATGTAACTATTGGTAAATCTGTAGAGACGATTAAATCTCGAGCATTTCTTATGTGCACAGCCCTCAGCAAATTCAATTTCAATGCCACGAGATGTACATTAATTGATATGTACACTTTTACAAAGGGAATAGATATTGTCTCGGTGGGTGAAGGTGTAGAGTTTATTCCTTCTGGTTTCCCATATTTTGCTAATGAAAAAAAGAAATTGATTCTGCCTAACAGTGTTCAGGTGATTGAAAAAGGAGCGTTGCGAGGTAGATTCAATGCTATCGTTTTTGGTAATGGAATTGACAGCATTGCGACAGGAGCCATTTCTCAGGATTCCACCTTTGCTTATGTCACCACATTTGATCCCGTGCCTTGTGATTCGGGTGCCTTTACTCATCCCTACACGCTGTATGTTCCCAGCGGCAGTCTCATGAACTATGTGGAGGCTCAGGGATGGCGTGAATTCCCCAATATTATTGAGTATGATTTCGTTCAGGCCGACTCGATTGCTCTCGATGTAAACAATTTCAAGTTAGCTAAAGGTGCAACCCGGCAGTTAATCCCGAGCATTATGCCTGAGGACGCATCTTCCGATATGATCGCATGGCTCAGTACCCGTCCTGGCGTGGCAACTGTTTCAGCCGATGGTCTAGTCACAGGCGTCGAAAATGGTGAGACGGATATCATCGCAATGATTGATAATGCGCAGGCGATTTGCCATGTCGTGGTGACCGATGGCGTTGTCGAGACGCTCTCGATTAACAAGGGGGCGCTGTCACTGTTGGTAGATGACGAGTTTACCCTCTATGCAACCGTGACTCCCGATTCAGCGTTGAATAAAACCGTTGAATGGATCATCCCGCGCAATAATGTGCTGATGACCCTGGAACTGGAGAACAACAGTCTATACATTCGTGCCTTGAGGGCTGGTACAGTAACAGTCACCGCTCACACTATCGATGGCAGCAACCTCTATGCCGAATGTGTAATTAACGTGGATAATTATAGTGATAACGCCTTCTACGTGCCCGAGCTGAAGGGTCTGCGTGGCGATGTGGTTACCATTCCCGTATCATTGTGCAACGTTGACCCCATTGTCGCATTCCAGACCGACATTTGCCTCCCCGAGGGATTTAGTGTGCTGATCGAGAACGATGATTATGCGATTATCCCCTCCGACCGTATGGCCGAAGACCATACCATCCTGGCCAATCTTGCCAACAATGGTGCGGTGCGTGTGGTATGCTACACACCTTCGGAGCAAGTGTTCACCGGCGAGCCTGGTGATGTCCTCTTCTATGTCAAGGTGGCCATCCCCGATGATGCCGTAGGCAATTACACCGTTTCATTGAAGAATTCCCGATTGACATCCAGTTCGCTGGAGGAAATCAGGGTTCCTGTCGTTAATGCGTTGCTCAAGGTCGATGCCTTCATGCCTGGCGATGCCAACTACAGCCACACTGTAACCGTGACCGACATCGTCGTGACAGCTCAGTATATACTTGATTTGAATCCTGACCCGTTCGTCTTTGCGGCAGCCGATATGAATGGAGATGGCTCTATCACCGTTACCGACATCATGCTCATTGCCAACTTGATCAGGCACCCGTCAGCATCGGCGCCCCGCCATGCTCCCGCCCTGATTTCGGTCGATGACCGTATGCACAGCGAGGGCCTGTCAATCCAAACTGGTCAGACGGGTCAAGTAAGCGTCATGCTCGACAATGCCCTTGAGTATTGCGCATTCCAGTTCGATATGCATCTGCCCGCAGGATTGCAGTTGGATGACATCAGCTTGAGCGATAGGGCAGGGCAGCACAATATCGAAATGAACACCCTCCACGATGGTGTGGTGCGTGTGTTGTGCTACACGCCCGACTTCCAGCCCATCGCTGGTAACAGTGGTGCTTTGCTCTCCCTTGATGCCACAGCCCTGGGCCTTGTCACGGGCGACATCCTTGTTGACGGGGTAGAGATGGTGACCACCGATTGCCAGACGGTCAACCTCGGCTCCTTCACGATTCCTGTCAGCGGCACTACAGCTGTAGGCGAATTGTCAGCCGCAATCCGCATCTATGCCGACGGTCAAGACATCATCATCGAGAGCCCCGTTGCCCAGCAAGTGGTGATCAGTGATGCTGCAGGCCACTCGTGGCGTGAGAAAGTAAATGCCGGACGCAACGTGATCCACACGCCTGGCCAGGGCATCTATATGGTCAACGCCGCAGGCCAGACCGCCAAACTGATACTGAAATAACTCAGTTTAAAAATCATTTCTAGTCAAAAAAATCGTGTCCTCACAGGTGTTCCGCTTGCCCCGTGAGGACACCTGTCTATTCAAACTACAAACTACACGGATTAACTGATTTGGTATCCGCATTCAAATATTGTGAATTTGCTGACGAAACGTACCTCACGCTAAGCCGCAAAGTCGCCAAGAAATAAAAATGAAAACAACAAATACAATAAGTACAATTTATTGATTTTCAAAAAAATATATTGTATTTCTTGTATTTGTTGTTTTCTTTTTTCTTGTGTGCAGATGATAAAGAAAACAACAGTAACAACTTAGACAAATATTGATACTCGGCGTTAGAATTAAAAAATTGTTCAAGTTGTTGTAGTTGTTTTTCAATCAGATTCAAACTACAAATTACTCGAATTTAACTGATTTGGCATCCGCATTCAATTATTATAAATTTGCTGACGAAACGCACCGCACGCTAATCTGCAAAGTCGCTAAGAAATAAAAATGAAAACAACAAATACAATAAATACAAGTTATTAATCATCAACTAATTAAATTGTACTTATTGTATTTATTGTCTTCCTTTTTTCTTGTGTGCGGATACCTCGGTATTATCAGAATGATCAGTTGTTGATTCTTTACCTGACGACAATCTTTCTGCCCTGGTGGATGTAGATGCCGGGTGTGCTGGGTACCTCCTTGCCCACGGCTTGCCCCATCAGGTTGTAGTAATTGTCATCCACAGCACGGCGCTTGTCAGCCACCACCTCGTTGATGCCCGTTTGAACACCCTCACGGTAACGCATACCCTTGTAGATGATCTGGCCATCCTTGACCACATGACTCAATCCGCAATACTCCTGATAGTCAGCATTGGGGTCAGGCCTGCGGGTAAATGGTGTCAACAGGTCACCCATATCGTAACTGTCAAAGCCTATACCTTCCACTATGTAGGCTAATGGATTGCCTTGCTCATCGTAATAAGCACAGCGCATGCACTCGACACCTTCAATCTCTATGGGATCAGTCACAATAAAATTATCTTCTGTTAAAACGGGATCATGGCCATTCCATTCTACTTCGTAATACTGTACATTAAAATAGTAGTTCAAACATGCTCTTGGTGAACTAAAATCATACATGAACCATGTCCCACCATCTGTGGCGTAATACAACCTAAATAAACTTCTGTTTTCAGAGAGTTCTTTATTATAAGCATTATTCCTGAAGCAAGTTACACCTCTGTTTACGTCCCGTAACCCTGCTATTAAACTGTCTTGTTCGACATCTAAGTGATCACCAGTATAGTAATAGCAAGCGTTATTGATATCGCCATTCAGATTAGTATAATACTCGTCATTGTCCAGACCACTAAACTCATAAATGTAATAATACTGAGTAGTGTCACCATTGTTGATGATGACTTTTTCATTAATCCATTTCACACCTTCTCGAACAGTGGGAAGATAATCATCGTTCTGAGCGACTGCCTGGGTCATGCCCAGCAGTGCCAGTAATGTAAATAGTAATGTCTTATTCATATCTTGGAAATGATTTAAGTTGTTATTGTTTATTGATATTCACTTTGCAAAGTTATAATAATTTATAGTTTTTCACAATCACCCCCCCCATTTTAACAAAACTTTAACAGTTTATTAAGAAAATACTATCTAACTAATTGAATTGTCTTTATTGTATTTGTTGTTTTCTTTTTTCTTGTGTGCGTATGATAGAGAAAACAACTGTAACAACTTAGACAAATATTGATACTCGGCGTTAGAATTAAAAAATTGTTCAAGTTGTTGTAGTTGTTTTATCAGATTCAAACTACAAATTACTCGAATTTAACTGATTTGGCATCCGCATTCAATTATTATAAATTTGCTGACGAAACGCACCTCACGCTAATCCGCAAAGTCGCTAAGAAATAAAATTGAAAACAACAAATACAATAAATACAAGTTATTAATTATCAACTAATTAAATTGTACTTATTGTATTTATTGTCTTCCTTCTTTACCGTCTGCGGATTAATCGGATTTTTTCAAATACGCCTGTCCCTCACGTTAGTGGCGGGTGAATTCATGTTTGAGGAAGGGGCAAAATGGAAAAACTGCGGGAAAAACTTGCCAATTCCGATAATTGTTTTGTAAATTTGCAGATTAATATGCTCGCTACGCGAGCAGGTTAGAGTTTAGAGGTTATAGGACCTGCAACTTGCATCAAATGGAATAACTGAAAAGAGAGTTGTTCAAGTTGTTTGATAGATGTTCGGGAAGAAGGGAAATATGTTCACCAAGGTGGCTGGCTGGCTCTCGGCTGGCATCTTGGGTATGGTAGCGGCTCTGCCGTTTGCCCTTTATATCCCGTGGGTGCAGAACAAGGTGGCCGACGCGGCCGCCGAATATGCCAGCAAGAAGACCGGCAAGGACATCAGCGTGGGCGACGTGAGGGTGAGGTTCCCGCTCGACGTCACCGCCACCGATGTGCAGGTCATCGATGAAAATGGCGACACCCTGTTCAAGGCCGATGAGGTCAAAGCGAACGTCAAGCCCAAACCCCTGCTGGACAAGAAGGTGGAGGTGGAAGATGCTTCGCTCAAGGGCGCCAAGAGTCAAATCAAGACCGAAGACGGTTCGATGGACCTTGACGTTGACGTGGATGATGCCCATATCGATAAGGCCAAAGTGGACCTGAACAATAACCAGGTGGATGTGGGCAATGCAGCCCTCAAGGGCGGCAAGGCCAAGATGAGCTATAAACCCGAGAAGAAAAAGCCTGAGCCCAAGAAGGAACCTGGCAAACCCTGGAAGGTCAATGCCGATAAGGTGACCGCCAACGATGTCGATTTCAAGATGGACATGAAGCCCACCGTCGATAATCTTGACGCCAAGGTGGGTCATGCCGAGGCCAAGAACGTGAAGGTTGATGCCGGGGAAAAGACCGTCGATGTGGGTGAACTCGATGTCGATAAGGCCGACGTGAACTATGAGCATCCCAGCGAGAAGGATGCCAAGCAGTACAGCAAGGACCATCCCATGGCCAAGCAGGCACCCCAGCAGGATGATGGCGACGACAAGCCCTGGAAGGTGAAGGCCGACAAGGTGCGCCTGTCGAACAGCAAGGGCCGCTATGCCCAGACGGGCAAGAAACCCAATAAGCCCGGCACCACGCTCGATCCCGACAATATCGAGGTCGAGGATGTGAATGCCGCTATCGATAACTTTGAGTATGACGGCGACAATCTCAAGGTTCCCGTCAAGCACCTGAGCGGCAAGGAGCGCAGCGGCCTGCAGGTGAAGGATGCCAGCGGCACCGTCGATAAGAACAAAAACGGCCTGGACCTCAACGACGTGAAGCTCAAGACCAAGGGCAGCGACATCAAGATGGATGCCCACGTCGATCAGGATATGCTCGACGGCAAGCCTAACGGCAAAGCCACCATCGACACCGACAGCAAGATTGACCTCAACGAGGTGGAGAAACTCGTCCCCGAGGCCCGCAAAGCCCTCAAGGATATCCCTCACAACAAGCCTGTGAAGATTAAGGCCAAAGCCCGCGGCAATGAGAAACGGCTAGACGTTCACTCGCTCGATGCCGACGTGCCCGGCGTGGGCCGCATCAAGGGCAAAGGCACCATCTATAATCCCACCGATATGGACCGCATGAAGGCCGACCTCGACACCGAGGTGGACCTGCGTGACCCCAGCGTGCTCAACAAGATGCTGGGCCTTGACGACGTGAAACTGCCGCCCATGAAGATGAGTGGCAAAATCAATAAGGAAGGCTGCAAGTGGGTAGCCCGCAACCTGCGCGTTTCAACGGGTGGCGGTACCCTGCGGGGCGACGGTTACTATGACGTGTGCAACGAGAACTATGACGTGGATGCCGCATTCAACAATTTCCCCGTCAAGTCGTTCCTGCCCAAGTATGATGTCAAGAACCTCACGGGCAGTGTGAACGCCCGTGGCCACGGCTTCGATTTCACCGACTGCGGCTCCACCTGGACCGATGCTACCGTCAACCTGGCCAGCGTGCGCTATAACGGCAACCACTACGGCAACCTCAAGGCCCGCGGCAAACTGCGGAACGGCTATGCCGACGTATATGCCTCCAGCGCTAACAAGGGGGCTGACCTGGACGTTAATGCCCATGGCACCATCTGCAACGACCACTACGTGTTCACAGCCGACGGCAACGTGCGAGACCTTGATTTGAACCGCCTGGGAATGTATGATGGCGTGTGTGACGGTACCACCAAACTCCATGCCGAGGGCGATATCAACTTGCGCACCAACGAGTGGGATGCCGACCTCACCCTCACCGACCTGAACTGGAAACTTGACAGCAGCTACCTCATTGCCGACGATGCCCGTGCTACCCTGCACAGCACGCCGTCGCTCACCTGCATCACTGTCGAGAACGAGGACTTCTATGCCCACCTGAATTCGCCCAGCGCCCTCATGCCGCTCGTCGAGGACTTCCAGAATACCGCCAGCGAATTCCAGCGCCAGTACAACGACCGCTGGATAGACATCGAGCAGCTCAAGGAGAAGATGCCGCACTTTGACTTCGACATGCACATGGGTACCGACGGACTGGTGCAGCGCTACCTGCAGCAACGCGAGATAGACTTCCGCGATTTCAGTTGTGAGATGAGCCGTGATACAAGCCTCTTCCTCGATGGAAGGGCACATGGTATCAGCATGGGCGAGACCAATATCGACACCCTCACCATACACGCCAACGAATTGCAAAACAAGTACCTCGCCTTTAACGCCCACATGGGGAACCGCCCGGGCACATGGGACGAGTTTGCTAAGGTGGATATTGAGGGCGGCATCAAGGGACCCGTGGTGGACTTCATGCTGCACCAGCAGAACATCAAGGAAGAAACGGGGTACCGCCTGGGGTGCAATGCTCGATTGACTGACAACGAGGTGAGGGCGCGCCTGTTCGGCAAGGATCCCGTGATTGGTTACCGCCACTGGACCTTCAACGAGGACAACTATGTGAACGTGGATTACCGCACCCGCATGATAGACGCTAACCTACAGCTGCGCAGCGACAGCAGCAGCGTGGAATTGCTGACCCACCGCCTGCCGGGAGACAGCACCGAGAATGTGCAGCTCACCATCGATAACCTGAAGCTGGAAGAATGGACCCGCATCGTACCCATGCTCGACAAGACCAGCGGCACCGTCAATGCCAATATCGATATCAATTGGGATGGCACCAATGCTGATGGCGACGGGACAATCGATATCAAGGACTTTGTGTATAACGGCAAACCCGAGGGCGATGTGACCCTGGCGGCCGATTTTGACCTTGACCCAGCCTCCGCCACAACCCGCCTGACTGCCGACCTCATGCTGGACGGTAAGAACGCGATCACACTGCGCGGTTCGCTCAATGATGCCGACGCCGACTCTCCGTTCAACATGGAGGCCAATTTCAACCGCTTCCCGCTCGTGCGTGCCAACGCGTTTATCCCCGGCGATTACATTTGGCTGGATGGCTATGCCGAGGGCAATCTGGAGGTAAGCGGCTCGATGGATAAACCCCGTGTGAACGGATATCTCATGGCTGACTCGGCTACGGTGAACCTGCCCCGTTACGGCAGTTCGCTCAAATTCTCTAAAGACCGCATTCCCGTCGAGGATAATGTCATCACCTTTAACGCTTACCCCCTCACGGGTGCCAACCGCAGCCCCATATACCTAAACGGTATTGTTGACCTGCGTGACTTGGATAATATGGTGATTGACCTGAAAGCCGATGGTCGCGAAGTCCAATTTATGGACAGCAAGCAGGACGATGTGACACAGATATTCGGCAAGGGTCTGGCCGATATCAATGCGACTGTCAAGAGCTACGGAGACGTGATGACAGTCAGGGCCGACGCGACCTTGCTGCCTGGCTCCAACATCACCTATGTAATGAAGAACGACATTTCACAGCTCTCGACCGCGGTGGATGAGAATATGGTGACCTTTATAGATTTCAACCAGCCTACGTCGGGCTCTTCTATCCTGGTGACGGGCAAGGGAAGCAGTGCCACCAATATTCTGGCCTATATCGATGTGCAGCAGGGAGCCAAGATCAACGCTTATCTGTCGGAAGACGGTCAGAACCGAGCCACCATCGATGGTAGCGGACGTCTGAAATATACCCTTGATTTTGCAGGAAAGGACAACCTCACGGGCACCTATACGATTACCAGCGGAAATGTGAGATACACGCCCCCGCTGATTTCGCAAAAGAACTTTGACATCACCAACGGCAGCACAATTTCATGGACTGGAGAGATGCTTAATCCCCAGCTGAATCTCAAGGGCACCGAGCGTATCAAGAACAGCGTGCAAGGTGAGAAAGAGCCAGTGGAGTTCTTGATTGATGCCCATGTGGGAGGCACCCTGAGTAATATCGAACTTGACTTTGACCTTACCAGCGAGACCAACACGTCAGTACAGAATGAATTGCAGTCTATGAGCGATAACCAGCGGTCGCAGGCGGCCATCAACCTCTTGCTCTTCAACACTTATTCGGGAACCAATAGCCCTGGCCTCATTAGTGACCAGACTGGAACCTCAGCCCTGTTCTCGTTCCTGCAATCTAAGCTGAACGCATGGGCGGCCCAGACACTGCCGGGTATAGACCTCTCGTTTGGCATCAACCAGTACAGGGGTGCCCAGCGCGGAACCGAGACCAGTTACAGCTACCGCCTGGCTAAGACCCTGTTCAATGACCGCTTCAAGATTGTGGTGGGTGGTGAGTATAGCACTGTTGCTGCCGAGGAGGAGCATGTCGCTGATAAACTATTCAACGATGTCTCGCTGGAGTATTACCTGAACGATAACGCCACAAGATATCTGAAACTTTTCCGCCATTTGAGCTACGAGAATGTGCTGGAGGGACAGGTGTCTGAGACGGGTGTGGCCTATGTGCTCAAGCGCAAACTGACCAACCTGCGCAACCTCTTCACCTTTAAGCACTCGCGTGAATACCTCATCAAAGACTCGTTGGAGAAGGCTCGCAAGGCAGCGTTGAAATTGCAGGAAAAGGCGATAGAGGCCATCACCAGCGATGACGAGACTTATACCGTCCCCCTCGATGATGGACAGGCCATTGACAAACCCACTGTAACCCGCAAGAGAGATGAAAACGAAGAATAAACGACATATTTTCCAGTTGTTTGCCCTGGCGTGGGTTCTCCTTGCGCTGGCAACGGCTTGCTCGACAACCAAAAAGTTGGGCGAGAAAGATGTGCTCTATACGGGAGTAAAACACCTCAAATACCATGAGGTGGAGACCAAACTGGATGCTGGTGTGAAGGAGGATATTTTCACTGCCATCAACGTCCGCCCCAACAACCCACTGTATTCCCCTTATTACCGCACACCGTTCCCCATCGGCCTGATGATCTATAACAATATCGATGAGGATGCCACGGGCTTCAAGGGCTGGCTGTACAAGCATTTTGCCGCTAAGCCTGTTCTCATCAAGCGTGTGAATCCCCAGGCCCGTGTGGACATGATCAACACGATCTTACGCAATAATGGCTATTTCACTTCTTCGGCCAGTTATACCATACACCCCAAGAAGAATCCCAAAAAGGCCAAAATCTCTTACGATGTCACGGTCAACCCGCCATACACCATCGGCGACGTGAAATACACAGGTGGCAAGGACCCCCTGATGAAGATGATTGATTCGCTGGCACGTGAGGACCCGTATTTGCAGACGGGTAGCCGCTATTGCCTGGACTCGTTGAGTGCTGTGCGTGTCGATATCACCAATTTTGTCCGTAACCGTGGCTATTATTTCTTCCGTCCCGAGTATATCCAATATTTGGCCGATAGTGTTCATGACAAGGGTGTGATTCACCTGCAGCTAGTGGAGTCTAATGATATCCCGAACAATGCCCGCATGAGGTATATCACCCATGATATTGTGGCTAATGTATTCAATGACGATGGTCGTGGAGAACCTGACACCATCGAGACCGACCGTTGTACCCTCATCAAGTATGAGCCAGTATATATCAAGGACCACGTGATACCTAATTGCATCCGTGCCCGCAAGGGACGCCAGTTCCGTGTGAACAGCATCGACCGCACCCAGGCCGCCCTGTCTCGTTTGGGTATATTCAGCACGGTGGATATCCAAGTGAATCCCCTGGATAGCGTGACACCCGATGGCGAGGGTCTGTTGGACCTCAACATCATCTGCATGCTGGATAAGCCGTGGGAGGTGACCTTTGAGATGCAAGGCGTATCCAAGAGCAATAGTTTCATTGGCCCTGGTGTGGAGATTGGCGCGACCCATAAGAATGCATTTGGGGCAGGGGAGAAGTTCTCGGTAGATATTTACGGCAATTATGAGTGGCAGACAGGTGGCTCTGGCGCTTACAAGGGATCTGATTTCAATTCCTACGAATTTGGTATTGAGTCCAAACTGGATTTCCCCCGACTGTTGGCACCAAAATTCCTTTACCCCTCGCGTCGCTACACCAATTGGACCCGCTTCTCGCTGAGTGCCGACCTGATGAACCGCCCTGGCAATTTCAAGATGTCCCAGCTCTCGTTTGCGGCCACGTGGGAATGGCATGCCGACCGCTATTCTAGTCACGTGTTGACACCTTTCAAACTGACCTATAACCGTCTGCTGAGCACGAGCCATGAATTTGATTCGGTGATGAACGAGAACCCTGCCCTGAAGGAGAGTTTCAAAAATGTGTTCATCCCCAAGATTGAATATACCTATACCTTCGACCGTGACATCACCCGCCGTGACCATATCACATTCATCGGCAACGTGGCCGAGGCAGGTAATATAGCTTCAGGGCTGTGGTCGATGTTTGGGGCTAAGGGGACCAAACAACTGTTGGGCACTCCGTTTTCACAGTTCGTGAAGGCTCAGGGACAGGTGGTGTGGACCCGACGCTTGGGACTCAAGAGCGAAGTGGCATCGAGACTTGTGTTGGGTATCGCCCATGCCTATGGCAACAGTACCGAAGTGCCTTACAGGGAACAGTTCTATGTGGGTGGTTCCAACTCGGTAAGGGCCTTTGCCGTGCGCACACTGGGCCCTGGTAGTTACCGCCCTGTAGAAGAACCCATCCCCGATAGTGACGCTCCCACCGATGGCATTGCTCCCACCGAAGAAAATGTTCAGCCAAAGGGGAATGGCAAAGGCCGTTATTCCTACTACGACCAGACGGGTACTTTCAAGTTTGAAGCCAATGCCGAGTACCGTTTCCCCATCCTGGGTTATTTTAATGGTGCGGTATTTCTTGATGCAGGCAATATTTGGCTGCTGGAGGATGACGAGTCACGCCCGGGTGGTAAGCTGAAGCTGAAGAATTTCTTTAAAGAGTTAGCGTTGGGAACTGGTGTCGGACTGCGTTTCGACATGTCCATGCTCGTAGTGAGGGCCGATTTGGGTATCGCCCTACATGCCCCCTATGAAACCTCTAAGAGCGGCTACTTCAACATCTCCAAGTTTAAAGATATGTGGTCGTTCCACCTAGCCATTGGCTATCCGTTCTAGATGCTCACTGCGTTCGCAGTTTAGAGGTTAGAGTTTAGGGTTTAGAGGGGCATCCGCATTCTGTCCGTAAGGCTTGTAGAGACGCAAAATCTTGCGTCTCCCACCATAAGGCGATAGTAATAATACTTACAGCTTAAAACTAACAACTTACAACTAAAAAACATGAAACGACTTTCTTTAATTGCTATAATGGTATTTGTTGCCTCGCAGATGTTCGCGGCACAGATGTTGGTGGGTACTTATAACATCCGTCTGAAAGTGGCCAGCGACAGCGTCAAGGGCGAGGTTTGGAATAAGCGTTGCCAGGTGATGTGTGACCAGGTCAATTTCATGGCGCCTGCCATCTTTGGTACCCAGGAGGTGTTGCACGTTCAGCTGCTGGATATGCTCGCCGGACTGGATGGCTATGACTACATTGGCGTGGGACGTGACGATGGAATTACTGGCGGTGAGTATTCTGCCATTTTTTACAAAACCAGCGAACTGAGGCTGCTGGATAGCGGTAATTTTTGGCTCAACGAGACCCCCGACCGTCCTGCCCTGGGCTGGGATGCAGCATGCATACGCATCTGCACTTGGGGTAAATTTGCCCGCCAGACGGACTCCAACGATGAGGCTTTCTACTATTTTAACCTGCACATGGATCATGTGGGAGTCATCGCCCGGCGTGAGGCTGCCAAGCTGATCGTGAGCCGCATCCGTGAGATTGCAAAGGGAGCTCCTGTCATCGTCACGGGCGATTTCAATGTAGATCAGAAAGACGAAATATACGGTATTTTCTCAGGGTCTGGACTGTTGAAAGACTCTTTCGAGGCTGCCCGCCTGCGTTTTGCCGAGAATGGCACCTTCAACTCCTTTGACATCAACCTTTATTCCGATAGCCGCATCGACCACGTTTTTGTCTCGCCGGCTATTCAGGTAGAGGCCTATGGCATCATGACCAACAGTTACTGGGTGCCCAACAGCGATTCCAACACCACGCTCAAGGGTCACGATGCTCCACAGCAGATTGATTTTAGCCACTACACCCGCCGCCAGCCCTCAGACCACTACCCGGTTTTCGTTCGCCTTGAGTTCTAGTAGGCGGATGCCCCTCTAAACTCTAAACTCTAAACTGCGAGCGCAGCGAGCATATCTCATTCCTAAAAAACTATAATTAATCGTGGATTGTTGCTGCGGTCTGATAAAAAAGCGCTACCTTTGCATCTTGGCTAAAGTCTAAGGTCTATAACAGAAGAAATAATGATCAGTGCGATAATCGACGAGAGAACGATTGAACGGCTGCGTGCACTCATTAACGGGGTGCAACGCATCGCCATTACGTGCCACAAGTCGCCCGACGGTGACGCGCTGGGCTCGTCGCTGGCGTTGTGTCACGTGCTGCGGCGGCTTGGAAAACAGGCTGTGGTGGTGACCCCCGACATGGCGCCTAAGGCATTGGAGTTCATCCCTGGGGTGCGAGAGCTGGTGGTGTTCACCAAGCATGAGGCACGTGCCCGTCGTGAACTCACCGAAGCCCAACTGATTTTCTGTTTGGACTACAACTCCCTGCACCGCATTGACCGCTTGGGCGAAATCATCGAGCCGCTCAAAACCAGCCGAGTGCTCATTGACCACCACCTGGATCCCGACGATGCCTTTGATGTGGCCATCTCGGTGCCTGAGGCATCTTCGACGTGTGAACTGGTTTTCAGGGTACTCATGCAATTAGGGCTGTTACGCTTGGTTGATCGTCATGCGGCAAGTTGCCTTTACGTGGGCTTGCTCACCGACACGGGCGGCTTTGCCTACAGTTGCGACAACCCAGAATTCTATGAGGTACTGGCAGCGCTCATGCGCCGCCACTTTGACCGCATTGGGCTCTACAACAAGGCGCTGAACACCTTTAGCGAAAACAGTGTACGCCTGCAGGGCTATGCCATCAGCGAGAAGATGCAGATCTTCCATGACCATGGCTGTGCCTTGATTACGTTGGATAAGGACGAGCTGGCCCGTTTCAACTATAGCCGTGGAGATACCGAGACGTTAGTCAATAAGCCCCTTGCCATCCCTGAGGTTTATTGGACTGTATTCCTGCGCGAGGACGCTGACCGCATCAAGGTGTCATGCCGCTCCCAGGGCGATTTCTCGGTGAGCGACATCTGTAGCCGCTACTTCAACGGTGGCGGTCACCAGAATGCAGCAGGCGGAGAGCTGGCATGCACGATGGACGAGGCGGTGGCACTGTTCCACCGTGTGCTAGATGAGCTGAAGGGCTGATTTATCAAGACAAAAAATTGAAAAACAAGAGATTATAATGAAGGAATTAATCAACAAGAGCTATTTCGTTGGGTTGCTGGCCATGGTATTGCTGCTGGCGGCGTGTGAAAACGACCAAAGCTATGCCGACCGCCTCAACGAGGAGCGCAATGCGGTGAACGCCTTCCTGGCCAACCACCGTGTGGTGATGAATGTACCTAAGGACTCCACCTTTGAGGTGGGACCCGACGCACCTTACTATCGCGTGGATGTGGACGGCAACGTCTATATGCAGGTACTCGATGCTGGCGACCGTGCTCACGACAAGGTTAAGCAGGGCGAACCCATCTACTTCCGTTACAGCCGTTACAATCTGTCGACCTGGTATGCCAACGGCACTTGGACAGTCTATAGCGGCAACGAGACGTCGATGGACCAGACGCCATGCAGTTTCAACTATGGTGACTACAGCTTGCCTTCCTCCTCGCAATGGGGCTACGGCCTGCAGTTCCCGCTGCTGTACTTGGGCGTAGAGTGCGAGGTAAATCTGGTCATCAAGTCGCAGTACGGTTTCACGGGTGAGATCTCCTATGTGATGCCCTTCTTCTACCACGTGCGCTACTACCACAGCCGTATTTAGTATGCTCGCGTTGCTCGCAGTTTAGAGTTTAGGGTTTAGAGTTTAGAGTGGCATCCGCTTTCTTTAGGCGAAAGTAATCGTACTTACAACTTACAACTAAAAACTTACAACTAAAAACTTACAACTTTTTAAAATAATAATGTCTCTGATCAAATCAATTTCAGGAATACGCGGCACCATCGGCGGTAAGGCCGGTGACGGTCTCACGCCGCTCGATATCGTCAAATTCACCTCCGCCTTTGCCACGCTCATGCGGCGTAACTCGCCCGTCAAGAGCAATGTCATCGTCGTGGGACGCGATGCCCGTTTGTCGGGACGCATGGTACTGAACACCGTTGTCGGTACCCTCACGGGCATGGGCTTTGACGTGGTCAACATAGGTCTGGCCACTACTCCCACGACCGAATTGGCTGTGGTGGGCGAGGAAGCCTGTGGTGGTATCATCATTACCGCCAGCCATAACCCACGGCAGTGGAACGCCCTCAAGTTGCTCAACCACCATGGTGAGTTCCTCAATGACGAGGAGGGCAAGGAGGTGCTCCGCATCGCCGAGGCCGAGGACTTTGACTATGCCGAGGTTGATCACCTGGGACGTGAGATGAAGAATTACACTTGGTTGCGCCGCCACATTGATCAGGTGCTGGCGCTTGACCTTGTGGATGTGGAGGCGATTCGCCGTGCCGACTTCACTGTGGCAGTCGATGCCGTCAACAGTGTGGGTGGTGTCGCCATTCCCCAATTGCTGGAGGCACTGGGTGTGCGCCATGTGGAGAAACTCTTCTGTGATCCCACGGGCAACTTCGGCCACACACCCGAACCCATCCCCGAGAACCTGACAGCCATCAGTGACTACATGCGCCAGGGCAAGGCTGATGTGGGCTTTGTCGTGGATCCTGACGTCGATCGCTTAGCGATTGTCATGGAAAACGGCGAATTCTTTGTCGAGGAATATACCCTTGTGGCTGTTGCCGACTATGTGCTTAACCATACCCCTGGAGCCACGGTAAGCAACCTGTCGTCTTCACGCGCCCTGCGTGACGTGACGCTCAAGCATGGTTGCACCTATACTGCAGCGGCAGTGGGCGAGGTGAACGTGACTACCGAGATGCGCCGCACGGGTGCAGTAATCGGTGGCGAGGGCAACGGTGGCGTGATTTATCCCGCCCTGCATTACGGACGTGATGCCCTCGTGGGTGTCGCCCTCTTCCTCTCGTTGCTGGCGCATAGTGGCAAGACGGTAAGCCAGCTTAAGGCCACCTATCCCCAATACGCTATCGCTAAGGATAAGTTGCAACTCCAAGCTGGTATGGACGTGGATGCGATTCTTCGTGCAGTGGAGAAACACTATCAGGGCGAACAGGTGACGACTATTGATGGAGTGAAAATTGATTTTGCCGACGGATGGGTTCACCTGCGCAAGAGCAACACGGAGCCCATTATCCGCATCTATAGCGAGGCTCACTCGATGGAGCAAGCCCAGCAATTGGGCAACGACGTCAAGCAGATTGTCCTTTCGCTCATTTGAGCCTGCAATATCCTTTAACAACCCTTACGCCCAGGCTGTCGCACTCCCGCTGCAGCCTGGCGCTGTTATAATGAGCACCCGATACCACCACCTGCTTAAACTGATACAACTCCTGTAGCCTGCTGATTGAACCCTGAAAACGTTTGGTGATGATTATTTCGTCAAGTGGATGCTGCCTTGAGATTGCTGTCGCTTGTTTCCACTTGCTACTGCCTGCAGCAAGAAGGCGGTGTCCAGCAAGAAAAGCGTAGGGCGGACGGATAATAGCATCTTCCATCCGTAGGCTATCACCACCGGTAATGAATTTCAAATCATGGATATTCTGCCTCGACATGAACCCAGCATAAAAGCGTGCAAAATCAGCGGAGTCTAGGGCTTCCTCGTCTGGAATCCACACATATCCCATGCCGTTGCTGTAGTATAAAATGGGCGTTGAAGTGAAGGAACTGAGTGTGACAAGGCCTTGTCGAGGTGTTCGTGCATCCACCCAAAGCGAGTGACCCAACAGTATAACAAAGGTGCAGCCAGCCACCAACAAATAGCGGTAGCTGCGGCGGTAGAACCACAGGATAATGAATGCCAGTATCACGAAATAAGCGACAACCCCAAAAGTACTCACATAGATTCCGCTCAAATGCGATCCAGGCAGAGAGCTAGTCGCTTCAGCAGCCCAATGAATATAACGGTAAACTGCGTCAAGGGCTCCATTCAACACCTGCCACTGCATTCCGGCCGCTGTGACAAGTAGGAAGATTGCACCGAGCACCATAAACACGGGCAGAATGGGTAGAATGAGCAGGTTGGCGAGCACCGAGACTAGGGAAACAGAGTGGAAATAGTAGGCAGTCAAAGCAACCGTCGCCAGCATTGCCACGAGTGTAGTGATGGTGGTTGTGGTCAACCAGTTGAGCAACCGATAACGACTCTCCAGCACCTGAGGCAAACGGGCAAACAGCAACAGCGCCCCCACAGTGATGAAACTCAACTGGAACCCAACACTATAAATGGCTGAAGGATTAAACACAAGAATGAGCAGCGCCGCCATTGCCAGGGCATTTAAGGAATTCGAACGCCTGTGGAAAATGAGCGAAGCAAATACAAAGCCAATCATTATTGTGGCTCGTACCACACTGGACGAAAGCCCAGTGAACACGGCAAATATGGCAATCGCAGTAAGGGTGATGACCAACCGCCAGCGTTTCCAGCCCAGATAGTCGAGAGGAAATAACAGCCACCAGATAATCAGTGCGATAAATCCCACATGCAAGCCGCTCAATGCCAAAACATGTGCTACGCCAGCAGCCGAGAATTCCTGACGGGTCGCATTGTCGATAAATCTTTTGTTGCCTAATAATAGTGCGACAACAAAACGCTGGGCTGCTGAAGAGATCGACGTGTTGAATACCTTGAGTCCCAAATCACGCCTAATGTTGGCAAGACGGGTGAATAGGGTAGGAGAGTGCCCGACCTTTTTGACCTTGCTGACGGGCAAGTGCTGTTGGTAACGTATGCCCTCGCTATGAAGCAGATGGGCGGCATAGTCCATTTCACCGGGATTACCCAGGTTGCCCACTTCATGGAGTGCAGCAGGCCATGCTACCAGGTCACCAGCGTGCAATGTATAGTCGCAGCCACGGGTCGATACCAGCACCTTGCATGCTTGCACATCATTGTCGAGTACGTCAACAGTAAGGCGCATCGAGAAGTCGGTGTATTCAAGATTTACGACACGGCCACACAGTATCTTGTCATTATACTCGGCGGTATCGATGCGTGGCGGATTATGGATGATTGCAGCCAACCACCCTAAAGCAAAAGCGATAATGGCCAGTGGTAAGAAAAAGTAAGGACGCCAACGCAGTCTTTCTTCTGGGCTATTGGAGTGAAAGGAGAGAAATAGGTAAAGGACTATCGCAACAACGATAACCAGCAGAGGTAAAAGCCAGCTTGAAGAGACGGGCTCGAAAAGTATTCCCGCAGCAAAGGGCAGGAGGATGCGGAATGCAGGATAGCGTGTGAGCGGTGATGGCATAGATGTACTCTCCACTTACTCTCCTCTTTTCCGATTAATCGTCTGTGCGCGTCCAGATATCGTAGGAATCAAAGGCCTGGAGGAGTAGCATCTCGATGCCGTTTTTGGTCTGTGCGCCCTGTTGCGCTGCTTGTTTGAGGAATAGGGTCTCCTCGGGGTTGTAAATCAGATCGTAGCACAGATGCTGCGGGGTGAGGAAACGGTAGGGGAAGTCAGGGCAGACGTCCACATCGGGAAATTTACCCAGTGGCGTGGCGTTGACAATGATGCCATGCTCGGCAACCATTGCGCGTGTGATTTCCTCATAGACGAGGATACCTTCGCGCTTGTGGCGAGAAACGAATTGCACGTCAACACCGTGGCGTTGCAGAGCGGCACTGACGGCGAGGGCGGCACCTCCAGTACCAAGTACCATCGCCTTTGTGCGATACGGTGTGAGGACTGCAGGCAGGGTGCGGGCAAAACCTGTCACATCGGTGTTATGGCCGCTCAAGGCGGTGAGGCGCTCCGACTGGGTCTCACGGTGCAGGCGGATAACGTTGACGGCACCCACGGCAGTAGCGTCACCGTCGAGACTGTCGAGCCAGGGGATGACCGCTCGTTTATAAGGTGCGGTAACGTTAAGTCCTCGCAGGTTGGGGTAACGGGCGATGACCTCCATGAGCTGGCCGATGTCCTGAATCTCGAAGTTGAGGTAAAGGGCGTCGATGCCTTCAGCTTCAAACTTGCGGTTGAAGAAGTCGCGCGAAAATGAATGGACAAGCGGATAACCGATAAGTCCATAGAGGCTGGTGTATTGGTGTGGAGATTTCATATTCTTCTTAAATTTTAAGTTGATAGTTTTTAGTTATCAGCACGATTACTATCGCCTAAAACCTAAAGCCTAGCGACAAACGACCAGAATGCGGATGCCTCTCTAAACTTTAAACTCTATACTCTACACTGCGAGCATCGCGAGCATTAAATTGTGCAAATGTAGTGACAAAAGTTGTAAAATAGGCCATAGGCAGGTAATTTTTTTTATATCTTTGCCGTTTGTAAAAGAGAATAACTGACTAAAGAGATGAAATTCTGGAATAAAAACGTGAAAATCGCCCTCACCGTGCTGACGGGCCTTGTGCTCCTCTACTGGGGCGTGAACTACCTGAAAGGCATCAACTTGCTGACGCCTGCTAACCGCTTCTATACCGAGGTGGATAACACCGAGGGCCTATTGCAAGCGGCTCCAGTGACAGTGGATGGCTTCCAGGTGGGGCAGGTGAAGGAAATCACTTACGACTACAAGAAGCATAAGATCACCGTGATGATGGCGATGGACAAGGATATGACCATTCCTGAAGGCACCACGGTAAACATGGTATCGGGGCTGCTGGGGGGCACCTCGCTGGAGCTGAGCCTGGGCGACGGTCCAGCCTTGGAGTCGGGCAGCTATATCCCCACGACCAAATTGCCGGGACTGATGGATAATGTGACCGAGAATGTGATGCCCATGGTCAACCAGGTGATGCCCAAGGTGGACTCTATCATGGCCAATGTGAACGCACTGACGGGTGACCCCGCCCTGGCTGCTGCCCTGGCACGTCTCGATGGCATCACACGCCAGCTGCAAATCAGCGCACAGCAACTGACGACGCTCATGAACGGTCTGAACCGCAGCGTGCCCGGAGTGATGAACAACGTGAACGGAATCACCAACAACCTGACAGGCGCAACGGGCAACTTGACCGACCTTTCCACCTCGCTCAAGGAACTGCCCATCGACGAAACGATGAACAAACTCAACGCCACGCTGGCCAACCTGGAACAACTGAGCGTGCAGCTCAACGATAAGAACTCCACGCTGGGCAAGGTGATGAACGACCGCGAACTGTATGATAACGCCAATCATGCCATCGCCAGTCTTGACTCGCTGCTGACTGACATCAAGGCTCATCCCAAGAGGTATATCAATGTGAAAGTATTCTAACATGCTGACAGGTTTTGATATAACTAGGATATTTCAAAATAGGGGAGCAAATTTCCCCTGATAAATCACACAAAAATCCCTATCTGGACTCAATCCAAATAGGGATTTTTTTGAAATTTATGGTTTTCGGGATTTGCAAAATCAAACCCCTGCTATTACAGCCATTTGCGAGTTTGACAAATGAAACAGGTAAAACAGGGCCAATTGTTAACAAGCTGATTACCAGCAATGTAATAGAAATATATGGCGATAAATTGTGAAGAAAACGTAACAGAGTTGTAACCATTTGTTTTTCAACGTTGTTACACTCAAAATGATTTTTCCAAATTTTTTGAGCATTTTTTTATAAGAAAATATTGAGCGAAATTTGTACTGCTAAAAGCACGTAAAAGAACAACCATTACTAAGAGAAATATTACAAAATGTTTAACGTTACACAACAGTGGAACCGTTGCCTTGCCGCCATTAAGGCCAACCTCCCGACCGAGCAATATGATGTTTGGTTCGCTCCCATTGTTGCCGTTGACTATGACCAGGAAAACAGCCGTGTAACCTTGCGCGTGCCCTCGCAGTTCTTTGTTGAGCAGATCGAGGGACGCTATATCAATATCCTCTCGGCAGCCTTGAAAAAGGTCTTTGGAGAGAATGTCAAGCTCACCTATAAATATAATGTGGTGGGCAATGACGACGCCAGCGCCGTAGAGCAGACCGAGGACAGGTCCAGCGCCAAGCTCAAGCAGGTACTCAAAATCCGCAAGCCGCGGGTGGCCAATCCGTTTGAACGCGAGGACACCCTCGATGATATTGACCCGCAACTCAACCCGCGATACACGTTTGAGAACTATTGCAGCAGCATGAGCAATAAGCTGGCGCTGAGCATCGGCCAGGCAATTGCCGAGCACCCCGAAGTGAAGACCTACAATCCCTTGTTCGTCTTTGGATCCACGGGCGTGGGCAAGACCCACCTGTTGCAGGCCATTGGCATCAAACTCAAGGAGCAGTTCCCGCGCATGAGGGTGCTGTATGTTACCGCACGGGTGTTTGAGAGCCAGTACACGACTGCTGTGGTGCAGAAGAAAGTCAACGACTTCATCAATTTTTACGAGAGCATCGACGTACTCCTGCTGGATGACATTCAGGAATTTGCCGGCAAACAGGGCACGCAGAATACCTTTTTCCATATCTTCAACCACCTGCATCAGCACCAGCGCCAACTGGTGATGTCGAGCGACTGCCGCCCCAGTGACCTGGACGGTATGGTACCCAGGCTGATTTCCCGCTTCAAGTGGGGAATGACCGTGGAACTGGAGAAACCCGACTTTGTGCTCAGGCGCAAGTTCCTTGCCATGAAAGCAGCTCAGGACGGATTGAACATCAGCGACGAGGTGCTGGACTTCATCGCCAACCATGTCGCCGACAGCGTGCGTGAACTTGAAGGCGTGATGGTAGCCCTGTTGGCCCATGCCACAATGCTGGGACAGGATATCACTATCGACCTGGCACGCAGCATCATCGGCAACACAGTCAAGGTGGCCGACAAGCAGGTGACCTTTGAGTCTATCGCCGAGACTGTCGCCGATTACTATAACCTGCCCACCGACGTGCTCTACGGCAAAAGCCGCAAGCGCGAGATCAGCGACGCACGCCAGCTGGTAATGTACCTGGCCAAGAAAGAGGCCCAGATGTCATCGACCAGCATCGGCGCCAAGCTGGACCGCACCCATGCCACGGTGCTCCATGCCTGCATCCAAATCGAACAGCGCATGTCGATAGAAAAAGATTTCTCCCGCGAAGTGCAGGCAATTACTGCCAGCCTGACACAATGAGTTAAACCTCACGCATGAGATAAAAGAATCGCCCCAAACAAGGCGATTTTTTTATTGTACACACGTGTGTGCGTGTGAAAATGGATGAAAAAAGAATATTTTCAGTGGCATTTAAACATTTTACCCCTTGTGTAGTCAAAAAGTGGCGCAAAACGAATTGCCGTTTGAGAAATTATGCGTAAATTTGTAGGTTAAACCTAATATCGTGGCACGCGTGCTAGCCTGGGGCGGAATTTTGCCTGCGGTGCGGTGCCCGGAACAGATTTAAAACGTAAAAATAACAAATGGACAACGATCGAATTTTAGAGATCAACATTGAGAACGAAATGAAGACGAGCTACATCGATTACTCGATGTCTGTCATCGTTTCGCGTGCGCTACCCGATGTGCGCGACGGCTTCAAGCCGGTGCACCGCAGGGTACTCTA
>JAEEGL015625505.1_pt1 | contig 24479 bp, 23 predicted proteins | sample 9134231 | NCBI WGS metagenome assembly JAEEGL01 (sample SAMN16246548, study PRJNA631951) | gut metagenome | biome: gut microbiome; feature: rumen; material: fiber-attached | host: Bos | place: Iran: Karaj | collected 2018-10
AAGTCCTCCCCCGGCATAGCGCCGTACTGGAAGGCCTTGGTCATGGAACGAACTGAATATCTTAGAGATACAGGGAAATCTTCTCCGCACTTTGCCTTAATCTCTTTTACAATCTCAACAGCAAAGCGGTATCTGTTCTCAAAAGATCCGCCATACTCATCAGTTCTGTGGTTGGTGTAACCAAGAGTAAACTGATCAAGCAGGTATCCCTCATGAACCGCATGAACCTCGATTCCATCCACACCGGCCTCCTTGCAAAGCTTTGCAGTTTCTCCGAAGGCATAGACGATGTGCTGGATTTCTTCGACGGTTATGGGCCTTGTGGTGATGTCATCAGCCCATCTGTTGGGCAGGGCCGAAGGTGCCGCAGTAAGATACTCGGGATCGATATATGGTCTTGCAATCTTACCCAGCTGTTTATTTCGTACCAAAAGTGCCAAGGGCTCAGTCATGGCAAAAGACCTTCCAAAGCCGGCAGTGAGCTGAACAAACATCTTTGCTCCGGTGCCGTGAAGCTCGTCCATGAAAACCTTCAGTTGTTTAAACTTACCCTTATTCTGGTAAAGCCACTTGCCGCCCAGCATATCCTTTACCGGCGCAATTCCCGGAATTACCAGACCGCAGTCGTTCTTGGCAACCTTAAGAAGAAGTCTTGCTGCCTCTTTATCAAAGTGGCTTCCGCCCGGCTCCATCCAGCCAAAAATACAGGTTCCACCCATGGGTGCAAGAACAATTCTGTTTTTGATCTCCAGATTGCCTATTTTCCAGGGTGTGAATAAAGATCCATATTCCTGTTTCAAGTCTTATCCCCCCTTTACGGTATTATTTTTTCCCAAATGAAGTTCTCTCATGCCATCCACTTCGTCACAAACGCTCTTCATACTGCAATGGCCGCAGTCTGTTGGAAGTCCGTCCAGAATGTGGGTCAGTGTTTTCGTGATACCATCAACTTTATCCGCATTCGGCATCAGTTTTTCTACAAGATCCCTGTCAGTTACGAATATAACTCTTACATTCTTAACCCCGGGAACTTCCTTATATTTTTTAATATAGAGGTCTCCGACCCTGGCAAAAGAAATGCCTCTTTTTATAGCATTTTTGCTAAGCCTTATCTGTTCCTGATTACTTCTTGCCGAGACCCTTACCATATATCCTTCCGGAAAAACATGGTAACGGACAAACTCAAGATTTCTGATGGCCTGAAAGGCTTTTTCCTGATCGGTATCTTCTCCAAGATCCTCGGTCTCCAGGACCACTATTCTGGCAAAGGCTGTATCCCCGTGGATTTCCTGAATATCTTCGCCATAAACAAAGGTCTCGTCCTGAAGAATGATCTCGGAGGTAGTAACCAGTGTATAGTTTACCGAAGGCTCGCCCCCTCCGCCAATCTCAAGGGCCGCATCCCTCTGCATTATAAACTCGCTATTTCCCACGTCCTTCCAGGCACTGCTCTCCTCAAAGGAATAAACCTCCTCCACAAGGGGGGAAGCCTCGAGAGTCTCAAGGGTCTCGTTTATTATCTTGTCGTATAATTTCATATTTAGAACCTTATATCCGCTTTTTTACGATCAAATATCTTATTAACCTGAGTATAAAGCCAGCCCATAAGCTTCTGATCTAAATTCCAAAAGTAAATAACAAATAAAATGCCTGCAACCACAGACAGTATTTTTATAATTTTAAAGAAAACCTTAAGCACTTTGCCCATGAATGTTTCCTCTCTGCTTTATAAATCAGCGTGCCAGTCCTTTTTGTCTTGCATATTCTGCAGCGCCCAAAGCTCCCATAAGCTGAGGGTCAGTTGAAAGATTGACAACCTTGAGCTTAAGAACCTGCTCTATGGCAGCCTTAAGTCCGTCATTCTTTGCGCAGCCGCCTGTAAGGGTAATGGAATCTGTAGCTCCGGCCTTCTTTGACATTACAAAGCATCTCTTTGCAACAGCCATCTCGATACCTGCAGCGATCTCGTCCATAGGCTTTCCTTCTCCGACGAGGGTGATAACCTCAGACTCTGCAAATACTGTGCACTGAGCTGTGATAGGAATAACGTTCTTTGCTTTAAGAGAAAGCTTTGAAAAGTCCTCAAGAGACATTTCAAAGGATCTTGCCATAGCTTCAAAGAATCTTCCTGTACCGGCAGCGCACTTGTCGTTCATGGCAAAGTTCTTAACTGTTCCGTCAGTATCAATGGCGATACCCTTAACGTCCTGACCGCCGATATCGATAATAGCCTTGACTGTTGGGTTAGTTACATGAACCCCCATGGCATGACAGGAAATCTCAGAGATATTCTCATCAGCAAAAGGAACCTTGTTACGGCCGTAACCTGTACCGATAAGGTATGTAAGGTCCTTGGCACTGCTTAGATCAGGTACCTGACTTACAACCTCCTTCATGGCCATCTCAGCTGACTCCTGAGCGATGATCTTACTCTTTAAGGTGGTGTTGGCCACCATCTTGCCATTCTCATCGATGATCACCGCCTTTGTATATGTAGATCCTACATCACATCCGCCAAAATATTTCATTAAAAATCCTCCTAAAATTATATTTACTTTATTATTGATATACGCGTTGCTCCGCTTAGTTTTCGCAACACTGCAGTGATCCGAAAATCACCAGGATGTATCGTCTTCAAAATCCACCAGAGATGGATCCACAGGCTCTGCCTTCATGACGGTCCTCATGAATTCATTTACCTCCGCACGCATATCTTTTCTTGAAACAGTTCGCGGATCCATAAGATCGTGACTTACCCACAAGAGCTTGATTCCCCGCTCCCTTGCCTGATCCTCGAAAAGTCCCTGAACTGTAGCCATGTTCTTGCAGGATACATGCTGGTACATAAGAACAAAATCCACGTTCCACAGTTCGCACTGTCTCCAGAGCTCAGTAACCACGTGGTCGTAACCTCCGTTGGTGTGCCTTCTCATTACCATTCGCTCATAGAGTCTTGCCAGATCCTGTAAAGCCTTATCCTTGTCCTCCGTTTCAAGAGGCTTTGTGAAGTTCAAGGATTCCATCTCAACCAGGATATCTACGCCCCAGCAGTTTGCAAACCAGTTTGAGAAGTTTGCATAGTAGTGAGCGGGAATTGACCAAACGATGGCCCTGTACTTCATCTTGCCGCGCCAGGGCTCTTCCTTCCTCTCATAGGCCTTCATCATAAGCTTATCAACCTTCTTAAAGGTTGAGATTATTCTCGGATCAAGACCGCCGTCCATCTCATAGTTCCACTTTCTGAACAGCTCATAACATGGTCCGATAAGCTGTGGATGAGGTGTCTGGTTTATCTCCCATTTCTGGAGCTCGTATTTTGTCTCTTCGTTAAAGCGCTTCATGGCTGTGAAATATGCATCCCAGTTCCACTTTGCGCCGGTGTGTTCTTCTATAAACTTTATGCAGCCCTGAATATCTTTTACCGCTGCATCCATAAGGGATTCGTCCTCATATCTTACCGGGAAAGCCAGGTGATATGTAGGAAGATCCTTATATCTTCTGCTGGTGTAGGAGGAAGCCATTACAGAACCGTCACAGGGCATGGAGCTTGAAATAAAGCAGGCTCCCATGTGAGGCAGGGCATCCACTACAGCTGCTCCGCATTCCGATGAAGGAACGGGGCAGGTATCCGACGGAAGTCCATAGGACTCCACCGCATCAATATATGGCATACAGGCCAACTGATCGATCTCTGACAAAAGAAATACAGGCATCAGCTGATAAGGAATTCCGATAAGATCAGGGAATCCCGCCATTATCTGGGACATAGTCATCTCATCAAAAAGCACGATCTTCTTGGAAAGCTCTGTACTGTTGCCCACCTTCTCATCAGACTTCATAAGAAGCACCAGGTTCTCGGCCACATATCTGAATATTGCATAGATCAGCTCGTGGTGCATCTTAAGGGCAGTTCCCCTAAGTCCCATGGTGTTCTTGTCCATAAAGGAGTGGCAGCAGAAATAGGAGATCATCCATCTGTAGTGAACCGCTCCCATCATGGCCGGAACCAGATCCTTTGAGAAGGTTGCAAGGAGCATAGCCCACATCCTGGTCCACTCATAAAAGTCCACACCTGTGTCCTTTAGGCCTCTCCACTCTCTTCTGACTGTGGCCATTTTGCCGGAGGCATAGAGCTTACCCAGCTGCTTTTCTCCGTTTAAGACCAGGTCTTTCACCTCCTCGGGAGACATGTTCTTTAAAAGGTCCAGCTCATGGTTAAGGCGCTTCTTTAGTCCCTTGGCGTCCTTCCCCACAGACTTTGCCACTTCCTTAAGGTCCGTCTCCTTTATCATCTCGCCAACAATACCGGCGATTTCCTTCATATTGGCAGCCTGGGCTTTCCAGTCTATATTGTCCTTTAATCTGAAATTCCTGGGATCAATGTATTTCATCACATTACCTCCCTCTTTCTGATCTTCTTGATCTCCAGAGCCTCAACAAAGGCCTGGAATCTGGTACGGAGCTGTCCCGAAGCATGTACGTTGTAGGACCTGTCGATGGAAAGCGTCGGCCATCCGTACTCTTCCGTCATGATGTGGCTGGCAAGAGGTCTCTCAAAGGCCCAGAAGTCGCAGTACTTCATCTGCTCGTAGATCACACCGTCGGCATTAAACTCTCTGGCAAGTTTGTCTACCGTATCTTTCCTCTGTTTAACCTTCTCATCTGCCATGTACCTTGGACATTCAGATGTCAGCATATAATGCCTTGCTATCTGTTTTACTATATCCTCATCATCGGTCAGCTTTATCTCTTCTCTTCCGGGAAAAGAACCGTAGCAGTATCTGTCAGCCACAACCATAGCCCCGGCTTCCTCAAGGAGTCTTGTGAGGTTAAGGTCATCAACTTCAGAACCCACAACCACAACTCTTGCTCTGAACCAGGGCTTCTCATCGGGCTTTCTGTTCCTAAGTTCCTCCAGTGTTTCTTTTAACATAGGAAGGATCTTGGCTGTAGGACAACAGTAGCTGGCAAGACAGATAACATGGAACTCATAACCTGTTATCCTTGGATTGTCCTCTTTTCTGAAGTTTCCGATCTCAGTAATAACGCGGCAGAGCTCATTGTGCTCTTCCACTGCCTTCCTGATGGCATCATCTGAAACGTCAGTACCCAAGTTTTCATGCATCATATCAAGGACCCTGAGCCTCATCTGAGTTGCTACCTGGTCCACGTTATATTTTTCAACCTTGTAGGGTACATCCGTGTGAGTCACAAAGAAATGCGGTTTCTCATTGCACTTAAGTATCTCCAGATGTTCATAACATCTGTTCATGGCTGAACAGGCATCAACTCCTGCCACAGCATCAAGGAACTTGTAACCGCCTTCAATCCCGTTCTCAAGAAGAGATCTGGCAAATTCGCAGGTATAGTTAGACATGTAGTAGGTAGAGATATCCGTCGAACCAATCCTGGGTGCCCTCATTCTCACTGAGAAGCAATTGTCCACGTTCAAAAGAACCTCGGGCATATGATAGCAGGTATAACCTATAGCATACTTCCCCTCATCCTGAGCTTCTCTGATGAGATCATTAGTGGCATCTTCTAACAGCTGTTCAAAAGTTATCAGATATTTAAGGTCTTGCAAAGAAAGCCCTCCTCTCATGTTTCTTATTCTTATGCAGAAAGTCCCGTCTGCTTCCTGCTATAGATTCATAAAACTTCCATGTTCTTAAGGGCAGCTCTTGCTCCCTCAAGAATTATCGAGTCCTCGGGAAGTTCAAAAACACTTCGTCCCTCGATGTCATTTTCCGTCATGTCATCGTCCTGTCTTATAACAGCAGCCACAGGAACTCCTCCAACCTCTTTTTCCGTAAGCTTTTCCGGAAGAGGCGCTCTGTTGACAATAAGTCCGATTCGGTCGTACATCACAAGCTCATCTGCCACGTTCTTAATGGTCTCGATTATCTGAAGGCCTTTTCTGCTCTGGTCTGAAACACAGATAAGATGGGTAACCTTCTCCAAAACCCTTCGGTTTATCTGCTCAATGCCGGCCTCACCGTCGATGACCACATAGTCAAAGTCATCCACCAGCATCTCGATAACCTTGCGAAGGTATGTGTTTATAGCACAATAACAGCCTGCTGCCTCCGGTCTTCCGATAGCCAGAAAAGCAAAGCCGTTTTTTTCTACCATGGTTTCGTATAATTGGAATTTGGCTTCCGCCAGAATATCCTGTGTGTCTCGTAGTTTCCCTGTAACGTCCTCCGCAACCTTCTTCCTTATCTCATCAAGAGTAAGAAGTGGTTTGACCCCCAACGCAACAGATAATCCAACTGCAGGATCAGCGTCAATAGCTAGAATTTTAGAATTCGGATAATTCTCCGTCAAAATGCGCACAATAGAGGCCGAAAGAGATGTCTTGCCAACACCTCCCTTGCCGGTAAGTGCAATGATCTTAGTATGGTCCCCCATAAAAAATCCCCCTGAAATAACCTTACATTTATTTTAGCTTAAAAGGACTATTTTTCACAGTAAATTTTAATGAAATATAACAAAAAAAATCAAAAAATCCACGGGTGCCCAAGGCACATAGTTTCCCTTGAATTATCTGAAAATTACAACTATTTTTGTATTTGTTACAACATTATTAATAATCAATAAATCGTTCAAGTTTCCCACCCTTTATGATATGATTAACTTATATATAATACGTAGAGGGGGCAACTTCATATGAAAGATCTCGTGCACATTTTTGAGCTCGAAGACCTTTTGCAGGAAGCCAATAATGAGCTGGTCCGCAAAGCCAAAGAAGATGGCAGGCGCGCTCTTGGTTACACCTGCTATTTCATGCCTGAGGTTCTTCTTGACCTTCCGGGCTGTTTTTCTGTGCGTCTTCGCGCTCCCCGCAGTTCTTCGCCGGATATGGCAACTTACTATATGTCCAACCGTACCTGCATGTATGGCAGGTGTCTTTTGGAGCGAGCCCTGGAGGGCGGTTTCAATTTTCTTGATGCCCAGATGGCTACCGAGACCTGCACAGTAACCTGCAGATTTCAGGAACATCTCCACCTGATGGACATCATTCAAACCCCCGACTTCTTTTGTGAATTCACCGATGTTCCGTTTAAGAAAAACGACAATTCCATAGAGCATTATGAAAGGCAGCTCCAGATCCACGTTCTGGATAAACTAAAAGAACACTTTGACATTGATACCGGTGATGAAGCCCTTCTTACCGCCATAAAAGAGCACAATGAGATTTGCCGTCTCATCACCGAGATTGGCAGCTACAGAAAGCTGGATGAGCCCACCATCACCGGCACCGAATTCTGTATCATCATGCTCAGTACTTTAGTTTGCCCTAAATATCTGATAATCGATAAGCTCCGGGACATTGCGGAGCAGCTCAAGACCAGAAAGCCCGATGAGAAAAAGACCTACAGATGTAAGGTAGTTCTTGCAGGCTCCGAGGATGACGATCCTGATTTTGTAAAGCTCATTGAGGAGTGCGGCGCCCTGGTTGTGGCTGACAGGCACTGCTACGGCTCTCTCCCGGGCAGGGAAGAGATTGTGGTAAAAGAGGGAGAGACTCCCCTCCACGCCATTGCCCGCCACTATCTTGAAACCAGCAACTGTCCCCGCTTTATGGATCAGCACATCATGCGTGAAAGAAAGCAGTATCTGGCTGATGTGGCAAAAGAATATAAGGCAGACGGCATCATCATTTCCCAGATGAAGTTCTGCGAATACTGGAGCTACGAGCGTACCATAGACACCTTAATCTTTCCAAGAGATTTCGGTATCCCTGTCTGCTCCATTGAAAAAGAATATGTAAACAATGCCGTAGGACAGCTCCGTACCCGCTTCCAGGCATTTGTTGAAAGTATAGAACTTAAAAATATCCAAAACAGAGGAAAGGAGGGCTGATGCATGAAGTTTAGTGACATAAAAGCTAAGTATCGCGAGCTTTTCGTTGTGGAAAAAAGTCCCGAGCAAAAGAATCAGCCCAAGGATCTCAAAAAGGCTGCCAAGGATTTTATTTACGGAAAGCCCCATGAGGAGCGGCGTCTGGGAGATCTTTATGTGGGAGATACCGGACTTTACAAGCACCGTGAGTGGCGCGGCGTAAAGGACACCTTCTACTACTTCAACATGATATGGCTCTACAACTACGCTCACATGGTAACCGACATCATGAAATACGGTGGAGGTCCTGCAGGTATTGTAGATTTTGCAAAAGGAACCATGCGCTATCGCTGGATGGGCCAGACTTACCTCACCGTTATGCACTGGTTTGACCGTGGAATGGAAGGTCTTCGGGGAGAAGCTTTAAGAGCCTCCGGCTGGCACTATCGCGGAATGGTAAGCGAATCCATCAGACAGTTTCAGGAGATGTTCGTCTCAGACAAAAAGCTCCATGGCGGAAAAGAGACGGGAAACTGGAAAAAGAACATTGCCCACAACGAGACCGTTGGCGGAAGCTTCTTCTATCCTTTCAGAAAGGAACTGGAAGATATTCCTCTGGAGATGATTCCCTACTTTGTTTCTGTTCACGTAAACAACCACACTGTACTTAACTATATCGATGCGGCCCAGTCCATCGGACTTCCCTCTGACCCCTGCCCTATGTGCCAGGCTGAATATGGTCTTTTTGTTCTGGATGATTATCCGGACTACGCTCCTGCCATGGTCACAACCAATGAGGCCTGCGATGGTTCCGTAGCCACCAGCGTACTTCAGGACTGGTTCTTAAACCGTCCTCTCTATGCATTGCCACAGCCTATGCGCTATGACGATCCGGAGGTTCAGAAGCACTGCCAGAAAGAGATTGAGGGCTGCTGGAAATTCATTGAAGAACAGTATGGTGTAAAGTTCGACTGGGATGAATATGTGAAATACGCCAAGTCCTTTAACAAGCTCACGGAGTTTGAATGGGAAAAATGGGATGTGGCAGCCAATACTCCTTACTATCCTATAAGCGGCGTTGCTCAGGCTCTTTACCGTATCTACTATTCCCAGGACGGAGACAGACCTATCTGGCATGAGATTGATGACCATGTTAGACGCATCATGAATAAGACTGTCAAAAACAAGATTGTGACTTTCCCAAAGACCAGACACCGGGCCATTGCCTGGAGCTGTGCTCCTCTCTACTATTCCCACTGGTGCACCTGGGCTTACAACTGCTGGGGTATCAACTGTGTGATCAACATGGATTCCCTCATGTTTGACCAGTACCTGCGGACCGATACCTATGAACATGCCCTTGAGGATCTGGCCTGGATGAACGAGAAAGCTCCCATGCGTGCCATGGCTGTTGGCGGACACGAGCATATTCTCTCCCTGTTTGATTATATGGAGCGCTTCCACTGCGATATGGTCATCATGTACGATCAGCTTCAGTGCAAAGGAATGCAGGGTATCCACGGCGTATTCGAGGATGAGTTCAGAAAGCGCAATATTCACGCCATCTGGGTTCCTCATGCTCTTCCTGACAAGCGCACAGTCTCAAGAAAAGAGATAAGAAAGATCATAAGCGACTATATGACCACTGTAATGCACGAAGAGCCGCTTGATCCTACACTGGTGGACTTCGACGATGATAAGAGCTGGTAAAACAAAGCAAAAGGGGAAAGAAAATGAAGACATTTATAAGATTTCTGCTTAAGATCTTTGGAATATGCGCCCTGATCTACGGCGCTCTGTTCGCAGTATTTTACTGGGACCTTGATGGAAAATTCATGTATTATATCTGGGAGCCACTCATGGTAAAGAGATTCGATAATATGAAGAGGGATGACAACACACAGATTCCATACATGATGAAGGATCCCGTTGCTCCTGAAGAGTACACGGAGATTGGAGGTTAATATGAGCGATCACGAACACAGTCACAACCATACCCACGGTGGAATTGACTCAGTTGAAAAACTCAATGCCCTTCTCTCTAACATGCATGAACACAATGTTCATCATACAGAAGAATTGGGATCCATGGAGGCAGTCCTTGAAAAGCTTGGAAGAACAGACCTCTCCGATTCCCTGGGGGCTGCTGTCAGTTCCTACGATGCTGCCAACAAGCTGCTTAAGGAACTTATTGATAAGATATAAGGAGGGCGAAATATGTGCCTGTCTACAGTAGTTAAGGCATCCGATCCGGATGAGATTTTAATGGAATATGTAAGCTCTCTGTCCATCGACGGTGACTTTATAACTCTCATCGATATGATGGGAGAAAAAAAGGTTATCCGCGGCGCCCTGACCTTTGCAGATCTTACCGGGGCCGTCATAAAGATTGATTGCTGAATATTATAATAATGCCGCTCACCTGATCAAAAGTGAGCGGCATTTACTTTTTATGATTTACTTATTTTAATATCTGAAAAAATGTATCTCTGCAGTGGCTCCGCATATTTCAGGTTTGTCTGCTTCTTCATCCCTAATAATAAGAAAATCCGTAAAGTCATTTTTCCTAAGCCACTCTTCAAAAGCTTCCCTGTACTGATCCTCAAGACAATACATGGTCTTTAATATAATATCTTCTCCGTACTGACCATCTTCCCAATCATAAAGAGCTCTGGCCACTTCTGTCATCTTCTGAAGAAGCCCTGAAGCAATGCCTTTTCTTCTATACTTCTCATCGGTCCAGATGTTCAAAAGACTGATATCTCCATTATCTTCAAGTTCCGCCACCAGCGCTCCCACAGCCTTATCTTCATAAACTGCTGCCAGCGCCAGATAGTTTTCCTCAATGCTATCCTGCTGCCTAAGCTCCTCCAAAACCATCGGAAGGATCAGTTCCTCATATTCTTCCAGATCTTTTTCAGTAATCTGTCTATAGGTGATATTATTCATCAGCTATTCCTCACTTCTCCGATTGCACTTTTGATCCATTCAGTTGTCTTTGTCATATCCAAAATCATGTTGGTGATTCCACGTACCTCTTTTTTATCAAATCCTGCTGTAAATAATGCAGATTTGATATACGCCACGATACCGGTTCCGACAAAATCAACCATTAGTACATCCGGATTACTTGAAGTTTGTCCTTTGACAAAGGCCGACAGAATTTTCTTCATGAAATCACTCTTCTCGTTCATCCTGGCAAAAAGAAAATCATCTAACACCTTAACCTTATCAATATCTGTTTCCTTTTCGGAAAAATTTAAGGATCCCAGTCCCGAGAAGACCTTTTCAAGGATTGCTGTCTGATATATATAGGATGGTCGATGATCACCAAAGAATTCACCTACAAGTCTTTCTCCGGCCTCCTTTTTAAACTCCAGCATTGGCAGCTCTGAAAATGCATAATCCAGATCTTTATCATTAAATTCCTCTTTATAAAGATTATACTGACTGGCCCTGCCTAAAGCCGTAGCAAGACTAAGATCTCTTACAATCCTTCTGTAATTTCTTTTTTCTTCCTCACTTATGCTATGCCAACCAACATGATCAACCCTTATAAATTCCATGCTATCCTTTGCTATTTGCGACACACTCTTGCCCATCTTAAGGTATCCGAGGTATAACATGGGACTGATTCCAAATGTAGAGCTGTCACCATTTTTAGGAACATAAGTCAAATCATAGTCACTCTCAAAACTTTCGAGAGCATATCCTGCATCTCCTTTATACTCCTTGCCGATATTGTTGATATAGGCTTCATCCAAAAGAGAAAGTGCCACCTCACAGAGACTGAGATATTTCATAAAAGGCTCATTTAAAAGATGATCCTGCTTTAACCTTTTGGCATAGTACTCATTGAGGTTTCTCATATCTTCACTGATCTTTTTATGTCTTGCCCTGACCTCGTCGGCAACGCCTTTGCCCTCTTTGGTTATTACATCAATTACTCCGTTACCGCTTTTAAGCAGGTCTATGATCATATTGTCATAACTCTTTAACCTGCCTTCATCCGCTCTTATTCTCCTTTCTATCTCCTCTGCAAGATTTTTTCCGGCATCCTTGAAATTCCTTTCGAATACCTCATTATCTTTAATACTATTATGCTCATGGTATTTAGCTGTCAGTTCACCTTTATCTGACTCCCGAAGGTCCTCTCCCATGGCACCGGGAGAATATCCTTTTCGGATAAAATCAGCACTATTGGCTGTATCATAGTAGCGGTCAAGTTCCTCCTTTGTAGCCATTTTCTGGCCAAAGTTCTCATAGCTCAGATCATCCTTTTGGAATTTGTCAGCTATATCATTTGCGGCTATATCCTTTGCAAAAGCGGCACCTCCGGCCGCCACATTGACAAGATTGGAAATAACACCGTTAAAGTCAATGGTATCTATTTCTGTTTCGCCGGCAACAGGAAGATTGGCAAGCTTAGCCATATCGGTAACATAGGTTGCACAGTTTCTTTTATAGTATCCATAGCCTCCATCAGCATAGGTTTCAGTGGCCTTTATTATCCTGTTTATATCTCCTGGTTTAACCTTATACTTTCGTGCAATATCAAAATGGTGCTCTTCATCATTTCTGATCTGTCCCTGCATCAAAGCACCGGTTGCCATCATTACCCTGTTTATATTAGTCAGACCTCCACCGGGATAAAAGCCCATTCTAAGCTGATATCGCTCCTTTCGACGGGTAGCCCGGTTGTACCTGCTGTAGGACAAACCTATCATGGCATGCCCCATACCTTTATAGATGTCTGCCCCTCTCTGTCCCCTTATGGACTGTTCTGTCATTATAGTCACTTCAGGCGGACTTTCAGGATCTCCTGCGGTCATTTTTTCCCAGACAAGAGGAAATCTTCTATAGTCAAAGAGGATATTCTCTTCCTCATCACTGTCTGAAATATTCTCATCATCAAACCTCTCGTCCTTTGTTCCGGGAACAATGCCGTGGATTCTCTTCTTCTGGGCATTTGCTACCCTCTCACTTTCCTGAAGCTGCTTTGGAGCTCCCACAGCCTTACCTACCACAGCTCCCACAACACCCAGGGTGGCGCCAAATATCCATCTTGCCCCGGCCAGACCATAGTTCTTTAGTTTTCCAAAGAATCCCATTCTTGTATCAGGTCTTTCCACAGGAACAAAAGAGCGTCCCTGAACCGCTTGCATGGAATTGGCGATATTTTGTCTCTCAGCCCCGGGAGCTTGTTTTTTTGCCTTATTACTTTGAACAGACTCATCTCCCTCTTTATAGGCCTTAAGCTCCAAAACATCCTGTGCCAGAGTATTTCTTACTTCGTTTCCCTCCCTGGTAAGTCTGTTCTTTCTCTCCTTTGTATAGATATTCTTCTTTTTGAGATTGGTTGCAATAGAATCTTCAATATCCTTCTGTCTGGCAAAAAAGTCGGTTACTTTTGTTTCATCCATGCGCTTTTTCTTAAGAAGGAGCTTATCTATATATTTCGAAAACTCAGGGGGTACTTTACGCTTAACCCCGGAGCCGGAAATAGCCTTATCCCCTTTTAGAGCACGGAGTTTACTATCGTCCTCTGCAGTCAGCGCTGCTTCCATCTCATTCTTCTGTAAAAGAGCATAATAAGGAGAGGACATCAAATCGAGACGCTCAGAATAGTCTTTTTCAATCTCCTTATAGATCTTTAATCTGACCTTCAGCTCCGCCATGGTCTTATCGGAAAAATCCAAAGGTGCATCAAATCTTTTGCACAGACGAAGGAGTTCTCCCAAGAGACGCTCTCCATTTTTTGCCACCTGAAGCTTACTGTATAATTTGAGGAAATGTTCCTTCTCGGATTCACCCTTTTCCTTCCTGTGAAGGAAATCATCAGTCTTTGCAAAAGTAAAATCCGCCATGTTCCAGGACATGATGTCAAAGAGAATCGTCTCGATCTGTCTGGCCTTGATCTTTAACTTAATATATCCTTCAGCGTCATTGATGTCATCCGCTTTCATACGCTCAAGCATTGTGGTCATGGCTTCATCCTTCAGAGTATTGGCTCTTCCATACCACAAAATAGTGTCCATGACTGCATCGTCATAAAATTCATTCACGCCGTCCGGCAGCTCATCCTCAGCTCTTTTACGCTCAAGAAGTTCTCTTTTTTTATTCTTCCACTTATCAATTTCCGAAAGATATCCATTTGCGGTCTTAACGTCAGCTAGCTTTCTTTTAAATGATTCCCTTCTCTCAGTTGTTACCCTTCCTAAAGGCTTATTACTTACAAGGTCATGGGCCAGAGTGATCTCGTTATTGATCTCATCAGTAGTTAGATAGCGACGGCCATCCAGCATGTAGGTAGTATCATGTGTCACTGATACATTTTTTTGTCCGGCGTACTCGTCGATGGAGCTGATAAGTCTTTCGCACAGATTTTTTCTTTCAATACTTGAGGAGTTTTTCCTCCTAAGCAGATAATCTGTGGCACTCTGGCGTATGGCAACCAGACTTTTAAGCTTTTCTTCTTCGGTTGTGGCTTGTTCATATAAAGAAGCGCAGGCTATCACCTGCTGAAAATTCGCCATTCGTTTGCGATCACTTAAAACCTTTTTTATATCCGCTTCTATTTTTGTAATATCCACGGGATTCCGGTTGATAGCCTGATTATCCAGATTGACTGAAGAATTCCGTTCCTCAACATCCTGCTGATTGCTGATATGAGATTCGTTTATACTCTTCTGAAGATTATCGAAATTATTATGATACATCATAGGCATTACCTCTGCTTATAAGCGGTACAATGATCAATCAAGAATCGTAAGTATGTTTAAGAAGCCTGTCATCCTGAAAATATCCATAACATTAGGGCAGACGTGACTTATTGTCATTTTTCCGCCCTTTTCATCCATTTCCTGCAGGGCTGTAAGAATTGAACGAAGCCCTGCACTGGTGAGATATTCAAGCTTTGAAAAATCAAAATTTATCTCCATTACGTCCTTTGCGGATTCATTTATGATTTCCGTAAGTTCGGGAGCATTTTTAGAATTCAGATCTTTTCCCATGGTGATATTCATGGTGGTTCCGTTTATCTCTTTAATTATGTCAGACATCATTCCCTCCTTCTGTTCTGCTTCCTGCATAAACCGGTATCCCAAAGCCCCTTGGCAGAAGTTTTTCTGAAAGCAGCAGGGATGCCTCATTATGGCGGTTTAATATGATCTGTGTATCCGGATCATATTTTTCTTCCATTTTGTTGACAAAGAGTCTCATCATTCCCGGAAGGCCATTGGCAACATCTTTTCCCATATATATCATGAGCTGTATGGATAGAATCCCTGAGGGGAGTTTATGAAAAAGTAAAAGTCCGTCCACTTCTCCGTTTTCATCAAGGCTGCAGGTGGATACATCCTGTTCAAAGGCTGAAATCGGAAGATACTCCATATCCTCGCATAAGCCTCTTTTTCCAAGATCTACGCAACGGTTTATCCCACCTCTGAACTGGCGGACCATTATCTCACCAACTGTCTTGACATGGGAGGGTACTCTCCGGTCCTTCATAAGGGGCATTTCCAAAAGCTCGGCCAGAGTCACGATTATTTTGTCACTCTCCGTGATCCTTATCTTAAATCCTGCTTCCTTTAAGAATTCTTTTTCCTCAGGACTTTCCAGGGCCGGAACTGTTATGGTGGATTGCCTGGTATTTTCTTTTCCTATCATCTCTGTATAGGAGGCAAAAATATACTTTGCAGCCTGCCTGTCCAAAGCCCGGAACCATTCAATATTGCTCTCACAGTTCCTATCCAGATTTATATACTGCCAGATAATACCCCCTCTGATCTCGGAGTTTTCCGTTGCGATCAGCCCCCGATGGAATTGCCTTCCGATATTCTCAGCCATATCTTCACCGATAAACGCTGTGAAATCGGCTATGTTATCCTCCGTAAGCTCAATTATTCTCATAGAAATTTCCCTTTCGACATTCCTGGCTTAAGCTTTGTCTCCACCGTAGTACTTAAGGATCATCATGGTAAGATCATCAAACTGAGGCGCCTCCTTAACAAAAGCATCAACCTCTTTTTGTATATCAGCAAGGAGCTCGCTGGGCTCATCATCCTTATGCTTGTTGATGCCCGTCATCATGCCCTCAAGTTCAAGTCGCTGATCTTCGGCGTTTGTGGCCTCCGGAAGGCCATCTGTATAAGTGAACAGGCTATCGCCGCTCTTAAGTTCAAAGATAAGATCCTCATATTCCAGATCCTTCATAAAGCCAAGGACCAGACCATTGTCTGTCTCAATAAGCTTATATTCTTCACCCTTTTTCTGCAGAACCGGATATTCATGGCCTGCACTGGCATGGATAAGTTCTCCTGTGGAGATTGTCAGGATTCCCAGCCAGACCGTTACAAACATGTTCTCGTCATTGCCCTCACAGAGGCTGTTATTCACATCCCGAAGGATCTCTGAAGGTTTTCCGCCGACGTAGGCCCTGTTTTTGAGCATGGTCTTTGAAATAACCATGAACAACGCCGCAGGAACTCCTTTTCCGGATACATCTCCCATAACAAGGCACAGGTGGTCATCGTCCAGAAGATACATGTCGTAAAAGTCTCCGCCCACTTCCTTTGCAGGAGTCATGGTTGCATACAGATCAAATTCTTTTCTTTCAGGGAAAATAGGAAAGTTCTTGGGAAGCATGGCGGACTGGATCTTGGCTGCAACGCTGAGTTCCGCTGCTATTCTCTCCTTTTCTGCAGTGATATCTGTGATCTCATTGATGTATTTTTTTGTTCTTTCCGAGAGCTCCGCAAAGGTTCCCGCCAGCACTTCAATCTCGTCACCGGTACGATAGATATCATCCATATCGAAGTTGAAGCTTTCTCCTGTTATACTTCCGACGTTCTCTGTCATGTGATCGATAGGTCTTGTGATTCTGTCAGCAAACAGGCGGGTGGCAAATACTGCAATTCCTACCAGAATAACGGTAACAAGGAGGATTATCCAGGAAGATCTTAAAAAGCTCTTTCCAAACTCATCGATGGTACCGTCGTTAATATAGTAAATCATATCCACCAGTTCCTGGGTAGGTTTGTCCAGTTCATCCTCCTCCACGAACATAAAGAGCTGCCAATGCTCTGTTACTCTGTTACCATAGGCTACGAAAAAACTCTCTCCATCAATCTCAACCTTGCCAAAGCCCTGTTCTTCATTTTTGCCTGCATCAAGTAATTCTATAAGCAACTCATTTCCGGAATCTCTTATGCTTTTCTTATAAGTGCGGTCCAGCGCAAGTTCACCGGTGGTTCGTGGAGAATAGATAATAATACCGTCATTATTCATTATGGTAAAAAAGCTGGTACTTCCATAGGTACTGTTAGCCAGCTCCTTCTCAATTCTTGCCATAGATAATGAGCCCTCTACAACAGCAACCAGCTCATCATCCACATATACGGGAACTCCAAATTCCAATTCTGTTTCCCCTAGAAGTTCGCTGTAGGAAGGCAATGCCTGGAAATATTTCTTTGTAACCCGTGCCCCGTTCCACCAGGGCCTTGTTCTGGCATCAAAATATACCGGATTTCCGCCCTCATCAAATTTCACATCCGCCATGGTATCCATGTTAAGGGAAATTCCGCAGGGGAGCGCTATGATAAGGTCTTCTGTAAAATACTCATTGCCTTCGATCATCTCTCTCATCATAGGTTCAAGAGAGGCAAGTTTTCTTAGAAGGGATAAGTCTTCAGGGGTCGGATTTGCATCTTCTGCCTGCATAAACTGAAGAGACAGCATACCTTTTTTCTTTTTATTAGGACCAAAAATCTCTCTCTCCTCATATTTTTCCTGATGAGCGATAATGTCATAGACCTGAATTGCCAGAGTCATGGTGTCATGCTGCATGATCCAGATGTCCCAGCTTTCTGCAGCAGCCGTACTATCGGCAATTGACATCATACTGTTTTCAGTCATACCGGTTATAGATTGCCCTGACAGAGTCGAAATAGTTTCAGCCTGCTTTTTACCTGCTTCACTGGCCACATTCTGAAATCTTCTGAGCCTGATTATTCCCACAATTGCAAAGCAGATACTTGCCACAATAACAATCATGACTGAGTATCTGAATATCTTGCCCTCAAGCCCGCCAAATTTGAATTCATTGACATTATTTTTATTCTCCGGCATTGTACCCTCCGTCAAAAAGGAACCGTGCATAGACTACCACCATTTTAACGATATAACATATATTTATTTTACCACAAAAAAAGAAGAGAAGGTATCAAGCCTTCTCTTCCTTTTCTTTTTCCATTTGTCTTATAAGCTTGTCTATCTCTGTCTGAGACAGCAGCACATTGTCGTTGAAATAAACCATTTCACACACTCCTTTTCCCACTAAAAAGTTCACGCAATTGATAGGCATGAGTTTAACATATAAGGTTCCGGAATTGGAATAGGATAATGTAAAAAAATTGGTCGAAATGAAATTATATTACTTAGGTGGGACAGGGGGACGGTTCTTGGGACAGGGGGGACGGTTCCAATGTCATTTAGATAACAGTACTCCCCTGTTCCCGTTTTCAATAATTAAATAGTTTCTTCAAACAGAGGTGTAAAAACCTCTGTTTTTTTGCGGTTTTTTGAAAAACCGCTTGACAAAGTAGCTAAAAAATGTTGCGGCGCCTTGATTATGAGACATTTTCAAGGAGGTACTAACATGTGCAACATCTCTGCTGATCAAGTTAAACAGATTCTTTTTTCTGAAATTGATTCCCTGCTAGAGCAACGGGAACTATTTCTTACAAATCCAAAATCTGATTTTACCAGGACTAAAAAGTTGTCCTTTGAGCAGACCATCCTTTTTCCTATGGTGGCCGCTTCAGGCGACATTGCCAATGAGCTCTTGGATTACATAGGTGAAGAAAACCTGCCTCTACCATCCGCTATGGTACAACGCCGCAATCAAGTCAAACCTGAAGCATTCATTGAATTGTTCAAGAGCTTTACAAGTCACGTGCCACTACAAAAAGACATTAATGGTTACCAGCTCGTTGCCTGTGATGGAAGTCGTATCAATCTTCCTTACAATCCATCCGATAATTATAGCTTTATACAATGTATCCAGGGACGAAAAGGCATTAACCAGGTACATCTGAATGCTCTTTACGATGTACTGAACGATATTTTCATTGATGCTCAGATTCAGTCTGTTCATACAATGGATGAAAAACGCGCTTTTTGTCATTTCCTGGACAAATATGCAGACCTGGATGTAAAACGTATTTACATTGCTGACAGAGGATATGCCTCATATAACGTCTTTGCTCATGCAATTCATAATAGGCAACTCTTCCTGATCAGGACATCTGAGTCCTATGCAAAGGGCATATGTGCTGACGATCCTACATGGCTTTTGGGCGAACAGTTCGACAAGGAAATATCTATAAACATTGGCCGACGACGTAGTCAAAAGTTAATCCACCTTGAAAACTACCACTATTTATCTTCAAGCAGGCACTATGATTATGCTGATCCGGGAACAGATAACATTGACACCCTTAAGCTGCGTGTTCTTAAATTTCCTATTTCTGACAACACCTATGAATACATAGTTACTAATCTTCACATGTATGTGTTCACAAGTGAGATGATCAAAAAACTATACTTTCTTCGCTGGAATGAAGAAACCGCCTTTCGTCATCTGAAGTATGCTGGAAACATGGTCCACATACATTCTTTGAAAAAAGAGTTTCTCATTCAGGAAATATATGCAAAGCTTACACTTTATAACTTCTCATCATTCATAAACTCTTCGGTTGAAAAAGCTGAAAGGAAAACGGATAAATACCTCTATGTCAAAAATCACACTCAAGTCCAAAAACTATGCATTAGGTTTCTTAAAGGAAAGATCAACGATATAAAAAGCTTGATAATCAGATTTATGGTACCAGTCCGGCCGGGCCGGACATTCGTTAGGAATCTCCGGCGCCAGTCGGCTGATGCTTTAGCATACCGATAAATCAACAAAACAGAATACCCTGTTAGTAGGCAGCCTCCGCAGACTGTCTGTTTGCCTTTTTCAAAAATAGAAATTTTTGACCGTAAACCCGAGAACTGGATATATTTTGCTTGGATTTATCATGTTTATAATATTATACTGTTATCAAGATTTTTGCTATCTAAATGACATTGGGACGGTTCTTTCGTCCCAAAGTTTTGGGACGAAAGAACCGTCCCCCCTGTCCCAAGAACCGTCCCCCTGTCCCACCGATTATACTTATTTTAGTCCCGTAAGTCTCATCATAAAAATAGAATATTCATCATTTTGGAAGTCCAGATCCGGTGAATTTTCCCCGCCTCCGTTGGTGCTTCTTTTTATTTCAGCATAGAATTCCTCGCCTTGGTTGACTATATCCATCACGGACATAGGGAATCCGCTCTCGCTGGCTATTGCGCAAAAATCAGCCAGGGGATTTTCAGAGTTTCTTGTGTCCAGAAGCTTTTTTCTCAAGATATCATCAGCAGTTGCCAGTTCCAGTAAGCTATCAAGTTTATCAGTTATCCCCATCAGCATTTCCTCCGATATTCTTTTGTTTTACTGTATTCTAGCACATTGCTAAAGCATCAACCACACAAATTTCAGACTGCCACGTCCTCTGCGGCATACCGCCTTAAAATTTTGCGGGTAGTATTACGTCTGAAAGGATTTTTCCTGATGATAAGATGGGATATTCTGCGGTAAGTGGGCTCCTTTGAGTTATAGTCATCAATGATCTTTTGGAGAAGTTCCCCTACCTTTTCTTCATCCATTTTCTTCTTGGACATAAGCTCCTGATCCGGATAAATTCTGGCTGTAAGCCAATTTCCTTCGCCGGTTACCACCACCTCTCCGATCAGGGAATGTAGTGAAAGTTTATTCTCTATTTCCTCAGGAGAGACATTTTCCCCATTGGAAAGGATAATGAGATTCTTTACTCTTCCGTTTATGTAAAGGAAGCCGTCCTTATCCATATAGCCCTTATCTCCCGTGCGGAGCCAACCATCCTCAAGGGTATCACCGGTTTCCCCCGGCATGTTGTAGTAGCCCTTCATGACGCTTGTGCTGCGGACCAGGATCTCTCCCTCATCAAACCTTACCTCCGCGTTCTTTAAGACCTTTCCCACGGATCCGGGCCTGTTGCAGGTTGGAGTATTGGAACTTATGACCGGTGAAGACTCGCTCATGCCATAGCCCTCATAGATATTCACCCCGTATTCCCTGAATTTATCGATATAGAAGGGATCAAGGTGGGCACCTCCGGAAAAGACCGTATTGAGTCTTCCGCCAAATACCTTTGCAGCCACCAGTTTCTTCGGCATCAGTTTCCCTGCGCCTGTCAGCTTTTTATAGATGGTCTCCAGCATCATGGGAACCATCAGCATGACTTCAGGTCTAAAGCGCTGCATATTTTTAACCATATGCAGAAAAGAATCGTTGATGCAGACAGTGGCTCCAAGGGACAGGCCCTTTAAATAATCCATGACAAGGCAGAAAGCGTGATGAATGGGAAGAACACTTAAGATAACTTTTCCCGGAACAGCATCATATTCCACAGCCTCCACATTGCTGATAATATTTTTCTGTGTCAGCATAACGCCTTTACTTTTCCCGGTGGTGCCCGATGTGAAGATCAGCATTGCCAGGCTCTCCCCGGATGCTCCTGCTATGTCACTTCCGCTCTCACCCTCTTTTTTCAGATCAAACAGAGTCTTTTCGTCAATAAGCACATCGGACTTTAGGAAAAAGACCTTTGAAACCAATGGGCACTCTGCTATTATCCTCTCTTTAAGCTCCGTCTTGGAAACGTCAAGAAAAACTGCCCCGGAATCTGATCTTTTTATCAGATCTATGATCTCATCATTTGGAAGAAGCGGGTCTATGAGTACCGCCGTATTATCTCCCGTTGTTATGGCAAAAAAGGCTTCAAGCCAGGTCACGGAGCTAAAACCAATGACAGCAATATGACTCCCGGAAAGTCCCTCTGCCCTGATTCCTTTTCTTAATAACGTCACACTCTCCTCCAGTTCCCTGTAGCTTTTTTGAAAAACACTTTCTCCCACCGGCCACTTCACTGCAGGAATGTCAGAATACTCTTTTGCCGAATGCTCAAGGAGCCCTCTTATGCTATCCATGTCATTTCCCCCGTTTTATGCAGTCTTTTTTTCACCATTGATAAGTGAAAGGGCCTGTCCTATGGTGGTGATGCTTCCGATGTTGTCCGGACTAAGTACCACTCCGAAGTTGTCCTCCAGATCTCCTAAAAGTGACATAAAATCAAAGGAATTAAGCCCCAGATCCTCGCAGAATCTCATGTCATCCCTCATGTCCTTTGGCTCCACGTCGCAGTACTGTGCAAGAAATTCCTTAAAAATAGTTTCTTTCTTCATGTTTTTCTCCTCCTTTAAACCCTGTCGTAAATGTCTCCAAGCTTGTCTTCCGGATTCTCAATTCCAGCAAAAAGAATCCTCATCATATAGTAGTAAAAGAGCTCAATATCTTTTTCCTTAAGCCCTGCAGTCTGATAATGATAGGAAAAATTAAGCCCTCCGTCTGTGGTGTGGGTAACCGTCAGATACACCTTCTTGGTGGCGGCCCCGTTGGCAAACCACTTAAAGTACATGGGGATTCCTGAAAGATCGAGGCTGTCACTGTTAACCTCCAGCGGCTGATAGGTCAGATAACAGCTCTCATAGGTCGTCCCCTCGGGGGTCCCAAATCTCTTTTTCATGGACTGTCTGATAAACTCCGGATCGTAGCTGCTGTGGAGATAGATATTATTCTGCAGGTTCTGAATCTCCAGCGCTGCCTCTTTAAAGCTCACCTCTCTCCCAATGACCGTTCTGCAGGGGAACATTATGGTTCTGCTGCCGCCGCTATTCCATTCGTCATGGGTGGATCTTCTGGCAATGAAGTTCTCGATGGTTATGTCCTCCTGCCCTTCATTGACCTTCGATAAATAGCTTCTCATGGTCAGCAGTAAAAGGTTGTTAAAGGAGATCCTGTTATTACTGCAAAAATCCATAAGCCTTTTCGCAGGCTCTTTTTCCAGCTTGTAATCCTTTACCTCCACAAAAAGATTGTTCAGCTCTATGTCAGCACTTCTGAGCTTTGGATTTTTATGAGCCTTTCTTGAAGTCTCCAGCACTTCTTTTCCCCGGATATCGGAGTAAATGGGCTCGCCGTATTTATCAAGAAGTCCCTCAAAGAAGTCCCTGTCCCTCTTAAAGCGCTTCGCATTATTCTCTTTTTCCAGATCCGCTAAAAGAACCTTTTCAAAATCCGCCAGTTCCTTGGGATAATCCCTGTCATATTTATAGTGGGCGTAGAGCGCCATTAAGTCTTTTACCATCACCGCAAGCCCCACAGAATCAATAAGCCTGTGATCAAGATGGACAAAAAAGCCGTTAAAGTTATCCGGCAGCTTTACCATAAGAAATCTGTACATAGGGACGTCATCCCCCTCCAGAGTCTCGTAGGCCATGGCCTGCATAATGCCCTCCGCCTCTTCAAAGGACATGTCCGAAAGGTTTAATACCTTTATGTTTCGGATCACCTGTCTTTTAAGATATTGCTTTATCTCCCCGTTCTTATCCGGCTTTGTAAACCTCAGATTCAGACACTCGTACCTTTTGGTCTCCTCGTTTATGCACTTTCTGAGAAGATTAAAATCCAGTTCCAGCTTCACCGCAGCCACGATACTTACGCCGGATACCTGCTGTGTGTGATACTGTCTTATCCATCTGTAGTGCATATTCTGAGCCGGTGTCAAAGGGTAAAGAGTTTCCATAATTCTCCTCCTCATTCCTGTTTCCAGACTAAAGTTATTAACTGATTGCTAAGTTACCACTGCAAAGATAGGGAGGAAAGACCGTCAAAGAGTTAACAGACACTTTTCCGGAAATAGGCTAAGACATATAAGAGACATCGAAAATATGTGTCTTGTAAATCCAGTTTCCTGCTTTTATAATTCAATAATGTGTGATTGAAGTAAAATTATTGAAAGAGTTTCCGAAGGGACAGGCACTTCGTTCCACAAGGAGGAAAAATGAACGAATTTGATGAAAGATACAGCACAGCAGAAGAAGCTATTTTTGATTCCTTCTTTATTCTGCTTAAAGAAAAAGATATAGATAAGATAACGGTTTCCGATGTGGTAAAAAAGGCCGGGCTTGTCAGAAGCACCTTCTATAACCACTATGAGAACATCCCTGCCCTTGTTGCCGCAGCAGAGGAAAAGACCATCGAGAATATCTTCAGACTTATGGAAAGTTTCCATCCCAAGGACGACAAGGCCTTCTGTAAATCTTTTTTCCTGGCCATCTGTGATTACACAAAAGAGAACCCCTTTCTGTCCACGCTCTTAGACAGCAAAAGGGGCGATGCATTTTTTGAAAAGATGCTTCTTATGTTTGACAGATACATGCGCCGGGTTACTGACGATGAATCCTACCATATCCGTAACAGAAAAAGTGCCACCTACTATATTTCTTCAGCCATCGGCAGCACCATCGGTGTTCTGCACAAGTGGTCCACTTCGGACTTCGATGCATCCTCTGATGAGGTTGCGGATATACTGACCCAGGTTTTCGTAACAGGGATACTTCCAGGACTGTCTCAGTGAACAAAGGTGGAACAAGGGGACGGTTCTTTCGTC
>JAEEGL016866990.1_pt1 | contig 24479 bp, 21 predicted proteins | sample 9134231 | NCBI WGS metagenome assembly JAEEGL01 (sample SAMN16246548, study PRJNA631951) | gut metagenome | biome: gut microbiome; feature: rumen; material: fiber-attached | host: Bos | place: Iran: Karaj | collected 2018-10
GAAGCAGAGTGAACCGCTGGATGTCTATCACAACATCATCATACCCGATATGCAGTATGCCGTGAAGCATCTGGACTACACGCCATACGACTATCAGGCTAAAGCCCGCACGGAGCGACTCACAAAGCCTGCAGCACAGGCTATGCTGGCACGCATCTACCTGACGCAGTCGGGCTTCCCCCACTATGAATCGCACGAGGCTGAAGCCAAGAGTCTGCTGAAGACCGTCATCGACTACTCTGCCGCCAACGGAAACAAGTGGTGGGCACCGAACATGACCGAGTGGAACAGCCAGTGGATTCATGAGAACGAAAACAAGTATCCCATCTTTGAGATACAGTACAACATGACAAAAGGCATGGGCAACCCCATGACACCCTATTGCTCTACCAGCATACAGCCCTATACTGACTGGTGCAGAAAGGGCAATCTCTGTGCCGATGTGTCGATGCTGGTGCCTGCAAAGCTTATCAAGCACTTTACCACTGAGCCGGAAGTCGATGACGAGGATAACACCTATCCTGACCAGCGTGGCACCTATACTTTCAGCGGAGCAGCACTCAACGACAACGGCGAATACGATGAGGGCACGGAGGGCAAATGCTTCAACTGGAAGTTCATTGAGTCCATCAAGAAACGAGCCGCACTGGGTTATAGCAGCATAGATGACCAGATGGTTGACCGCACATGCTGGCCACAGAACTTCCCACTACTGCGACTGGAGGACGTGATGCTGATGTATGCTGAACTGGAAGGTCCCACGACGGAGGGATATGATGCTATCAACCGCATCCGCACACGTGCCGGACTGCCAAAGCTGGACGGCCTCAGTGCCGATGAGTTCCAGCAGGCAGTACGCCGCGAACGGCAGTACGAACTGGCTGGCGAGGGGCAGCGTTGGCACGACCTGGTACGATGGAACATCTATGTAGAGACGATGCGCCAACAGTTCATCGATCAGAATCAGGCTGTCTATGCCGACTTCGTGAAAAAAGAGTCGTACCTCTATCCTATACCCTGGACACAAATAAAAGTGTGCGAGGGACTGTATCAGCAGAATCCAGGTTATTAGATTGAAACCTGAAACATGAAACTTGAAACCATAAAGAAATACCCATTGATGGTAATGGTGCTGCTCGCCGTCATGGCTGCCAATGCGCAGCCGGACGTGCGGGTGGCTAAATACTACGGCGACCGCGAGGGAGCCTTGACTTTCACCTTCGACGACGGACTTGGTGAGCACTATACTGAAGTGTTCCCTCGTTTGAAAGCACTTGGGTTGAAGGCATCCTTTGGCATCATCGGTTCGAAGGTTGGCGGAAACTGGAAAGGCAATCCAACAGTGACCTGGGCACAACTTCGTGAAATGGCTGCCGACGGACAGGAGATAACGAGTCACGGCTATCAGCACAATGCCGTCATCAAACTACAGGGCGAGGCCCTGCGCTACGAGGTGCAGCATAATGATACGCTTATCTGTGACAGCGTAGGAGTATTCCCCCGTACCTATTTCTATCCCGGCAACCGCAAGACCGACGAGGCCGTGGCTTTCTGTTCGCAAGACCGCGTAGGAACACGTATGTTTCAGGGCAGTTTAGGATCGAAGCGTGACTCGGCTTGGGTGCAGCGCACTTTGGAGCGTACGCTGAAGAAACACGAGTGGACAGTATGGATGACACACGGCATCAGCCGGGGCTACGATGCTTTTCCCGACCCTCAGTTGCTTTGGAACACTATGAAGCTGGCGACACAGATGCAAGACCTCCTGTGGATATGTACGCTGCACGACGGACTGGCCTATGCTGCCGAACGTGACACGGTGCAGATAGAGGTAAAGCGGAAGGGAACTGACATCATTGTCACACCCACCATGCCGCTCAATCAGAAACTTTTCTTCCATCCGCTCACGCTGATTGTAGGCAGTCAAGTGACCGAAGCTATACAGGGCAAGCACCGCCTCACTGTTAAGCGTAAGGACGACTATTCGCTAATTGACTTCGACCCGCACGGCGGCAAAATAATAATACATCTTCTACGTTAATAATTCAATATGAAACGATTTCTTTTTCTAAGTCTGATAGCCGCCGGGCTATTGCAGGCCAAAGCACAAGACACATTCAACATCAGTGGAAGCGATTGGCTGTTTTTCTACGCTAAGGACAAAGCCACTGCCGATTCGCTCTCTGCCACAGGCTTTGGCAATCGCGACTATGACCCAAAGGGGTTCCAAAGCACTCCCGTGCCCTCCAACTGGGCGGTGCAGGGCTATGAAGAGCCCGTCTATCGCGGCTTCCCTGATGACAAAGCCAGCGAAGGCTTTTACATGAAAACCTTCAAGGCTCCGAAGTCGTTCCGTGGCAAACGCATACTGCTGCACTTTGGCGGTGTGTGGAACTCCGCCGAGGTGTGGGTCAACGGACGGTGGGTAGGACGACATGACAGCGGCTACACCTCGTTTACCTACAACGTGAGTGACCTGGTGAAGGGCGATACACTTAATACCATTGCCGTGCGTGTCAGACAGATATATCCCGGATATAAGACAGACACCTACGACGACTGGACACTGGGCGGCATCTACCGCGACGTGACCTTGGAGGCTATGCCGCGCAAGCAGTGGATAGACAATGTGCGGGTGCTCACCACCTTCAACAGCGACTACAGTGAGGCCGACGTCACCGTGCGCACCATTGTGGTGAACACGACAAAGAACACGCTGCCCGGCAACTACCAGAGTCCGGGGCGTGACTATGTGCTGCGTCTCTTGCTTACCGACCCGAAGGGCCAGTTGGCTGCCGCCGAGAACGTGACAGTGAAGGGCCACGTCTCAACCAGCCGCGATACGAAGACAGTATTGCACCTGAAGAACCCACTGAAGTGGACGGCAGAGACACCTCATCTATATTCGCTTCGCGTGGAACTGTTAGGCGCTGACGGCAAGCCTACTCAGAGTTATACAGAAAAGATTGGCATGCGCGAGATTTCAACAACGGACGGCATACTGCGCATCAACGGACAGCCCGTGAAGCTTCGCGGCGTGAACCGCCACGATGAGCATCCCGACGTGGGACGTGCAGTAGGGCCCAAGCACTGGCTCGAAGACTTGCAACTGATGAAGGCTGCCAACATCAACTATGTGCGCGCCTGCCACTATCAGCACGCGAAGGGTTTTATAGAAATGTGCGACTCGATAGGCATGTATGTCGGCGCAGAGGTCTCGCTGGGTGGTGCCTCGCAACTGATGTACGACCCATCGTTCATCAGTGCTGTCATGCTGCGCACACAAGAGACCGTAGAGCGTGATCTGAACAACCCCTCCATCATCTACTGGTCTGTGGGCAACGAGGATCCTTTTACCTATATGCATCTGCGAGCCATACGCACCATCAAGGGCATAGACCCCACGCGCCCCGTGCTCATGCCGTGGAATGCCAGCGAACTGTTGCCCGAGGAGGTCGACATCCTGGCTCCTCACTACTGGACATCGTATGAATACGACTCGCTTTGTGCCGCCTCCGAACGTCCCATTATTACCACTGAGTATGTGCATGCCTACGGTGAGATGCGCTTTGGTGGACTGGAGGACTGCTTCCGTGCCCTGCACAAGCATCCTGCCGGTGCCGGAGGTGCTGTGTGGATGTGGGCCGACCAAGGACTACGCACACCCACCAAGCGCGACGAGAAACTCTATGGCAGCATAGTCAAGGACGATTCCACGCTACGCATCTCGTCGGCCGGATGGGACGGCATTACCGACAGTTACCGCCGGCCCACACGCGACTACCAAGAGGTAAAGGCTGTCTATGCCCCCGTCTATCCCAATGTGGAGAGCATCAGTCTGTCAAAGGGAGCCAAGACGGTCAGCATCCCCATACGCAACGACTATGACTTCATTGGTATTGACGACGTGGATATCCATTGGCAGTTGTTCGTCGATGCTCAACAGCTCGATAGCGGTAGGGCACATGTAGATGCCGCACCTCACACTACCGCCCCGCTTCGAATCAATCTCACCAAGTTGGGTACGCTCAAAGAGGGACAAACCTGTTACGCGAGGTTAACCTTCAGTCGTGACGGTGAGGAAATAGCACAGCGACACGTGGAGCTTCTAGCTGCTGTCATCGAAAAAGTAGAAGTGCAAAAGCAGACGCTAAACATAGAGGAAACGGCAGACGCTATTTTTGTTATGGCAGGCAGCACCACCTTTGAGTTCAGTCGTAAGACTGGTCTACCCGTGTCTGTCACTCTTGGCGGACAGAAAGCCTTTGGTGCTATGCGTCCCACCATCTGGCATGCGCTGAACGAGGGTGACCAAATCATAAAAAACCGCAGTTTTGAAAGTGGCAAAGATCCAGAGCGTGCAGTCCCCACCGTGCAGAGTATGTCAGCTCGCGAGACTGCTGCGGGCATCGAGGTTTGTTCTGAAGTGGACTACACCATCGACTCGCTCAACAGTTTCTCTGCCATCTACCAGTGCATCATCGACCAGCAAGCAAGGCTCACCGTCAGCTACACTATCCGTCCGCAGGTACAGATGACCTATCTGCCCGTAGTAGGTATGGCAGTCGGGATGACCACGCCAACAGACTTGACGCAGTGGTTCGGACTGGGTCCGCACGATGCCTATCCTAACAAGAAAGCGGCCTGCACGTTGGGCGTGTGGCCAGCCAGCGGACTCACCGGCACACGGCAAGCACGATGGGTGGAACTTGATACTGCCAAGGGTATTAAGACACGTATCCTTGCTGACGGCTACATAGACCGCGACAAGGCATCGTCGAAGGAACTGAGAATACTAAGCCAGGTACTTGGACGAGCAGAAAAAGGTCGTCTGAACGACATCAACTATCGAGTACTGCCAACGCAAGTCTATTGTGGAAAATTGATAATAACGCAATAAATATCTGCAGTAGCGTGGGGATAGGTTAGAATATACCTCCACGCGTTCTAATTATAAGATTCCACCTATGACAATTGGATACGTGTCATGCTGTGGGAACTTCTCACAGCCGATATACAGTGTGTCGAAGGCATCTGTGCCATCGGTACGATGTTCCAACAATTCCTCTTCTGATTCCGGTTGCTTTTCCATTGACTTGTTCTTGCGGAAGCCGTTTCTTCCGCGTTCCACGCCAGCCGACTGAATGGCGAGAAGAAGGTCATCGTTGTTCTGACGGTTGAAGAACGGCATCAAACGCTGCTTCCCGGCAAAGCCCTGGTTGATGAGCAGGTACTTCTCATCGTGGCGCATGGGATTTCCGAGGTACACGTCCACGACCTGCCAGCCGTGCCGTTCAAACTCATGGACGACCACATATCTGAAATCCTGGTCGTTCACGGCATAGTTGCTGCCGAGAGCGGTTGCATCATAGTAGAAGATAACCGTCTTGTTCTGATGATAGGCGTAGTATGCGCAAAAATCATCCACCAAGGCGGGGATCTTACGCTCGAACTTGACGTAGAACGATTTAAGGACGTTCAGGCGGTTTCCGCTTGGCTGGCCACAAACAATCCAATTTATATTTGCATTGTAATCCATGCCAATGCAAATCGGAGCCAGAGGGTTAATGTCCTCATCGGCTCTAGAGTCCAGGCACCCGCCAATGGTGCTGAACTGCGACGCTGCTTTGATGTCGTAGTTCTGCTGGCTTGTTTCTTTCAGGATGCGGTCATAGCCCAGCTCATCGAGATAGGCGAAGTTCGAAGCATCATACTTGTGATGCTCCTGCATCGACGAGTAGAAGCCGTCATGCGAGATACCGATACGCTGACACAATATCGAAGTCTGGAATGTCTTCGGTGTCAGGTCGCGCTTCATCTGTCGCAGGTACTCTTCGCCGAGTAGCTGCAAGTTCTCAATGGTGCTGTACTCCTTGTAGTACACCGCCACTGAGCGCATCTTGTTGAGCGACTGGTCCAGCCATTTCAGATAGCCCCGTAGGTATTCAGGAATAGGCTTGTGCTGTTCTTTCAGCTCCGTGATGTGCTGCTTTGTCTGCCAAATCTTGAAGATGGTGCCTTGGATTGCCTCTATCAGTTCAGGATCCATCTTCTCCCGATAGTGCAGGAACCAGCTGCCTTTCTGCGTCTGCGGCATGTCCGACAGCACCATCATCGAGTGGTTGAACGAGTGATGCCCGAAGTACGAGCGTATGCCGCCATTGGCAGGCAGTGTCTCGTCCTTCAGTTTATTGTAGTCAATGAACTTCGCTTCATCTATTAACAGCCATGAAAGCGTTAGGGAGTTTGAGCTGCCTGGTCTGTCCTGCGAAATGATGATCGCCACCGAGCCGTTATAGAACGTGATGACATGCTCATAGTCGGCTGGTTCCGTTATGGGCTTGGCAAACGACTTAGGCGGTTTACGGCCAACCACGTAGTGTATGCCGTTGATGTAGCCCCATCGCTTCCATGCCGCCAACAGTCCTGGTATTGTGTTTGTCAGTCCGTGCTTGAATGTCGGTACCACGATACCGCCAGTGCTGCCCGGCATCCGCTGCATGTTACGCAGCACGAATGGCGAGGCTATCGAGTCCGTCTTACCTGTACGACGGCCAGCCACGATAATGGTAGTCTTGGCACCGATATACTGGGCTAAGAGTTGTGGTTTGTTGAAGTAAACACGCTTCTCATGCTGTTTAGCTTCAATATCCCATGCGGAGGTGTCTATGGTGGGCTTCGTGGGCATAGTGGCTACAATGGACTATCTAGGGCCTGCTGGAGAACCTGCAGGAACAGTGGCTTCATCCTTTGGATCATCGAATATCTCTTCAAACTGCAGGTCAGCATCCTCAGCCTCGATGTTCAGCGTATCAGGATGGCTGGCCCCCAGTTCCTTTGTCAGCTTCCGGATTCGCTCATCGATGTTAGGCACAGGATTGATGCCCACTACACGCGGGTCGGTAGTCGGGAAGAACGGCTGCACCACAATCATGTGGTATGGCACTGCCGTTTCGTCCTCCACATCGATCCTGTTGTACTTCGCATAGCTGGTAGCCGCTTTCTCCATCGTCTTCGTGTCCTTGCGCTTCTTCGCCATCTGATACGTTTCGAGTATCATCTCGTTATACCGCCATCGGTGGTAGTCGCGAGAAGCTTCACCCAGATTCGGGAGCAAGGACTTTACTATTTTCAGGTCAGCGTATGCCGTCACCTTGCTGATGCCGTACCGCTGTATGACCTCCTCCACGAACTGGCGGTCTTTGGCATCGCAGTTGCCAATGCACCACGTCACCATTGCACGCAGCCGGAGGATGTGCTCCACCTGTGTAACAGCATACTTGGCCTCTAAGTCCTCCTGTGAGGTGTAGAGGTCAGTACGGGCGATGTCTATGATGCTTTGCATTGGCATAAAAGCGGATTATTAACTTCGTTGATAATTGGCTGCACCTCGGCAATCAGGCCTTTTCAGGCTGCAAGCATCAACAGGAAACCATTTCCAAGCAAGCTTTGAATGCTTTTCTGTTGTTACTTGCCATTTTGATTGCTCTCTGTTTGCACAATCATTCATCGTCTTCCATATCCATGAGATTTTTCTGGGCGTTATCCAGTGCGAGTGGACTGCCCACGTATGCCAGCTGCATCTCCTGGTGCAGCAGCTTTACCTTTGAAGCGGCCTTTCCACGATGGTAGCACTTGCTAACCTCCGTGGAGCGGTTGGCAATATCTTCGCGAAGCCGTTCCGCAGGGATATCCAGGATGACGGCCATATCCGATATTTTGAGGTAGATAGAAGCGAACTGTTCTATCTGCTTCAGTATTTCCGGACGATAGAGGATATGAGGTTTGTCAGACATATTGATACTTTTTATATGGCACCTTCATTCACCCTCTGGCTGAACAAGTCATAGAGAGGGACCGAATGATTATTGATCAGGTTAGTAACCTGTGCATGCAGCGTATTGAAGATGTTCCTGTCCGTCGAGATAAATGCCGACTCATGGCGATTACCGCGTGTCAGATTCTGTGAAGTGATGACTGAGACGGTCTCACCCGTCTCAGCCATCACCAGCAGAATCTTCGAGTGATTGTCAGTGAGGTAGGTACGCTGTATGACCTGTGTGATGAACGACCACAGCTTCAGCGTCTTGTTCGTGGCCTTATGGTCCAGTACCAGGTTGAACTCACTGACCCGTCCAGACTTCTCGATGAAGAACAGACGGCGCAGGAACTCCTCTGAGATGGAGAATGATGTCTGCCACACCTTGGCCGTGCCTACCTGTTCCAAGATCCATTCCAGGAGGTCAGCCACCTGAACGGCGTTGGATAGGTAGGCCTGTGAAGTACACTCAGCGAGTGGCTTCACAACGTCAGCCATGGTGGTAGTTCGCTTCATTGATTAGGTGAAGAGTGAATAATGAAGAATCATTTCTTGGCAGCAGACTTCCTTGTTGACTTTGCTTTTGCCTTGGTCTTGACGGCTTTCTCATCTGCTGACACCTCGGGAGAACCCTCGGGAACGGTGGCTTTTTCGACTGTCACGCCTTCTGCAACAGTCTCTGTCTGAACTACGGGCTCGGACTGAGTACCTGTTGCCCCATCAGATTCAGATGCATCCGTGTTTTGAGACTGAGACTCTGGCGATTCATCAGCCGGAGTCTCAGGCGATAATCCGGCCTCTGCATCTGCCTTGTCAGTGCCCTTGTTTGCATTAGTATCGATGGGTGAACCATCGACCACTGTACCAATCACGAAGTGATCATACATATCCCAGTTCTCATGCAGCCGCTTGTCCAGTGCGATGATTTCCTTCAGGAACGGGTATCGCTCACTGTCGGGACAAGTAGCATTTTCCAGGCTGAGTGTGCGTAATTTCAGATGCACCTCACGCATCCGATGCACGATATCCAGGTTCTCTGCATAGAGTGCCTTGATTTCGTCTGGCAGCAAGTCATGGTCGGCACGTTTGCCAGCCTTGAAGTCCGCAAACTCCTGAGATTTGCCTGAGTCAGTTTCACTAATACCATTAGCGCCAACAGACGAAGGATTTATCAACGATGCATTAGGCTTGATGACCTTCTGAACGATCACTTCCACCTTCTGCTGCATCTCTTCCACCTGGTCGTGGGTGAGCTGCTTTAAGCGGAAGTTGAGGTATTTTTGTAGCTGCCCCTTGATGAACTCCGCCTTGCCTTTCGGGTTATGCGAAATGTTGCGGTACATGATCTGATTGCCCGACAACTGGAGGAGCATCAACGCACCTCCAGACCAGTCTTTCTGACTGTCAGGCGTGTTCATCCACTGCTGCAGTTTCTGTGTAAATTGAGCGTCTTGTTTCATAGAATATGAAGTTAAAGTAAATATCTAAAGTTTATTGTTTATTCCACTGATAAACAGAATGTTCTTATTGTAGCTTTGAAGCGCTACTTTCATCGAGCGAAGCGTGTTTCCTGTTGTTACGAAATCGTCAAAGCAGATGATATTCTGCTCCTTCGGAACCAGGTGAACATCGAAGATCGCGTTCATGCGTTGGCGGTTGCGACAGGTGCATACATCCTCGTAGAAAGGGATGCCCAGACGCGCTGCCATATCCTCTGCGATGCGGCAGGCAAAGTTCTTCACCAAGTGCCTTCTCTTCGGTGTGGTGATGATACACCAGTCACCCGTTTTCAGGTCCGGACCGATGACATCTGTGACCAACTGAGACAAGTTCTTTGAGAAGAACTCCACCATGGAGTCATCCCCTTTGATGTCCGTCAGCGTCCTGCCATAGACCGACTTCTGCCAGAGCGAAATGAAGAACAGTCCAGCTCGTCGTGTCATTCGCGGCTTCACGGTGAAGTCACATCGTGCTTCCACCGTTTTGTCCCATCCCTTGCGCTTCTTCTCAGCGAATAAGTCTTCCTTTTCTTTTGCCTTTGAAGGCTGAGATTCAGAAAGCGCACACCCCATGTCAGGCACCTCTATCTCTGATAGAATGCTGCCCAAGTCAATCGGTGTGTGCTCGTTCATGAAGACCCAAGATTAGGTAACGGAAGAACGGTATTTAGGGAACTTCCTCTATGGGAATATCGTCAATATTGGTGTTCCCGCTGTTACCACTGTTTCCGCTATTGCCACCGTTGCCGTTGATCGTACCTTCCTCGGTAACGATGTTACCAGAGTAGAAGGGAGCAGGACATTCATCGGTAGCTTCCACGTTGATGGTCGTTCCAGCGGTACCAGAGGCACCCTGTCCCAGATCCTGTGTGACCGTAGTCTTGGTAGGCCACTTGTCCGAACCCACGACACGCAGCGCACCGCGCATATCCTCTACGAGGAATACGTTGTCGTTGTTGTTCAGGTAGGCAGCGGCAGCAGAAGCATCCGCATCGACACCAGGATGCACGGCAGTCAGCTTGTTCAGCTGTGTCTGCGACGGATATTCTCCCTGAGCCTCGGAAGTAAGCTGTGACTTCTCCGAGATAATGTCAATGTACTTCCACTTGACATCTGCGCGAAGGGTGAAGTTACCGGAATACGATGCTGACAGCAGTCGTCCGTTGGCATCGTGCTGTAGCGTTGGCCATGATACGATGTCATACTTCGAGATGTAGTAGATACGGCGCTTAACGCCGGGCAGCTCGGGTTTGCCTTGGCACCACGCGAGCGATTTCTGTACTGAAGAGCAATCAGGCATAATGGTTAAAGTTTAGAGTTGAGAGTTTAGAGTTTAGAGTTTATAATTACCGCATAGCGGCGAAAAAACTATATCTGTGTAAACAAGTCAGGGGTGGCCTCTGTGACATGCAGCGTAGCCCTTCCGTCGGCCTTGTATATCAGTCCGATGAAGTGGTAGAACGGCGCAGGCACATCATCCACTGCCTCCACGGTGATGGTGGTTGATGTGGCACCTGCCGGTCCTTGTCCCAAGTCCTGTGTCACCGACACCTTGATGGGATAGTCCTTATGTCCGACAACCCGCACGTTGCCCTCTGCATCCTGCACGAGGAACACCGTCTCGTTGTTGTTGAACCACGCTGCAGCAGCCGTTGCGTCCACCTCTACGCCCGGATGCACAGCCACCAGCTTGTTCAATTGCGACTGTCCAGGGAATTCCCCCTGCGGTTCACTGGTCAGTTGTGACTTCTCCGGTAGGATATCCATGACGAGCCAGTCCACATCCGCGGCCAGCACGAAGTCACCGTCATAGACGGCAGACAACAGTCGTCCGTTGGCATCTCTCTGTATCTGTGGCCACTGCACGATGTTCGACCGTGCCGTGAAGTACAGCCGGCTGCGTATCCCTGCGAACTGCGGCTTACCCTGGCACCAAGAGAGAGAATGCTGTATGCTGGAGCAATCAGGCATGAACGTATAGTTTAGAGTTGAGAGATTAGAGTTGAGAGACGATAGCTTTGCCTAACTCATTCCAATCCTGATTTGAAGATGGGAGCCAGAGCCTCACGGTTCCGGCTCCCCAACAACTCAGAAAATGAAAAAGAGATAGTTGAAACGGATAGCGTCATTTTATCCTTGTTCCTGCTGTTCTTCCTGCTGTGCAGGTGCTGCAGAAGTGGCCAGTTCCACAACCTTCAGACGGCGCTTGTCGATAGACTCGAACTGACATCCGAAGAACATCGTGGCGATGTACGAGAGAATGAACGGCTCAAACTCCTTCACGTCGACGCTCTCGATGTCACCCATCTGGTCGTATCCCACCAGCATGTTGATCTTTGGTGACACATGGATGAACTTCGAGTCAGCCTTGTTCGCCAACGGGCAGAGAATCAGTTTGCCGTTGGAGCCCTCCACGGCAGTCTGGTTATACTGCGTATTGTAGTTGATTCCAGCATGGGTGAGCAGATAGCCCTCGTTGTACTTGTCCGCGAAGTCCTGCGAGCAGTACATGTAGCAAGTCTGGGCGCGAAGATGAGGATCGAGAGAGAACAGAACCTCCTTGGCGATGTCCACAGCGTTCGCTGAGGTGATGACATCCGTCAGTTTCATGTAATTGCCCTCTGAAGCAGCAATCTTTCCTGCGGTCACCTCGGAGGCTGTGATGGTATCAAAGCCGTCGAAGAGGTCCATTGTCGTGTCACCGCTGGGGTCGCGCTGACCCGCCCAGATGGCATTGTTCAGTGCCTCAGACAGAGACTTCGCAATCAGCGCCAGCACATGCTTCGCTGTTGGAGTCTGTTTCTGTCCGTCGCCCTTGGTAGCACCGATGGCACCCAGGAGCGTACTGATGGCACTGTTAGGTTCGAACTGAGCCACTACCGAGCCGAAGAATGTCTCGAGTGTACGGAAGTCCAGGTTCAGGTTGAAGTCTAAACGACGCGAAGGCTTATATGGAGCGAACTGAGCGTTGCCACTCATTGCAGCTACCGATTCCTTGTATCGGATGCCCGGTCTGCCCGTCATGAACTTAAGCGTGTCCTCGATACCGTAGATAGGCAGCATAAGCAGGTCCTTGCGGTACTTTCGAGCCGCGTCCTGATACTCCTGAAGAGTAAATTGAAGTTTTCCAGCCATAAATGTATAGTTTAAGGAAGAAATTAGTGTTGAGAGAAAATGGTTAAGTGATAATGGTTAGGGGAGCAAGTCGAACAGTTCCTTTGCGTTCTCACGCGATTCGATGTACTGGTCGATCTCAGATTTCTCGTTGGACTGCTGGCCCTGCTGGTTGTTCATCACCTGTGCGGTGGTGTCACCCGGCTTCTGCTTCAGAGCCGTCAGTTCACTAGTGAGCTGCAGCACACTCGCCTTCAGGCCCTCTTTGTCAGCCTCCAGCTGCTGTTTCTCGCTGGCCAGTGTCTGTTTCTCTGTAGTCAGCGTCTGTACCTGCTCCTGCAGACTTGCGATGGTTTGTTTATCCGCACTGATAGCAGACTCCAGCGAATCCAGCTGAGCGTCTTCCAGTGTCACCTTGCCATCGTTGCTCAGCAGATGCTCGCAAGCCAGGATGGCACAGATTGAAGTAAGGATTTTTTTCATTGGTGTTACTTGATTAGATGATTGAGTATTGATGGTTGATTGTTGATCTCCCAGTTCTTGTCCCAGCTTTGCTCCTTTGAACAATGCTGTCAGTGAATTGAAGAAACGAGCTACTGCCGACTGTTCAGCAGAAGCCGTTTTCATTATTTCAGGTATGGGGATGCCAGCCGATGCCATAGCGTTGGCCACCGCATCGGTCAGTACTGGCGCAGATTCATCCTCGTAGTCCGTCAGCTCGTCTACGAATCCCCATGTGAGAGCCTCCTGTGCTGTCAGCCAGCCACCGGCCTTCATCAGATCCAACAGCTCTGCAGGCTCCTTTTTACATCTGGTGGCATACATCTGGGCGATGTTTGCGTCCAGCTTGTCAAGGTCGGCCTTCTGATGCTCGATGTTGTCGATGAGCGCCTGTAGGCCATCCGAGTTGAGCTGTCCCCATTCGAAGAACCCGATGCTGCACTTATGCACCAGGTACATTGCCGAAGCGTCCATGGTGATATGCTTGGCACCCAGCGAGGCTATTGTTGCTGCACTGGCGTTCATTCCCACGAAATGCACGTTTACGTTGCCGTGGCGTTTGAAAGCAGAGAAGATAGAGAGGGCGGTGTTTGAGCGTCCACCGAGCGAGTCAATCAGCACATGGACTTCTTTCCCTTCGTTCTTCGAGAGAATGTAGTCCACATAGTCTGCGTCGAAGTCATAACCTCCGACGAATCCCTTCAGGTGAAGCTGGTAGTTTGTGTTTGTGTTCTTTGTTGCCATAAACAATTGTCGTTTGTGACAGCAAAGGTACATTATATAAAAAAGTGGTGAAAAGACGGTCAGCAAGCCCAAACAGGCAGAAATGGCCGTCTCTTCACCACAGAAGGTGACAGGAATTGCGAAAGGTCAGACGCTTAAAGCTGCGAGTGCTTTCCTTGCGGTATAGGAAACCTCGTACTTTCTGACGGAAGGATCACCCTCCGGTTTACCTGTAGTCCGTGTAACCTTGACGGTGGGATAGGGGCAACCCCTGGCACCTATGAGATAGTATTTCCCTTCCATCGTCCTGATCACGAAAGCCAGATGCTGCCTGATGGGCAACTCTGCAAGCGTATAGAAAGTAAGCTTCACCTTCTCCGTGATGAAATTGTTGTCCTCCTGTTCCTCCACATCGCAGACGGCAATATCCGTCAGCGTGATGCTCCTTGGTTGCTCATATCCAGACACCGGCATCCCAGCCATCGCCATGTAGGGGATGTCAGCAGGCAGGCGGTCTGCCATGAGGTAGCAGACAAGACTGATGCCAGGTAGGGATGTACACTTGTTCATGAGTGGTCAGGGAATCAAACAAATCAAACTTTCAAACAATTCAAAAAACTTTCTAAAAACGCTTTGAAGTCGTGTTGTTTTTTTTACGATTTTTTGTCAGATAGACATTTCTCATGCGCTGGTAAATCTTCGCGATGGCATCCCAGCAGGAACCATCCTCTCGGATCCCCCTCTGTTCCATGAAGAGGTTGATGAGGTCTTTCTGCTGCTTGCCAATCTTCCCGAAGTCGTGGAGGTAGTCCCACACGTCGATGTCGAAGTCATCCTTGATCCGACTGACGAGCGCATTCTTTCCCGTCTCGGTGATGTAGTTATACGTCCGTGGGTCGTGTGACTTCGAATAAGGAATACACACAGCCACCTCGTCCTCCTGCTGACGTGCAGGCAGCACACCCTGCGGTTGTGGGATGGTAGCTCTCTGGAGCAGTTTACTCTCCACGGAGCCACGAATCAGGCTCACAGGATTTCCACCCCCATGACGGTGTATGAACCACTGCCGGAGGTAGGAAGGCATCTTCAGATAAACGCAATATTCACTCATTTAGGCTTTACTTTAGTAAACGGCTGCAAAATTACTAAATATCAATGAAATATTAATGCTTAAAAGGAAATATTATTGAACTATTTGTTCACAACCAGATAAGCCTTTCTGTTCTGACATTGGAATGAGCCGTCCATCTTGAAGATGCCCACCTTCCCGTCGGCAACAGCGAAGATATAGTATCCCTTTCCAGCAACAGGAACAATCTGAACGGCACTCAGCGCACCTTGGAAAAGGTTGATGCCGATGACGTTCTCCTTGTAGTTCTTGCTGCGTCCTATAGGCAGACTCACTGTTGAAATCTTTCTATCACTTGACACTACTAGGAACCCGGTCATCGACGGCACATACTTCACCTGCTTGAAGATGAAGTTGCCATTCTCATAGCCAGTTGCCACGTATGCCCTCACTCCTGTAGCGGCTGAGAAGTTCAGCGGATTGTTTGAGCAATAGGTACACATCCCTTCTGTGAGCCTTACCGTCTCCTCATTACTTGCCGTCTCTATGACAATCTTCGTGATGATCGTCTCAGCCTCGTTTCTTTTCCACTTGTTCAGCACACACAGTTCCCCAGGCGATATCACCCTGTAGGCCACTCCCGAAGCAATGGAGTCAAAGTTATTATATAGTGTCTGCATGGTACATGAGCTAGACACATGGTATTGTAAGAGGGCATTTGTTCCCGTATAATAGAATGTCACCTTGTCACCAGCGGAAAGGTTCTCGATGTACATCTTCTGGTGGTCGTGATAGTCTACCAGACCACCGTCTCCTCTCAGCGAGGGATAGGCGCTGAGAGCATCGAACGCGATTTTATTGCCGAACAGTCCCGCCCATTCACCTTTCCAGTAAACGCGGTTGCCTCTCACATCCTTATATCCCTGGTCGATACGGATTGTAGTTCTGGGATGATCGGTCATGAAGTCGAAGGTCAGAACCGCTCCGGCTTCCATCTTTACGGTGCCCATCAGAAGCGATGTCATGAGGGCAAAAAGTTGAAATAGCTTTTTCATGTTGCTGTTTTGATTTTGGATTAGTGAATACTTTCCCGTTTCCGGGCTTAACACAGGCAAAGGTAGGATTTCCGCATCAAGTACACCAAGACACATTGTTTATGCCATGATAACCTCTTTTTGTGTGCCAAAACTCGTTTATCTCAGATTAAATGACTATCTTTGCACTCGGTAATAGCAATGAATATGACAAAAGAAGAACTTCTTCATCGACTGACTGATATTGAATGGGACGACTTCGAAGTGAAGGAGGCCTTGGATAAGATGCCCGACAATGTTTGGGAAACTGTATCAGCCTTCTGTAACACTTCAGGAGGATGGATTGTGTTTGGTATCAAACAGAAGGGTAAGCGCTTTGAGGTTCAGGGCGTGAACAAAGGCGAGAAAACCGAATCTGACTTCCTGAACACACTGCGTAATGGTCAGAAGTTCAATACGAAGATTTATCCGACTCCCAAGAAATATTATGTTGATGACAAACTGGTGTTGGCGTTCTTTATAGAGTCATCGCAAACTAAGCCTATCTATTTCGGCAATCCCATTAACACCTTTGTCCGCTCTGGCAGTGGTGACCGTCGTGCTAATGAAGCCGAGATTAATGCCATGTTCCGCGACCAGGCCTTTGGCGTCAAGAGTGAGCTGACCATTGAAGGAACTTCTTTCAGCGACCTCAACACCAGGTCGTATGAATCGTATCGTCAGCAGATTCGCAACTTCAATCCTGACTTTGCGTTCAAGAACGCGCCGGACGAGGAGTTCTGCAATCTGACGAGAATAACCAAGAACGGCATGCTAACGTACGCCAGTCTTCTCATGTTTGGCAAGCGCGAAAGCATCATGGAGCATATTGACAACTTCTGGGTCGATTATATTGAGATTCCAGGAACCTCAATAACAGATGCATCAGTCAGATATACTTTCAGGATGCCAGAACTGGAGAACCTCTGGGAGTATTATGAAACACTGATACAGAGACTCCGTCTCCACGTTGATGCTCCTTTCATGGCCGGTCCCAATGGATTCTCGCCAGACGACAATTCTCAACTCTATGCTTTGAGAGAAGGACTTGTCAACATGCTGGCACATGCCGACTACTTTAGTCCTATGCACTGCACCATCCGTGTATATGACAACCGGTTCGAGTTCCAAAACCCAGGTCGCTTTATGCGCGATATGAAGACGCTTAGGGAAATCATCAGTTCCAAGCCTAGGAATCCAAGCCTTATCAAGTTCTTCAGATATGCAAAACTTGGTGAGAATGCAGGCTATGGTATCAACAAGATGATTGGCTGGGAACATCTGACTGGGGAGAAAGTGACCTTTGAAAGCGACATTGACACATCCACAGTGACATACTATCGTCCAAAGCCTGGAGTTAAGAACGAGGGTAGTACTACCCCCGTTACTACCCCCGTTACTACCCCCGTTCTGAATATCGATGAGAAGATTCTTCAGGTTGTCAGGTCAACTCCTAATATTACAAGAGCAGATATTGCTAAACTATTTGGAATGACTGTTGATGGTATTAAATACCACATCAATAAACTTAAAAAGGCCGGACGCTTAGAATGGGAGGGCAACAGCCGAACTGGCAAATGGATAATCAAATACTAATCATGACAAACGGCTCCTCAAATGGGAGCCGCTTTTATTTGGCATGTATTCCGCTTATCTGCGGAACACATAGCCATCCGTGAAATAGTAATCATCTATGAACAGATCCCTAGCGTATGCCTTGTAATCGAAGTATGAAGCCAGATGGCCCATCATGCCGATGAGATCATAGCACTCATCAATGATGTGCTCGGCCCAGGCCTCTTCTGAATTCCACTTGCCCATATAGCACTCTTTGAACTTGTCAAAGTCATCCTCGCTGAAGCTGTCCACAAAAGCCTCGTAAGCCTCCTGCTCATCCTCATCCAGCTTGGCATATTCGATAATCTTGTCAAATGTATCCTCATCGATACCGCTTTCCGAGTACCAGCTCTCGGGGAAATTCTCGTAATCCTGATACATCAACTCTGGATCCTCTTCATCCGCATGAAGCATGTGGCATACCTCCATGAATGTGTCATAATCACCGCAGGCCACCATATCGACCCACATACCGAACAGATCCCCATCATTGTACTTGGCGTATGTACCTACATAAACTGAAGGATGACCGAGCTTGTAGTCAGCCATATAATCCTCTACTGACATCTTCTGAAGGATGAGCTTGCCTAAGATGTTCTCCTCTTGCTTTGCGAGTGCTTGAAACTCCATTGAATTTTTGTTCTGCATGACTTTATAAGATTTAGATGTTTAACTTTAAGTGATGTCCTTGTGTAAGGACTTTTTACGATGCCTTAGAAAGTGAGCGGGAAGAAGTACGCAGATGCAAGGAATGGCAAGGGATTTTTCTGAAAAACCTTAATCTTTGATTCAGGAAAGCGTGTTGGAAAAATCCTACAGACATAACACCGTGGTACTTGCAGGGTACGCCCGCCTTAACTTTGCATCTAAAAAGCCTGTCACACAACAGAGGGTATCATGTTAAACATGAATTTGTCATGCGATAGAACAAAAGGAGTGAGAGCCGGACCAGGCAAAGCAGATGGGGAACATAAAGCTATCTGAAGATAAAAGAGTCAGTACCACTATCAAGCCAGACTACAACCTGTCATTCGCTATTTGAAATGGTCAGCCAGTAGAATAAGCATGAGCTTGGAATGCGGGGAAGATGAGTGGAACTGGTATGACAACCAACATGCTGCCACTGCCATGCTGATGATAGAGCATATACTCCAGGATTACATTTCCCACTGGTACTTTAAGAAGGCGATGAGCCTCATTTGACTTTCCGCTTTTTTATGCTGATGGACGAGCATGACAGGAACACGTACCGCTGATACTATGCTTCAGTATAACATGGAGGTGAAAACCGAAACAGACAAGTGCTTTCCGAAGAGCGCTACGCCATCAAGATATCGGGTGTTTCACACAGGCAGACATCCGGCTACCTGATAACAAAGCGCCCGTACCAATTGTGATAACTATCACGGATGTTATTTTCAAATGATGCTTGCAGCAGCTGAAGGAACCACACAGAGCAGTTTTTTCTTGCGCACATGAACCTTAAATGGTTGCACAACCATGCACAAATCTGCGCGTAAAAACTAAAAATCTGATTTACAGATTATTAGATTTTAAAATCTCTGCACAAATCATGAATATTGTTGTGCAAATAAGATTAATTTTGTGCAAATCAAAATATTTGTGCAGGATTTGTGCAAACTTGTGCGGGCTAAGTGCAACAAAAGCCGTTTTTGTGCAAACGCAAAAATCCAGTTTTTATCGGCATTTCGAGAGATTTGTGCAGTGTTGTGCAGTGTTGTGCAGGCATTTTCTCGCACACGCGCGCATTATTAAAGGTAAGAAAAAAGGCCCCAGGCGCTTCACAGCGGCTGAGACCCGACAGAAAACACATGCTATGATTAAATGGCTAATCCATCAGAAGATGTCACCTTGCTTGTATTCTTCCTTTTTCTCATCATTCTCTTCCTCCTGTTCCTCGATATCATCAGCCTGTAGGGAAGTGAATCGTTCCAGACGAAGACCGTATCGGTTCTTCAGAAACTCATAGTCAAAGCATAGGAATCTTCCGAAGCTGAATACCTGCACCGGTTTCATGATTGGGTTGTTTAAGTTGTCGAGCATGATTTTTCCCAGACTGTCCCTTGCTGGCTGCAAGGTCGTTTCCGGCACACCATCTTTCATTGCTACATACCGTTCCGAAGGCTTTTCACCCAGGTATGAGCTTCCCGTGGTGAGATAGTATCGTATCGAATCACGGTCCATGATGATCTTCTTCTCACCCTCCCGTTGTGCCAGTTGCTTATATTGCGACACGAAGTTCGCCAGTCGGAGCATGAAGATCGGGTGTTTCTCCTTGAACTCCCGTTTCCCGATGTCCGTACTGATTCTCTGCATGTACTTCACCTTGAAGTCCGAGTCTGCGAAGATTCGCCCCTGGTCGTACAGTGTTGACAGCGCATTCCAGAGGTTGCCCAGCTCATTGTTGCTGGTCACCTCCTTATTCTGCCGTTTGATACCCTCGACACACAGGTTTTTAATTTCCTGGTAATCGAAAGGCAGTCCCAGTGGCACCCTCAATATTTTATATGAGGTCAGCAGAATCACCCAGTTGCGCCACAGACGATCCTCCACGCTGAATCCGTCTATCAGGTCGCACACCTCGTTCGTCACCTCATTATACACATCATAGAATGCGCTGCTGAAGTTTGTACGATGTGCCAGTATCTGCAAGGTCAGGTGCTGCAGCCCCAGTTTCCGGATGTCCGACAGATGGTTGAATCTGTCCTTCGCTTCCCGGTCGTGTACCGTTATTGCCGTGGGCAAGTAAATCATTCGCGTGAACATTGCGATATCCAGTGTCGGCATCTCCTGTCCGCACACAATCACGCCACAATCCACGGGCGTCCTCTCAATCTGCTTGCCCCGGTCCATATCCATACGCGCACGTCCCACGCCGTCGTATGCCCCTTTGATGATTTCCACGATTCGCATGTCTAGGCTGTTCTTATACTCGTCGAGCAGCACCAGAGCGTTTGCCGTCAGCGAAAGCATCTGTGACAGAGACGGTCCTGTTGTGTTACGCAGATTCAGCGGTTTATCACCGGTAGTGAAGAACCGCATCAGCGTAATTCCCAACTCCGTTTTACCACTACCTTTCGGTCCGAACAAGTTCAGAATCGGGAAGTTCACCGTATAGGAAGTGATGATGTCACGATGCATCGATGCCAGGAGATAACAGATGCCAATCTTCGCGTTGTCCCCGAATACCTCAGCCATCAGACTTGCCAGATCAGGGAACGAGATGCTAGAGTGCGTTGCCGGATAGATAAACTGCCGTTCAAAAGAGAAGTAGCTTGTATCCTCCGCGTATATCTCCGAAGCCCCCTGTAGGTAGTAGTTGTCAAGCGACTTCTCTGACTCATGCAGATGCACGATACCCATGCTGTCCGCCGGGTACCAGTCGTTCTCGAAGATACAGCCGTTGCCGAACGCCCAGAAGCCGTTGCGCTGCCATCCATACTGTTTGATTCGAATCGCCGTTTCCGTCTGATCGAAGAGATAACTCTTCAGTTTGGTCAGTTCCTGCATGCTTGATTTCCAGATGAAGTTTCCAATTGATTCCACCTTCACCATGAACTTCGCCAAGGAAACCAGTTCCTCAGCCGTCAGTTCCAGGATCCTGGTTGTATTATCGATAATCGTTATCTCATACAGTCGTCGCGAGTCATCCACACCCATGACATGATAGAGCGGTTTCATCTTAAAGTTCGACCATTGTTTCTCGTTGCCCTCATCATCCCGGCTCCAGTAACAGTTGTGCTGTTCATAGAATCCATATTTTTGAAGGTCTATTCCAGACTTCTTGACCGTTGCCTTGGCCTTCTCTTCAGACCTGCGTCTCTTCGCCTCATTAACTGCGTTGCTCCATAGCCCCTTGTGGAAGTCGTACCGCTTCACCAACGCGTCTTTCAGCGCTTTCTGCGTATACTCGTCCTGTTCCAGGATCAGCACGTCGCAGATACGTTTCATCACATCAGACTTATCCGTGCTTGTTGACGTTTTATTCTCCACGTCTTCAAACAACTTCCCTGCCAGCCAGAGCACGAAGTCCTCCTCATCCAGGTCACGCACCTGATGGACGTTCTGAAAGAAGCTGTCCGCATCCTGTTTCCCTCCGTCTTCCTTCCTTGGTATCTCCTTTACGATGACGCGAAAGCCCTGTTCCATGGCCGTCTCACCGTTCTTCATCACCGCAGCAATTCCAGCCTTGTCAGCGTCAGGAATAAAGCATAGTTTCGGATGGAAGCGCTTCAGCAACTGCAAGTGTTCCTTTGTCAGCGCCGTCCCCAGAGGAGCTACCGTGTTCAATGCACCTATCTGCTGCATCTTGATCACGTCCGGCCCACCTTCCACGATGTAGAATAGTTCCTCCCTGGCACCCATGTTCATTGCCGTATCCAGTCCGAACAGCACCTCCGACTTATGGAACAGCAGACTGTCACGTCCGTTCAGGTACTTCCTGGTGTCAGACCCTTCAGCCAGTGTCCGTGCCGTATAGTTGATGACATTTCCCCAGCGGTCGCGTACCGGAATCATCAGACGGTCGCGGAAGAATGCATATTCATATCCCGTTTCCTCGTCCTCACCAATCAGTCCAGCCTCCTTGCACAGTTCCCAGCTCAGGCCCGTCTTCTTGATGAAATCGAAGAACGCCTGATTGCCCTTTGGAGAATAGCCCAACCCTCGTTCCTCAATCTCCTCTTGTGACCACCGATGACGCGCATAGCTCATCATCGCCTTCGCGTTAGGTGTATTCTGATGCAGGCAGTCAACATAGAACTTCTGTACGTGCGTGAAGATTACCTGCATCGCCTCCTTTTTATGCTGCTCCTCGATCTCAGCAGGTGCCCGTTCCCGTTTCTCATCCTCAATTTTGATGTTATATTTCTTTCCCAGGATACGGCATGCCTCAGGAAAGTCCACGTGCTCATGCTCCATGATGAAGTGGATTGGGTTGCCGCCTTTGCCGCACACAAAGCAGTGACAGATATTCTTCGACGGACTCGCCATGAACGACGGGTTCTTGTCTGCATGGAACGGACATAGTCCCTTGTAGTTGACACCGCTTTTCTTCAGCGGCACATAGTCAGACACCACATCGACGATGGACTGACTGTTAAGTTTATCAATAATTGAATCTTTAATCATAGCAATTGCGTATTAACATCACGATGAAGGCAGTCCGTAAAAGACTGCCTCCTTAGCTATTCTTCTTGGTCTTCATCATCCGCCATTGGCACTTTCGTCGTCCCTGGTTCTGCTGGTTCTGCACATTCCACGCTAACCGTTGCCGCATTCATGCTTGTCATCATTCTGAGCATAAACACAAATGCCTGGAACTCCGTTTCATCTTCGAAAGAGAGGAAATCGTTCGTGTTTCTGAATTTCACATGCAGATAGATGCGACCAAATTCCGTTATCTCTTTTTCTATCAAATTCTTCATCATAGTTCTTTAGTCAATTCAGTATTAAACACCACCTCCCTGAACTTGGGGAAGCACTCGAAAAATCTCTGAGCGAGGTCGAAGAAGTTCTTGTCCACCTTGGCAAGATCTCTCCTCAGCAACTCCTCCGTCTCTACCTGTTGGTTCTTTTCCAGTAGGCAGATGGCCTTGTCGGCCTTTTGTATCTTAATCTTCATCGCATATTGGTTTGTTTAGATATTCCACATAGTTTTTATTCTTCAAGCAGTAGCGGCCATTGATACAGTTACTGCCCAGTTCACAGTCTCGGCATTTGTCTGGCATAAGCACAATAAAAGAGCCTTGTGCGTACTGTCCTCGCAGATGATAGCACAAGGACTTGTCACATTCTGGTCAGAGATGTATTACTTACTGCGAAGGTTCTCTATGTATTCACTTTTTAGGATATACCAATAGTTACCCTCCTTGTGAGCCTTAATCTGCCCTCGTTGGATTCGTTTCAGTATAGCCCATTTGGAAACACATAGAATACTTGCCAACATTTCCACCGTCAGAACTTCATCATTTGCATCTGCCAAGCGTTGTAAGATGGTTGGTGGCATAATCTCCTTGCCTTTCTCATTCAGGGATTGGATACCTGCTCTTCCATTCCTTCGCATACTTTACTCCTTTTAGTTCATCATCACGTTCTTCTCTCGGAACACAGACGAGAAAGGCAATGTTTTTCGTCCTGTCCTTTCTGTGCCGGATAAACAAATCCTTCATACGACCTTCACCCGCATTGAATGTATGGAGGGCAGAACAAAGTGAATCAAGTTCACCCAACAATGGGAAATAGCCCATACCTGTGTCACCAACTTTGAAGGAGCGGAACCACTCACGCTTACCTTCGTTTTGATAGTCTCTTTTTATCTTTCAGTTGTTTTTGTTTAACATAATTACGTATGGTCTTTTTGACCACATACTGAAAGATAAGTGTACAAACCGTTGTTCAAAGAATAATCGCAACAACACATTACCTTAGATTCCTTTCTTGTCATATTATTATCATTTTTGTTTTAACATTTCAGATTGATTGATTTGGTCATCTCATTTTTTATTTGTAATTTTGCAAACGGTTCAGAGATGTTTTGTTGTTACATTCCCCTTCACCGTCATTCGTTGATTGGTTGTTTGGGAATCGGTTGCAAAAGTACGGAGTATCATTTACGGCCACAATGAATCAATCAATGAACAAATGTTAATAGCGTTCTTTGAACAAAACTGAGAGTAATATAATACACCTCGTTTTTTCAGAAAGAGATATAAAAACGAAAAATGCGATACCAACTAAAAAAAGCGGTATCGCATTTTAAAGGACTAAAGTGATAAATCTTCGTTTAAACGCCCATTCTACGAGGATTCCCACGAAATCACGAGTGATTCCAACGGAATCACATAAAAGAGGATATAATACGCTATCCTCTTTTTTCTTTTTATATTCTCACATTCTCAATAGTTATCTCCAAAAAAAGTGAAAAAAGTTTTGCGAATTAGGAAAAAAAAAGCTACCTTTGCACCCGCAATTCGAAAAAGGATGCACCCGTAGCTCAGTTGGTAGAGCACCTGACTCTTAATCAGGGTGTCCAGGGTTCGAGC
>JAEEGL010462985.1_pt1 | contig 24478 bp, 20 predicted proteins | sample 9134231 | NCBI WGS metagenome assembly JAEEGL01 (sample SAMN16246548, study PRJNA631951) | gut metagenome | biome: gut microbiome; feature: rumen; material: fiber-attached | host: Bos | place: Iran: Karaj | collected 2018-10
GCCGCCATCACCAAGCTGATGTACCTTCTCGGCTGTTTCACCGACGTGAAGAAGGTCAAGCAGGCGATGGAGGTGCCGTTGCGCGGCGAGCTGACACTGGAAGACGACGTGTTTGAGGATTAATTTTGGGGTTTACAGGCTTACAGGTTTACAGGTTTAGAGGTTTACACGGTTAATTGGTTTAAGGTTTAGGGTTTAAGGGGTTAAGAGGTTAAGAGGTTAGAAGGACCCCTGTGTGAGGAACGCACGTCACCATCTGTGACCCATTTCCAAGTATCTTCCAAGTAACTTCCAAGTAACTTGTGATAAGACACCGTGCGTTCGGTCATCCGATGAATACGATGAAGGGCGATGAATAGCCGATGAAAGCCGATGAAAGGCGATGAAATGTTGGGACGTGTTGCATACGTCCGAATGGCATACATACAGAACAACCTTTGGCCAGTTCAAAAACATTTGAAATTGACCGTTGACCGTTGACCGTCGGGGTTGCGCTTTTTTTTGTATTTTTGCGCATTGAATGTTCGAGAATCGCGAACAGCGAACACTTTGTTGTAAATGATTGATATATAATATGATGAAACCTCAAGATATTGTAATTTTGCTAAAGAAAATGACCGATTCGGGGCAGCATCTGTCTTGCCGGAAACTGGCAGAATCGTTAGGGATGAGTGTCTCCAGTGTAAGCGAGAGCTTGGAGCGTTGCAGGAATGTTCAACTCATTGACCGTAATAAAAAGCGTGTCAACACAATGGCATTGCAGGAGTTTTTGATTCATGGTCTGCAGTACGTTTTCCCCGCCGTCACCGGTCGTGTCGTTCGCGGCGTGCCTGCCTACATCAGCGCCTCACCTATGAGGGAGCAAATCTCTAACAGCACTGAGAGTTATGTCTGGCATTATACGAAAGGAAAAGCCAGAGGACAAAAAATAGAGCCCCTGTATCCTTCCGTTCCAGGAGCCGTATTGCAAGATGAGGAACTTTACCAATTGTTGGTGATTGCAGACACGCTACGCCTCGGTCGCGCTCGCGAGAAAGAGATCGCCATAGAAGAACTCGCTAAACACATCAACCGCTATGTCGAAAACCAATAACGAACGTCTGCAAGAAATTGCAGAAGGAATGCAGGACCTTAACGAACGGCTTGTGTACGTTGGTGGGGCAATGGCCGAAGTATATGCTACCGACCCTGCCGCCACGGAGCCTCGTACCACGCTTGATGTGGATTGCGTGGTGGATTCCACCTCCTATTCCGAGCACGCCGCATTCGAAGAGCTGCTCCGCCAGAGACATTTCCAAAATGACCAGACTCCCGACGCCCCCATCTGCCGCTGGGTTTATAAAGGCGAAAAATTGGAGAAGTCGATATCATTGTATCCACTTTGTGGTCGAAGATTGATCCTTATAATGCTTTTATTACGGAGCGCAATGTCAGTGACTTTTACCGTATTATGTACGGCAATCACCGGCTGACAGCCGACGACTTCAACCGTGAACACGCGCGTTGTCTTGCATTCGTCAAACAAGCGGTTTCGGAAAGCACAGCCAAAACAAAAATTGTACTCACTCATCACGTACCCACGCAACTATGCACGGCTGAGGAATTTCGGGACAGTTCTATCAACGGTGCATTTACCGTAGAACTTGGCGACTTTATTGCCGACAGTGGCATTGATTTCTGGATATATGGACACTCACACCGCAACATAATAGCTCGGATTGGCGAGACCAGTATTGTGTCCAATCAGTTGGGTTACGTCTCCTATAGGGAACATTTAAGCAATGGATTTAGTTTTTCCGCAATGATTGAGGTATAAAGTTGCGCGTTAATTGAATTACAAAAAGGATCGCTTGCGGCTAATGGGGGATAGTCACCTTTGAAAAACCGCAAAACATTTGCAGGATACCGTCTACCAATGACCGATGGGTTTACGCGGTTAATTGGTTTAAGGTTTAAGAGGTTAGAAGGTTAGAAGGAACCTCGAACCGATCCCAAACCTTAGAGTATCTGTTCGGTATCTATAGCGTATCTATAGATACCCATAAGTGCCCCTCATGAAAATTCGCATACAATCTCTTTTCAAGTAACTTCCAAGTAACTTTCAAGTAACTTGCGATAAGACACCGTGCGTTCGGTCATCCGATGAATACGATGAAGGGCGATGAATAAGCGATGAAATGTTGGGACGTGTTGCATACGTCCGAATGGCATACATACAGAACAACCTTTGGCCAGTTCAAAAACATTTGAAATTGACCGTTGACCGTTGACCGTCGGGGTTGCGATTTGCGGTTGGTTTGCGTATCGTGTCTCCCTGCGTAGGGCTATCGAAGGGCTAGCGTAGAGCTAGCGTGTGAATACCCTGTGGTACTCAAAATGCATAAAACACACACTATGACAACCTAAAGCAGTCGCAAATGATGAACCCTGTCAACCCAGATCAGTCGTAAGGTACAAAAGTGACAACCCAAATCAGCGAATCACACCTTCATCGTTATTCATCGTTTTTCATCGCTCATTCATCGGGTAAGAAGAGGCCAAGAAGAGAGTAAGAATACTCCTAGAATGGTCATAGAATGGTCCTAGAAGGGGAAGAGCCTGCCTGCCAACTTCACCTCCTTGCAAAAAACATCGCGTTTCCTGCAGATTATATAGCGGAAAATGCTATTTTTGCGGATTGAATGTGTAATGCCAAATGAGCGAGATTTTGTACAAATATCTGGATGCGACTGGTGGATTGATAATGCTTTATTATGGCACCCTACAATTCACGAATGCCACGCAGTTGAACGTCCCTTCTCTTGAATACAAGCACTTGTTGCCAAATCAAAATGACGATAATGGTCCCATTGAATGGAAAAAAGTCCGTGCATTTCTTGAAATAGGTGGGGAATGTTTCGAATCAGTCCGTTTAGGGATTAACATTTCCAAAGAAGATAAAGAGAAAATAATGAAGGTTGCCCGAGAGCGCAATCCTGAGATTAAGATACATCAAATGACAATAGACCCTGATGCCTTTAAGCTGAAGGCCGAATTAATTAACGATTAAAACAATGAACAGCATACGCAAACTCGAATCAGAATTATGGGAATCGGCGGACATCTTGAGAAAAGATAGCAAGCTGAATAGTAGCCAGTATTGTATGCCTGTGCTTGCGTTGATTTTCCTACGTTATGCTTATAGCCGCTACAAGATGGTGGAAAAAGAAATCTTGCAGAGCCGTCCGATGCGTGGCGGGCGCGTGATGCCGGTGGAACCCAGTGACTTTGCCGCCAAAAGCGCCCTCTACCTGCCCAAAGAAGCTCAATTTGACTACTTGGTGAACTTGCCGGATGATGTTGCCTCTGCAGGCTTGAAAAAGAAAGACGGCCACCCCATCAATTCGTTGGGAGAGGCTGTGAACAATGCGATGCAATTAGTGGAGGACCAAAGTGAACAACTCACTGGTGTGCTTCCCAAGACCTATACCAGTTTTGCCGACGACCTGTTGCGCGAACTACTCCGTATCTTCAACAACAAAACCATAGACGAAGTGGGTGGGGATGTGATTGGGCGCATCTACGAATACTTCCTTTCCAAGTTCGCCAAAGCGGTGGCCAGCGACGATGGCGTGTTCTTCACCCCGAAGTCGTTGGTGAAGATGTTGGTGAACGTGCTGGAGCCCAAACAGGGCGTGATGCTCGACCCCGCCTGCGGAAGCGGCGGTATGTTTGTGCAGACGGGCGACTTTGTGAATGCGGCAGGCATGAATGCCAACACGCAGATGACTTTCTATGGACAGGAAAAGGTGGAATACAACGCCCAGCTTTGTCTGATGAATATGGCGGTTCATGGATTGAACGGCGAGATCATCTCCGGCGACGAGGCCAACTCGTTCTACCACGACTACCATAATCTTGCCGGAAAGTGCGACTACGTGATGGCCAATCCGCCCTTCAATGTGGATAAGGTGAAGGCGGAATCGGCTTCCGCTGCAGGTCGTCTGCCATTTGGGTTGCCAGGTGTGAATGCCAAGAACAAAGAGATTGGCAATGCCAAATATCTTTGGATAAGCTATTTCTACGCTTACTTGAACGACCACGGTCGTGCCGGGTTCGTGATGGCCAGCTCGGCTACTGACAGCGCCAACAAAGACCGCGACATCCGCGAAAAGCTCGTGCGCACGGGCGATGTGGACGTGATGGTGAGTGTGGGCAACAACTTCTTCTACACCCTTTCCCTGCCTTGCTCGCTGTGGTTCTTCGACCGCAACAAGAATGCCGACATCCGCGACAAGGTGCTTTTCATTGATGCCCGCAACTATTACACCGTGGTGGACCGCACTCTGAACGAATGGACCGAATGGCAACTTCGCAACCTGCAGGCCATCGTGCATCTGTACCGTGGCGAGAAAGAAAAATATATGGCTCTTCTGGATGAATATGACAAGGCGATTGGCAAAGCTATGGCCGCTTTGGAGGAACAAGGCCAGCCTTTCAGCGAACTCATTGACCGAGACACACGTAGCCACTTTTGGGGAATAATGGGATGGATTGCCGATGCCGGAAAAGACTATGAGAAAATGCGTCAACGTATCAATGATCAGATTCTCCAGACCAAAGGTTGTGTAAAATCGGCCGAAGGAATGATTGAAAAGCGCAAGGTAAAATCCATGCGTCTGGCCGGCGAAAAATTCTGCAAAGTTCTATCTGACATTATCGCTATTATTGATGAACGCGAATGGTTAGTCTCCAAGTTTGGTGAGGAAGGCGAATACCAGGATGTTTTAGGGCTATGCAAGATTGCCACCATTCAGGACATTGAAGAGAAGAACTACTCTCTGACCCCAGGTGCCTACGTGGGCGTAGCCGAGCAGGAGGATGACGGCGTAGATTTCCACGAGCGCATGAACGAGATTCACGCGGAATTGGCACAGTTGAACCAAGAGGCAAATGTGTTGATGGATGAGATACAAAAAGGTTGGGAGAAAATAAAATAATATTGTTGAAGTCGTTATTGATAGTATTCGAAAAGGGAAAGTAGAATAAGATGATTATGGAAAATAATACCAAAATCTTTGTGATAGAGTCGTTGCAAGAGGGCGATAAAAAGACCGGGACGAATCTATATAACGATTTGATTAGATATCAATTCCCTTTTGATTCGAAGCTTTATGAAGTAAAGGATAGTGGAGATTGGTATGGAGCAATTGAGGATATTAAATCAAAAGTCAAACCTGGTGATGTTGTGTTTTTACATCTGGAAGCACATGGCAATGGAAAGGGGACAGCTATCACTTTGACTAATGGAGAAGAACTCTCATTTAGAAAGATAGGTGATGATTTTATATGCATAAATAGAATAATTGGCTGTAATCTATTTGTAACATTGGCAGTGTGTCATGGACTGTTTCTAATAATGGATTCTATGTCAATAGAAAAGATGCCGTTTTGTGGTTTGATAGGTACTTTACAAGCTATTACTGAAAGTGATTTGGAGATAAGATATTATGAGTTTTATCGTTCCTATTCAGAATTCCAAGATATTGAACTCGCGATGGAGGAATTAAAGAAATCAAATCCCAGTATTCCTAGTTCTTATAGTTTTTTGAAACCAGAAAAGATATTCTTTCAAACTTGGAAAGAATATAATGAAGTTACTTCAGACGAAGAATGGCAAAAGAAAAGATCGCATGTAGTAGCGAAAAGACATCATCTCGATAGAAAACAGAGAAGAGCATATTTGAGAAAGTTCAAAAATGAAAACGAACTATATGCAAAGCGTGTTTTTAAACAAAAAGCGGAAGAATTCTTTATGCTGAAAGAATTTCCGGAAAATAAGACGAGGTTTGGTGTTGACTATTCTTACTATTACAACCAAGAAGGCGATGCTCTGATGAATAAAGGGAAGGAGGGTCAAGCATGAATAGATGGAATAGAATAAAATTGAAGGATTGTTGCATAAAAATCGGCAGTGGGTCAACCCCCAAAGGTGGGTCAACTGTATATATTGACTCTGGCACATCTTTGATTAGGAGTCAGAATGTATACAATCTCTCATTCGATTACAATGGATTAACTCATATTACAGAAGATGCAGCAAAGAAATTGAATGGCGTTACAATATTCAAAGACGATATTCTCTTGAATATTACGGGCGATTCGGTAGCACGAACTTGTATCGTGCCGGATGATGTTTTGCCTGCGAGAGTGAATCAGCATGTTGCTATTGTTAGAGTAGATGGTAAAACTATGAACTCAAACTATCTTAGTTATTATTTGGCTAGTCCAAAAATGCAAGCCCACATGCTGAGTTTGGCTGTTGGGAAAGGAGCTTCAAGAAATGCAATGACCAAGCAGATGATTGAAAACTTCGAGGTTCCTTGCCCACCTATCGAAACTCAAATCCGCATCGCCACCATCCTTTCCCGCTACGACTCCCTGATAGAGAACTACCAGAAGCAGATCAAGTTGTTGGAGGAAGCGGCGCAGCGGCTCTATAAGGAATGGTTTGTGGAGTTTCGCTTCCCTGGATATGAAAACACGAAGATTGTGGATGGCGTGCCGGAGGGGTGGGAGAAGAAACAGATAAACGATGTTTGTGTCAATATTTCATCAGGTAGTACTCCATCAAGAAACAACAAGAGTTATTGGGAAAATGGCAATATAAAATGGGTGAAAACCAAAGAATTACAGGATGGTTGGATTCTTGATACTGAAGAGTATATTACCCAAGAAGGCTATAATAATTCATCGACAAAACTGTTTCCGTCTAATACAGTTTTGATGGCCATTTATGCAAGTCCTACATTAGGAAGATTAGGCATACTTGCTACGGAATGTTGTTGCAATCAAGCGGCTCTTGGATTTATTGCAGATGAAAAGCAGATTTCTTGGCAATGGTTATTTTTGAAGCTATACGAACTTCGTGATGATTTCAACTCAATAGCTCGTGGTGCTGGACAACAGAATATCAGCGGAATAGTTGTAAAAAAAACAATAATAGCAGTTCCGGAAAAGCCAATTATCGATGCTTTCACATCCGTTGTCTCTAAATTTTTCGAGAAACAAAAAAGTTTGTCGGCTCAAATCCGCCTCCTCACCGAGGCCCGCGACCGATTGCTGCCGAAGTTGATGGGCGGGGAAATGGGCGTTATTTTAGAAAATCATCCAGCCGTTTGAAAGGATTTTTTATCTTTGCGGCTGGATAATTAAAACAGGAAAGGCAATATCTTGAAATCATAAAGATCAAGTCGATGAAGCAAGAGGATTTTGACGAATATATACGGCAGGTGGAGCCTTCAGCACGACAGAGTGCTGCAGACTGGCAGACAGCTATTGGCCTCCAACAGGTTGATGGGCTGAAACCGTCGCAATATCTGCTTGAGATGGCCCAACGCAACATTGAGGGGGATATCACCATTGATGAAGTCCGTCAGATGCTGGATTCCTATTACCAAAACAAATCCAAACGTGCAGCGGGTTCTGAAAACACTGCCGAGTGTGACAAGGCATCGGCAAATATCAAGAAAATTCTTTCCTCCGACACTTTTGCCTTCAACACGAATGGCTTCGTAGCCACACACCGCCGCATTTTTGAAGGGGTGCTCAAACACGCCGGTGAACTTCGGAAATACGATATCACCAAAAAGGAATGGGTGCTCAGAGGCGATACGGTCCATTATTTGAACTGGGAAGATCTGGGCCGTGCCATTGACTACGATATTCAGCAAGAAAGGGATTTCAGTTACAAGAATTGCAGCAGTGAAGAAAAAGTGAGTCATATCTGCCGCTTTGTTTCCGGATTGTGGCAGATTCATCCATTTTATGAAGGGAACACACGTGCCACAGCGGTTTTTACCATACAATATCTGCGTTCTATGGGCTATGACGTAACCAATGACTTGTTCAAAGACCACTCCTGGTATTTTCGCAACGCCTTGGTCCGTGCTAACTACAAGAATGTCCGTCTTGGTATTGACTACGATAACAGCTTCCTTGAACGCTTCTTCCGTAATCTGTTGCTGGACGAGCAAAATGAGCTAAAGAACCGTTCCATGCTCATTAACGCACCGGAAGGCTGGAATGCCACCGACGACAAACCGACGATAAATGATGCGCAACCGACGACAACCGACGATAAACCGACGATAATTTTGGCATATCTCAAAGAAAAGGGCTGTTGCAAGACAGCAGAATTGTCGGCTTTGCTCGGACTCAAATCTACCCAGACCAAGGTATATATTTACCAATTGTTGCAAGAAGGGAAGATAGTGGCGCACGGGGCAAACAAAAACAGAACCTATTCTTTAGCGTAAGCCATCATGCCACACGATTACAGCGAAGACCAACTGATACAGCGCAGCACCGCTGAGTTTCTGGAACAGGAGCTGGGCTGGAAGAGCGTCTATGCCTTCGACCAGGAGACGTTAGGCGAAACCGGCACGCTTGGTCGCTCCGACTATCATGAGGTGTTGCTGGTGCGTCATTTCTGCAAGGCCTTGAAATCGCTCAATCCATGGTTAACCGATGAACAGCTGCAAAAGTGCGTGGAGCGCATGACCGAACGTATGAGCAGCCAAACGCTGATGCAAATCAACGAGCAAAAGTATCAGCTGATTCGTGACGGTATTCCCGTGACTCGTATCAAACCCAACGGTGAAACGGAAGAGGTGAAAGCCAAAGTAATTGACTTCCAATCGCCCGAAAAGAACGAATTTCTATGCGTTCGTGAGATGTGGGTATATGGCTCATTATATCACCGCAGAGTCGACATTGTGGGCTTTGTAAACGGCATACCCTTGCTCTTTGTGGAGCTGAAAAACCACGATGTGGAGGTGGAGGATGCCTTCAACCAAAACTATCGCGACTATCTCGACACTATCCCGCAACTGTTCTACTACAACGCTTTCGTCATGTTCAGCAACGGGCTGGAGGCGCGTGTGGGAACCATTGACAGCAAGTGGGAGTTTTTCCACGAATGGAAACGGTTGAACGAGAAGGATGCAGGCAACATTGAACTGCCAACCATGTTGCACGGTATCTGCCAAAAGGAGAACTTCCTCGACCTGTTGGAAAACTTCATTCTTTACGACCATTCGGGTGGCAACACGGCCAAGATCATGGCCCGCAACCACCAATATTTGGGCGTAAACCAAGCGGTGGAAAAATACAGCAACCGCGAACTGCTCAATGGAAAATTAGGCGTGTTTTGGCATACACAAGGCAGCGGAAAGAGCTATTCCATGCTGTTCCTGTCGCAGAAAATTCGTCGCAAGTTTGAAGGTTCGCCCACCATCGTGATCCTGACCGACCGTGATGAGTTGAACAAGCAAATCAGCGACACTTTCGAGAACTGCGGACTTTTAGGCAATGTGAAAGCGAAAAACTTCATCGCCAGCAGTGGGGAGGATTTGAAAACAAAGCTGAAAGGCAACCCTTCGTTCATCTTCTCACTGATTCAGAAGTTCAACGACCCCAAGGCAACGCCCATCTATCCCGACCACGACATCATTGTGATGAGCGACGAGGCGCACCGCACGCAGAACGGCATTTTTGCTGACAATCTGATGCACTTACTGCCCACCGCCAATCGAATTGGTTTTACGGGGACCCCGCTTCTGAAAAACGACCATATCACGGAGCGAACTTTCGGCGGTTATGTCAGTATCTACGACTTCAAACGGGCAGTGGAAGATAAGGCCACTGTGCCTCTTTATTACGAAAATCGTGGCGAGAAACTTCAGGACTTAAAGAATCCAGAAATCAATGAGGAGATAGCAGCTGCATTGGAACAGGCGGGTGATTTGGATGCCTCGCAGTTAGCCAAACTGGAACGGGAGTTTTCCAAAGAGGTGCACCTCCTAACCGCCAAGAAAAGATTACGGATTGTAGCTCAGGACTTTGTCCGCCATTATAGCGATTTGTGGACATCCGGCAAAGCGATGTTCGTATGCTACAACAAAGTGACCTGTGTGCAGATGTACAACTATGCACAGGAGTACTGGCAGCGGGAAATCAAGCTGTTGGAACAGGCCATTGAAAAATGCAAATCCCAACAGGAGGTGCAGGAAATGCGTCGCAAATTAGAGTGGATGCGGGAAACCGAAATGGCCGTGGTGGTGTCGCAGGAGCAGAACGAAATACAGACTTTCCAGAAGTGGGGACTTGACATTCTGCCGCATCGCGAGAAGATGGAAAAACGTGAGCTGGACAAGGAGTTCAAAGATGCGGATTCGAAGTTTCGGATTGTGTTTGTCTGTGCCATGTGGCTCACGGGATTTGATGTGAAGACGCTTTCTTGCCTCTACATCGACAAGCCCATGAAAGCCCACACGCTGATGCAGACCATCGCCCGTGCAAACCGTGTGGCAGAGGGAAAAACCAACGGTCTGGTGATTGACTACATCGGCATCGTGAAAGCTTTGCGTCAGGCATTGGCTGATTACACTGCCAATCCGCAAGGACATGAAGGCGGCAATGACCCAACGGTCAACAAAGAGGAACTCATCAAGCACGTGAATGAGGTAATAACTGCTGCTTCCGATTTCTTGGAAGAGCACGATTTCGAACTTGACAGCCTGATCAATGCTGAGAACTTCTGGAAGCTTTCTCTGCTGAAACAGGCGGCAAATGCTATGTGTGAGACCCTGGAAATCAGGAAGACATACTGCACTTTTGCCACCACACTGCTCAAGCTGTGGAAATATCTTGACCGCGAGGATATCACTGCGGAGATGAAACAACGAAAGGATGCCATTGAAGCCATCTACAAAGAGTCGCAGAAGAAACGCAAACACGCCGACATCACCGACCTGAGTGTGGCCATCAGTGAAATCATCAACGACCACATAGAGATGGAGGTCACGAGAGTGGAAGAAGAGGCCCTCACTCGCCGTTTCGACATCAGCGGCATCAACTTTGATCTGCTGCGTCGTGAGTTCGCCCGCAGTCATGAAAAGAATCTGATCATGAAGGATATTCAGGAGTTGCTGCAGGAACGTATTGCACAGATGTTGGCCCAGAATCCCTCGCGTATCAACTTCTACGAGAAATATCAGGAAATCATCCATGACTACAATGACGAACAGAGCCGCGTCACCATAGAGAAGACCTTTGAAGAACTGATGAAGTTGTCGGATGAGCTAACCGAAGAGGAACGGCGTTATGTCCGTGAGGGTTTCGAAAACGACGAGCAGCTCTCTCTATTTGACGTGCTGATGAAAGACAATTTGACCAAAGAGGACATTCGGAAACTGAAGAAAGTATCGGTGGAGTTGCTGGAAAAGATCAAGCAGTTGCTTGCCACCATGGATCATCCTTTCGACAAGCCTGAAACCCGGTCGATCATCGACAACACCATCCGCGACATCCTCTGGACAGAACTTCCCGACAGTTACTCCGACGAGAACATCACCTACTATCGCACTGCTGTTTACAACTATGTTTACCAGCAGTATGGGAGTGTGGCATAAGGATGGCTGTCAATGAAAAAAAACTATACTGAATTACTATTCTTTCCACCATTCTTTGGGATATTTCTTCCCCTCGTTGTCAATCCAGTCCTCGGTTCCCTGACGGGAGGTACCAGCACAGAAACAGGCAGCTCCAGACGGAGAACTTGAAGTGTCCGGTAGTTCAACATCTTGCAATAACAGACAAAGGTCTCCGTTCTTTTGGGCAAGCTTCTTGTTTTCAACCACCTGATTCCGAAACGCTTGCATCCCCTTGGAACAGCTGTCGGAGGTTTTGGCCATTATGGTGCTGCCAGCGGTAATCACATAACGTTGGCTCTCTTTGTAGAAATTCAACGTAGCCTTCATGCCCCATTTTTTAATCGTCATGGTGAACTCATTAGCGCTTTCTGCGGCTAACGGTTTTTCGGGATGGTCAAAAACTCGGCAACCATAGAATCGAGTGAGAAACTGGATGTCTTCAAAAAACAATTCCATCTCATTTTTCTTATCTGCAGACAATGAGGGTTTGTTCAACTCCTTTGTGTTCTCAATCACATAATTGCCTGCTTCCATAGCCGATTTCCAACCAAGATACTCCAAATAGAGGACTTCGCCTGCAAATATCTCATTGGATTTCGAGACAAAAACTAGCGCAATGTCCCAAAATTCTTTCTTTTGCTTATGATCAGCTGCCCGTGTCACGAAATCGTTTGTCTGCCCAATATAGGCCATCGGATTATGTTTCTTATCCTTTCCCAGTAAAATATAGAAGCCGTACTGATGAAGTCGTTCTTGTTTCCTTCCTACCTCTGACACCATATCACGAGGCAATACATAACACTCGCACGACTTGGTGCTACCCATATCAATGATACGAGCGCCCTCCAACGTCTTGTCGAGTAACTTGGTATAAACAGTGAGAATTGCCATAAAGTTATCCCTTGTTATTTCAACCTGCAAAAATAGCAAAAAACCGCATTAAAACGACTTTTTCGCCATAAAACTTGTAAATGGTATTAACGACTCTCGCCCCCAAAATCTGTGCAATCCGTGAAATCTGTGTGAACACCCGCCATTCGCCGCAGGCGAACCCCGGGGCAATCATTAGCAATGGTATCACCCTCTGCACCCGCCAATTAACGGCGCCATCCAGGTCATCGGGTTGAGTTCGTGCTTTTTACGGTACTCGCGGCAGGCTCTGTCCCGTGCCGACCAGAATGCGTCTTCAAAATCAGCCTCGTTTTCGTCCGTGATTCGGTACTCGTAATCTCCTGTGTCGAGAACGTCGCACATTTTGCCGTTGTCGTCGCAAATTTCGTCCAAATCGCCGAAATATCCCCTGAAACCGACAGATTCATGCCACACGACGCTTAAACCGCTGTATTGCAAAGAGTCGTTGATGTGGTCATACATATAACTTTCAAGCCGCTCCTTGTGCTGCTTGTCCAACGCTCCGGTGATGATCAGTTTTTCCATTTCTCAATGTTTGCGATTGCCGTTTTGGGCTTGCAAAGATACAAAACTTTTGAAGGTGGTACCGCTTGTGGAAGAACGGCTTTTCCGTCTCCTCATCCCCTTGCGAGCCCGAGATTCCGTTTGGCCCGTGCTTGCAAGGCTCTTTCGCTAATGCGTTTGCCTCGTTGATGCGAGGCTTTTTCGTTCCCGCAAGGTGGCCAAACGGAATGGCAGTGGGCTTTTCGTTAAAGTCTGAACTGCCGTTATCCAGTTAATCGTTGCCCCCTTCTGTCTCGAAAGCCCCATGCGTCGGCTCCCACAACTCGGTCGTTCAACCCACCACCATTCCGTTTGGCCGGAAAAGCGAGATGGGGACTCGCCAGTGAAGTCGTTGCCGCAAAAGCAAGATGGTTGCTCACGAGAGCAAACGCGCCAAACGGAACCCCGTTCACGCAAGGGCAGGATGTTGCGAAAGATTTTTTTGCGAAACCTTCAATTGTTTTTAACTAATAATTGTTAATTAATTTTCAACAAAATATCATTAACAATCTGAATTACAGTTAAAAACAAGAATTTTTAAAACCTCTTGACAAACGTGATTTCTTCATATATCTTTGCATCCTCGAATTATTAATATTTTTTATCATTAAAATTAAATTGTTATGACAAATATTATGGATGTAGAAGACAAGATGATTAACCTGAGAAACCAGCAGGTGATTTTAGACTCTGATGTGGCAGAACTTTACGGGGTTCAAACAAAGGAAATCAATCAAGCAGTTAAGAACAATCCACGAAAATTTCCCGAGGGATATATATTCCAGCTTGATAATCAGGAAGTTTTGTCTTTAAGGTCAAATTTTTTGACCTTAGAAGGTGAACCGGTCAAAAATTTTGACCGGTTCGAAAAACAAAAACATTCAACTGTGAATCCCAAAGCTTTCACGGAGCGAGGATTGTATATGTTAGCCACAATTCTGAAGGGGCATAAGGCGGAGGAGACCACCATCGCCATTGTGGAAGCATACGCCAAACTGCGTGAACTCGCTCAGGTGATTGCCGAAGTGTCGCAACACGAGGACGACAAAGCGATGCAGCAATCGCTGATGCAGCGTGGCGGGCAATTGGCTGCAGAACTACTGACAGATAACCTGCCGATTCAGAGCAGCGAAACCTCCGTGGAACTTAACCTCGCCATGTTCAAGCTCAAACACACGGTGAAGCGGGAAAATGACGATGAAATTGCTCAACTGAAACGGGAACTGGCGGAACTGAAACGAATGGTACATCCAGACGCCCAAAATCTGTGTAATCCGTGCAATCTGTGTGACCACCACATTCGCCGCAGGCGAACCTTTCTGTGATTTCCGTGGTTTCTGTGTGACATTCTTTTTTTCGCCGCAGGCGAACCTTGGGACAATCATTTGCTGTTGCGTCTCACCCTTCTCACCCGCCAATCAGCGACCCCATCCACGCCAGCGGGTCAATCTCTCTCTTGTATTCGCGACAGGCCCTGTCCCGTGCATCGATAAAGGCTAATTGAATGTCGAACTTGTTTTGGCCATCCACCATATACCGGCATTCTTCCGTGTCGAGCACAGCACATTGCATGCCGTTGTCGTCCCATAGCTCGTCGATGTCGAAAAAGTCGCTCATCTCCGAAAGTTCAAACCATGCCACGCATTTCCCATCATACCGCATGGCATCCTTTATCTTGTGGTACATACACTCCTCAAGCGCTATCCGCTGCGCTATGTCCAACGGTCCGGTTATGATCTGTTTTTCCATTTCTCAATGTTTGCGATTTGCCGTTTTGGCTTGCAAAGATACAAAACTTTTGAAGGTGGTACCGTTTGGTGAAGCACGGTGGAATGCGACTGATTATGATTCATTCCTTGTTTTTTGCGACACCATTACTTATTCTTAACTACTGATTGTTAATTTATTTTTATAAAAACAACGTCAAAGTGTTGATTTACAGTCAAAAACCGACATTCTTAAAACCCTCTTGACAAACGTTGTCTCTTGTTGTATCTTTGCAGGCGGAAATATTTAAACCTCAAATAATCTCTTATGAAGCAAAATGAAATAGTCGCAGAAAACGGACAACCCTCTGCGAACACTGGTGAAATCATCCTCTACCAACCGGATAACAGTATTAGGTTGGAGGTGCGTATGGAGGAAGAGACGGTGTGGCTGAATCGTAAACAAATGGCAACCTTGTTCAACAGAGACAAAAAGACTGTCGGCAAACATGTGAACAATGCTTTAAAGGAAGAGTTGGCTGGCTTTCCAGTTGTCGCAAAATTTGCGACAACTGCCGACGATGGTAAGAATTACCAAACAGAGTATTATAATCTGGATATGATATTGTCGGTCGGGTATCGCGTTAAATCTAAGCGAGGCATAGAGTTCCGACGTTGGGCGACATCCGTACTGAAAGACTATCTCCTTCGTGGATATGCTATCAATCAGCGTGTTCAATATGTGGAACAACGTATAAATAAGCAACTTCAGGAACACACAGACCGAATCCATAATCTTGAAAACAAGGTCGAGTTCTTCGTGCGAACTGCCCTGCCGCCGGTGGAAGGCATTTTCTTCGACGGCCAGATTTTCGATGCCTATACTTTCGCCTCCGACCTGATACGTTCTGCCAAAAGACGCATCATCCTCATCGATAACTATATCGACGACTCGGTGCTTCTAATGTTGGCGAAACGAGTAAATGGCGTAACGGCAGAAATTGTCACGCGGCGCGTTACAGAAACACTATCCTTAGACGTTGAACGGCACAACTTGCAGTACCCGCCCGTAACTGCCAAGGAGTGTGACCGCTTCCACGACCGCTTCCTCATCATCGACGACACAGTGTATCACCTCGGTGCATCACTCAAAGACCTGGGAAAGAAATTGTTCGCATTCAGCAAGATGGGAATAGGGGCAGAGGTGCTTTCCGTGTGATACACCCACCGTTTGCCGCAGGCGAACCCCATGGCAATCATTAGCAATGGTCTCACCCTCCGTACCCGCCAATAAGCGGGGCCATCCAGGTCATATAGCTCTCAAGCCGCTCCTTGTGCTGCTCGTCCAACGGTCCGGTTATGATCTGTTTTTCCATTTCTCAATGTTTGCGATTGCCGTTTTGGGCTTGCAAAGATACAAAACTTTTGAAGGTGATTCCCCGTTCACCGATCCACGGTCCCCGTAACCCTCATCCCCTTGCGAGTTCGAGATTCCGCCTCCCCGCCCTCAAATCTGTGAAATCTGTGGAATCTGTGTGAAATAAAAAAATGAGCGAAGCGAATAAAATTTCTGTGTTTTCCGTGATTTCTGTGTGACATAAAAAATCGCCGCAGGCGAACCCCGAAAAAACACTATCTTTGCCGAAAATTTCCACTATGCGAAAAACATCGTTCATCATTCTTTTTACCACTATGACATTATTCGGATTCTCGCAGGAGGACTGGTTCGGATTCAACCGCTTCGGGGCTGACAATGAGCGCATTGCCCAAAGCGGCGATTATCCCGAGGTGGTGTTCATGGGGAACTCCATCACCGAATACTGGGCCCTCTACCATCCCTCTTTCTTCAGCGAACACCACTATTGCGGCAGGGGCATCGGCGGACAGACCTCCACCCAGATGCTGGCACGCTTCACCGCCGACGTGGTCAACCTCCGTCCCAAGGCGGTGGTCATCATGGCCGGCACCAACGACGTGGCGCACAACACCTATTGGGTGGAGCCCGACAAGGTGGCGGAGAATGTGGTTGCCATGTGCCAGCTGGCCCGCGCCAACGGCATCGTGCCGCTCATCAGCTCCATCCCGCCGTGTGCCGCCTTCGTGTGGAACCCCGACATCAAGGACGCTGCCCAAACCATCATCTCAATCAACGAGCGCCTGCGGGCTTACGCAGAAACCAACAACGTGGTGTATGTGGACTACCATTCGGCCCTTGCCGACGAACAGGGCGCCTTCCCGGAGAGACTCAGCGCCGACGGCTGCCACCCCAATCCCGACACCTACTTCATCATGGAGGAGCTGGTGCTGAAGGCCATCGGCGAAGCACTAAAATAGTAGGTTTAGGGGTTTACAGGCATAGCTAAGCCCCTAAGCCTGTAAGCCAGTAATCCTAAAACGGTCAACTGCAAATGTTTTGCACTTTTCCAAGGGCCGCAAAAAAACACCCCCTTCGAACTTGTTGACGCCGACCACGGCGAAGATGTAACCGAGACCGATGAGGATAAGACCGAGACCGAAAACGAGGGTGAAGCATCCGAGGAGCACCGCCATGGAGAAGAGGGTTTCAGGCGGATACACGGGACACAACACGCCGGCAAATCAAAATTATTTCTTTACGATGTTCACCTGATATTAAAAAAAACTATCTTTGCGGCCATTACTATCATAGATTGAACCCCGTGATGAAGAAAGACCAAATCGAAATCTGCTGCGGCAGCATCCAATCCGTAGCGAACGCGAAAGCCGGCGGCGCCGTGCGCGTGGAATTGTGTCAAGGGCTGGTGGAAGGCGGTACCACACCGTCGCCCGCCACCATCGACTATGCGGTGAAAGAGCTGGGATTGCAAGTCTTCGTGCTCGTGCGTCCCCGTGGTGGCGATTTCTGCTACAATGAATTGGAAATCAGAACGATGGAAGATGATGTGGTCTACTGCAAAAAGGCGGGTGCGGCCGGCATCGTGGTCGGTTTCCTGCACCCCGACGGCAGCATCGACACGGAATTGACCCGCCGTTTCGTGGAACTCTCCGCCCCGCTGCCCGTCACCTTCCACCGGGCTTTCGACCGTTGTACGGAACCCTTGAAGGCGTTGGAGCAGATCATCGGCTGTGGATGCGCCCGTATCCTGACTTCCGGTTGCCGGCCCACCGCCATGGAGGGAGCGGATTTGCTGCAACAGCTTGTCCAACAGGCCGATGGCAGAATCCAAATCCTCGCCGGCAGCGGTATCACTCCCGAAAATGCGGCGGCTTTGAAACAGAAGACCGGCGTCCCGGAAATCCACGGCTCCTGCAAGTTCACCCGTGCCGATGGCGCGTGGGAGACGGATGCTGGGCAGGTGAGACGTTTGGTGACGGAGTTGCAAGAGTTGTAGCCGCTTTTTTTGTATCTTTGCGCCGTTAAAACCCTTACTGATGGAAACCATTCGCAAATACCCCGTTGGCATTATGAATAAAAAATTATTTGTCATTGTTAATTGTTTGTTGTTCTGTTTGTTGAGTACATCGGCTGTTGCCCAGAACGACTACTGGAACGCCGTACGAGAAGACTACCAGAATCGCACCGACATCCCGCAGGAGGTTCGCGACCTGGTCGGCATGTACAATCTGAAGTCTGCGGAACAGAGCCGGAACATGTACCGCTATCTCATGTTTCTCTACGCCTATATGCCGATGAGCGACCTGGCCGACTACGATTTCGAGTTTTTCGAAAATCAGGTGAAGGTGGCCATGGAGGCGCGAAACACCTTTTCATGGGGCAAGACCATTCCCGACGACATCTTCCGCCATTTCGTGGTCGTCTATCGCGTGAACAACGAGAATCTGGACACCGCACGGTCGTATATTTTCCACCAGCTGAAGAAACGCATCCAAAACATGAGCATGTACGATGCTGCCTTGGAAGTGAACCACTGGTGTCACGAATATGTTGACTATCAGCCTGCCGACGCGCGAACTTCCGCACCGTTGGCCACGTTGAAGACCTCGCACGGGCGTTGCGGCGAGGAGAGCACCCTCACGGTGACAGCCCTCCGTGCCGTGGGCATTCCCGCCCGACAATGCTACACCCCGCGCTGGGCGCACTGCGACGACAACCACGCCTGGGTGGAAGTCTGGGTCGATGGCAAGTGGTACTTCCTCGGCGCCTGCGAACCCGCGCCCGCCCTCAACATGGGCTGGTTTGCCAACGTCTCCACGCGCACGATGATGGTGCACACCAACGTCTTCGGCCGCTATGAAGGTCCCGAGGAGGTCAACAAGCGCACGCCGTACTATTCATGCATCAACCTGCTCTCCAACTACGCCGACACCGCCACCGCCTACGTCACCGTGTATGACAAACGTCATTTGCCTGCGAAGAATGCCACCGTTTGCTTCAAACTCTACAATTACGCCGAGTATTACACTCTTGCGGAGGTGAAAACCGACGAGAATGGCCGTGCGAAACTCAATACCGGTCTCGGCGACCTACTGGTCTGGGCCAAACAAGGTGATGACTATGCCTATGCACAGCTCGACCTGCGCAAACAGAACCATTTAGTGCTGATTTTAAGCGACAAAGGTCCGAACCCGTGGATGCCCGTGGGCAATTTGGTGCAGCGATTCGATATGGTTCCGCCGGTGGGCAAACCGGTGGCTAATGACGTGAGCGTCACGGCACAAATGGCTTGCGACAAACGTTTAGCCAAGGAAGACAAGATGCGCGAGGCTTATCGCGCCACATTCCCCACGAAAGCGCAAACCGACAAGTACCGCAACGATTACTTCTCCCAGGAGGAGTTCTACGATGTGGTTCACCGCAGCGAGGGCAACCACGCCGAAATTATCCGGTTCCTGCAAAACCATCCGAAGAGAGTGGGGGGATTGTATTTGAAAGAGTTTGTCAAAGCTTTGGCTGACAAGGATTTGAGAGATACCAAAGCGGAAATTTTGGAAAAACAGCTTACAACATACAAAGAGGGCAAATATCCGATTTCGGCTTTCGTGAAAGGCATCCTGCCGGCACGCATTTCCAACGAGCTGATCCGCGACTGGCGCTTGCCTTTGCGCGATGCGCTTGTGAAAGCCATCCCGAATACGGTAATCACCGCTGACAAGCTGCTGAATTGGACGAAACAAAACATCACCGTGGATCCGTTATGCAATTACTACAACTGTCCGATCAGTCCGATGGGTGTGGTGAATTTTCGTCGCACGGATGCACATTCCCGCGATATTTTCTTCGTGGCAGCTTGCCGCAGTTTAGACATTCCTTGTTATCTGGACAATGCGTCCAATATTGTTTATGTTTGGGAAAATGGTGACTGGCAAGAAGTTGCATTCGAAAGCAAAGAGGTTTCGCCTCTTGAGCAGATGGCTGTCCTGACTCTTCACAATCCTAAAGGGTACACCTACTACATCCACTACACGCTGCAGCGTTTCGAGAACGGAGAGTATGTCTCCTACGACTTCGAGAACGACCCGCGTGTGGAAGCCCGCGACATCGAACTTGTTTTGCCCGCTGGAAAGTATTGCTTGTCCACGGGTAACCGTTACAGCGATGGAGAGGTGCTGTCCGAGTTGCATTTTTTCACCCTGAAAGAGAAGGATGAATACACCATCAAGATTCCCGAATTGGTGCCGCGAAACAACACCTATGGTTATCTTGATATGAATATCAACAAGCTGAATGGTAAATCTTTATCGGATTTACTTAAAGAATCGGGTAAAGACAAGATGATCCTCTGTTTGGTGGCTCCCGGCACTGAGCCGACCAACCATTTGGCCAAGGAAATCGCCGCCAAGAAGGCCGGCTACGAGGCATGGGGCGGCAGGATGATGTTCCTCGCCAACAATGCCAATTGGAAGAAAGAGAAGAACCAGCCTGCCAATTTGGAGGTGTATAGCAAGAGTGTCAACGATCTGGGTGAGATTGTATTGGCAGCTTTGCGGAATGCCGTTCACGACGGTACTTTGCCGCATACTACCGGCGAGCGTCCTGTGTGTCTCGTCATCGATAAGGAGGGCAACATCCTCTTTGTCTCTGAAGGCTACCACATCGGATTAGGTGATTTGCTGTTGGATGCAGTGAATTAGATGATGTTAACACCGTGAATTAGTTGATTGACAATTGATAGGACTATGAATAAAAACAGCGTTTTGACAGTATTGCTTCTGGTGGCGATGATGCTCCCGGTGGTTGTTTTCGCGCAGCGCGAGGAGGTGGGGGATGCGATTGCATTCCGCGACACCACCTGGTACGACCGCGGGTTCGACTTCTACATCGGCGGCGGCATGTTCTGGGGCGGCAAGAAGACCGCGCTCTATTACAACGGCAGCAAATACAACGAATGCAACCTCAATTATCTGTTCAAAAACGATGCCTGGATGAGAGAGATCAAGGAAACTGTCGTGAAAATCTATCCCTATGTCAGCATGAACGACAAAATCAGCTACAGGGAGCAGGATTTGAACCTGATGCCCACCTACAATCTGAGCTCGTTGATCGGGTTGGGGTTGCGTTACAAAATCCGCAACAACTGGGGCATTTCGCTCTCGTATTCCTTCTCCCGACTCACCGTGAACAGCAAGGTGCTGCTGGATGTGGAAGGAATGGTGCCGACCAACACCCGTCCGCAACCCGAAATGACCCTTTCCGCCAAGGAGGACCGCTCGATGATCGACCTCTCCGTGTCGTATCTCTTCAGCGATGTTCACCGGATGTTAAAACCCTTCATAGAGGTGGGGGCACAGTTCAACTACGTGCGTGTCAAGAAATTCGATGCTATTTTGCTGGACGCCCACAATGTCCCCCAACTGACACTCACCCTTCTGGACCCTTATGGCGGCGCGAACTATGTCCCCGGTGTGGACATGCAAACCTTTGATGTGATTTATGGCGGTCCCGGCTTCGGCGGCTCCTTCTCCGCCGGACTGAAAATCGTCGTCAACAAGTATGTCTCCTTGGATCCCACCTTCTACGGCTGCTTCAGCCACCTGCACATCAAACCCTACGGCGAAAGCGTCGTCTCCTTCAACTACGGCGTGATGTTGCGCGTGGTGGTGAATGACTTTTTCCTGCATAATAATATGTAGCTTAGTAGCTTAGAAGTTTAGAAGAGTATCCTTCCACTTTTTTAGTTCCTCCCTCTCCTCATTTCGTCCTCTTTAGACCGGCTGGTGGTGACGAGGAACACGCCGAAAATCACCAGCGCGAGAGCTACGGGCTTGTTCCAGGTGAAGACGTCTTGTCCGATGGCGATGGCAAGCGCGGCGGTGATGATCGGCTGCAGGTTGCTGTACATGCTCACGGTGGTGGGACGGATGTGGCGCAGGGCGACGGGCAGCAGGTAGTAGGCGAGGACGGTGGCGAAAACGGCGACAATCCCCATGTTGACGTAGGCCATGGCGGGTGCGTCGCCTGACAACAGCAGCGAATCCTTCACAGTGGGAATGGCAAAGGGGACACTCAGTATGAACGAGTAGAGGAACATCCACTTCATCATGGTCACGGGCGAGTATTTCGGGGAGACCGCGCGGGTGATCAGGAGATAAATGGCATAGAACAAGATATTCACGAAACAGAGCAGGGCGCCAATATTGCTGTAGTGCGAATCGCCGTGCAGCGAGAATAGGATCATCATGAGTGCGCCGGAGATGCCGAAAAAGACACCTGTGGCCTTGCGCGCGGAGATCGGCTCTTTCAGGAAAACAGCGGCCAACAGCATCACCACGAGGGGCGACATGGCCGAGATGAGCGACACGTAAGTGGGTGATATGTAGCGCATTGCTTCCGCGAAGGCCCATAGGGTGCCATACAGGGAGACCGCCCCGAGGATGATCATCCCCATGTCGCGCTTTTCGACCTTCTCGCGCGGGGTGAAGAGCGAAATGAGCCAGAATCCCGCCGCCCCGACCGCCAGTCGTAGTGCGGTGTAGGCTTCCGGGGTGATATAGTCCGGCACCACCGCCTTCGAACAGTTCGGGTTGATCCCGAAGATGATATAGACGGTCAGCACCGCGAGATGCCCGATCCACTTTTTGTCCACTTTTCGATTCTCCATTCGCTTGTTCCAATCAGGCCGCGAAAATACTAAATCTATCCGACTTTTCGCAAGATTCTCGCATGGTGGAAGATTTTTTGTACTTTTGCGGTCTTAACGGAAAGACATGTACTGGGACGACAAATACGCCGACGATTACCAATCCGCAGATGAATATCCCAAAATACACGGGGCGTTCAAGGTGTTGCTGTGGTTCGTGGCCGCCTCGGTGGTCTTCAACCTCCTGTCGCCGTTGCTCATAAAGGAACGGGTGGCCGTCGTTTGGTCGCATTCGCCATTGTTGGTACTGCTGCTGCTCTTTTTCGGGATTGTCGTCCCCACGGTCATCGCCGCCATGGCGTTCCAGTCGCTCCGCGACCGGCGCGGCGACACGCCCTATTTGCTTCGTGCGTACATCATTTACATGATGCTTGGCGCCATCGCTTTGTATCAGATGGATGTCCAAAACCGGGAATGGTTGTTCCGGCTCGGATTCTGGATGCCCTGCTACCTCTATTTGGGCCGTTCGAGGCAGGTCAAGCGTCTTTTTCCTGAAGCGAAAAGACAGGTTTCGGCTCAGCTGGTTGTCACCGTGCTCGCCCTCTCCTTCATGTATGTCTTTTTCGCGTTGCGGGTGGGTAACTATATGCAATACAATGTGTTTGAGGACGATACCTTGCTCATAGACGAAAAGACGCTGGGCGAGGACGAGTATTCCGACGGGCTGATCCGTCTGAAAAAGCCCGCAGGGCTGGAGTGCGGCACGCATTATATCAACGGCGAGGAAATCATCACGCTGTTCAACGACGACTGTGTCTATTACCTCAAGTCCGGTTTCTGGGAGTCGGAGGTGGCGACGGTCAACGATTCGCTTCTGGCGGCGCTGGCGGGACCTGAGTTCACCATGGCCACCCGCGAGTTGATGTCGGACAGCGATTTCGGGTTGGAAGGCGACCCGAAAATCGACGCGCACCGCAAGTGTTACATCTACTATACGAAGCCGTATCCCACGATGGTGGACATCGTGATTCTCCGCGACTGGCGCACCGCGAAATACTGTCTCGTTTATGGAAAGTACGAGCAGGGCACCGGCAGCCACACGACCGAAATTCTCGATGCGGTGCGATTTCAATGATATAAATTTTTTTGTACTTTTGCCGATTATTAAAGAATGTTTATGAAAAACACCTATACCAACAAAGTCGTTTGGATTACCGGCACCTCTTCCGGCATCGGGAAGGAGACCGCCTTCCGGTTTGCGGAGGCCGGGGCGCGGCTGATTCTCACGGCATTAGAGCCCGACCTGTTAGAGCAGGTGCGAGAGGAGTGCCTGCGCTTGGGTGCCAAAGACGTGACCTGTCTGCCGTTCGACCTCGGACAGACGGACGCGCTGCCGCGACTCGCGGAGGACGCGCTCAACGCCTACGGGCGCATCGACGTTCTCTACAACAACGCCGGCATCAGCCAGCGCGGCACGACCGTGGAGACCGACATGGCCGTCATCCGCAAGGTGATGGACATCGACTTCTACGCGCCGGTGATCCTCACCAAGGCCGTGCTGCCCAAGATGATAGAGCAGGGTGGGGGACAGTTGGCCGTCACCACCAGCATCGCCGGACTCTTCGGATTCCCGTTGCGGTGCGCCTACTCGTCGGCCAAGCACGCCCTCTACGGCTTCTTCGAGACTGTGGCGGCGGAGAACTACAAGGACGGCATCCGTGTCACCATCCTCACGCCCGGCCGTGTGCAGACCAACATCTCCGTCAACTCGCTGGAGAAGGACGGTCGCAAGCACGGCAAGATGGATGCGGGCCAAGCCGGCGGC
>JAEEGL010412432.1_pt1 | contig 24477 bp, 22 predicted proteins | sample 9134231 | NCBI WGS metagenome assembly JAEEGL01 (sample SAMN16246548, study PRJNA631951) | gut metagenome | biome: gut microbiome; feature: rumen; material: fiber-attached | host: Bos | place: Iran: Karaj | collected 2018-10
GGATTTTCGTTCTCTGAAATAATTCTTCGTTCATCAGGTCAGAGCCCCGACGAACTGTTTTAGGAATTTTTTCAGGGTTGCATTGCTGTTCAGTTTTCAAAGAACTAAGCCTCGCGACTTCGTCGCGAACGCACTCGACTTCGCTTGCTGTGCAAGCTCGTGACCTCGTGCTGGCAACCGCTACTCCGTAGCGGAACGCTGCGAAAACGCAGTGTATTAAAGCCGCCCTTTTCAGTGCGGCTTGATTATCTTAACACCCTGAATAACGGATGTCAACAGATTTCCTGAATATTTTTAAATATTTTTTTCGGCTTTATTACGTTACAACAATACATCGGTTTTCTTCCATAAGTAATGACTGTATTATATCACACAAAAGGCAGCCGTTTTTCCGGCTGCCTTCGTTATGATCTCAGTATCAAGCGTATATGATCAGAATGTAACCGTCTCGGGTGCCGCTGTAAATGAACTGAATGTCGCAGTTGCATCCTTTATATAGAAGACTTCTGTATTGCCGTCATCAGCTGCATACATAGCCTGAAGTGAAGGATAGGCATCGAGCATTGCCTGACGCGCCTCAACTCTGTCATCTTCAACAAGCGTTCCGGCTACACGTACCCACTCCGGTCCCTTGCAAGCACAGATCTCTACCTTGGGATTGGCATGGATCTGCTTGGAAACGTTCTTGACCTTACCCGTCTGTATATAGAGCTTACCCTCGAACACATTGACTGTTCCGAAAGGTCTTACACGGGGCTGATCGCCTTCAACGGTTGCCAGATAGTAAGTCTCTGCTTCTTTTAAAAACTTTGCCACTCTTTCCATTATTCATTACCTCCATCACTTTTATATTGCAAAAGGGCCTGCGACTATGTTATCGCCCCTCTTTTGACCGTTATAGTCAACGTCGAACACTATATCCGAACCGTCGGGATTCTCGAATCTCTCCTCGGGCTCAAATGCCTTACCAAGCTTATCCGAATCAATAAGCTTGGCCTTCGGCAGATACTTCATATAGTCTGTCTCAACACTGTACTTGCCGTCCTTGCATACAAGCTTAACGCTTACCTCATGCTCCGTGTCCTCAACATAATCTTCCTCGATATCACAGGGCTTGGCACCGTTGAAGAAGACATTGCCGCCTGTCCAGATCGGAAGAGGCATATAATACCTGTCTCTTGTCTGAACAGCGCCCTCGCCGCAATAACCGTCGAACATCTTCTCCCATGTCTCCTCGGTCATAAAACCGTTGTAAGTGGGCGTTCCTGCCTTGAAGTTCGTATCGTCCCATTCGTTTCCGTTATCTTCACCGCACAGCTCAAGCAGTCTGTCTCTGACCTTGGGCTGGATAAAGACATTATTATAGTAGCGAGTGTCTCCGTGAAGCACAGTCATAACACCTGTTATGTCCGTACTGTGAGGCTTATGTATCGGTGTAAATCTTGCCGAATCAAACTTTTCCGTACCGTTCTTAACTCCCCTGCCCACAGCTGCTATGGAGCCGTAGAACAGATTGTGTACGAATGCAAGTCCCTGTGTGGGAACCTTGACCGCACGCTCCGATAAGAAGATATTGTTATCTATGAGCGTAGGGCCGTGTGCTATCTCAATGAATATATCCTCTCCGAGCCCCAGCCCCAGCAGGTTCGCCGGATTATCAAGCAGGGAATCTCTGGCCAGACAGTTGTCATGGAAGAGATTGCTGCTGACCCTGGTGCCCTGGCACTGCCAGTCAAGCCATATCCCCCTGACGCAGTCATGGATATGATTGTTCCTTATTATGACATCGATCGCAGCATGGAACTTGATCCCGCCGACTTCAGCACCTCTGACATCTCTCTTATTATTGATATTGTGGATATGATTGTTCTCGATAACCGAGAATACACAGCCTAAGTTGCCGACAATACCGGTCTGTCCGCAGTCGTGGATATCACAGTTTCTTACGATATGCGAGCCCACGGTCTCCTTGCTCCAGCCGTCAAGCTGCGCGATGAACGAGCAGTCTCTCTGCGTCTGCGCACCGTCCTTGGTCTTGAACTTCGACCACTTATTGTCATTCTGCTGCTGCCTGTACTTGCCGAGGGAAATGCCTGAGCATTTGGCATCCGATACCTCGCAGTCTTCGATCACCCATCCGTACGACCAGTGAGGACCTATCATGCCTTCCTGAAGTGCCGTCGGAGGCGCCCACTGTGTTGCGGCCTTGCAAACCTTAAATCCGGTAAGTGTGATATTATCAACATGCTCTGACTCGGGCCAGAAGCAATGAGGACGTACATTGAGTTCAACGTTCGCCTTATTGGGGTCTGCACCCTGGAAATTGGCATATATCAAAGTCGCATCTTCTTTTTCATCCTGACATGTATACCAGACATGCTTGGTATACTCGATATCCCATGACCTGTCATCAAGCTCGGGATCCAGCACTTCCTCAAGGGTCTCACGCTCGTAGAATGCCTTGCCGTCCAGGAACACCTCTCCGGTATGCGCAAATACATCCATATCAAGCCAGTCGCCATAGACCATGGTCGTATAAGGATTGTATGATCCAAAGTAGGAATTATCGATCTTTAAGACCCACACATCCCCCTTATACTGTTCCCAGCCTGTAAAAACATCGGCGCCTGTGATCACGGCCTCGCGGGGCTTTTCGCTCTTATAGACGATCCTCTCCTTCTTCGTTCCCCCATAGATCGGATTCACATCTTCTCTGTATATACCCGGAGCAACGATCACCTCATCTCCGGCATAAGCAACCTTAGCCGCGTCGTTTATCCTGCGGAAGGGCTTTTCCTTACTTCCGTCTCCGTTGGGCCGGGCATTGATATCAACATAGATCTTCATACACTTTCTCCTTATATAATCTGTGGACAGCAGGTCTGACACTTATTGCCGCGTCATATATATAACCTGTAGTTACCTGTAAGCATAAGCAGACTGAAGAAATAAAGACAGTTATCATAATAACGTCTCCTGCCCTGACGAAGGCGGGTTGTGATGAACTGCTGCATATACATCTTCCTGTAATCACTGCTGCTTGTGACAGATGCCGCTGCAAGTGCTGCCTTAAGAGCGATTGGATGCATGGCGGGCTCCTCTGTCACGGTACCGTCACACTGATATGCCATAAGATAGTTCATATCCTGGTTACGGAAGAAGTTCTGGACTCGGGTAGTCACATCCTCTGTCTCGGGATGCGCTCCGAACCATATATGATCGAGAGCGATGTTCATGATCACTCTGTATGCATCTGAATAATACTCCCATGGTTTATTGAACAGGAATACGGATCTGCCGTCATATTCCGCATATTCGGCGCTGAGTCCCGTGACTGGATGAGCCGAGAGCGCTATATATTCACGGCTTGCCTTCGCAGCCTCTGCCCAGAAGGGTCTGTCACACTCATCAGCCTTAAGGGCAAATACTTCATAGAAATGCGGAAGATGATAACTGGGATCTGAGAACTTAACCTCCGGGATGAATCTTATATACTTATTGGCAGGCTCCCACATGGGCTCTCCGCCATCGACAAGTTCATGCTGGTGCACGCAGTGGCGAAGGATCTCTCTGGCTCTCTCCGTATAATCATATATGCCTTCACCGTCACCCCATCTGGCTGCTGCCATAAACAGGGCCATCGCAAAGTATTCCTCGCCGTCAGGAGCGGGACCTTCGGCATTATGGCTTCCGTCCAGTCCGACCGACCAGGCAAAGTATCCCTCATACTTACCCTCTCTCTGAAGCATATATCTGTCCGCAAATGTCCACAGTCTGTCAAAGATGTCCTGCCTGTCCATCTGGACACACATCATCATACCGTAACTCATGCCCTCAGTCCTTGCATCCATGTTGCCGGTATCGACCATGCACCATGCATCCTCATCCGCGTGATGACAGAAACCCTCATTTTCATCAAAAAACAGGGTGTCAAAAGTGTCGGCCACCATGCGTCCGGCCGTATCAGCATCTACTCCCACTTCAGCGAGATAGTTAATATATTCGATTTTTGACATATGGGATACCCCCTGTTCAGACTAAAGCCTTCGCTTCTTCAACAGACATCGGACGTCCCCAGATGTATCCCTGGATATAGTCACAGCCTATGCTCTTGAGAGTCGTAAGCTGTTCCTCGGTCTCCACACCCTCTGAGATGACCTTCATATCCATTACATGTCCGATAGAAATGATGGATTCAACATACCTCTTGGACGAATCGCCTGTATTCATGGCATCGATAAACGACTTGTCTATCTTAAGTATATCAACAGGGAGCTTTCCAAGATAACTGAGCGAAGAATAACCTGTTCCGAAATCATCTATGGCGATCGTAAGGCCCATCTTCCTGACTTCGTTGATGCGCTTAAGCGCCTTCTCCGTGGAATCTATCATAACGGATTCAGTGATCTCGATCTCCAGATGTTCGGGAGCCACACCGGTCTCTTCGATTATCGCACGGATCTCCTCGACAAAGCTGTTCTTCATCAGATGCTTCACGGACACATTGAAACTGATCCTTAAGTCCGTATCCTTTTCCTTAAGAACGCCCGCAAGGAATGCCGCTGCCTTCCTGAATACGCTTAAGTCTACCTTGTCGACCAGTCCGACTCTCTCTGCCACCGGAATGAACTCTGCAGGACTTATAAAGCTGCCATCCTTATCCTTAAGACGCGCCAACGCTTCGAACCCGTAGAGCTTATGCTCCATATCATACTGCGGCTGAAGGAAACAGATCACGCTGTCATCCTCAATGGCCGCTCTTACCTTACGCTCAACTTCAAATACCTTCTCAGTACTCAGCAGTTCGGGAGTAAAGTGAAGTACGCCGTTACTGCCTCCCTTACGCTTGAGTTCGTGCAGAGCCGCATCGGCACATGACATGATCGCCGCACCGCTTTCGATATTATCTGTATCCACAGGATACTCGGCATAGCCGAAGCTGGCAGTCATAAAGTAATCACAGTCATCTATCGTGATAGTCTGTCCGAGCTCCGTCTTATACTTGTCTATGGCCTTTATTACATCTCTGTCGGATCTGTATCCCCTTATCACGATGGCAAACTCATCGCCTCCAAGACGGGTGACAAAATCCACGGTATCAGATCCCCAGTTATCAGCCAGAGCCTTCCATCTGCGCGCTATCTCAATAAGGACCTCATTACCCACTTCATGTCCCATTGTGTCATTGATACTCTTAAAGTTATCAAGGTCCAGGGAAACCAGCACGAACCGGACCTTTCTCTTTATCAGATCGTTCACAAGCTCCGTGCATGCAAATCTGTTGGGCAGACCTGTAAGTGGATCCGTGACTGCCTGGAGTCTGAACCTGCTCTGATACTTGCCGATCCTGTAATTATTGATATACAGGATGGTAATGGCTATGACCGTAAAGAGATTGGTGAATAATCCGGGCAGACTGGAAGGATAATGCCTTATAAAGAAGTTGATAAGAAGCATGGGGAACTGCATCACCAGAAGAACCAGTGACGTGATATATCCCGTCTTCCTGTAAAAAACAACGAGGAAAATGATACAGATATTGGCAATAGCTGAGAAAACCCCCGCCAATGACGCTGCCGGTACCGGGCTGCCAAGGATAGTTACGACGCCCTCGGCGCGGGAATTATTGATCAAAAACATCGTCATTACCATATACAATACGATAATGAGTACATACCCGCTCTTGGGCGGACGCACACTTATAGTCAACCTCTCTAAGGTATCTTCCATGTTAATGCCCTTGCGGGCACGATCCTTATTACTCAGGGGTTATCCCTCCGTTGTCATTCATCCGGTCTAACATCCGGAATCTGTGTCATGTTTACTCTAAAGTCTGTACTTAAACCGTGTACTGTGACAGGTCGGAATTGATCTCATCCGAGTACTTGTTGAGGTTCTCGGAGATGTTGGTGATATTCTCTGTCTCCGTCTTTAACTTATTACTCTCGCTAACGATATCATTGCTGAGTCCCAGTACTTCATTGATATTGGAAGCCTGCTCCTCTGTGGTTGCCGCATTGTTGGTGGCAACATCATTGATCCTCTCGATACCGCTTGCGATCTCTTCTATACCATCGGTAGCCTTGGCTACATCGGTGTATATCTTGCCGAAGGATTCATTGGCTTCAGACACACCTGTCATACAGGTCTCCATATCCTGCACACATCTCTCAGCCTTATAATTGATATCCTTGATATTCTGGGTGATGCCTTCAACAAGTCTTCTGATCGTCTCGGTTGCCTCAGATGACTGGTTCGCCAGTACGCCTACCTCAGATGCAACAACTGCAAATCCCTTACCCATCTCACCTGCTCTGGCCGCTTCGATCGAAGCATTGAGCGACAACAGGTTGGTCTGCTCAGACAGAGCATTGATCGTATCCGTGATACCCGTGATCTCTTCGATAGACTTGGCTGTCTCTCTGATAAGAGCCGTAAGCTCTCCTATCGTATTATTCAGAGTGCTGACATTCTTGGTCATGCTCTCCATCTCGTCTCTTCCCTTGGCTGATGCCTCGAGCGTCTCACCGCAGATATTTCTTACATCCTCGGCATTCTGAGCCAGCTGACTCGAGGTGTCTGCAAGTTCGGTAGCAGCATGTGCTATCTCCTCGATAGATGAGTTCATTTCATTCAGAGTCACATTAAGCTTCTCTATAGACTCACCCTGATTGCTGTTGGCATCCGACAAGATGTGAGAGATATCGAAGCACTCGCCGGCCCTGCTGTTCATGGCACCGGAAATACTTGAAAGACTGTTGAACGTAGTCCTCATCTTCTCAATATATTCGTTGAGGCTCTCAGCGAGAGTCGTGATCTCATTATTGCCTTCGGGAACGATCTTAACCGTGAAGTCACCCTTACTGATATCAGTGATGCTCTCGGTAACCTTGGTAACCGGGTTGATGGCCTTACTGATGACAATGTAGATAAGTACTGCCATCAGGGCTATCAGTATGATCGCACTGATAAACGTTATGATCATAACGTTCAATATGCTGTTACTTAAGATCGACGAAGGAACGGCACTTACTATGGCCCATGAAGTTCCATCTATATCCGTTCCGGTATACATGTAAGTTCCGGATGCGGACTTGGCGGTAACCACCTTGGCGCTTCCGCCGTCAACCTTCATGTTCATGGAATCAAATATCGGAGCAAGTCCTGCTGCTACAGGATCCGTTGTATCCGCAAGAGTCTGTCCCACACTGTCAGCCACATTGCTTATAAGGATATCCTTGGACTCCTTATTTACTATATAATACCTGGCATCTGAAGATAATGACTCAAATCCGGCCACCTTCTCGGCAACCTTGTCAAAATTGATATCACTGCTCAGTACCACATTATCTCTTATCATTACAGCACAGGCCAGACAGGTCTTGCCGGTCGATGCATCCACATACGGCTCCGAAGAGTATATCTTGCCGCCTGCTGCCAGTGCGCCCTGGTACCAGGGTCTGTCGGTAAATACAAATGTATCATCAGGTATCCATCCCGAACCGTCAAGGAACTTGCCTGTATCCCCGTAGGCCATATATATATCCTGCGAATCCGGATCAAGTTCGGTAAGCTTAAGGAGCATCGCAAGGGTATCATCATATGAGACTTCCGGAGTATTACGCATAACATCCGCAGTCTGTCCTACCCTTACCTCGATACTGTTCCACCAGTTATGGATCTCCCCTGCATATGTAGCCGATTCTCTTGCAAGTATATTATCGGTCAGTTCCTCAATGTTGTCGGCTGCAAGCTTGATGCTTATCTGGGTGATTATCACTATGATGATCGCAACATACAAAATGATCTTGCAAAGCAAGGTCTTCTTAAGTGATCTTCTCTTCTTAGGCTTCATATTCTCATACCCTCCGCATAAGTAGATTTGTCTTACAGACAATACAGTTATTATACCATAAATAACAAAAAACAGCGGAGAAAAATCACTTTCTCCGCTTTAATTACCGCCATGTCTTTTCCTGTCATTCAGTGGTTGCATGTCCTTATGATCCGACCGGTATCAAGCACTTGCCAGGCCGCCAATGAGTGCAACGATCCCCGCGATGATCAGGATCGGGATCGCCAGATACACAAGCCCTAAAAAGAACATCCCTGCTACGAGCACCGGGAAAACTATGAGGCCAAATACGAATTTGGTGATCCCCCAAGCCATCCTTACGCCCAACATACCGATCTTCCATACTACCCACAGCAATGAGATGATGAATAATACTGTCAACATACGCCTCTCCTTTCCGAGTGTCCGCTCTTATTTTTTCTCTTCCCACGATCTTATATGACCTGTGATAAACCTTGTTTTCATAACTTAGTTTATCAAACCGATTTATTTTTCCCCTCGGTATGATAATATAATATAATAGATATTCAGATATGAGTATGGCTGCAGTTCAGTAATGGGACGGCTTAATTCGTTGAGAGAACGAAATACGATCCGGGGCATATACGTAAGGAATGCCGGGTCATGCAGGGGCAGTTATCGGTTCACAGCAAATGAGGTTATTATGGGAAACAGATCAGTAAAAGAAAACAAGAATATGTACTTTAAGGCACGTGAGGATGCGGGGCTTACAAGAGAAGCCGCTGCCGAGAAGATGGGCTGCATATCCGCGGACAGGATATATAATATCGAGACCAAGTCTCTTCCTCATCCGGATGAGGTTCTTCTGATGGCCGAGTGCTATAAGAATCCCGCACTCTGCAACCACTACTGTTCTCATGACTGCGAGATCGGACAGAAGTATGTGCCCGAGATCCAGTCCAAGGATCTTCCCACGATCACGCTTGAGATGCTGTCGACTCTTAATACATTATCAGGAAACAGAGACAGGCTTATCGATATATCCGCAGACGGCGAGATAAGCGCCGATGAGATGTCAGACTTTCAGGCTATACAGGACACCCTCAACAAGATGTCCTTAGCCATCAGTTCGCTTAAGCTGTGGGTAGATTATGCAGTAGCGACCGGCCGGATCGACAAGTCTCTGCTTAAATAGATTTTTCCTTAAGGAAGGCTATGAATTCATCCTCGGGGATCGGCTTTGAGAAGTAATAACCCTGAATGAACTCCACGCCCATTTCCGTCATAACATCGACCTGTTCTTTGGTCTCGATACCTTCTACAACGATGCCCATATCCATCTTATGGAGAATGTCCGCCATACCCGTCAGGACATGCTTGATCCTCTCATTCTTAAAGAAGCCCTGTGTAAAGCTGTAATCAAACTTGATTATCTTAATTGGCAGGTCTACGAAATAATCGATATTGGAACGTCCCGTACCGAAATCATCCAGCGAAAAACTCAATCCCCTCTCGATCAGACGGTCCATGTTCTTAAGCATGATATCACGGTTGTCCGCCGCCGCCGTCTCTGTTATCTCAAGGTTGATCCAGCTCGGATCTATCTTATACTTTTCCATATATTCAAGCACAAATCTTGTCGGATTTTCATTGTCAAACTGAGCAGCCGAGACATTTACCTCCACCTGCTCAAGCCCGTACTTCTGAGCCTCACCCTTTGCCAGGAACTCACAGACCTTCTCAAAAATACGAACACCGAGGGTCAGTATCTGCCCGGTCTCTTCGGCAATCGGAATGAACAGTCCGGGCGGCACGATCTTGCCGTTTTCATCCCGTATACGTACAAGAGCCTCCGCCACATTAAAACGTGATTCCCTGACATTGTAAAAAGGCTGATAGAAAACCTCTACCCTGTCTTCATCCAGAGCATTATCGATCATTATCTTTATCTCATTCTGCTGCCTTAACTTCTGTACCAGTTCTTCATTGGCAACAACAATCTCTTCTTCGCTCTCAAGATATGTATGAAGGAAATGGAAGAATTCATCCGGACCGCCCATCTGCAGACTGTCCGGTATCAGCAGATATGTACCCTTTGCCGGCAGATTCGTCACTCCGTCCTTCTGCTTCTTGATGTTTGCCGCCTTATCAAACATGCGGTCCTTGTCCTCATATACCACGCAGAAAGTGTCATCATCTATGCGGAATGCAGGCTCGGGGCCAAGCGCAACCAGCGCCCTGGATGTACGCAGGACTGCTTCCTGCTCCATATTGTAATCAACGTAATTGGTCAGATAATGTATCTTGGCCGTAAACATTGAGAAGGGCTTGCCGAACTTGTATCTGTCATGAACATACACAGACAGTGCGCTTGTGGTGAACAGGCCTGTCACACCGTCAATGTATTCGCTGGGATTCTCCAACTGGATATAGAGGATGACCATACCGAAAGCAGATGCGAATCCCACAAGCAAAAGCTGCGGATTCTTAAACTGTATCGCAGCAGCCAACAGCCAGATCCCCTGCCATAAAAGCATAGCCACCAGTCTTCTGCCGGGCATCTGATTCCTGTAACACACGCTGGTGATAATGGTTGAAAGGATAAAAATGGCAGAAAGCAGATATGCAACAGTCGTAGACGGACCATAAGAGTAGACAATTCGTCCCTCTGCTTCGTATCCTATCGGGAGCACAAACATAAGGATCTCGCCCAGGCCGAAAACAACATGCGAACTCAATCTTACCGCCTTCGCCCATGTCTTATCTCTCGGGAGCAGACTTGTAGATGCATATACATAGCCGAAGTAACCCTGAAGAACCAGAAGCATTATATATATCTTACACACTACGGAAGTTATCGTCGCATTAAAGCCGTCATTAACTGACATGTTGATAAGGATCACGGAAAGAATATCAAAAGTCAGGCATGCAAAGCAGGCACAGAGCGCACGGAAAAAGAGCTTACGATTCATAAGGTCAAGTTTTTTCTCACGCAAAAACATGACGAATATCGTAAACAAAACAAACAGCGCACAGCATTGAAGCTCAATATTCATACAAAGTTCCTCCAGAACTCAAGGTTTGCTAGATGACATAGTTATTCTTGCCGTTATCCTTTGCAGCATACAGTTTTTTGTCTGCCTCACGATACAGAGTTGCATAATCCTTAAGATCCTCTGCATTATCATTGATAACTATTCCGATCGAGAGAGTACACTTGATCGAATCACCTCTGAACTTATGGTCAAATTCCTTCATAATGCGCTCTACGGTGGCAATGACCCGGTCTCGGTCCGTCTCGCCCCGCAGATAGAACATGAACTCGTCTCCGCCGATCCTGCACGGATAGAGCAGTTCTTCCGAAAAGCCCTTTAAGATATCCGCAAAATCCGTAAGGACCATATCACCTCTTTTATGACCGAATGTATCATTCACGGCCTTGAAATTATCCATATCCGAGATCACCAATGTGCCCGGTTTCTTATCCTCTATCTCCCTGCCTACCAGTTTCTCAAACTGCCTTCTGTTATACAATCCTGTCAGAGCATCATGGAACGCCATATTCTCCGCCTCATCCAACAGTTCCCTGTGCTTCGTGGCATCTAAGAACCATATGGTATATCCCTGGACAAAAGAAGAGCTCTTAAGTTCTTCCACCCTGACTTCATACAGTTTTTCTTCACAACCGATCTCCGTGACCTCACCGGCCAGTATTCTGTTTATAGTCTCATTTCTTCTCGAATTGGAATTGACCAGATTCTCATTTCCCACGATACAACCTGCCAGGGAATTGGCAAATGTAACGATCTGCCTGTCGTCTATTATTATCACGCCCTCTCCGGCCTTACCCAGAGCAGTCTCACTGGCAATGGCCACGGAATCGAGAGAACCGTACTTGAAGAAACATATGGTCAGGAAAATGGCCGCACACACAACACCCAGTCCCGGTACCTCATACCCTCCCGTAATTCCGGTCAGGGTGATCGCATACGGGATCCAGGTAAACATCAGTGCTGCAAATATCATTCCCACTCTTCGCTTCTCCAGAGGAGTACCCTTGATCAGACTGTTGATCAGGATAAAGAGCACTTCTGCCACGATCGCCAGGATATAGAGTACCGACAGATAATAACCGGTTGAATGGACAAATATCGGCTTGGTATATCCGTCAAAAGTCGTAAGCCCTATGCTGCTGTAGAAAAAGCCGGTCTTACTGCTCGTGGCGAGCGAATAAACAAGCGCAAGTGCTGCCACCACATGCAACAGGAATACGAACAGCGGGATCCTGATCCTTCCGCACTCCGATGCGAAGACGATGACCGCCGTCAGCATCATAAGTTCCCCGAAGTATTCCACAGTAGAAGCCATATAGAGGGTTTCGATCTTAGTGGCCATGATCTCAATGATAAATCCCACTATATAAAAGCTCTCGAACACCAGAAACATTATCACCGCAGACTGCATCCTGCTGGCTTTAACCTGCAATATGCCCACGAGCATGCTGATGACCAGTATGAGACATATCACATGGAACCAGAGGTACATATCATGCCGGATGATCACTCCGCTTACCAGATATCTGATAAAGCTGAACAGGAGCAGATGTATCGGATAGAATCCGTAAAAGAAGTATTTTCCCAAAAGAGGCTTTCCCTTCTCTCCGTTATATCGTTCCAATAACGGCAGAGCAAAAACAAATCCCAGAAGATATGCCTTGTCATACCATGTCCAGTCACGCAGTGAAAAATAGAAAACACGGTTAAGAGCTGCCAGAGTCGACACTGTCACCACCGTAGTCACAGTAGTCAGCACAAACCATTTCGCTTTTTCCTTAAACGTCTTACCGTAATAGAATGCAAGCGTAAAAAGCTGCGGAGTTATCGGCCAGCCTCCGATCGTCATGCTCACGCCGAATAACAGTATTACAAGCAATACCTTCTGCCATTTCTTAAACTTCTTGTGTTCAAGAGTCGCCAGTATCAGTACGCTTAAAAGATGATCAAATATTATATTCTGCCTGAAACCGTATTCCGAATTGAAGAATACATAGAACGGGATGATCGAAATAACCGCAAACGAGGCAAGTCTGCCCATATATGCGCGCAGATCACGGGTTTTGCGGAATCCTTCCGCTATAAAGAAGCACATGATGGGGATCGTAAACCTGCCCAACAGATGCATTACCTGAGCCAACGGTGACCTGAACTCAAGAAATGCCCATGCCAGATGATCGATCACCATAGATATTACGGCGATCGTCTGAAGCTGATTCTTATTAAACGATATCTTTCTGTTCATACTTTCGATCGATATCCCTTTCTAATCTTTATACAGGGCCCGGATGCAGGCATTATTGGTCACGCAGCCTACTCTGTCCCATGTCGCTTCCTTACTCATATCAAGCCATTCATCATCAACCAGGATAAACGACTGTCCTTCCTCGCTTACAGTACTTACACTGAGCGATACATCCAATTCATGCGACTCACCTTCGACAGGTGCTCCACCCGAAAAAGTTACCGCAACGGCATATTCATCGACATCCTGCGGTTCCTTAAGTTCCAGTACATGATAGCCTGTCCTGTCCGCGTGAAAATCTTCGGAATACAGACAATCCTTAAGGTCCGGCGTCATGATCCTGACCGTAAGATCCTGATCATCCGTTATGGTATATGTTCCGACTGCTGCCAATGTCCCTTTTCCGGCAAAAACACAGGCAACTGAGGTCTTATCCCCCGTGATCACCGGCTCCTCCTGCCAGAGACCGCGGTCATGCGAAAGTACTTCCGAATACTCATCGCTTACCGACATAAAAAATGGCAGATCGCCAAGCTGATCAAAGGATGTGTCATACGATACATAGAAATATCCCTCAGGATGATTACTGTTATACGTTATCCACGCACCATCCTTCGATGCATGGATCATGAAGTTCTCCTTCGGGAAATGATCATCCCAGCCAAGAACAGCTATGGAATGATCATACTCTTCCGGCCTTTCGGCAGGATAATTCATCGTATAGTAATTATCATAATATCCCTTCTTGCTGTCCGGGATGCCGATATAGAGAGCCCCGTACTTACGCAGGCCTTCCTTGATCTCATCGTCTGTCCAACCGCGGGCACATATCGCCTCATCCAAAACAAACCCGTCCCCGAATCCGAGGCTCAGTTCATTTATGACAAACATGGATGAACCGCCAAGTTTCTTTTTATCCGTACCTTTTCCGACAAAGACACCCTCGACCTTATCATCATCATATATCTCACTTAAGAGATCATACTGTTCAAGCACTATCACCTTGTCATGATCTCTCTGATAATCCGTCATCATCGAACAGGCGGAAGCACAGAGCCAGCAGGTACCGCTGAGCTGAGGTACCATCTCAAACTCTATCCCGTCTTCAAGAATAGTGTAATATCCTTCGTCACCGTGCACATATTTATGCTCTTTGGAATGCGGTTTAAATTTGGAGGCAGTTTCGGATTCAGAAGATTCTTCTGAATTGTCCGGCTCCACGGTGACCGAAGCAACTTCTGCAGTCTCCTCCGTGACATTATCGGTTACTCCAGCACTGCCGCAGGCAGACAGAAAAAGTGCGGTCACTATGCCTGCGACGACGGCCAATACAGCCCGTCTCCCTCTTCCAAACTTATCAGAGGCTGTAGCTCCTACGGTCATAACGCCCCCTTGGTCTCTGCTGTCTCCGGTCTTCTTGCATGAGCATCAGACCTTCTTCTGCGATCCATTCCGGTCTCCGTATAATACCGGCTTTTGTCATCGTACATAGCCTGTTCAGCGGTATTGAACAGTTCTATTGCTGACCGGCCGGATCCATATGCATAACCCGCAGATGCGATCCTGTCATTTTTCCTGATCGTACTGTTAAGCTTATCCTTTAGTCTGTTGAATTCATCCGATGATATGTCATACAGCACCACAATGAACTCATCACCGCTTATCCTGAATATCGTTCCCTGATCCCTGTATACTTTTCTCAGTATGTCCGCAAATCGCTGAATATAAGCATCTCCGGCCGCATGTCCGAAAGTGTCATTCGTATACTTGAGTGCATTCAGATCGCAGAATACAATTCCGATCCGGTCATGTTCGGGAGCCTGATCCATCGCTTCATTGAATCCCCGTCGGTTCAAAAGACCCGTCAGCGAGTCCCTGACCGAGAGCTCACTCATTATCTGCTCTCTGACCTGAGCTTCACTGATCTCCTCACGTCTTACAAAAGTGAACATTACGGCACATGACAGGGCCGTAGCCACATATGCCAGTCCTATATCCGGGAAGAACAGAAGCACGACTGCCGCATTAAGCGGGAAGACAACAAATGAACCAAGTACAAGCGTCATCCTCCTTCCCAGGCTCTTGGAATAAACGAGCAGTATAACAAGGATATAGATCACACCGGCAACAGGCATGACCGTTATGATCTCCTGCCACGGTCCGTAGACGAGCTGATGATTCTGTACCGAAAAGAACATTCCGTTACAAGCCCCCAGGATTATCCACAATACATTCAGGACCGAAAAGATAAGTATGGGATATATCGGCTTATACGAAACTTCCTTTGTCCTCCGGATGAGCATCATCATATATACGGAAAACAGTGCTATACAGATATGGATTGTAGAGAATGCCATTATATTAACGATCACAAGTATGATATTGTAAGTTCCCAATGAATCTGCAATATAACTTGATGCGTCAAAAAACAGACCAAACATCGTGCACAGCGTGAGTGCGGAAAAGATGTTGTGGTCACTCTCTTTCTTTTCATAATTATTTAGAAGGCTTCCCAGGATTACCAGCAGGAAAAACATGCTGGTCAATTCAGCGGCTGCGATCCTCAAAGTCATGTTCTCTCCCCTCATTCGTTCATTTTTTCATAATATATATATTTTACTAAAAATATCGGTATTTGCATATATACCAATTAAAAAACTCCGCGGCATATCACATGCGTGTGACAACCTGACATTATTGTGATAGAATTGGCAGGTAAAAAATGAGGCAACTAAGTGAAAGGAAGAAAGATGAAAAACAAAAGCTTTATACGAACAATTGTCCTGACGGCATTATTTGTTCTTGTAATGGGTATGACTCTTACGGCATGCGGAGATAAGGACTCTTCAGGAGCGGATGATGACAGTTATGATGATATCGCAGATGATTTCGATGACGATGAGGAAGATTCTAAAGACGATCTTAATACGGATATAGATCTGGATGCTCTTAATAAGTCCATTGAATCCATTAAGAACTTAGATCTCGGAGCTGATACCGGTAATGATGCTGCTGACGAAGATGTCATTGGTGCAGATGATGCGGCGGACACTGATGATACATCAGCCGATGTACCTGCGGGTGAAAAGACGGTATACAGTTACGCCGATGTCTACAGGGACGGCAATAATCTTGCCGTGATACCCAACGGCGGATTGAACAGTTCAACAAAACCGTTTAACGACAAGGACCTTAACGGTTTCCTTGACTATGTGGATTCGACCGTATTGGAGGCCGGCCGTACGATCAACAGGGATTTCTTCTATGATCTCATGTCCATCATGCTGGTTGATAAGGATCTTTCATCCGATCAGACCTATATCGAGAAGCATATGATGGTTGCGCTTGCAGTAGCAAACAACTTCCATGATATGCCGGTTAAGATCAACGAGTGCGACCTTGATGCCAATAACGCAACCGATTATGTGTGCAAGGTTACGGCATACGATAAGGATGATACCTGGATCTTCAATTTCGCAGAGGATACCCTGTACATGAACAACGGTGCTACCGAGTACGTATCGGATATGTTCAAGAATGAATATATGGCTGTATGGATGATGGCCATAGAAGATTATTTCGGAATAAGCTAAGACAGACAACGATTGAGTTCGTTGAGAACTCTTTTCTTGTCAAGACTCCATAAAGGTGCGATCAACAGGCGTCTTGCCCCATCCCCCGTCATGCGATGTATGACGATATCATCGGGCAGGATGTCTGTTGATCTTTTTATGAGTTCAACATATTCTTCCATCGTAAGACAGTCAAACCTTCCTGCTTCATATTCGGCTGCGAGATCGGTCCCCTTAAGCACATGGAGAAGCTGAAGCTTGATGCCCTGCACCCCGCTCTTACCGACATAATCAACCGAAGCAATCATATCTTCTTCCGTCTCCCCGGGTAGTCCGAGTATCACGTGTGTGATCGTCTCAATTCCTGCCTTTTTAAGATCGGCAACCGCCTTATCATATACACTTAAGAGATAGCCGCGTCTTATGTATTTTGCAGTTTTCTCATGGATCGTCTGAAGACCAAGCTCCACCCATACGGGCTTTATGCTGTTTATCTCGGATAAAAGATCCATAACCTCAGGCCCCAGGCAGTCCGGCCTTGTGGCGATCGAAACAATGACCACATCCGGATGAGCCACAGCCTCCATATAGAGTTCCCTTAACCGTTCAACCGGAGCATATGTATTGGTGTAGGCCTGAAAGTAGGCGATATACCCCGCGTCCTCACTGACCTTGTCAGCTACGCGCTTTTTTCCCAGTTCTATCTGTTCACTCACTGACAGTCCCGGATCCTCGGCAAAGTCTCCCGAACCGCTGCCCGAACAGAAGATGCAGCCGCCTGTCCCCAGTGTTCCGTCTCTGTTGGGACAGCTAAAGCCTGCATTGATCGCTATCTTATATATCTTTCTTCCGTATCTGTTCTTAAGATACTCACTTACAGTCTGTTGTCTCATAATGATAGTTTGAGCACGTTCGGATATTCGCTGTCAGTGCCGGCGGGAAGCTCTGCTTTCAGTTCTCCCTGTCCCTGAGTAAATGCAACCGGCCCGTGTCCGAGCAGTGTCACACCCTTTACGACCTCATCCGCTCCAAGGCTCTTAATGATCGTTGCCTTCCTGCCTGATGACTTCATGATGAAGGCATATATCGCACCGTCCTTAGTGACAAAGCGGAAATCATCCTCTTTCCATTCAACCCTGTCCTCACGGAATCCGTCGATCACAACACTCGAACCGCCCTCTCCCGATACACGGTAAGGTCTGGTCCCGTATACGGCCTCGCTGTTAATATCAAACCATCCGGCCAGCTCGGACAATATCCAGTCTACCTCCTCATCTATGCTGCCGTCGGGGCGCTGCAGGATATTGAGAAGAAGGGTTCCGTTCTTGGCGATAGAATCAATGAGTATATCCATGATATGCCTCGGTGTCTTGTATATCGCCTTCCTGTCATAGAACCATCCTCCGATACAGGTCTCGGACTGCCACGGAACAGGCGATACATCAGGAAGCTGACTCCTCTCCACATCCAGCACGCCGATCCTGTATATCGACTCGCTCCTGTTCTTATTCGTATATACGGCCCTGTTGGATCCGTATAATGACTCGGATGTGTTATAGAGCTTCGATACGGCCTGAAGACCGTATCTGTACAGACCGCTGCTGTCAGCGATGTCACTCTCATCAAAAGGCAGCGAGCTGTCAGAGTATAACAGATCGGGCTTATACTTATCGATGATCTCTTCCATTACCTTAAGCCAGTATTCATGGAATCTCTCATTGCCCGTAAGCCATACCCATTTATCTTCTTCACCCGGAGCTGCGACATGCTCATAATTGTCATGGTAAAAATCGCGGTACTCAGGGTCGTTGCCGTCATACGGTATGCCCTTGTACGGACCGTATGAATCACAGCCCTTATTTGAACGCCACCAGGCAAATGAAGCACCCAGATGCTCCGTTATCCCGAAGGGAAGATCGTACTTTTTCGCCGCATTTTTCCACATACCGATGATATCCTTATGCGGGCCAACCTTCATGCTGTTAAAACGGTTTAAATCGGAATCGTAGTTAAAGAAGTGGTCATGATGAGTGGCCTGCGCCACAAAGTACCTGGCACCTGCCCTGTAGTATTTTTCCATGAGCGCATCGGGATCGAACTTCTCCGCCTTCCACAGCGCACAGATATCCTTGTATCCGAACTTCGAGGGATGGCCGTAAGTCCTCAGATGATACTCGTACTGCTCCGTGCCCTGTATGTACATATTACGCGCATACCAGTCCCCGCACTCCGGCACGGACTGGGGTCCCCAATGGCTCCATATCCCGAACTTCACATCCCTGAACCAGTCGGGACATCTGTAGTTATAAAGTGATTCAAAAGTAGGTTCAAACATATAAACGCTCTCCGTGAAAAGAATAGTCGGCCGTACTTTAAGCCTGTCTCCACTCAACTGATAGAATTATTATATTATCATATGCCTTTGAGCGAAAGCGTTTATTGAAGCCAAAGCGACCGGGGCACGATCCTGTTCCCCTGCCGTAATGTCCATATTCAGGCTTTTGTGATCTGAGCTGCCATAGGATTAGCGGCTCTTTCCTAAAACAGAAACCGGGGTTATAATTGTTTAGAAACATGGGAAAACTTGAAAGGAGCAGTGAGTAATGGAGGTTTTGGAAGGATTAGTTACATTTATTTTGATCTCTTATGCATTCCTTATCATCGCCCCTCCGATCATACTGGACATCATTTGGATCAAAAGAATAAAGAGCGGGAAGAGCAAGATAATCGGCCCTCTCGGCATCATAGCCATTATCGATACCGTTGCCAGTATCCTGTATCTGCCGACATTGTTCAACATGATAGGTGAATATTTCGGCTGGATATGAGAAACTGATCATGCAGACAAGTACTGAAAAAGGAGCCTGTTTGGCTCCTTTTTTTGACGCAGGGGGTGGGATTCGAAGATAGTCCCTCCCGAAATTCAAGCAATAGAAAGGGCGGAACTGTCACCGTACCAAAATCGTACCAGTTTTCTTCCGATTCTTTCTATGAATCGTGTCTATGTGATTCTATTCAAAATTCCTATTTATTCTTTATTGCTTCCTCAACAATTCTTAAAAGATATTCTGGTTTGGATATGTCTCCAAGATCATCAAAGATTGCATTATATGCGACCAATGCCGTTCGAACGTATTGGGCATTGTTTTCGAATAAATCTCGATTAGGAGTTAATCCGACTTCATCGGCATATTGACAACAAAATGTTATTACAGTTCGCGTATTCCCTTCTCTGAATGGATGAACACGCCATAGTTTTGCTAACGAATCTGAGAATGCAACTGATGCCGTATGTACATCCATAGAATCCCATTTCTTTCCTCGCATTTCAGTTAGAATTCTCTCGGCATCTTTTGAGATATCAAAAACATCCGAATAATCTATGGATAGTCCACCAAGAACGGGTTCCTCTTTGTATATATTCAATTTGCGCTGCTGTCCAGCCCATTCATACATGTCTTGGAAAATGTATTGATGCATTTCCAACAGATGGGAATAATCATAATCTCCAGGCAAAGGATTGGCCGCAATCTCCTTGATGCGATATGCTACATATCCGGCCTCGGCTTCGTCAAGTTTTTCCCGATCGCGTATATTTAGGAGATTCTTCAGGACATCTGTACCCTCATATAGATAGATGTCATGCATTAATTGTTCCTTCTTTGACCTTGTATTTATTATCAAGATAATGCTTTATATCACTCATTGTGACTTCGCCGCGCTTTTCTTTCTCTATATATTCCTTAAACTCTTCTGTGGGCTCTAATCCATCAACGCGTATCATTCCAACTGCATAATCCCATGCTTGAGCATTTGTCATCATTATTCCTCCTGTTCGAAATTTTACTGCTAAAATCATTATAACACGAAAGGACCTAGGGTACTCATATAATTTGATTTCTATCGTCTTCTCTTGTCTCCCGCTCTCACCATTTTGAAGGATTATTCAATACAACGGTATAATAGCATGTTAGTGTGCCTAATAACCGCATAAATACGCTTATAAATTTTGTAAAAAAGTCCCGAGATTTTTTCAGTACCGCAGGGGGTGGGATTCGAAGTATTCTGCATCCTGCAAACACTGATAGAAAGGAGGTTTTCGGACCACTACCTTCTATGTTAACCAGATCATTAATCAATATATCTCCAATTCAGTTTTTATTCTTCTAAATCTAGTTATCCTATGTGATTCATCAATATAGTATAAAAAAGCGACTCCAGATAATACTCCTCGTCTATATCCACAAGTAACTCTCTTTTGGAGTATTCTACTACATATTGTGGTGTGTTTTTATATAATAGCAAGGACTTGACATATACCAAAATGCACTGTACAATAATATTGCACACAGAAGGGAGAGCCATATGGGAAATCAGTATTTCAGTACCAGAATAAAGGATTTGAGAGAAAAAAGCGGATTAAGTATGGATAAGCTAGCATCCGAACTGGGAGTTACAAAGAGTCGCATAAATATGTGGGAAAATAATGGGACTGTACCACGTATGGATGTTCTTGTGAAACTGTCTAGATTTTTTAATGTAACTACCGACTATTTACTTGGAAATGATGATCCCAGCAATTTGTCACATGACAACGCAAAACTCAATTCTTTGCAACGTAATCTGGGTAAATTGAATGATGAGGATTTAGAAAAGGCCGAAGGAATGTTAAAACTGGTCTTTAAGGATATATTTGACAATGAGGATGATGATAATGATATATGATGAAGAAGCATATAAGCATGTCGATTATAAAAAAGTATATACAAAGGCAAACGAGGATATTGTGGTATCATCTACGATAAATGACTTTCCGTTCAAGGTAAGAGATTTTATCTATGAAATGTCAGATATCGAGCTACGATCATTTAAAAAGGCTTATAAGGAATATAGTATTCATATACCCATGTTTGGAAGCGAATCGGCTGTTTTACAGGAATACGAAGGACGTCATATTGTTTTTTATAATCAGGATGAGCCAGCCTATAGAGTTCGTTTCTCAGTTTTACACGAATATGCACATTACATTTTGGGGCATAAAATGAATCTTAGAAAAACTGATACGTTATACCACAAGCAGGAACTTGAAGCAAATTGTTATGCAGCTCAACTACTTATGCCTGAACAACTATTAAGAAAGTGTGAGAAAAGACATCGTAGACTAACTGTAGAGTATATTATGAATTCGTTCTCAACATCAGAAGAAGCCGCCAAGAAAAGAACTCTAACCTTGGCAAGAACAAATTCCGAATGGAAATCTCGAGAAGAAGGGATGTTTGACAGCATTATTGTCACAAAATATGCGCATGTTCTTGATAGGATAGCACCAGCCCCGAATATCAATGTATACGTCGATTATGATGACGAATATGCTAAACAGCGTGAGCGCGAATCATGGTATGATTCCCGAACGCGATATGGAAATAGATGGTAAAGTATCAGTTCTGTTTACAAGGAGGTGAAATATTAACATATGAAAAACAGAATAAAGAAAAAACATCGGACTGATTGCTGCAACAACCAACCGATGTTTTCTCCGAACGATGCCGTTCTTGTTTCTGGAAACATAATGATAGCATCTTTCGGAGAAGAGTGCAACCGAACATTTATCCGTACAATTACATACGCTTATATGTTCATAACAATTCTGACACGAAGGAGGTATTATTATGAAAAGTGTCGATATGCGGTCTAATCCGCTATTTATGCGTAACAATTATGAAGTGACTGGAAAGTGGGGTATTCCACTTGTAAGAAAGCAAGAATTAAATCTTAGCAACATTAGCTTAATAGCGTGTTCTGATACTCGTGCAAATGACAATATAATCAACAAAAGAAACGGGGTGCATTTCTTTGTAGATGATTATCGATTCGATGGAATATATGATAATCCAGAACGCTCATTAAAGAAACTGTCTCAATATGCATTTTTGCTGACACCCGATTTTTCGACGTATGCCGAGATGGATTTATGGCGACAACTCGAAAGCGTGGCTAAAAACAGATGGTGTGGAGCATATTGGCAAAGTAATGGGCTAATTGTCATTCCAACTATAAGTTGGAGCACCTCAAGAAGCTATGAGTTTTGCTTTGATGGAGTCGAAAAAAGTAGCATAGTTGCTATAGGCATGATTGGTTGCAAAGGCAATCGCTTAGGCTTTATGCGCGGTTATAATGCAATGTTGGAGAAGATAAATCCATCCGTCATTATTTGCTTTGGTACTCCTTTTCCGGAAATGAACGGAAATATTATACCTATAGATTATAGGGAATCCAGAAAGGTGGTGCGTTGATATGGGAGGACGCGGAACCTTTGCACAAGGCAATAATGTTGCATACACCTATCAAACAAGCAGTTTTATAGAGGGAGTTAAAGTGCTTACAGGAATGAACGGAAAGCATGGTTTGCCCGAAGAAGCTCATTCTAGTTATGCATATATTAAGCTTAAACCGGATGGGACCTTTCATGAAATGCGCTTGTATGATAAAGACCATTACCTTAAATATGAATTGGCCTATCACCCTGAAGGGAGTATCGGTCCTAAAGGGAAGCCCGTACTGCATTATCATACATATGACAGGAACTTCAACAGAACAACTCATAGGATGCCTAAAGCAATGAGAAAGCATTTTATGAAATATTTTAAGGGGGTGAAACTATGATAGATGGAAATGTAAGTGAATTTGTTGATAATCTATATTACGGAACGGAAATGTACTTTATCTATTCAGAAAAAAAGTACTTCATACAGGGTTGGGTTAAAGATTCGATTCATACTTTGGTTCTTGATTATGATTATGAAACGGAAAAATATGATCCCAACGATCCGAACTGTAACAAATATGTTTGGGAATACAAATCTGAGGATCCCGCCGAATGTGTTAAGGCATTTCTAGATGCTCCGTTGTGGGACGGAAAAACATTCTATGAGGTCGAAAAAGAAATGACATGGACAGATCCGTAATTAATGATATCATAAAACACCGAGGCAACATTGTCTCGGTGTTTTCTCTTGCCGATATACTCGACTGTGCGGATAATGCGTCACTATATATGAAACATACCCCGAATAGTTTGATTATTTTATCCCGCAGGGGGGTGGGATTCCCGCCGGCGGCATAGCCGCCTTTCAGGCCGGCTTCGGCACAGATGCTCCACCGGAGCATCCTAAGCAGCTTCGCTGCTTGCCTCGCGTTCGAATCCCACTATGTAGACGAAAAAAGAGGAATCCATTCGGATTCCTCTCTTTCGTCTACGCAGGGGGTGGGATTCGAACCCACGTGGCTGTTACACCAAACGGTTTTCAAGACCGCCTCGTTATGACCTCTTCGATACCCCTGCACTGCCTGACACCAGTATAATCGCCTGTTATCCCAGACGCAAGTGTTATTTTATCAAAAGGAAATGCTGCTGTCAACAGACTTTTTACATATGTGAGAATTTATATCATTATATTGAGCATTGTGATATAATTTTAAGAGTATATCCCTTATAAGACACTTATTCGCCGATATGGAGGAAAGTCTGTGGAAAGAGATAACAGCATCAGTATGGATGCCACACTGGAGAAGCTGACACTTCGTAAACAACCGTCTAAGAGTGGTTATTTTGTGATAATTTCCCTTTATCTTCTTGTGTCTGTTTTTACGACTATGACTGCCAGAAGCAGTAATTCAGTTGTTGTGCTGGGTGTCGATGTACCCATGACAGCATTTACGGGTGTTTTTTCGGCTGCCATTAATATCTGTATGATTTTTCTGGTTGTTTTCTATAGAAAGATCGGATTGATA